>Ga0210123_1001031_pt1 | contig 15115 bp, 19 predicted proteins | sample Muzzi_PWB_D2_FD_185535 | JGI IMG/M metagenome (GOLD analysis project Ga0210123, IMG submission 185535) | Wetland microbial communities from San Francisco Bay, California, USA, that impact long-term carbon sequestration - Muzzi_PWB_D2 (SPAdes) | ecosystem: Environmental > Aquatic > Marine >... | reverse complement strand
CTGGCATTTGCCGTCTCAGACCGAGGCGCATGTCATTTAAGGGCGACGTTTCACAATCCTGAGTTGAAAGGAATGATCAATCCGGAAGTTACAAGAGGGAAGGCTGAGTTTTTGATTGATTTTGAAGATCGATTGACACTGATGGACGCTTTTATTTTATGCCGATTCTTCAGAGACATCTATCCATGGGATCGGCTGGGCCGGATAATTGAGATGACCACCGGTTTAAAAGCAGATAAAGCGGAGTTGCAAAAGATTGCTTCCGAGATATCCACACTGACGCGCTGTTTTAACATTCGGGAAGGGCTCAAATCTGAAGACGATAACCTCCCCACACGCTTTTACAGAGAAATCCTTAAAACAGGGCACGTTGTTAAAGAGACAGATTTAAAAGCAATGCTGACAGATTATTACACCCTTCGTGGTTGGAATGAAAACGGAGTCCCTTAAGTAAAACCGACTATTTTATAAACCGTTAAACTCACCCTCCTGCCCCTTAACAATCCTACAATGCGCCTGCCTATGTAAAATAATTCCTAATACCATGTGATTTGTTTTACAATTATATAGATTTGTTACATGAATCAGCGCTACTATTTTTACATAATGTTTATATAACTATTTAATATATAAGCAAATATAGTTTAAATGTATTTATTTGCATGATTTTTGCAAGAAATGGCAATAGTTTAATGAAATGAAAAACAAGGAGACAAATTCATGGCATCAAATTTCCAAATTTCTTCTATTAAAAAGAATCACAACCTCCACCTGATTTTGTCTGGCGATTTTGATGTAACTTCTGCACAAGAATTGACCAATACTTTGCTAACTCTTGGTGTCGGTTATTGGGATATATTTATAGACACTGATAATTTAGAGGCAATTCATCCGTTTGGTAGAGATACGCTCCAAATGAATCTCAGTAATTTCAAAAAGCAATTAAACAACCTTTTCTTTATTGGGGCAAATAAACATAAAATTGCACCTAATTAGGAGCAGTGGTATCGATCAATGTATTGCATATTTTCAATTAGTTATCGTGGTAAGACCCCTAAAGCTATAGAATTATCAAATTGTTACTATGGCCCGCCCCCGCCCCTTAATCATCGCTTAATTTTTCAAGCCTCTGTTTATCCGCTTTTTTCAACCCTTTGACCACCAAGTCATATGATTCATTAATCATGGCAAATACTTCTTCATCAGGTATAGAACCATCCAAAAAGACGGTGTTCCAATGCTTTTTATTCATGTGATACCCCGGACGAACGGCATTATAGAATCCGCGAAGGTGCATGGCAAGATCGGGATCGCATTTAAGATTTATGCTTAAGAGCGAGTCTTCCAAAAAAACTAGGGCGAACATTTTGCCCCTGACTTTAAAAACCATTACTTCAGGACCAAAAGGAAAATCTTCATATGCACCTTTTTTCTTAAGGAGATGCGCGCGAAGTGATTCAAGCTTCATGATGTCTTTTCGTAACTTTGATGATAATTTATTCGCCTGCAGCGAATTCCGTTTTGATACTCCGCAGCTTGTCGGAGTGAAGCGGAGATCCCGATTCAACGGGGCTGCGGGGGAGCTTCAAAAATTCTTTATGTCGCCATTCATCCCATTCATCTCCTTGCCGGCATAACCCGGGATGTAATGTCGTCTTGCACGCGGCAATTGAAAAGATTCCCCTTAAACAGCTATTTTTGGTGACAAAAAGATAGATCTAAGCCCAAAAATCTTGTCTAATAATATAAAATAATTTATCTTTTTAATAGCTTACCGTGGTCAGACCCCCATACGCCATTCGCTCCTTTGAGCCCAAATTTTAATTAAGAAATTTAGCAGGCAAAGGGGGATCGGCCGTTATTCCTTTGCCGGGCATAGTCATCAGAGTTGATGTGCCATGGGCAAGGACCTTGCTGTTTTCATCGGTCACCCGGGCTTCGGCATATCCAAGTGTTTTTCCATGTTTGATCTGATGACCTCTGGCAATCAACCTGCCTGACATCGCCGGTGCGAGATAATTCAGCTTTAGATCCACAGAGGTCGCTCCCGCGTTTTGATCTTCAATCTCATAAAAAAACGCCCAGAATGCAGCCGCGTCGATGATCGATGCAAAGACTCCTCCGTGAACAAGCCCGAACGGCTGCAAATGCTTTTGATCCAAATCGATTTCAACAACCGAAAACCCCATACCGATATCGATGATTTTCATGGCAAGTAGTGAGAAATAGGGAGAACTATTCACAAGTTCCTTAATTCTTTTGACATATTCCGGATTCGGTTTTTGCATGAATGCCTCATTTGTTTAAAATTAGGGACGTATCCCTTCTGCTATATTCAATCAGGCTTTTCACTCTGAGTTCCTAAGTTGTTTAAATTAAAAATATCATTTTCAATTCGTATTACTCATGGAGTCGTTTTAATACTAAATCGGCAAGTCTTTTACAGTACTATTCGTAGTGCGTTTGCAATTGGAATTAACACCTTGCTGGCCCATTTTCTCCCTATTCGCATTCCGAATCAGGATTTGACCCAATTCACTTTTTATTATGGTTTTTTAAATACCCCATCCGCTTGCGGTGGGGTAAAAATGCGGAAGAGGGGTTTGGGGAGAAACAACGTTTCTTCCCAATATTAAAAAGGCCTTTTCCACTTTGATACCCCGCCTGCTTGCAGCGGGGAGATTCATTTGACTCGCGGAACCACCTGAACTTTGAGCATGACCTCGCCGTATCCGTAGCAATCAACGCCGGTGTCCGGGCAGCGGACGTAGCGCATGAAATGAAAGTCATTCGGCTCAAGCCCCTCGCTGAGTCTCTCGTTGATCAGCGCCACCGGGACCGTAAGCTGTGATATCAGATACACGCACATTTTGTTTGGACATAGTTTGGATATGAAATTGCCATCCACATCGAGAATGAATGTTTGCCCCACGGTGTGCCCCGAATTGCAGTTCTTGGTGTTGACCACTTTCGCCTGGATTGAATACTTTGCGGCCGCGCGGGATAGGCGTGACACCTGTCTGATCCGGTGACCGCCTTCATAGAACCGTTCAACTTCTGATTCCGAGTATCCTACTCGTTGTCCATATCTCTTTATGAGCTTTTCTGTCATTATTCTCCTTTTTTGAATGTGCAGCTAACAGATATTCATGGGAATATTGGTATTCCATAAGCGAAAATCACAATAGTACAATACTGCGGGTGGTGTTATAATTTTGCTAAAAAATATTTAAAACTGCACAGAAAATTGGGCACTTTAAGCACTGATTATAGGGCACGCTATGGATTCTATCATCACTGATAAGACCTTGATCGTATGATAACTTATTGAAAATAAAATTAAAAAGTATTTTATTCACTATTCAAGATTTGACACCATTTTGATACTCAGCGACTGTGAAGACATCAAAAAGATTATCTGATCCTGGTGATAGGCGGGCATTAACCCTTGAGGCTGTCGAAAATACCTCGAATGGTCCCGCAAAATCAAGTACCTCTACTTCATAATAAAGATATATTCCCACATTAATTGTCATAGATGAAACCTTTCGTGCGTGATTTAATATTACTAATGAAATTCAGATCAATATCCAGTTCAGTGATTTTGAAAATATTTGCTCATAACGATTAGCCTAACTTGCCAATGGGCGCACCAGCGTCACCGAGGTCAATGTTGAGGCGTTTGATAAATGTCATTATTCTTCAAGCTCCTGGTTAAAAACTGCATTCTTTATTTGCCTTTCAAGTAACTCAATTTCTTCTTTTGTTTTTCTGTCATTTTCTTTTGAAGTTAATATGGCGTATGAGTAACTAGCTATTCTCACGTAGTTAGGAGGCACATAATTGGCGAGATGCCACCAATATAATGTAAATTTTGTTCCCCGCTCATCGCTCCTAACCACTTCATGTACAATGGCATTACCATTATCCAATATTTCAATATCTTGTTGATCTACGTCTGGAAGGGAAGAAAGTGCCAGCATCAGCAAATTACCTTTTGCATCGGGCGGAGCCTCCATAGTTAACACATCTAAACGCAGTGTGCCTGCATCTGGGGCGTCCTCATAAAATATGCCTTTACCATTTTCTGCGTATATTTCTTCCCAATTCGAGGGGATTTTGAACTTAATCACTCCTCCCTTAAAATTAATCTCTTTCAAAGGTTCTGCCATAGCTACGCCACTCCATAATAACGATAGAATGCATAATAGAATCTTAACTGTTTTCATTTGTTACGAACGTTTTAATCACCGGCCCGGCTTTTTGGGTCCGATGAATTTTCAGGTTGGCGTTAAGATGATGGTCCTTTTGGAAGCTGTGCGCCATGCCACACCGCAACAATCCAAACGACATCGGCTTTGATTTTATAAAAAAACCGGTAAGGTGATATGATCACTTCTCGGTAGGGGAGTTCTGGAAATTCAGGTATAATTCTTCCGGATTCAGGAAAGTCCTCAAGCCTTCTCAGGATTTTTTCAGCCCGTTTACGAAAATTAATAGCCGCTGAAGGTTTGTCCTTTCGAATGTATGATAGCGCGGAAAGGAATTGAGTTTTGGCAGAAGGTGTAAATTTGACCTTCACGAAGGCTCCCTGGCCAAAATGGCGTCGGCTTCAGCAAGAACTGTATCCAGATCATACCCTTGACCCGTTTCGATTTCCCTATCTCCCTTAGCCAAAAGGCGCAACAGCTCTTTCTCGTGTTCAGATTTCTCATAGGCATCAACACCGATTATTACCGCTGTTGCCCGACCTCTTTGCGTGATTATCAAAGGCTCTTTGCTGTTTCGCAATTGTTTCAATAACTTCGCAGCATCTTGCCTTAAATCGCTCACCGGAATGATATTTGATAGCTTGCCCATATCGTACCTCCTTTGGTACTTTTGCATGTATCACCAACAAACCCAAAAAGCAAGCTTTTAATAAATTTGACGACTCGATATGGATACGCCAACGTTGCGGTGAGGGGGGCGCGAAAGATCGATCCTGAAAAGCCGACCAAGTTCTCCGCGTCCCCTTCACTGCATGGTTAACCTTCTATTTTAATATCATTTTCAGCACACCATTCTTTGAGAGCCTCCTTCTGCCGTTCGTCTTCAAATTTGTACCATTTATCAAGCATGCCCTTCTCAGATAAAAGCTCTTTATACCGTGAATATGCACCTCGACGGCGAAAAATTGAGAAAACCCTGTCAAGCTCTTTCGGTAAAAATTCTGATGCGAATTCAATTACGAGATTTTTGCCAAGATCAAGTTCATTTTTATGTGGGATAGAAATATACTTGGGATCGTCAATATCCTCCGGAAGCTCATCCGAATCGCCCATCTCTGAAGTATAAAATATCCGTCCAGTTTCTTTGCAAAGGTAGGCGTTATGCATATATTGTCGATCCATGCTTACAAAAATGAATGCATTTTCTATTTCATCATATGTTATCGCCATAACACAATGATTCCTTGTGGGGTAACGACCCGCCTTAGCAGCGGGCCTAAGAAGTTCGGGCTACTACGGACCTTGCGCAAACGGCAATAGTTTCATCCCGTCTGCTCCACCCGCTATGTTAGCTGGTATGTCTCCGCGGAGCTTCATTATGATCGCTCACAAACGGTAAAAATTCGGGGCCCTACTTCTTCTTTGGTTGCGGCCCGGAGCTGACATGCGGCGCAAGCCCGTCCCACTCGCTTGACGCCACGCAGTACAAGCAGAAGTCGCCATGGTCGTAAAAATCGAACAGTTCAACGGGCCGCGCTTATCCTTGTGCACGTAGGCTCCGACAAAAGGCGTCTTGGTTGGCCTCACCACCCTGGTGATCACCCATATGATACCGTCCGCGCCGTTCTTGCCCATGAGCAGGCTGTCGCGTTCCCACTCGTTCTGTTCCAGAAAATCGACGCCAAAGAGCTCCAGCACGGTCAGCAGGGGATTCACGGTGCGCTGGAATCCGCCATGCTTCTCACCCGGCATCATCATCGCTCCAGAGGCCATGCCGATATACTTTGTCACGCCAGCAGCCTTCATGGCGTTCCAGACGTGCGGCAGGTTGTTCGTCTTCGGACGATTTTTCCTGTCGTCACCGAGCGCCGAGATGACGCCATCGCAACCCACGAACGCCTCCTTTAACTTCTCCTCTTCGATCAGCTCCGTCTCGACTACCTTGGTCGTCGGCCTCACGCTTTCGAACTTGTGCGGTGACCGCGTGACCACCACCGCCTCGACACCGATCTCCTCAGTTCGGGCGAGAATTCCCGTGCCGTAGGTTCCGCTGGCGCCGATGATCGCCACCCTAGCGGGCTTCGCAACGTTTGTGTTCACCTTATATCCTGTCCAGCTAACGTCAGCGATGTGCGGTTTCAAAAGCAGAGTGAGGAACGAACGCAGCTTTTGAAATCCGTACAATTGCTTTGTTATGCCTTTTAGATGATATTGCTGCCATTCTTTGCTGCACCTTTTCTGGCTTTAAATAAATAAAATGCAGGTATGAGCTTTTCAAATTGAACCTCATCGAATCCCGCATCATTAAGTTGATCACACACACTGTCAGGATCAGGTAAAGGGCCACAACCATCTGTCATTGAGGACCAAAGATTCATTAGTTGTATGGAAGGATCATTTGCCGGGCATAATGTGGTTAATATCAATTGACCTCCTGTTTTTAAAAGGCTGCCAAGATTACGAAGCAAATTGGTCCTTTCATTTTCCGGGAAGTAATAAATAAGGTTAAAAAACGTTATAATATCAAATTTTTCATCAGTTTGATATTGCCGAACATCAATATGCTTAATTGTGACACGATCTTCTATTTGCCAAATGGTGGTATTTTCCCTGGCAAAATCAGCCACCGTTTTTTGCAGCTCCAAGCCAGTTACTGTAAGGTTTGGGTTCCGATCACAAGCGCGTTTTATGTATATGCCGGATCCACACCCCACTTCCAACAAACGACGGTCGCCATTCGAGGGAATGATTTTATCAACCACATCGATTAAAATCGGTTCAACCGTTCTGGAGGAACGGGCAAACAACTCACCATAAGATTGACTTAAATCAAATTTCTTGTTTTCTTTCAGAAAAGCAGGCGTATTGATAATATAATCATAAAAGATTTCAACGCGCGCCTGAAAAAACGCCTTCCAAGTATCATTCTCGGACTTTAATAATTTTTTTGAAAATGCACTTTTTATATTGTAGCAACCATTCTTTTTATCCAGTTCACCAATCGCCACGCCCAAATCAAGCCAGGCTTCAAGGCCTTTCTGGTCAAGGTCCTTTCCTATTTTGCTCTGAATATCTTTAAAACTGGCCGGGCCTTTAGATAATACTTCATATATTCCTTCAGAAATTGCAGTTGAGATAAAACCAGCACGATAAAATTCGTTCAGTGTCTTATTCATGCGAAACATCAATGAAATTGGATTTTTAACGATGAACTTTATTAAAGTTTTGATAGCCATTTTTTCTCAGATTAGATGAGCGCTAAATTGCATAACGCCGTGCTCAGAGGCAGACAGGGCAATACAGAATATCAACATAGCACGGCCGCCCAGCCCTGGCTGTCTACTGAAGCTACATGTTCGGCAGTCATCCTTTCTCAATGTAGATCGAACCGTACTTATGAAACATGTTTTTGAAATTCCTTTGGAGCTTTGAACCGTCTCCCAGGTCAAATTGGTACTTCTTGATGGCGTGCTCGAATTTATGATGAAGCGTTTCCAGATCAACATGAACATTTTCATTGTCAACACGAGTGACGAGTTCACCACCTAAAAATGTAACTATGAATCGAAAGGTCTCGGACTTTGTCTCGGAGTAGAGACCAAAGGAATGCAACAATGCATTCCGGAGTTGGTAGATTGCGTTTTCGTCGCCCTGTTTGATCGGCGCGAAATACTGCGATACAAAGCCTTGGAATCGCTTGCCAACTTCACCGAATTTGTCACTACCGGTATAGAATTTGCCAAGTAGATCTATCCCGGCAAGTATGGTCATTGCTCCCGGCCAGATTGCTATAGGCATGGTCTTAGCACCTGTATTAGGATCTACGCCTAAACACTGAGTTGCGTCGCGGCGAAGAAGGTAGAGGATGCCAAATGTGCCCGGGAATCTGGGGAGCGCACTGGGTTCACGAAAGAACAGGTCAGCTTCTGATGAAAACATTAAATCCCCTTTTTATGCTGCCGAACGCCCCGTGTGAGTAGCTGTCCGAGGCAGACCGATTATTTAAAGCTTTTACGTAAATTGCGGTTTTTCTTCCGTTTGTTCCACCACAGATGTTCTACCATGAAATTTTAATCAGTAACCTGATCTGGCCTATATAAAAATATATCATCAATTTTGTAATTTTCTTTTCCATCTTCAGGATACCACACCTCATTATTTGCACTGGTCCACTGAGGATATAAATGATCGATGACGTTGTGGATAAAGTATGCTGGTGCTTTATTTTCAAGTTTGTATGAGTGCCATCTTTTATAATTCTGAAAACCTGGGCTATTGGGTTGCGAAGGCCAATACCTAACGAAAAAATCTTTTCCTAATGATATACAGTTAATGATTCTTGGTGGTTCGCCATTGACACAATCATGCAAAATTTCCAACACTCGATTTGTATTGAAATTAGGTTCCTCATAAGAAAAAAGGCCGAAAAATCGAACTTCGTTATACGGAACTGTCGGTAAAACGAATTGAGAAATAGCGGATAATTTGTTTATGACATTCCTCAAATCCTCACTTTGCCAGATTTTTGTTTTAACCTCTATTACGCCTTTAGCAGATTCGGGGGTAATTAATACAAAATCACCATCCTGAAATAATGTCGGTTTCGATTTGTCATACAATAAAACGTCTATTTGCGTTGAAGCTTGTTGAGTATTTACAACAAATCCTCTTCCAACGCCGATATTACTCGGCAAATGTCTTTTTAAAATTGCTCGTATTACACTTTCCTTCCATTCACCATCAGATTGCCAATGAGCGTCGTCAATATAATGGCGAACCCTATCTTTTAAGGAAATCAACTCATCCGTCAAATTTTTGAAATATTGATTAATATTCATCGATTTTTAGTAGCCGAACGGAGAGTTCACCGGCGAGCTTCAGCGAGTCCGCGTGAAACGGCTGGTGTACGCCCGGCATGGGCGTAATCTTATGGGGTGTAAGTCCCCTGTATGTGAATCCTGTTTCTATATAATTACAGAAACATAAATACTAGCCGAAGGCAAGGGCAGTCTTGCGAGGGGCTGTCTGAAGGAAGCCGGAGTGCAAAGCTATGGGCCGACGGACAGAAACAGCATATAAGGCCGAGATCTCGGGTAAGTCAGCACCACATGATAAAGCCCAGGATTCAGAGATTACGGTAAATGCTGCGGTCGTGTAGTGAGAGATTACGTTCTTATCCGGGGAGGCCTGCCCGACGAGCGGTCGCTGTTTCGGCAGCGCCCTGTATGGCAACATGCAGGGTGATCGGGCAGGAGTCAGCAGAGGCCATAGTAGGCGAGGACGTTACCATAAGGTGGTATGGTAACTGGAAACGAGCTCGGTGAATAGAAAAGCCGGGAAGGTCTCACCCCGCTGAAGGGCCAAACCCAAAGTAGAGAGTTAATCCGTATGAGCTTCGAAGCGCGATGACCCCGATCGGGTGAGCGTAACTTTCGGGCGTGTCATAAAGGATGTTCGCTCTCAGGTACAAACTTGCAGTTGCCGCCTTCTTGTCAAAGATCTGTTGGTTGTACTTTATCCGACTACGGTCCGATTTTCTTTGGGAACCGCCTAGTGCGGACCCGCATGCTAGGTGGTGTGGGGGCTGGGGGCTAAACACCCCCGGCTACCCGATTAGAGGCAAAGCATCAAACAATTTCAAAACCATCTGGTGCCAAGCTATGAACCACATTATTGTTTATTAATTCAGGGTTAAATCCCTCAAGCAATTCAGGCGGAACTGGAAATAACCACCTTACTTCTCCGTACTCGTTATCAATTGGATTAAACAGAAAAATTGCGTTGAATACTAGTGGATTTTCTCGCAATAACCACCTCAGATAAGTTACTGCACTATCAGTTAACGAGAATGAGAAATGAGTGGTATAGATCAGCAGGAACAGCTCTTTCCCCATATTTTTTGGATATTTATCAGACTTTGATTTTAGCTTTTCATATATAAAATCTACGAAATCTATAACCCGATACTGTTTTGGAGCATTTTTATAACCACCTTTCACGCCATTAAGGGGAATTATAATCAAAAGTTGTGTTTGAGGAATTAGGTGGTGTATCCTCCGGGTGATTGTTTACCGGCAATTACTCGGCACTTTGAATTATCAAAATGAAAGGATACACACACCATGGCCAAAGATAACGTAATCGATTTAAAAAAGCCAGAACCATTTATTGATGACCCAATCACAGACATTTTGCGTAGCGGAGCCAGACAATTGTTAGCACAGGCTTTAGAGTTCGAAGTCACAAGCTTTTTATCTCAATACGCCGATCTCAACGACGATCAGGGCCGGAAAAGAATTACACGTAATGGGTATCTTCCTGAGCGCAAAATCCAGACCGGCATTGGTCAGGTTCCGGTGAAGGTGCCTCGTATCAGGGATCGTCATCCGGAGAATGGGTCAGGCCGGATTAGATTTAGCTCTGCGATATTACCGCCATACCTTCGGAAAACCAAAAGCATGGAAACACTTATTCCCTGGCTATACCTGAAAGGAATTTCAACCGGAGACTTCGCTGAAGCGCTGGCAGCTTTAGTGGGTAAAGATGCTCCTGGGCTTTCCCCTTCGACGATCAGCCGGCTTAAATCGGTCTGGGAACAAGAATACGAACAATGGCTTAAACGGGATCTGAGCCGTAAACGCTATGTATATATCTGGGCCGATGGCGTATACTGTAATGTGCGCATGGACGACAAGCAGTGCCTTCTGGTAATCATCGGTGCAACCAAAGACGGTCGAAAAGAATTAATCGCCCTTGAGGGTGGCTACAGAGAAAGCGAACATTCATGGTCTTCAATTTTGGTTGACCTTAAACGCAGAGGATTATTTGAAACGCCGGAACTGGCCATCGGCGATGGATCTCTCGGGTTCTGGAAAGCACTGTCAAAAGTGTATGATAAGACCCGTTGGCAGCGATGCTGGGTTCACAAAACAGCCAATATTTTAAACAAATTACCAAAGAGCATTCAGCCTAAAGCCAAAGAGAAGATACATCAGATATGGATGGCATCAAATAAAGAAGAAGCAGAGAAATCCTTTGATGCCTTTATCGATATTTATGAAGCAAAATATCCGAAAGCCGTTGAGTGTCTGAAAAAAGATCGAGATGTTTTGTTAACCTTTTACGATTTTCCTGCAGAGCACTGGAGGCATATCCGAACTACAAATCCTATAGAATCAACATTTGCGACCGTTAAATTGCGAACAGCAAAAGTAAGAGGCTGCTTCTCTGCTAAAACCGTTCAGACAATGGCCTATAAACTTTGTAAATGTGCTCAGAAAAGATGGATACGTCTTCACTGCTATGAAAAATTAGCAATGGTAATTAAAGGAGTAAAGTTTGTTGACGGTGTCGAAATAGACAGGATCGCTGCCTAATGCCGTACACAACATTTGACAATATCTCCATTAAGGGCAGCCGCCTCCATGAGTTCAAGATAAGAGTCGCCATTAGGGCTCTCAACAGTAAAATCAAAATCGTCTAAGTTGTTTTTTCTCGGGTTGGACAACAAGAATTTCTCGCCATGTTTTGATAAATCGCTGTTTGCAGAAGCAATGAAACTATTGACAATACGCTCTTCGATATTGTCTTTTTCCACAGGATACTCATTTGCTATAAAAGAAGCTTCTGGTTTCCCCTCTGAATTGATAGAAACACGAGTAACACCATTTTTCCCAGTAGGTTTCTTCATAGTTACCTCTAACGTTTCGCGTAACCGGCCGGCGCGGTAGTTTGCGCCGGTCCGCCAACTCGGTGTACGCCCGGCATGGGCGTAATCTTATGGGGTGTAAGTCCCCTGTATGTGAATCCTGTTTCTATATAATTACAGAAACATAAATACTAGCCGAAGGCAAGGGCAGTCTTGCGAGGGGCTGTCTGAAGGAAGCCGGAGTGCAAAGCTATGGGCCGACGGACAGAAACAGCATATAAGGCCGAGATCTCGGGTAAGTCAGCACCACATGATAAAGCCCAGGATTCAGAGATTACGGTAAATGCTGCGGTCGTGTAGTGAGAGATTACGTTCTTATCCGGGGAGGCCTGCCCGACGAGCGGTCGCTGTTTCGGCAGCGCCCTGTATGGCAACATGCAGGGTGATCGGGCAGGAGTCAGCAGAGGCCATAGTAGGCGAGGACGTTACCATAAGGTGGTATGGTAACTGGAAACGAGCTCGGTGAATAGAAAAGCCGGGAAGGTCTCACCCCGCTGAAGGGCCAAACCCAAAGTAGAGAGTTAATCCGTATGAGCTTCGAAGCGCGATGACCCCGATCGGGTGAGCGTAACTTTCGGGCGTGTCATAAAGGATGTTCGCTCTCAGGTACAAACTTGCAGTTGCCGCCTTCTTGTCAAAGATCTGTTGGTTGTACTTTATCCGACTACGGTCCGATTTTCTTTGGGAACCGCCTAGTGCGGACCCGCATGCTAGGTGGTGTGGGGGCTGGGGGCTAAACACCCCCGGCTACCCGATTAACCCTAAAATCTACCTTTAATTAGATTTTCTTGATCCTGCCGAATCACGCTTTTAGGCGGATCCAGCCAACCAAATCGTTCAAAAAACCACACTAGTGCCTCAAGGGAAATGTCTTTACTTGCCGAGATAAGTTGTTCTGTTTCAACTTCATGGTTTCTAGATAAAACATCTTGGGATGCCGCGTAATAACTGTGCCATGCACGCTCCCAAGGAGCAGTTAACACAAAACCTTTTATTCCCTTAATATCTATTTGTATATTAACTTTACCGCTATAGATTTCAGATTGGCAAAGACGAGCTGCAAACTCATAGATTTCGGTTACATTGTATATGAAGTTAATAATTGAAAAAAATCCAGGTACAGTATCCCAGTTTATTTCCCCATCAGCAAAAATTCGATGGGACTTCATGTCAGACCTTAATTTTTCCTTATAGTCGCCTTCGCTTGATTCTCTAACGGTAAAGAGATGAACGAATTGGCCACTCTGGTAAAAACGCCAATATTCATAATGACCCATAAATGCTGACCAAGATCCAACCCAATTATTGCCTTGCTCACGTTCGGTGTCTCTCCTGCTTAAATGTGGATAGTCCCATCCGCGAAGGCTAAGTTTATTTTTTTCTATGGTGTCGAAGCATTTGCTCAGTGTAGGAACCAAGTTTTCGGTGTAATAACTCGGGCGGAAATTAACACGCCAGTGTGGGTATTCTAGAACTGGGGTAGGAAGCTTTATTTCATTTTCATTCATAACCCCCCCAACTCATCATCAAATTTTTGGGAACTTGTATCGGTTGCTTTTAGGCCAATACGGTGTGCCACTTCAAGTATCCTTCTCGCTCTTTTTTCTGCAGCCAGTTCCAATAAGTCTTGCATCTCTTCAGCTGATATTACTCTTGTTGTTCTTGGTTTTCCTGGTGGCCTCACAAATACATCACCAGCCCGTATTTTCTTCTTGTTGTCGGGACCATTTTTTTTGCATACGAAAGGAGAATCTGTAAATTCGTGAACTTGAATTGCCAAAAAGGTATTTTCGTTTCGATAGGAAACTATGACCACTTCGATTTTTATAGGTGGTGAAGCAAACTTATTTATGGCGTCAATAATATTATCGACGTCATATGTGGCAATATGCTCAGATGAGATTCCTGTCAAATCCCAAGTATCATCACGCTCTGATGCACCAATAACAATTATTCCACCGTCACGAAGATTGCCCATTGCAAGAGCAGTTCTAATTATTTGCCATTTAAGATTGTCCCAGTCCGCAGACTCTTTAAAATCAACACTCTTTGATTCCTGGCACCTATCTAAGGCATTATAAACCCGGTCATGAAGTTCTTTATGCCCTGGCATGTCTGATGTTGGAATTGCCATATTTATTATTCCAGAGGGTTAACGATAAGCTCAGCAGACACCAAGGGCTGTCGGCCCTTGGTGTCTGCTGAAGCGTTAAGTTAGGGAAATTGAGTTAAAATTGGGATAAACCCAATACATGAATTCAATCATTCTTTTTAGCCACGGTTTTTTCTTTCAATGACTCAAAATGTTTGTTTAATTCGGAACCAGTCATTTTTAATATCTGTTCAAATGGCAACTTAATTCCGTGTTCAAATAGATCTAAATCCCAATAGGAATTTATGTTGAAAATTAACGGATCTTTTCTTTTTAGTGAAATATCTCGAAAGAAGGTATTAAAAGCTTGATGCATTGAATTGTTGGGATTGATTATAATAATTTTGCTAAGATTTCTGTTTGTTAAAAGGAGTCCTTTCATTTGACTTAAAAGATGTGTATCAGATGCACTCATCCCAATGATAATTAAAGTATGAGCTGTTGAAAGGGCATTTTGCCACGCTCGGTGTATTTCCACAAATGGTGTATTAAGTATCTTTGTATCTTTAAGCCCGCCCATAATTAAATGGGGTATATTGAATTCATAATTATATTTAGGGTCCCTTAAACCTTTTTCTCTCAATTCTTGCTTTAGCAGTGGCATTATATCAAGAGAACTAACCTTATAGACATGGTTGGGTGATATATATTCCGGCTGTTTCTCAAACCAATCATCTTTTATTTGAAACCAATTTAGGGAACCATGTAGTTTCAAATAAGAAACACCTTCTTGATTGTAATTAAATCCATCCCAGGTTGCCAATTTTGAATCTTTCGAGAAGCCATCATGGTAATTAATTGAATTTTCATAGAAGAATTGATCAAAAACCAAATCATAATTTGTAGTAGCAAGAACGACTTTTAAATCATTGTCCTTGAAAATTTTGATATATTGTCCGAGATAACTTAAGTCATACTTGATGAGTGCCAAGACATTGATAACCCAAAAGTGCCAGGACATCGATTACCTTAAGGGTCAATTTGTGCCAAGACATCGATGACCCTACTCGTTTCAATTTATATCTGATACTCTTGTTTTTAACT
>Ga0210123_1001030_pt1 | contig 15135 bp, 10 predicted proteins | sample Muzzi_PWB_D2_FD_185535 | JGI IMG/M metagenome (GOLD analysis project Ga0210123, IMG submission 185535) | Wetland microbial communities from San Francisco Bay, California, USA, that impact long-term carbon sequestration - Muzzi_PWB_D2 (SPAdes) | ecosystem: Environmental > Aquatic > Marine >... | reverse complement strand
CTCCATCGCAATTTTAACCGCGGCGGCAGCCGTCCGCTTTCCGGCGCGTGTCTGCAGCATCCAGAGCCGGCCGTGTTCGATAGTGAATTCCATATCCTGCAGATCACGGTAGTGGCGCTCCAGCTTTGCGGCTGCATCCTGCAAGGTCTTCCAAACCTCCGGCAGCTCTGCTTCAAGTTCGTAGATTTCAGCAGGCGTGCGCGCCCCGGAGACCACGTCTTCACCCTGGGCGTTCATCAGGAATTCGCCGTACAGACCACGCTCGCCGGTAGCCGGGTTGCGCGTGAAAGCCACACCGGACCCCGAATCCCAACCGACGTTTCCAAATACCATGGCCATGATATTCACTGCCGTTCCAAGATCATGGGTAAGCCCGGTTGCGTTTCGGTAGTCAATCGCCCGCTGGTTGTTCCATGATTTGAGAACCGCTTCCACGGCGAATTCAAGCTGTTTCCAGGGATCCTGAGGAAATATTTCGCCGGATTCACGATTAATCACTCCCTTAAATCCTTCGACGGCCTGTTTCCAGCCGCCTGCCGAAACCTCGGCGTCGGCTTTAACGCCCTCGGATGCCATGATCCTTTCAATAATATTTTCAAACTGAAGGCTGTCGACACCCAGAACCACATGACCGTACATCTGAATCAGGCGACGATAGGCATCCCAGGCAAACCGCTCGTCCGTTCCGGCTGCCAGGGCCTTGACCGATTCGTCATTCAATCCCAGATTCAGGATGGTGTCCATCATGCCGGGCATGAAGAACTTGGCACCGGATCGGACGGAAACCAGCAAGGGATCCTCAGGGTCGGAGAATTTACGCCCCATTTTGGCGCCAAGCTTTTTGATCCCATCCAGGATCTGCTGCCACAGGCCTTGCGGGAGCCTGTTTTTGTTATCGAGGTAATCCAGGCAGGCTTCGGTGGTAATCGTAAAGCCAGGCGGCACCGGAAGACCGAGATTGGTCATTTCGGCAAGACCTGCGCCTTTTCCGCCCAAAACATCCCGCATTTCTGCGTTGCCCTCTTCGAAAAGATATATCCATTTCTTTGCCATGATCCCACCTCCATTAAGTCAGATTTTCAGTTTGCATTGCGCTACCCGTTCCCTCTGCGGGGCGTAGCGGGTTTTTAAAGGACCCGTATCAAGGGCCACGGTCATATCGGCTCTCAAAAACTTACCGCCAAGCGCATCATTTATTACCGCCTTCCGACGGCCGGATCAGAATCTTTTTCAAAATTTCCATTGCGTTTCCAAAATCCTGCCATTTTCCCTGTTCAAGTGCTTTTTGGGCCTTGTCAAATTCTTCCCTTGCGCGAATCAATTCATTGCTTTGAACCGGGGCGGCAACTGTTTGCATCTCGGGTTCGGCTGCACCGAGGGCTGCCCGCAGGGCCTGCTCAAGGGTCGGCTCCATGACCACCTTATCGCCTTGTATGACAATAATGCGCTTCAGCTGGGGGATGTTTATGCCTTCAGCGATGAGATACACCGGCTCCACGTAGAGAAACGCGTTGTCAATGGGAATCACAATCAAGTTGCCGCGGATGACCCGCGATCCCTTCTGGTCCCAAAGGGACAATTGTTCGGATATCAGGGTATTCTGATCGATCATGGCTTCAATTTGAATCGGGCCTAATGTCAACCGCTTTTTGGGGAGTTGATAGACGATCAGGTGTCCGTACTGGGGAAAATCACATTTGGCCGCCATCCACGCGATCATATTGTCCCGGGTCTGGGGGGTAAAGGGCGTCATCAGAAGATACTGAAGCGCTTGCGTGCCGGGCAGACGCATCAGGATGTAATAGGGTTCAAGCCGAATTGCGCTGCCCGCATATTTTTCCTGGGGCAAGTCCCAGAGGTCCTCCTGGTTGTAAAATACCTGGGGGGCGGTCATATGATACGTTCGGTAAAGATCGGCTTGAATGTCAAATAGATCCTCGGGGTAGCGGAGGTGATTTTTCAAATCCCCGGGCATGTCCGCCAGGTCTTTGAAGGCGCCCGGGAAGGCGCGCCGGTAGAGCGCCAGGATCGGGTCCTGGGGGTCCATCACATAAAGCTGCACCGATCCGTCATAGACGTCCACGATGGCTTTCACCGAATTGCGGATGTAATTCAGTTTATTAAAAGCTTTCTCATACGGTGCTGAATAGGGAAAGCGGTCGGATACCGTGTAGGCATCCTGAATCCAGTAGAGTTTTCCTTCACTGAGCACCAGGTATGGATCCTGATCGAATTCTAAAAAGGGGGCGATCCGGGCGACGCGCTCGCGCACATTTCGCCAGATCTGGATGCGACTTTCGGGTCCGGTGTATGAAGTGAGCAAAATGTTGATGTCGGACTGGGTCCAGGCAAACAAAGCCCTTTTCCAGAAGCTGTCAAGGGGGATACCCCCTTTTCCTTGATAGCTGGTGTAGACATTTTGATCGCCTTTGGGGTAGTCAAACTCCTTGATCTTGGTCGCTACAATTCGGTAGCCGGGTGTTTTTTCACCATAATAGATCGCCGGCTGATCCACCGTCAAATCGAATTTGGACTCAGGCGGAATATTGTCGATAATGTAGTCGGGCAGGCCCTCGGGAGTCTTTTTGGAGACAAAGTTCATGACCGGACCATAGCCGTGAGTGAACTGAAGGTATTTATTGACCCAGGTTCGAGCCTTGGGGGGCAGCTGGGCCGCCAGTTCACGGGCGGAGAGCATCACCTGATGATAGCCGCTTTTCAAGTGATAGCGATCCACATCAACCTGGTAAAATTGATAATACAGCCGAATTTCCTGGGTCTGACGATAGGTTTGAAGAATGGGCCGCCAGTCCCAGATACGGATATTGTCAATTGTTTCCTGATTCTTGGGGATATCATCCAGGGTGAGGTCTCCCAGAGCGGGATAGGACTTTTCCTGAATTTGATCGAGCTGAAAAGCCTTGCGCGTAAATTCAATATTGTGCTTAAGATAGGGTGCTTCCAGTTCAAGCTCACTGGGCTGCACCTTGAATTTTTGAACCAGGCCGGGAAGGATGATAATAATGGCAAAATACAGAACAAAATAACTGACTGCGCTGATTTGAAGCATCTTAAAGCGCCGGGTGAAAAGACTGACGGCAATCATGATTGCCAGTAGAATGGAGGCCAACAGCATGATCCAGAGCGTGATTCGGCTGACGTTATAGGCCGTATACCCTACGCCGTATACCACCCCGGTCGTCGAATAGAGCAGCTCGAAACGATCCAGATAATACCCCCACCCCCACACGCCGATCAAAATAATGAAAAGCACGGAGAGGTGGCCGATCGCCTTCCAGCCGCGGGGTAGGATCTCGTTGCGACCGAAACGAAATACCCCAAAGTAAGCATAGGCAACCAGCACAAACAGCAGGGTTATCAGGGTCAGGCCCATCAGGCTGTTTTGGATCAGTTCATAAAACGGAAGCTGAAAAAGATAAAAGCCGATGTCCTTACCGAAGATCGGATCTGATTGGCCGACGGCCCCGCCCCAGTGAAAACGAAGATAGGTGTCCCACTCCGGATGAAAGTTGAGGGCGAATATCAGAGCAATTGCGGCCGAGATGACCACTGCGCCTGCCTTCAATAACCTGGGTGAAATTCCGATGCCCGTTTTGGTGTAAATCAGAGCGGCATCTGCACCGGTGGCTCTGCCAAGCGCAGTTGTGGTCGTGGCTGCCAACCGCAAGTTAATCCAGGAATAAAGAAAGACGACCAGGAAGGACAGGGCCCAAAGAGACCATTTGACGGACAGCAACTCCCAGAAAATATTCAGATAGCCTACCTGCCGCATCCAAAGCCCCTGCTGGAACAAGCCGGATGTCACGAAAAGAAATACAAGGAAAATGATCGCCGCGGCAATTAAGGATCCTAAAATTTTAGCAGATCTTTTTTTCATGATGGTCCTCCCTAATTAATCCGCCCTAAGAAGCAGTCAATTCAGGGGTATAAATTGTTCCTAAAAAAAAGAAGCGCTTTGTTAATTGAAAGTTCAACGGATTAATTTTTTTATGCTGCGCATTTTTTTTAGGCTGAGCCGCTTTTCCCTGTTTAACCACATCCAGGCGGATGACTTGTCGCATTTTTCAGGACGGAGCAATGAGAAGCCTGAAAGATGGGTAATTAAAAAAATAGCTGTTGCATATGTGTAAACTATAAAACCTGAAATCCGATGCGGGTATCGGTGCTGGTCTGATAATTAAGTAGGATAGGGGTGCTTTTTGCTGTAAAAGTTTGTCTTACAAAATAGGCAATTGACAAACTGCATATTCGAATTTATGCTTTGTTCATAAAACGTGGCTTCCAGCCACCTCTGCCGAATACATGAAGAAAATGGGAAGCCGCCAGCGCAGTTGCCGATAAAGGCGGCGATGCCCAGCGCCTTGCGAATAGAATCAGATAAAAATGAATTGGGAAGAAGAAAATATGAAACGCATCCTGGTTGCCATAGACTTTTCGGAAGTCACCGATGAAGTGATATCAACAGCGGTAACGTTGAACAAAGCGCTGCAAGGCCAACTCCGGATCCTGCATGTAGACGATTCAGCGCCATACAGTTATGCCCCCAAGGATGATTCCATGTTTGAACCCGATCCCCAAACTGCCGTTGCAGCGCAGGAGTCTGGCAAGCTGGAACGGATTCGCCTCCGCCTGTCAAAAGAACCGTTCGACTCAGACTACCGACTGATGGAAGGGCCGGCGGTCGATAATATTTTATCGGCCGCCAGAGAGTTCGGTGCCGATATCATTGTGCTCGGCGCCCATGAGCATGGAAAATTTTATCACCTTTTATTCGGTGATACCACCGACTCGCTGATTCGTCATGCCCCGTGCCCCATCATGGTCGTACCGCATAAAGGCGGCAAGTAATTATCGCCTGATTGCCTACGGGTGCGGCAGGTTTTGATCCAGGATATAGTCGAACAGCAACGTTTCTATTTGTTCCCACCCCTGACTGCCGACCACCATAGCGGATTTGTTTTTTGAAAAATGAAATTGCTTGCAGTGTGAAAGAATCTGCGGGTTTTCATTTTTCAACCGCTGCCATATCTCTTCGGCGCCATCGGATTCGCTCAGCGCATTGATGGCATCAATCACCGCAATTTCACCGCTCGGCGTGAACCGGACGGAATTTTCTTCCAAGCTAAGTACAAATTCCTTTGACATGAATCGTCTCCTTTCTGCAAGATGTCGCCCAATGCGATTTGACCTTACGCCTTAACCCAGTAGTTGCATAAATAATGCTGGAAATGTTCATTCCCCCCACCTTTAAATACAGGGATTAATCGAAATTGGTATGTCACCGCTGGAAATCACTGGTGTTTTAATCCTGTGTTAGTGGCGTAGGGTGGGCTGTGCCCACCTTTGAAAAATGAAATCAGCGATATTTGGTGGGTACGGCCCACCCTACGAATAAGGAATTTACGCAACGTTAGCGTTAAGCCTGCCATTTGTGTTCGCTTTACATGATCAGAAGTCGATGAAGACCGCCGATTTCCGATGATCAAAACGCGGTGTACCCAAGTTCACAAGTACTTGACACCAATCCTGTAACTGGTGCCATCTTCACGGATCTGCTCGCGACACCATTTTACTTCGGCAAGGGTTGATGCGTGCAACAGAACGCATTTACCGTTTCCCGCGACCGTTTCAGAATTTTGCCCGGCACGAATGTATAGATCGGCTCCGGGTTTAACCGAATGCCTGGATTCAAAACACATACCACCCGCACTTAGATTCAGTGTCACCGAGGGGTTTTCGTGCCAATTTTCGGTAGAAAAATAGGAAAAAATGATGGCGGCATTGGCAGGCAAACGTTCATCCGCCCTTTTATCTGATTTTGCCAGCATGTCATACCTCCCTCCGCCCGCTTGGACGAAATCGATTTTAGTTATCAGGTCCCATTTCCTGACTAGGTTAATGGACGCTGCAACATTTGTTCATAAAGTTTGATGTAGCGCCGCGCGGTATCCGCCGGGTTGAACCTCACCCGACTTTCCGTCATAATGCGCCCGACAGTTTTTTGTTTGGATTGCGCCGGAAGTTTGTAAAATTCCATGGCCTGGCTGATGGCCCCAAACAGGCCTTGACTGCAATGCACCTCGAAAAGAAAACCGTTGCCGGTGTTATTTTTGGCATCCAAGGCCGACACCGCATCATGAATATTGCCGGTGTCATAGGCTACCGGCAGCGATCCATAAAGCGGGCCGATCATTTGGGGCAATCCGAGCGGCTCAAAACGCGAGGCCATAATTACAAAGTCGGAAGCCGCATAAGCTAAATGGGCCAGTCGCTCATTGTAATCGCAGACGGCGATGCGGTTGCCTAAATTATGAAATTGCGCGATGTCCTGGAAATGTCTCTGGAAATCACCATCGGCCACGAATACGACTTCCAGATTTTCAGTCCAATATGTGGCAACGACGTCATAAAGGATATCGGCCAGCAACTGACACCCCTGGTGAACGGTATTAAGCGGGCAAGGCCAGAAAAGAATCGGCGCCCGGTCGCTTTGAATAAGACTCAATCTCTTTTGCAGCATTTGCTTGCTCTTTTTTTTACCCGCGGCATGGGTTTGGGGACCATATTGAAAGGCCAAATATTTATCTTTCGTCGGATTAAATGAGGAATCGGGCGCATCCAATATTCCGACGGCACAACCGGCATTGATTTTACCGGCGAGCTCATTTTGCACGTGTTGCGGTACCAATCCATACCGGCCGTCGGCAACCTCCTTTAAAAAGCTGGGGCTTCCGGTATTCACGAAGTGGGCTGCGAAAATTCCACTGGCGAGAAAGTCCACCGGGTTGGATGCACGGGTCTCTTCATAGTTGCAGGGCATGCGCTCAAAATAAAGATGTTGCCAGAACTCGGCCGCATCGATTCCCATATCCTCAATGCGGGATAATGGGCATTTCTCCGTTTGCAGATTTTCGAAAGTAAACAGGCAGGCCATGCCCCTTTGCCGCACGAGTGCCGGAATCAATCCGGTCATCCAGTCGTAGCAGTGGATCAGATCCGGCTGCACGTATGGGATGATGTTATTGATGATCTCCCGTTGAAAGGCAAGCGCCCGTCTCCTATTTTCCCGCCGGTAATTGGAATAGATGCCGCTCAGATGAAAGAAAGTTTCGTCCTCTGCCAGATGAAGTCTTTCCTGCGGAACCTTTTTTTTGAACACCGCCAGTCTCCGCCGCTGGGATGCCGGCAGGCACTCGTTGAACACGGTCCGATAGTCCGGAATCGCGACATGCACGTCCGCGCCCTGCTCATAGAGGGCCTTGATCATTGCCGCGGAGGCGTCTGCCAGTCCACTGGCCTTGGCAGAAAGATAATCGGCAGCATTATCAATGCCGTGGGGCAGATAAGCGACCTCGGGCGTCACAATCAGAACACGCGGATTTTGATAAAGGCTCACCATGATTGGCTGCTCGGTTCTTCCGTTTTGAATTTTAGCTGAATAACGGTTGCTTCATGAACGTATTAATCATACGGATCAAAATCCGATTCGGATATCAGTGTGAGACTCATTTTTGTGTCAGACTTTGCTGCCTTTTGGCGTAAGTTTTTGTCTGACAAGGCCTTGCCCAACCGCACCCGGAAAAAGAAGCCCCTGCGGCACAGCAAATTTGCCGCATAGTCATTTCAGTATTAGATAGTCGCAGTTAGTAAGGTTTCTTTTCAGATCAAACTGACCGCTGCAGCAACACTGACACCTGAAACCTGACACCTGAAACCTTTTTACTATCAAACATCGGCAACATCCTGCCTGCCGACTTCTGACGGAAATCATGTCAGACAAATATTGACAGGAAATCGGGCAAAACTCCTACCTGATTATCAGACCGACACCGATGGCGGAATTTCTTGCAGCGCCTTATAGTGTATTCAAAATACGAAACAAAACATCTTTTTAGAAGAGAGAGGGGAAAGCACCCATGGACGCACCGGCTACCAAAACAGAAACGACCGAAACCCAGTTGGCAATGAAATTCGAAAAACTTGAAACCAGCCCAAAGGGACTATCGGCCGCCGAGGCCGACAAGCGGCTCGCAGAATATGGCGAAAATGCAATCGCTGAAAAGAAAGTCAATCCGCTGCTCAAATTTCTGGGTTACTTCTGGGGGCCGATCCCCTGGATGATCGAGGTGGCGGCCGTGCTCTCGATGATCGTCAGGCACTGGGCGGATTTCATTATCATCATCGTCCTGCTCGCATTTAACGGGTTGGTGGGCTTCTGGCAGGAATACCAGGCCGGCAACGCGGTGGAAGCACTCAAGAAAAAGCTGGCGCTCAAAAGTCGGGCCCTGAGGGATGGACACTGGCAGCCAATCAATGCCAAAGAACTGGTGCCGGGTGATATCATCCGCCTGCGCCTGGGAGACATCATCCCGGCCGACGTGATGCTGTTCGAGGGTGAGTATCTGAGCGTGGACCAGTCCGCCCTTACCGGAGAATCTCTGCCGGTCAACAAGACCACGGGTGATTCCGCCTATTCGGGCTCGATCGCCAAACAGGGAGAGATGCTGGGTCTGGTGACGGCGACCGGCAACGAAACCTATTTCGGCAAGACCGCCAAACTCGTGGCCAAGGCCAAACCCGTGTCGCATTTCCAGAAGGCTGTCCTGCAGATCGGCGATTACCTGATTTATCTCAGTCTGGCGCTGGTGGTGGCTCTTATTCTTGTCCAGCTGTTCCGCGGCACCGCCCTGCTCGAGCTGGTTCAGTTCGCCCTGATCCTGACCGTGGCCTCCATTCCGGTGGCCATGCCGGCCGTGCTTTCCGTCACCATGGCGGTTGGTGCCCTGGCGCTCTCCAAACTGAAGGCCATCGTCTCCCGTCTGGAATCGATTGAAGAGATGGCCGGGATGGACATTCTGTGTTCCGATAAGACCGGGACCCTCACCCAGAACAGGCTTACCCTGGGTGATCCCTTGATATTCGAGGCCGAAAACTCGCAGAATCTTATTTTAGCTGCTGCACTGGCCTCCAAGGAGGAGGATCAAGATGCCATCGACCTGGCAGTGATCGGCGGGCTTCAGGATCAAGGCGTGCTCGATTCATATGAGCAGCTTAAGTTTTTACCTTTTGATCCGGTGGGCAAACGCACCGAAGCCACCATCAAGGGCTCCGGGGGCAAGACCTTCAAAGTCACCAAAGGCGCACCCCAGGTTATCCTTGAGCTTGCCCAGGTCGACCCGGATACAGGGGCCAAGGCTGAGCAGGCAATCAGCGACTTTGCCGCCAAGGGCTACCGCACCCTGGGTGTCGCACGCTGTGAGAACGGCGGAGCTTGGCAGTTTCTGGGAATTTTACCTCTTTTTGATCCGCCGCGCGAGGATTCGGCCGAGACCATCCGCCAGGCCGGCGCCCATGGAATAGCGGTAAAAATGGTGACGGGAGACAATCTGGCGATTGCCGGCGAGATTGCGCAACAGCTGGGGCTGGGAAAGACCGTTTATGCGGCGGATAGACTGCTGAAAGGCAGCAAAGATGCAACAATCATGGCATCCGATACGGCCGAAAAGGTCGAACAAGCCGGCGGTTTTGCCCAGGTTTTTCCTGAGCACAAGTACGGCATCGTTAAAGCCTTGCAGGCGCGCGGCCACATCGTCGGCATGACCGGTGACGGGGTCAATGATGCGCCGGCCCTGAAACAGGCCGACATCGGTATTGCCGTCAGCGGTGCCACCGACGCCGCCCGTGCGGCGGCCTCACTGGTGCTGACGGCACCGGGGCTGTCGGTGATCATTAATGCCGTTGAGGAGGCGCGGCGGATATTTGAGCGCATGAACAGCTATGCCATCTACCGCATCACGGAAACAATCCGCATCATGGTCTTTGTGGTGCTGGCAATGATCGTGTTCAACTTCTATCCCATCACTGCCATCATGATCATTTTGCTGGCCTTTCTCAATGACGTCCCCATCATGACTATTGCTTACGACCGAACGGGTCTTGATCCCAACCCCGTGCACTGGAACATGCAGCGGGTCATTGCGGTATCGACAGTGATGGGGCTGACCGGTGTGGCGGGCAGTTTTCTGATGCTTTATCTGGCGATTGGCTGGCTGCATTTAACCATCCCCCAGATCCAGACCTATATTTTTCTAAAAATGGCCGTTGCCGGCCACCTGACGCTGTTTGTGTCCCGCAGCAAAGGGTTTTTCCTCAAAAAACCCTATCCGGCCCCGATTATGATCTGGTCTGCGGTCGGCACCAAGCTGGTCGGAACTTTTCTGGCAGCCTATGGATTCGGCCTGGTCACACCGATCACCTGGTCCGAAATCGGCTTGATCTGGGGCTATTCCATTACCTGGGCCTTTCTGACAGACTGGGCCAAAGTATGGGTTTATCGCCACTTTGGCATGACAGCCACACGGCATAAGAATTTTCTCAGGATAGTAAAACAGTCGCTGCATCACCACGCAGTGTCTTGAACTACAAAATTTAAGAACCTCACCCTTAACAGACGAGGAAAATAAAAGTTAGCAGAAACAAAAAGGAGGTTACCATGTTGAACCGATTGTTTATATCTCACTGTATGACTGCCCGGTATCTTAAGATGATGACGGCAGGATTACTGTCGGCTTTAACATGCATGTGGATTGTTACGGCATGCACGCAACAGCCGACGCTGTCTCAAAAACCATCCGATACAACCGAAGTGTCTCCGGCAGGATCCGGCCGGTTAAATCAACCGGTTCCATTGTCGATCGATTTAAACACAGCCATCGAACGGGTGGCAGACAAAGCGATCCCGGCGGTGGTGCACATCGATGTCAAAGAACACCAGGAAATGGCGAATCCCTTCTATGCCTATAAAGACAATCCTTTTTTCCGCCGCTTTTTCGGCCTTCCCAAAGATATGCCTAAAAAGCTTGGAAGGGAGCTATTCGGTATCGGCAGCGGGGTAATTATCGATGCCGAGGGGCATATCCTTAGCAACTATCATGTGGTCGGGGGCGCCACTCAAATCGAGGTGACCTTATCCGACGGAACCCAATATCCGGCCACGGTGGTGGGGGTGGATCCCAAAACGGATTTAGGCGTCATTAAAATCAGCTCCCCAAAATCGCTGCCGTTTTTAAACTTCGCCAATTCAGACGAGGCCAAAGTCGGCCAATGGGTGGTGGCCATCGGCCATCCCAGGGGGCTCGATCAGACCGTCACCCAGGGAATTATCAGTGCCAAACACCGAACCGGGATCACGGACCCGGGCGGCTATCAGGATTTTCTGCAAACCGACGCCGCTATCAATCCGGGCAACAGCGGCGGCCCCTTGCTGACGCTGAGCGGTCAAGTCCTCGGCATCAACTCCGTGATTGCCTCCCAATCGGGCGGCTTTGAGGGAATCGGATTCGCCATTCCCAGCAATATGGCGGATCATGTGGCCGAAGCCCTTATCGCCCATGGCAAAGTCGAACGCGGCTGGGTGGCGGTCACTGCTCAGGATCTTACGCCGGATCTGGCGAAGTCATTTAACCTGGCGACGCCCAAAGGGGCTCTGCTGGCCGAGGTTAAAAAAGGCGGGCCGGCAGATAAGGCCGGCCTCAAAAAAGGCGATGTCGTTATCGCTTATCAGGACCATCAAGTTGCAAATGCTTCCGCCTTTCGCAATGCCGTGGCCAACTCCCCCATCGGTCAGCAGGTAAAACTCGGTATTTGGCGGGACGGCAAAAAACAGGAGATAGCGGTTACGGTGGGCACTCTGGATGATGCCAGAAAAGTTGTCGCAGCGGAAGTGAAAGATCGATTGGGAGTCGTGGTCAGGCCACTGACCGTCAAAGAGGCTGCCGATTACGGTCTGTCCCTGCCCAAAGGCGTCGCTGTTCGGTGGATCGATCCCCAAGGGCCGATCGGAAAAGTCGGATTCGAGGTGGGCGACGTCATTCTGGCCCTCGATAATCAACCGGTACAGGGAGTTGACAGTTTCAATGAAATGATGACGGTCATACCCCATCATCAAAAGGTTGTTATGCTTGCGATCAGCCATAAAACCGGGCAGTCCGGCTACGTTCAGATCGAAATATCATAGCCCCCGCGTTAGCGACCGCAGCCATGCAAATTGGAAATTTTCCGGGAGGCAAAAATGATACAACGATCCAAGTTTTCGGTCGGCTACTACCTGATTATATTTTTACTGATGCTTTTTTTGGAAACGATGTTCTTTTCCGGATCCGCCGTTAAAGAACTGCCCTACAATAAATTCCGTGATCTTATTGCGGAGAATAAAATCGATAGTGTCATCTTAGAACCGGACAAGATTTACGGGTCGCTGAAACCTGAAGCGGTTTCCCCCAAAGCCGCGGCCCAGACGAACAGCACAGAAAAAAAAACAGATACTGGGAAAAGTGCTGCAACTCCAAAACCCGGCTTTACACCGCAGCAAAAACAGACCCCCTGGTACCTAAATTTTGAAAAAAATCTGGCCCAATCGGAAAAGGCCCGTCGCCGGGAAATTAAACGCCAATTTACGGTCATTCCCCTCACCGATCCGACCCTGCAGGAAGACCTGCAAAAGCATGGCGTCACGTATCAGGGAAGAATCGAATCGCATTTCTTCTCCCATCTGATTTCCAACTGGATCATTCCATTCGGCATTCTTTTTCTGGTCTGGGGCTGGATCATGCGTAAAATGGGCAAAGGCGGGGGACCCGGCTTTTTGAACCTGGGCAAAAACCAAGCCAAAATTTATGAAGTCGATCCCTCACTCAAAGTCACGTTTGAAGATGTTGCCGGGGTCGATGAGGCGGTTGAAGAAGTCAAAGAAGTCGTGTCTTTTTTAAAAGAGCCGGGCAAATACACGCGCCTGGGGGCCAAACTGCCCAAAGGCATCATGCTGGTAGGCCCTCCGGGGACGGGCAAAACGCTGCTGGCGCGAGCCGTTGCCGGCGAGGCCGGCGTGCCTTTTTTTAACCTGAGCGGCTCGGATTTCGTCGAGATGTTTGTCGGAGTCGGGGCGGCCCGCGTGCGCGATCTCTTCAAAGAAGCCAAGGCCAAGGCACCCTGCATTATTTTTATCGACGAACTGGATGCCGTCGGCAAGAGCAGGGCCCAGGGTCCTTACATGGGCCGAAACGATGAACGGGAAAACACGCTCAATCAGTTGCTCAGCGAAATGGACGGGTTCGATCCCCAAATCGGAATCATCATCATGGGAGCCACCAACCGCCCGGAGGTTTTGGATCCGGCGCTGCTGAGGCCCGGGCGGTTTGACCGCCAGATTCTGGTGGATCGACCGGATCTGATCGGTCGGGTTCGCATATTTGAAGTGCACACCCGGGATCTGACCCTCAAAGACGATGTTGATCTGCACAAACTGGCTGCCGAAACGCCCGGATTCGGGGGTGCCGAAATTGCCAATGTCTGCAATGAAGCGGCGCTATTAGCATCCCGCAAAGACCAGGATAAGATCTCCCAAAACCATTTCCAGGATGCGATCGAGCGGGTGATTGCCGGGCTGGAGAAAAAGAACAAACTGATCAATCCCCACGAACGGGAGGTGGTCGCCTACCATGAATCCGGGCATGCCATCGTGGGCCATTTTACCCCCGGGGCGGACCCAGTCCAAAAAGTCTCCATTGTGCCGCGGGGAATCGGCGCTCTGGGCTACACCCTGCAAACCCCGCTGGAAGACCGCTTCCTGATGTCGCGCTCCGAGCTGATCGGAAAAATCAAAGGCCTGCTGGGCGGCCGGGCGGCCGAAGAAATTATCTTTGGCGAGGTTTCGACCGGTGCATCCAACGACCTGGAAAAAATAGCCAAAATTGCACGCAATATGATCACGGTTTACGGGATGAGCCAGCAGGCGCCGAATATATCGCTGGTCGACCATCAGCAGGATCTGTTTCTGGGGCAGGGTCCCGGCCTTATGCACCATTCTGAAAAACTCGAGCAGATGATCGACGACGAAACCCAGGAAATAATTCGCACCTGCTACGAAGATGCCAAACAACTGCTCACGGTCAAACGCGATAACCTCGAAAAAATGGCCCAAGTATTGCTTGAAAAAGAAAAAATGGACGAACATGACATTACAGCCATACTCGGTCCACGCGCTGGGTAAATAACAGCTCGCTTTAACCCTAATTGGACGCCTTGAAGCTGGGGCACCCTCAACTTTCGCTCATTCAGGGTTAAGGATCCGGATGCGGTGCTTTTCGTTAACTTTTGGTGGACCTGAGGTGAGCCATGAAACGTATATTGCTGGCCAAGAAACTTAAGAAGTTATCCCAGACCAAAAGCACTGCCGGCATGCAGCAGTTATGCCGGTCGATTCACCCGGCCCGGGTTGCCGACGTATTAACGAAGTTTTCTCCGCAACATGTCTGTGAGATACTTGCGGTTGTCGAGGCCCAAACGCGCGCCGGAATTTTCTGTTATCTTCCGCAGGCGCTGCAAATCAAAACGGTTGAATTCTTTAAGCGCAACACCCTGATTGAGACGATCGCCCACCTGCCGGCCGATCGCCGCGCCGATTTTTTCAACCAGCTGTCCGCCGAAAAACAGGAGGTTGTTCTGCCGGCGCTGGCACATGCCGAGCGAGAAAATATCCTCAAATTAACGGCCCATCCTCCGGGAGCCGCCGGTGCTGTGATGACTTCGGATTATGCCATACTATGGCCCGAATTGACTGCCAGCGCGGCCATTGCCAAGTTGCGCCATGAAGCTCCCGACAAGGAAACCATCTACTACGCCTACGCGTGGATGCCGGCCGGAGGGTGATCGGCTTTGTTTCACTCAAAGATTTAATCCTCGCCAATCCCGATCGCCATGTGGCCGACATCTTGCATCGGGATGTGATCTTCTCGACCGTCACCGACGATCAGGAGAACACTGCCCTGAAGATCCAAAAATACGATTTGATCGCCTTGCCGATTGTCAACGGAGACAATATTCTGGTCGGAATCATTACCCATGACGACGCCATCGATATTTTCGCGCAGGAGCACACGGAAGACATGGAAAAACTGATGGCAATCACGGGCTCCCATGTCTCGGGCACCTACATGAGCACAATGGTGTGGCGACACTTTAAGAATCGAAGCGGTTGGATTTTTATCCTGACCAAGTAGGTGAATTTCAGAAGAAGTTCCCTGGCAGGCCTTACGGCCTCCAGGGAACCCGCCGGTT
>Ga0210123_1001028_pt1 | contig 15160 bp, 13 predicted proteins | sample Muzzi_PWB_D2_FD_185535 | JGI IMG/M metagenome (GOLD analysis project Ga0210123, IMG submission 185535) | Wetland microbial communities from San Francisco Bay, California, USA, that impact long-term carbon sequestration - Muzzi_PWB_D2 (SPAdes) | ecosystem: Environmental > Aquatic > Marine >... | reverse complement strand
TGGGTCAGAGCCGGGCTCTTACGCCGCCTGCTACGAACCTCGACTGAAACCTCTATCGCTATTGCCAGCACATGAACGCAGCCGAGCTGCCCGTTCCAGCGGGCGTCCGGTAAAGCGCGTGGTAGTCGACGATATGTCCTTCGAGGCCCGATCCCTGCATTGCGCCGCCTGCCGTAATCCACGACTTGATCTCTGAAGACCCGGCCTGGTAGAAACCTTCGTGATAACTGAGGAGATGCTCGAAGTCATTCCTTTCCATCGCCTGCATGATGTCGTGATCAAATTCTTCATCGACTACGAAGTGACTCAGGCCACCGCTCGCGATAACACACACGCGCACGTCCGGCTCCCACGCGCGAATTGCGTCGCCAACCATTTGACCGAACGCGTAGCATCGCGGCGCTTTCGGCTGGTTCGGCGGAAAAAACGTGTTGTTGTCGATTGGTACGTGTGGCGTCACGTTATCGCGGAAGATCTGTTTGTAGATAAACCCGTACGAGTGCGGCATTCCACCTGTCTGTGAGCAAACAGGATCAGGGTGAAACTGGCGGTGCGAGTAGGCGACATCGAAATTGTGTGCGATCGCGTAGTCTGCCAGGTATCTCGCGAGTTCCGGATGCCCGGGAAACACGCGGGTTCCCTCGTCCGGCAAATGCCCGACGTCCGCCAGCTCGATGCCGGGCGGCAGGCGTGACTTCTGATCATCCGTGCGCGGCATGTTTTCAAATTCCGGACACCCCATGACCGTAAACGCCGGTTTGATGTCGTCCAGAAACATTTCGGCCTGGTCGTTGCCGAAGATGATAGTGACATCGGGTTTTGCCGCGGCGAAAATTTCACTGAGCCGAGCGACAGCTTCGCAGGATTTCGCCAGTCTTTCCCGACGAATCGACATCTCTGTCTGTTCGTGGAGATTGAGGTGTTTTCGTTTCTCCTCGACCTCGGCATACGTCAGCCGTTCGCCGTGGTACCACATCGGCACTCCATCGGCGATATCGCGCTGAGCGCGCAATTCCCACCTGTCTGCCGGTGTGTGCAATTGCGGTGTGTGCGCACAACCGATGCCCAAGACTATCTTTGCCATTTCTGCGGTTCTCTGAATTTCGAAAATTCGTCTGGCGTTGCCATCACAGGTTTTCGCCGCGACCTACGGTGGGCGCGTCGACGCGGCACCATCATCCCGCCTCGTCGCCTATGATGTGCGCACAATCGGAACCATGAATGACGTTGTCCGCAACACCGGCCTCGATGCACAGACCGAGCGCTTTTTGATCGTAAGTTACTGAATCATAATATTTTTCTGTAAATATGTGCTCGGCTCTTTCTTCATTCCATCGGCGCCTGCCGGAACTGTTTCACGGCAGTCATCGAACCGGCCGGCGAGACAGGGCGAGGAGCACTCGAGTGAAACACGAACGCGCGTCGGTAGCATTCACACTCAAAGCCATTGTTGCTGCCAGGTCCTTTGATCCGCCTGCCGTCCGGGCAACATTCATACTCCTACAGCGTCGCAGCCATTTTGTCGGCCATTTCGATCGATCCGAGCGCCCTTGAAATCTCGATCGCCGTATCCTTCAGCGGTTTCAGGTAACGTATTTCCTGGTTGACAGATCCCGGACGCCGATTCATCACGATGGTGAGTGCCGCCTCAAGCCTCTCCGCATGATCGAAAACAGGCGCGGAGATCACGGAGAATCCTGCTTCGTGTGGATCTTCGGCAAATGCGTAAAACTGCTGCTGAATTCGTGCGAAGTCTGCACGTTGCTCTGCCGGATCCAGTTCTACCTCACGACCCGGCTCCCTCTCCGTGCGCCTCGTCAATACGCGTTCACGCACAAACTCCGGAGCAAATGCAAGAATGATGGAGGCGGACGGCGATGTTGGAATACTCCAGCGGGTGCCGCGCACGAGCTGAGGTGACAGTGGTTTGCCGCTGCCAATGGTCGACACCACGAGTGCGTCGCCGCCAGCGGGAATTGCCAGCAGGATCGCTTCAGAGATCAGGTTGCGTAAAACGACCATGTAGCGATACGCGATATTGGTGATCTCGTATTGGTCCAGCGCTGCATTCGACAGGCGAAACAATGTTGGTCCCAGTCGATAGCCACTCTTGTCCGGCATTTTCGCTACCATGCCGAGGTCCGAGAGGGTGCTCAGGTGACGCGACACTCTTGCTTTCGTCATGCCGAGAAATGCCGCGATGTCGGTGACCCGCTGCGGTCGCCCACTCTCTGCCAGGAAGTCCAGCAATTTGGATGCCACAACCACGCTGTGAACTGTCGACGACTTCGAGTGTGTGTTTTTATCCGGGACCGCCATGTGATATCTCCATGGCTACCGTATTCCGCGGTTGCCAGTCTTTCGTCCGTCGCTTTGGACGCCCGCTATTATATCGTAAGGCGCAACAGGTTATTGCCTAATGATCCTCAGCTGGCAGACTGGGTCTGCGCAGACACTCACACGGATCCCGTGGGGAGAAAGCAGTGAAACTTGGAACCATTCGATTAGACGGTAAAGAAACCGTGATCGGGCGGGTCGACGACGCACATGCCATCGCATTGGCGCCGGCAACAATGGAAGAATTGATTGCGGGTGGAGACAGGGCCCTCGAAGATGCACGAACAGCCATCGACAAGGGCGCAGCCGGCGAGGCTGGGCTCATCGATGTTGCAACTGCCGACTGGATGGCGCCAAATCCTCGGGCATCGAAGATCCTTGGCTGCGCGGTAAATAACAATCGTCTGAACAGGGCCGCGTATCGGCCCATGAAGAGCCCGATGTTCTTCATGAAAGGCCGCTCGTCGCTAACCGGCCATAACAAACCGATCAGGATTCTGACCCGGCATGGACGAACCATTCCGGAACCCGAGCCCGTGGTCGTGTTCGGAAGCACGGTGAAGAATGTTGAAGAAGACCGGATTCTCGAACACGTTTTCGGCTACACGCTCACTAACGATTGCACTGCCGGTGGAATCAAGTTTGGCGAGGACTCCATTGCGGTAAAGCAGAAACCCGAGCTGATATTTCCGCACCACATGGAATGGCGGCACCGCTTTGAGGACGACGATTACATCTATTTTATCTACCACGCACGTTCCAAGTCGTCGGATACCTTTGCGGCGATGGGACCCTGGCTGACGACGGCAGATGAAATCGATGATCCGAATGACATGCGCGTCAAGGGGTATATCGACGGTGAACTCTATGCCGACGATTCAACGTCGAATTATTTCTTTTCCGTCGAACGAGTGCTCGCGGAAGCCAGCACCTGGTTCACGATGGAGCCCGGTGATTGCGTACACTGCGGCACGGCGGTGAAAGGAACCGACAAGTTTCCGCAGGGAAACCTGGGTATCGATCTACGCCTTTTTTCGGTAACGGATGTCGAGATCGACGGCCTCGGCCGCCTGAGCAATCCGATTGACGCTGAGCCGATGGAACAGGCAGCCAAGCGAAAGCTCGATTAATCGAAGGCCGCTGGTTTAGTATTCAGCCAGCGGCTTCTTGAATGGAATAACAATATGTCGGCCAGGACCTGCAGCGTTTTTTTCATCCTTTTGATTCCAATGCTCGTGCGGGCCCAGTCCGGCGCAGATAGCGGCGTCTATTCATTGTCCCAGGCAGCTTCCGGCAGCGGTGTATACAGCCGCGAGTGTGCGGTGTGCCACGGATCGGAGCTCGAGGGCGCTGAAGGGGGCCCGGGGCTCACCGGAGCGGCATTTCTCGACAAGTGGCAGGACCATTCGCTTGCCGAACTCTACGAACTGACCCTGCAGACCATGCCGGTGACGAAACCCGCTGGTCTGTCCGAGAACGAGTACCTGGACGTCGTCGCATTCATTCTCAATCGCAACGCCTACGCCGCCGGTTCCGATGCGCTGGTCCACGATGCTGACGCGATGGCCGGTGTCACCCTGATGAAGCCGGCACGGTCGCTCCCCGTACCACTGGATGCTGCGATGGAACGTGAAGGCTTGACGGTCGAGTGGCTCTATCATCGCGGTGATCCCGGAAGCAAGAACTATTCAGATCTCGACCTGATTAACCGCGACAACGTCAGCAACCTCGAGGTGGCATGGCGTTGGCGGTCGGACAATTTTGGCCCGGTCTCCTGGCCCAACCTCGAGACGACGCCGCTGATGGCAAACGGTGTGCTCTACGCGACCGCCGGAATTCGGCGAGCCGTTGTCGCGATCGATGCACAGTCGGGCGAGACGTTGTGGATGTATCGCATCGATGAAGGTGAGCGAGGTGAATACGCTCCGCGCAAAGGTCCGGGCCGCGGTGTCGCGTATCGACGAGATGGAGAGACGGAAACAGTTTATGTGATTTCTCCCGGATATCACCTGATCGCCTTGAATGCACACGACGGTCGGCCGCTCGACACTTTTGGCGATGGCGGCATCGTCGATCTCAAGGCGAACGTTGATCAGGACATCGATCTCGAGAAGGCCCGAATCGGTTCCAGCTCGCCGCCAATCGTCGTTGGTGACGTCGTCATTGTTGGAGCCGCATTTCCGGCAGGTGGGGCACCGCCGACCAAGGAAATGCCGGTCGGGAACGTAACAGGTTATGACGCGGTGACCGGCGAGCGACTGTGGATCTTCCACACGATCCCGCAACCGGGCGAGCCTGGCCACGAGACATGGATGGCGGATTCATCTACCTTTACCGGCAATGTCGGCGTGTGGGCGCCGATGTCTGCGGACCTCGACCTCGGCTATGTATACCTGCCAACTGAAGCGCCGACCGGCGACTATTACGGTGGTCACCGACCTGGGACCAACCTGTATTCGCAGAGCCTCGTCTGCCTGGACGCGAAGACGGGTGAACGTGTCTGGCATTTTCAGACAGTGCACCACCCAATCTGGGATTACGATCTGCCCGCACCACCGGTGTTGATCGATATCAATGTCGAGGGCAGAAAAATTCCGGCCGTCGCCCAGATCACAAAACACGGATTGACCTTCGTATTTGACCGGCGTACCGGTGAACCTGTCTGGCCAATCGTCGAAACGCCCTTTCCGGCCAGTGATGTGCCAGGTGAAGTTACTTCGCCGACACAACCGATCCCCTCTTTGCCTGAGCCTTTTATGCCAAACGGCGTTACTGAAGATCGCCTGAACGATCTGACGCCGGAGATCCTCGCAGAGGCCAGACGGATTGCGTCCGAATACAAGTTGGGACCCGTCTATACGCCGGCGACACTTTACACGGAGTCGAACAAAGGCACGCTGATGTCCCCCTCCGGCGGCGGCGGCGCAAACTGGCAAGGCGCCGTGGCAGACCCGGAATCGGGCATCATGTATGTATCGTCTGCGGCGACGCTCGGCGTGCTGGGAATGATCAGCGATCCCGACCGTTCGAACATGCGCTACGTACAACGGAGTGAAGAGGTTCCGGGACCATACGGATTGCCACTTTTGAAGCCACCCTGGGGCCGAATCACTGCTCTCGATCTGAATACCGGCAAGGTTCTGTGGACGATTGCGAATGGCGATACACCTGATTCCATTCGTAATCACGAAAAACTTGCGGGCGTGGACTTGCCGCCGACAGGTCACCAGGAACGTGCCGGCTTGCTCGTGACACGATCACTCCTGTTTGCCGGAGAAGGCGCAGGCCTGTACGGGATGTGGGGCGGTGGCAGCAAGTTTCGTGCGCACGACAAACGTAGCGGTGAAGTTCTGGCAGAGGTCGATCTCGGGGCGAATCAGAGTGGTGTGCCGATGACTTATGCAATCAATGGCAAGCAATACATTGTCGTTGCAGCAGGTGCGCCGAATCATGCGGGCGAATTGATCGCACTTTCGCTTTCGGGAGAATAGGCACTGTGGAGACGTGTGCCCGCAGATAGCCCGGGACCTGGCGCGACAGGGGTGCAACGGTATCTGTCAGCAGCTTGTCGATGACGAGCGGCTCCGACCGTGCGTGTTGTACACGATACGAAAGTTTTCCTCCACCGGTCCGCTTTCTACCTGACCGCGTCGCTGTATTTCTTGAGCGTCTTGAATACCATCGAGTTCGGGCAAAATTCATTGTCGCCCTCTATGTCGCCGCTCAGCCATCGCTCGCAGACATCCTCGGTTGTGCAACTTCGGCAGCGTTGCCGCACTTCTTTCATGATGGATTCAGTGTCACCGCTCCTGGCGACTTCGGGATCCAGTCCGACGGACTCGAGCATCTCTTGCATCCTCCGCTCGGAGTTCGCAGCGAGATATTTCCGGTAGGCGTAAAACAGGCCGAAGGCAATGCCGGCCATCGCGATGGCGGCGATTATCTGAATCACTGACATATTCATGGTTCATCTCCTCGCAAAGACACCCGGTACAGTTGCTGCAGGCCACAGCACCTGAACCGGCCCTTCGGCAGCTTGTCGATCGGCGCCCGCAAGCTCCCGCGATATTGATTAAATATAGACCTGCTGCGCCAGGATCGAACTACGTAAATACCGATGTGAAGTTGGCCATGCGGTTCGCTTCACGCGCGTCGTCACGCCAGGGGGCCTCGACAGCGGCTATTGATCGTCATCCGGATCGGCAGAAACGTATTACTTAATCTGCCACTGACTCGCTGCTTTCGTCCGAGCAGGAATGCCGTTTGTTGACGGCGGCCAACGCCTGAACGGTCGAACCAAACGATATGGGTATTAGCGTATTGCACCGCGAAGCGCACACCCGGATACTCAAATTTCGTCCTCGGTTTTTCGGCAGAACTGGTCGGAGAATTCAACGCCATCATGTATGAGCAGATTCTTGTTCTCGACTGTCACGTACACACTTTGACGGTCCTGCGATCACTCGCATCAGCGGGCCACAAGATAACGCTTGGTGTTACCGAGGAAGAGCTAAACAGGGGTTTCGTTCACAAATCCCGCTTCGCGGCGTCCACCTGGACGCATCCGGACATCATTGAGAATCCTGAGGAATTCAATAAAGCCTTTCTGAATTATCTGCACACGAATCCACAGATCAGGTGCATCTTTCCCGTGGGTGAGAATTCGGTACGCGGCCTGACGAAAATCAGAAGCGACATTCCGCATGGCGTCCTGATAGCGATGCCGGAGAATGATGTCGTCGAGGCGTGCCTTGACAAGCCGAGCGCTTATCGAATCGCCGAAATCTGTCAGATTCCGGTTCCCGGAACCCGGATCGTCAATACGAAACAGGAATTGCGTGCGGCCGCGAAAGAGCTGGGCCTCCCGGTCATTGCCAAAGCTTCCGACTCGACCACTCTTCTATTATCCAGGAAATGCATTTTTGTCCGCACCGGTCCCGAACTCGACGCGCTCGTCGAAAACTGGCCGCGAACACGCGCAGAATTCGTTGTGCAAAAAGAAATCAGGGGAGTACGGCACAATTGCGATATTGTCGCCGAGAATGGGCGGCTTCGCCTGTTCATGGAGTCCGAAATACTGAGAACTGACCAGCCTGACTATGCAGGAAACAGTGTATTTGATCGATCCATTCCTCCCACACCGGTGCTCAGGGACTACTGCGAGCGACTCGTTGCGGAACTGAACTACACAGGGCTGGCGCTGATTCAATTCCTCAGGGACGGGCGAACCGGCGAAAGTTATTTTCTCGAGGCAAACCCGAGGGCCGGGTCGACAATCGGACTTGCAGTGAATTGCGGTGTCGATCTCCCCGCCGCATCCGTAAGGGCTCATTTCGGCAACTCTCTCGAGTCCGACGGGCGTTATCCACTCAATCGGGCACAGAACTGGTTTCACGGTGACCTGCTCGGTCTCCGCAAGGCGAGACTGAATCGGGAAGTCGGCAGCAGACAGTCGATTGTGTGGCTCGCCCGGGCCATCGCAGATTTCATTCGTGCCGATTACCACACGACGTTTGTCTGGAATGACCCGAAGCCCACGATCACGTTATACAGGAATCTCCTGATGCGCACGTTGCGGAAGGAAAGTCGGAACCCGCCCGGTTAGATCCGGGAGCAGGTCCCGGCATTGGCTGTTTCGATACTTCGCCCTCAATCGGCGCCCCGTTTGGCGAGCAGTTCGGTCACCCAAAGGTGGTTCCAGTCCCAATCGCCGGGGTTCCTGGTGATCTGATTCGCCAGTCTTCGGGCAAAGTCCTGCACCGCATTGTCCACTATCTGCTTGCGGCGCATGCTGTGATCGAATGCGACAGGACTCTCTATCGTTACCCGATAATGAAGACGTCCGAGCCGCTCCGTGTACGCCGGAAGCAACACGGCACCGTGACGGAGTGCCAGCATGGGGGCTCCGACGGGAAAGCGGCCGGAGCGACCCAAAAACTCCGCGGCAACAAGCTTTTTCGCTCGCGTGCGCTCGCCGGCGATCCAGACACAGCCCTTGCTTCTTAATACTTCGCCGAGTCGATACAGGTAGTTGCCGTTGCCAACCACCGGGATACGGATACGTTCGGCAATGTATCGCCCTTCCGGCAGGCAATGCAGCGGCCCGGCTACGTATTTTCCCAGCAAGGTCAGTGGATACCATGCGCCGTGATCCGCCGCGGACAGCTGAGTCAACGCGACACCCGCTCTCGATAAGGCGATCTTCGAAAACAACGTGCCGCAGAAAGACATCCCCCAGAAGACAATGCCACTTCCCTGCTGCAGTGCATTGGTGACATGCTCCAACCCCACCACTTCAGTACGAATTTGCCAATCCGACTTGTGGCAAGCCTGCCATCGCGCCCATAAATCTTCCGTCACCCAGGCGTGGAAACGCTCTGAGCCGGCGCGAATATCGGTTTCCGAACAGATACCGTTCAGCAGTACTTTCATTCGTTCGACAATCGGATCGCGATCGAGGAGCGCTTTGAATTTGGCCCGCCGGTTCATGGCCAACCGGTCGAAGACCCGCTCCGCCATGCTGTCGGGCAGACCGCCAACGAACAGATACCCCACAATTACTATCAGGGACCTTCGTATTTCGTGCCATGTCCCGAGACCGCCGGGGACCTGGGCGGACAAGTGGGACCACGAAAATTTCCTCAGTTGCTTTCGCAATCCCCAACTCCAGCTGCAGTTTTCCCGATTGGCCTGAGGCGGCCGGATTTGCGCGAACTTCTACCTGATATGCAGACGGTAGGCGATGAAGCCACCGACCGCCATTGGAATGGCGAAGATAAAATAATTTGCGGACATGCTGAGGCCGCCGGCGATCAGATAGCCCGCGATTGCCGGGCCGAGCACCGCGCCAAATCGGCCCAGGCCGATCGACCAGCCAATACCCGTACTTCTTATATGGGTCGGATACGCTTTGGCGGCCGCGCCATACAAACCGGTAAATCCGCCCTGTTGCAGTATTCCTATCAGGAGTGTGAGTGACAGTAACAAGGTCAGCCTGTTCGGGACCAGCGCAAATATCACCATGCCCACGGCTGAAGCTGATGACAGATAAAAAATCAGGTTGGTGAGCGTCCACCGCGTGGACATCCAGCCTATCAGGTAGATCCCGATCACCCCGCCAAGGTTAAAGAGGAAAAATGCGTCGCGTCCGGCAGCCACATCGAACCCCGAATCCTCCATTAATTTCGGAATCCAGCTCATCAGGAAGTACAACGTACTGAAACAGAGAAGAAAGGCCGCCCATAAAGTCAGTGTCGTTTTGCGATGTTCTTTTGCCAGCAATCGGCGCATGCCGCTCAACAGGCCGGTCTTCTCAGTTGTTGTCGCCGCAATCACATTCGGCATTTCGTCCAGCGGCTCTTTCTTCAGTTTCTTGAGGATCTTGTTGATTCTTTCGAGCGCATCATCCGGTCGTCGTTCGAAAAGGAATTTCAGCGATTCCGGAATCATCAACCAGGCAATCAGAACCATCGCCAACGTGACCAGGCCGCCGAACCAGAACATTCCGCGCCAGCCATAGGCCGGCATGATGAAACTGGCGATGACCGACGTCATCATCGCACCGAGTGGATAGCCAGAGGTTACGGCGGCGACCGAAAACGCCTTGTACTTGTCCGGGCTGTACTCGGCGGACAACGCCGCCTGGCTCGCCAACATCGCGCCGGCGCCGAGGCCGCTAATGAAGCGTAATACAATGAATTCCGGCAGCGTGGACGCGCTGGCAGTGAGGATGATCGATGTGCCGATCAGCACAATTGCCATGATGATGAGTTTACGGCGCCCAATAACGTCAGAAATCGGCGCGAGGAACATTGCACCGCCCATCATACCGGCCAGCGCAAAACTGAATATCCAGCCAAGCTTGTCGGCCGTCAATTCCAGTTCAGTCGACACAGAACTGGCGACGACCGCCATCGCTGTTATGTCAAAGCCATCCAGCATGTTGAACAACATGCAAAGTCCGACGACCAGTAGTTGTTGCGCGGTGACCGGCCCGCGGTCGATCACATCGTGCGACAGATTCTGGCTGGTCGCTGCCAATTTGGTCATGCTCGGTCTCCGCGATTGTTCTGGTTGTTAGGGCAAGATCTCAATCGGCATGCTTACCGGCCACCCAGCCAAATTTTCCACCAATCGTCTCTTTCGCGACACTGGCTGGCAACTCTTCGAGTTCTGTGGCCATCGTATCATTCCATCGATTGAGAAAACCGAATAATGCTATGGATGCAACGATTTCCACCACTTCCGATTCATCGAAATGTTTGTAAACTTCGGCAAAGTCATCAGCTGTCGCCTGTGCGGGGGACAACGCTCCCTTGTAGGCCAGGCGCAATGCGGCCTTTTCCGCTTCACTAAAGCAATCAGCGGACTCAAACTCCCATACCCTGGCAATTTTTTCCGCCGACGCGTCGTAGATCTTCGACAGATTGGCCATGTGCGCCTGGCAGTAACGGCAGCCCGCAGCCTGACTCGCGATGAGACTGACGAGCATTTTGAGTTCTTCTGCAACCGTTCCCTCGTAAAGCACCGCCTGATTGAGCTGCATGAATGCGCGAACGATATTAGGACGCCGTGCCATAGTCTGAATGCTGTTCGGCGTGAAGCCCCGCGTATTCCTGTAGTGAACAAATCTTTCCTGAATGTCTTCAGCCACTGCATCGAATGGCAGTGGTTTCATATGGGCCATGCGGAAATCTCCTTTGGTCAGGCGGCGTCCTCGAGGGAAAACTTCGCGACTGTGCAGCCGACGGCGAAAATTGGCAGCTCGGCCGTATAGAACTGCAACTCCCCTGCGCCGCGCGCGGCCGCCGCAATTGCGATGAACGTACGTATCTCGAATCCGCCTTGCCCGGCATCGCGATACGTTTCGATATCGTCGTAATTGAGCAGCGCTTCCTTATCGTTACGCATGAGGCGGTCAAGGAATTCCCGATCCCACTGTTCGTTTATCTTCCCGGAGTCCGGTGTCGCCGGCCAGTGCGAAATGCCGCCTGTTCCCACGACGGCAATCTTCTCGGAAACCGAATCGCAGGCGCGCCGTAGCGCCTCGCCAAACGCCCACGCCCTGTGCAATGGCGTCAGCGGTGGTCCCTGGCAATTGATGTTGACGGGGATTATCGGCAGATCGTATTTCGGTGTCAGAAAATGCAAAGGCACCATGATGCCGTGATCAAATTTCCATTCTTCGGCATATGCGACGTCCACGGTCTTCATCACTTCTCGCGTCAATCGCGTACCGAGATCGGCTGCACCTGGTATCTTCGTCTTCGGGATCTTGAGCCACTCAGGGTCCTCGATCGGGCCTTCGTACTCATTGCCGATGCCGATGCAATAGGCCGGCATGTTGTTCATAAAGAAATTGGCGAAGTGTTCAGCGGCTATCACGATCAGTGCCTCGGCACCGGAGTCTTCGATTTCCTGCCGCTGGACATCGAGTTTCGCGTAAAACTCGTCGCGCCTGGCCGTGTTTTCTACCAGGTTCGCGCGTCCGGTGATGCCTGGCGCATGGCTCAGAACACCCGCGTACACCATACTCACGATTTCTTCCCTTCTACGGTGAAACTCTTGCCGCCACCTGTCATCGCATACACACCGGCACGCACGGGGCCATGCCTGGCAATGCCTTCCCGCATCATGTCGAGATAGTCAAACCACTCGATACCGAGAAACGCCGCGTAATGCATCAGAATCTGTCCGTTGACGCCCAGCACGTAGAGAAGACCGATATCGCCTTCGCGCAGAGCGTTGCACTCTTCCTCCGACAGATCGAATTCATCGAGCAGCGCATCGAGGTCGTTGCGGTATTTCGCCTGTGCCGACTCGTCCCGGTTGAGTTCGTAAAGAAATTTCTGCAGGTAATAGAGACTCATTTTTTCCCCAATTGCGGTACGCGATGAGTACCCATGCCGACACAAATGTTCTTTGTTTCCATATAGAACTCGAAACTGTAGTCACCACCGTCCCGGCCGATGCCGCTCGATTTCATGCCACCGAACGGTGCTGGCAGATGGCGGTTATTTTCCGAATTGACCCAGATCATGCCGGCGTCGATCGCATGCGCCATGCGGTGGCCACGTCCGATGTCGTTGGTCCACACATAGCCCGCCAGGCCGTAGTCGATATCGTTGGCGATTGCGATCGCTTCCTGCTCGTCCTTGAAGGCAATCGCCGTCAGCACAGGACCGAATATTTCCTGCTGGGCGATACGCATGTCATTCTTCGCGCCAACGAACAATGTCGGCTGGACATAATTGCCTTTTCCGTCAATCTCCGCAGACTTTCCGCCGACGGCGATCTGTGCCCCGTCTTCCCTTGCGATATCGAAATAGCTGCATACTTTTTTGAAGTGCCGTTCATGCACGAGCGGCCCAACTTCCGTGCCCGGATCGAGCGGATGACCGACACTGAGGTTCCTGACCCGTTCTGCCAGTTTCGCAATGAATTCGTCCTGGATCGACTCCTGGATCAACAGTCGACTGGACGATGTGCAACGCTCGCCATTCAGGCTGTAAATCATGAATACGACGGCGTCCAGTGCCCGCTCGAGATCCGCGTCGTCGAAGACGATAACAGGATTCTTGCCACCCAGTTCGAAATGCACGCGCTTCAGCGTATCTGCACCCTGCCGCATGATATGGCTGCCCGTCGTCGTCTCCCCGACAAACGCAATCGCCTTGATGGCCGGGTGTTCGGTGAGTGCCCTGCCGGCGCTTTCGCCGAGGCCTTGCACGCAATTCAGCACGCCGTCCGGCAAACCCGCTTCGTGCGCAATTTCTGACAGCATCATTGCCGTGTACGGAGACCATTCCGCCGGTTTGTGCACGACCGTGCAACCTGCTGCGAGTGCCGGTGCTATTTTCCATGTCGATAACATGAAAGGAGTGTTCCATGGTGTGATCACGCCGACGGGTCCAATCGGTTGCCTGATCGTGTAATTGATGTGCTCTTCTGCCGGTAATGACTGGCCATCGCGGGCAGTCGGCGCCATATCACCGAAGAAGCGAAAGTTGGCCGCGCCACGAATGGCTGCCTTGCTCATGAAGCGAATCGCCTGCCCCGAATCATAACTTTCGACCAGCGCGATATCGCGCGCTCTCGCAACAATTCCGTCGGCTACTTTGTGCAGCAGGGCTTTTCGTTCTTTGCCGGGCACATTCTTCCATTCTTCGAAAGCTGCCTCTGCCGCCTTGCATGCTGCATCAATGTCGTCGCTGTTGCCTGCAGCAACTTTACCAATCACGCTGTTGTCGATGGGCGTGACACAATCAAAGGTGTTGCCGGAAATCCCCTCATTCGGCTTGCCATTGATAAAATGCGGCAGCGTCTTGCTGCGGAATCGCTGCAGAAGCCGATCGGCGTCCTGGCAATTAGTAGCAAAGTCGTTCGACATACAAGTTCCTTCCGACATCGCGGTGCGGATGATTATTTCGGTTCCTTGCGGGCAACCATGTATTCGCGCAAGTTATTTTTCTTCCAGGTCAGCTCCGCGTCAATCTCCTGGATTTCGAACGAGATAGCCAGCGGTGAGGACGCGGAGACCGGTTCGAGAATCTTGCACAATGCTGCGAATAATTTCTCGCCGAACTCTTTTCTCACTGCTTTTGGCCGGCCGTGGCCGAGCTTCAATATCACGTGAACGAAAGCGTTGTCCGGATGCCGGTCGGCGACCCGGTACAGGTCGCGTCTGGCTGCCCGCGTTCTGAGGCCCCCGATGGGCAGTCCGTCCGTCTCCATGGCCGCCTGGTGCAGCCCGTCCACAAGTGCCCGCACATCCATTCTCGACTCCAGATTCGCTGAATATTCAATGATTTGGTGCGGCATATCGGGTCAGTCCCGGTGGCGTTGAATTCAGTTAACATGTTAAGTATACTTCCAGCTTCGCAAAGGTCAAGTCAGCAAAACAGGCGCAAGCATGAGGTCCGAAAAATGCCCGATCTAGCGGCCATCAAAGGCTCGATACCCCCGGTTGTGACACCCTTCCGCGACGGCGCGGTCGATTACGAGGCCTATGCCGGCCTGATTGATTTCCAGGTCGCGGAGGGATCACACGGTGTCCTCGTGAACGGCACCACTGCCGAGCCTTCAACATTAACCACCGAGGAGAGGAACCGACTCGTCGACATCGCAATCGAAACAGTGAGCGGCAGGGTTCCCGTGATCGCCGCAACCGGCTCCCAGTCACTGCTGGAAACAGAGCAACTGACCACGCATGCCGTGAATGCGGGGGCAGATGCTCTCCTGATCGTTACGCCCTACTACATACGACCGCCGCAGCGCGGACTGATCGAGTACTACCTGAAGGTCACAAGCCGGCACGACACACCGTGGATGATTTACCACATCCCCGGGCGCACGGCGATCAACGTAACCCTCGACTCCATGAAGGAGCTTCGTGACAGGTCCGCAACGTTTGTTGGCATGAAACACGCGGTCAACGATCTCGGCCTGGTTACGGAATGCCTGTCGGCGTTTGGCGATGACTTCAAGATCTTCGTCGGGCTCGAGGAGTTGTCATTTCCGATGATGACGATTGGCGCCTGCGGGTTAATGAACGCGGTAGGCAACCTGCGCCCCGGCATACTCGCTGAAATGTGCCAGGCGGTCTGGGACAGCGACCTTAAGAAAGGGCGCGAACTGCATCAGCGACTTCTCGAGATCAACCAGGCGGTCTTCTACGACACGAATCCCATTCCGATGAAGTACATGATGAAAAGGATGGGATTGATGCCTGCCAATGAACATCGATTGCCTATGATGCCGGCAGCTCCCGAGCTGGAGAAACGCCTCGACGGCGTATTGGAAAGAGCCGGGCTGCTGAAAGGAA
>Ga0210123_1001026_pt1 | contig 15172 bp, 15 predicted proteins | sample Muzzi_PWB_D2_FD_185535 | JGI IMG/M metagenome (GOLD analysis project Ga0210123, IMG submission 185535) | Wetland microbial communities from San Francisco Bay, California, USA, that impact long-term carbon sequestration - Muzzi_PWB_D2 (SPAdes) | ecosystem: Environmental > Aquatic > Marine >... | reverse complement strand
CCCGCCATTAGATACTCGAGAATGTGTTGGTCCAGCAACTGCATGCCTTCCTTCTTCCCCGTCTGGATGATGGACGGGATCTGGTGGACCTTGTTCTCGCGGATGAGATTGGCCACGGCCGGGGTCCCCACCATGATCTCCTGCGCCGCGACCCGCCCCGTTCCGTCTTTCCTGCGAAGGAGGACCTGGGAAATCACTCCCTTGAGGGACTCGGCCAACATCGCCCGGATCTGACTCTGCTGCGCATCCGGAAACACGTCGATCATCCGGTCGACCGTCTTGGGAGCCGAACTCGTGTGGAGCGTGCCGAAGACCAGGTGTCCCGTCTCGGCCGCGGTGATCCCCAGCTCCATCGTCTCTCGATCTCGCATCTCACCCACCAGAATCACATCCGGATCCTCCCGCAAGGCGGCGCGCAACGCGTTCGAAAAGCTCCTCGTGTTGGTCCCGACCTCGCGCTGGTTCACGAGGCACTGCTTGTTCGGGTGGGTGAACTCGATGGGGTCCTCGATCGTGAGGATGTGCTCCGCCCGGGTCTCGTTGATCAGGTCCACCATGGCGGCGAGCGTCGTCGACTTGCCCGACCCCGTGGGTCCGGTGACCAGTACGAGGCCCTTGGTGAGCATGCAGAGCCGGCGGATCGCTTCGGGAAAGCCGAGATCGTCGGCCGTCAAGATCTTCGACGGAATCGTACGGAACACCGCGCCGAGTCCCTTCCTCTGCCAGAAGACGTTGACGCGGAATCGAGCGAGGTCCTCGATCTCGTACGCGAAGTCGACATCCATCGAAGTGCCGAACCGTTCGCGCCATTCCTCGGTCATGATCTCGTAGACCAGCGCCTCCATGTCCGTCGGACTCAACTCCCTGAACTTGAAGCGCTGCATGCTACCGTTGACGCGCATGAGCGGAGGGGAGCCCGTGGAGAGATGGAGGTCCGAGCCCCCCTGCTGGACCAGGACCTTCAGGAATTGATTGATCTGCGCCATGAGACGAGCTCCCGAGGCTGTTGCAGGATCGAGCGGTCTTTCTTACGACGGACCGTCAGGTGCGCAGCGGACCGAGGGACCAGCCAAGCCCCCCCTCCCCATCGCCTTCCTCCATCCGGATCTCCCAACGGAGGCCGACGTCCCAGGCCACTGTCCGTCCTTCGGGCTCCATCAGCACAAAACCCACGGGCGCCAGATCGAGCGCATCCGACCACCCTCCATCCGACCAACCCCCTTCGAGATCGACCGTCACGACGTCGAATCGAAAGGCTTTGAGGCCTTCCAACTCCCTCGCGCGACCCGCCCGATCGTCTGGAAGCGCGATGGCGAAGATCTCCCCATCCTCGCGACCCGGGCCGCGACGGACGTGCACGCTCCTCCAGGAAGGGTCGATGAGAAGCGCCGGAAGGTGGGGGAGGACCCTGGCGCCGAGACCTCGGGGCGTTGCGGTAACGCCCACTCTGGCTGCTCCGGAGCGGGCCAGCAACCGGACCTCGGATACGACATCGGCGGGAGGGACCGGAAAGCGCTCTCGAGCCGCGGAGCGCTCGGGGACGGCCCGGAAGAGATATTCGCGGCCGCCCGGTGAATGGAGGTGCCGCACCTCGACCGGTGTGACGATCCCGCGTCGATTCACCCGAGCGGAAAAGGTCGCGGACGGAGCGTCACCGACCCGCTCGCCCGGTGCTGGCGAAACGAGGCGGTCGAGTTCCTGCTCCCAGAGACCCTCGAGCCTGCGCCGGCGCCGTGTCCCTCCGTCCTCATACCAGAACCACGCCCGGTGTCCGCGGGCCGAGATCCCGAATCGCTCCGCCGCCGCTCCCAGGGCGAGGGCGAAGGCTTCATCGAGGCTGGTAGGCTCACCGGGCTCGTTTCCGTGCTGGAGCCGAGCATACACCTTCCGGATGAGCTCGCGGATGTTGGCGGCCGAAGCGAGGGCTATCTCGACCGTGCGGTCCGTGCGACGGGAGAGCTCCTCGATGCCCGTCCTCCGGTTGGGAGCATCCACCAACACGGTCAGCGTCTGCTGGGTCCGCATGATCGGAAGCGTCATGTGGGCGAGCGCCCATTCGGGAGACACGAGTGACGCGGCCTCCGGGTCGATGGCATCCACATCGGGAAAGGCGTACGGGAGATCGAACTGGGAGGCGAGGCCCCATTCGAGCTCCTCGTGCGTGAGGAGACCCAGCGAGACGAGCGCCTCCCCGAAGTACCCGCCGTGATCCTCCTGGTACCGGAGGGCACGGGCCGCATCCGCCTGGGTGATGCGGCCCGACGTGGTGAGGATCTCTCCTAGGTTCCGTCTCGAGGCCATAGCTCGTTCCGATGGATGGTCCGCCACCAGTCAGTGGGTAGCAGAAAAGTCCTCTGGCTCCGACTCCCCGATGACGACGGCACCCTCCACGGGTCCGGCACTGCCTTCGATCCGGAAGGGATAGCGGCCCGCCGGGGCACCCGTGAACGTCACGACGAACCGGTCCCCCGCATCGAGCAAGGGCGGGGATGCGTCCTGACCGCTGGAACGGAGGAGCTCGGCAGCCGGCGACGAAAGCGAATCGAGCACGAAGGCGACGGTTCGCGGCCAACCATCGACCGAGACGAACTCCACCCAGGCTCCCATGGGAACCTGGATCGTCGTCGGATCCGCGCGATTGTCCCCATTCTCGGAGGAAAGCGAGATACGGAAGACACGGTCGTCGTCACCGAGCTGGAGCGAATCCCTGAGGAGTGCATCGGGCGGATTCTGCGGGGGTGGGGCCTCCCCTCTTCCGCAGGATGCCAGCACGACGGACAGCAGTGAGACCGCGGTGAGGCCCGACGACCCTCGGGTGCGCTTCAGTCCTTCACCACCTCGGCCCCGCAAGCGATGCAGAACCTCCAATCCGGCTCGAGGGCCTCTCCACAGCTCGGACACGGGATCACGTTGACATCCGTGCCACAGAACGGGCAGTAGTTCAGGTTCTCGCGGTTGGGAAGCTCCGCCCGGCACCAGTTGCAGGTCGCCGCTCCCCCGTTCTTCGCGTCTTCCTCGGTCACCCGCTCCTCCTCGAGTTTCAGCCCATCAAGTCGCTCGGCGGCAGACGCCGCAGAAGTCGAATCTTCCTGCCCGGCCCCCGGATCCTCAAGGGGAGCCTCCTCCTGGATCTCCTCCGACGGAGCCAACGAGTCCACGGGGACAGCTTCCTGAGACTCCTGGCCCAACTCCAACTCCACCACCTCGACACCCTCGGGAATCGTCACCGGATTCAGACGCACATCCGCCGCGGCCCACTCTCGATAGAGACCCGTGTTCGGGTTGGGTGACTCGAACTCGGCCTTGATCGCCTTTCGCGGCGCCTCGGCCTCGAGGACCAAGTAGTCCCCCTCCCCGGCCAGCAACCTGAGGAGAACGTGCTCGTAGTCGCCGTTCATCTCCACGCCGAGACGGTCCCGGTGCGTCCGGTACGGAACGAGTTCCTGGTAGATCTCCGCAATCGTAAAAGGACTGGAGAGGAGGTCTGGACGGTGCGTCCGGATCTCCTCCACCAGCACCTCGTGGAAACGATCCAAGAGTTTCGTGGTGTCGAGAGGCATGCGAAGCGACTCGTCTTTCGGGGTCGGGATCAGGCGTCGTCCTCGAGGAACAGGAGGCGGGCCTCGATGGCGGCCCGGAGAAAGCTCTCAGGATCCTGGAACGGGATCTCGACCCCACTCGCCTCGTGCCACCGCTCGGCGAGTCGACGCATGTACTGGCCCAGCGTCTCGTGCTGAAAGCCGGCCCGGTCACGCATCTGGCGAACGATTCCAGGCCAGGTTCCGCGTAGCACGTAACCATCACCCGTTCTGACCTGATGGACCGCGTTGTCGCTTCCCGAGCGCCCTTCGAAAAGCTCCAGCTGCCCCGGGTCGTACGGAGGATCGCCTTCTCCCATGCTGGCCTGGACCTCCGCGAGGAGGCGATCGATGGGATCCTCGGAGGCCTCTAGCACCTGCAGCCGCTCCTCCCACGGCAGGAGACGCGAATCCCCGTCTTCCATCCGCCAGAGCGCGCGCTTCAACTCCATCACCCGCCACACGGCGAGGGCATCCCAATGTTCGACGGGTGGCACCCGCTCGAACTCACGGAGCGCGGCCCTCCAGTCCCCGCGGTCATAGAGGAGGTGTCCCAGGTAGACCCGCGCTTCGTGAAGGTCAGGATCGATCCGGAGCGCCCGTCGAATCTGCCGACTCGAACCCACCTCGTCCCCGAGGCGGTGGAGCGCGTAACCGAGCGAGGCCACCGCCTCCGCACTATCGGGATGCTCGGCGACGGCTTTCGCGAACGCGTCTCTCGACTGCGGGTAGAGCCGCTCGCGGTAGAGGGCCCTCCCGAGGGTGAGAAGGAGCTCGATGTCGTCGCCATACCCGATCCGCTGCACCCGGTCGAAGAGCTCCAGGGCCCGGTCACGTTCCCCGAACCTCAACAAGACCTCGCCCAAGCCCACCATGGCATCTTCGTGAGCCGCATCGAGGACGAGTGCCCGTTCGAACGCGGTGCGGGCCCAGGCAAACTCGTCGCGCGCCAGTCGCGCATAACCCATGCCCACGTATAGTTCCACCGCGCTGGGGTAGAGGGCGAGGCCCTCTTTGAGCAGCTCCAGCGCCCCGTCGTAGTCCCCGCTGTCGTAGAGTCGGTGTGCCTGCTCGTCGTAGTCCTCGGACGACAGGAACCGATGCGGCATACGGATGTCTCCTTCGGGTGGGAACTGCTTCAAACTTAACGTCCGGCCAGGGACGATACCAGCCCGGCGTGGGCGCCGAACCGTCCGCATTCCGCAGGGTTGGGAGGTCCAACGAGGAAAGGGTGCCAAAGCCCGAATCGGGCCCCGCACCCCCTCTCTCACCTACCTGTCCAGGACCGTCACCAACGCGCGGACGCCAGCCCGGAGCGGGTCGTCATGCCGCGTTTGCGTCCTCCGGGCCCTTGGCCGTAGAGTCAGCGCCATGGGGAATCGCCGGCTTGCAGAATCGCATCCCCACGCCATGGAGTTCGCCCAGATCCGAGTCGCCCAGATCCGGGTAACGCTCCCCGATGTACTCGATCGTTTCGTCCATCCAGGTCTTCTGGTCGTCCGGCAAGGCCTGGAGGACTCCGCAGCGATTGATGTGGCTGAAGAGCTCGTCACGAGCCCTTTCCATGAGCTTCTGATTGGGCACAGACACCTCCGTCTTATTCTCTTTGCGTCGAGGCGATGCGGGATCACCCCAGAACGCACCAAAACATGGTTCAGCCGAAGAAGATAATCGAACACGGTGATGCGGCAAATCGATCGGAGGCTCGGTGAGAGCCGCCGGTGCACCGGATGCCGTCACGCTCGAGGTATTCCGACATCTCTTCACCGCACTCGCAGAAGAGATGGGGGCCGCCCTGAAACGGGCGGCTTTCTCCCCCAACATCAAGGAACGACGGGACTATTCCTGTGCCGTCTTCGACCCTCGGGGAGTCGCCGTAGCAGTCGGCGACCACATGCCGGTCCACCTGGGGGCCATGCCCATGAGCGTGGAGGCCGCGCTCCAGGAGCTAGGGCCCCTCGCCCCGGGGGATGTGGCCATCCTGAACGACCCTTTCCGGGGAGGCACGCACCTACCCGACATTACCGCCATCCGCGCGGTGCACGTCGAACGCAAGGGAAGCTCCGACCTCGTGGGATACGTAGCGGCCCGGGCCCACCACTCGGACGTGGGTGGCAGCACTCCCGGCTCGATGCCGCTTGCACGGGAAATCTATGAAGAAGGGCTTCGGATCCCCCCCGTGCGGCTCGTGGAAAGAGGGGTCCGCGATCCCGACATCTGGCGCCTGATCCTGGCCAACGTCCGCACACCGGTCGAGAGAGCCGGTGACCTCGACGCCCAACTCGCCGCGCTCCATCAGGGTCAGGGCCGGCTCCGGGAACTCGTGGAGCGGCGGGGAGCCGAAGCGGTACGTGACGCGATGGACGGCCTCATTCGATACTCGGACCGCCTCGTAGGCGCGGGAATCGAGGCCATGCCCGACGGCACCTATACCGCCACCGATGCAATGGAGGACGACGGGTTCGGGAGTGGGCCTGTGGAGATCACAGTTGCCCTCGTCGTCCGGGGAAGCGGCTTGCGCGTCGACTTCTCGGGGACATCCGGCCAGGTGCCCGGTGGCATCAACGCAGTAAGGGCCATCACCGCTTCGGCCACACGCTACGTCGTTCGTTGCGTGGTCGAGGAGATTCTCGGGGAGGCTCTCCCCGCGGGTGGGGGGTCGATGTCCGCGGTCGACCTCCGTCTTCCCGTGGCGAGCGTTGTAAACGCCTCCCCTCCTGCCAGCGTCGCGGCGGGAAACGTGGAAACGAGCCAGCGCATCACCGATGTGTTGATCTCGGCGTTCGCCCAGGCGCTCCCGGACATGATGCCCGCACTCTCGCAGGGGACGATGAACAACACGACGGTCGGCGGATCCGATCTTCGCGGAGGTGTCTTCGCCTACTATGAGACCGTGGGGGGGGGAATGGGTGCGGGACCCGATCGCCCCGGCCTCTCCGGAGTCCATGTCCATATGTCCAATTCCCTGAACACGCCGGTGGAAGCTTTAGAGCACGCCTATCCGTTCCGCGTCGAGCGATACGAGATCCGGCGGGACTCGGGTGGGATGGGGCTTCACGCTGGAGGGGACGGACTCCGAAGGGACATTCGCCTCCTCGGCGATGCACGCGTGACGCTGCTTTCCGACCGGAGGCGGCACGGACCATCCGGAGCCAGGGGTGGAGAGCCCGGCGCCCCGGGTGAGAACAAACTCGTTCGGAATGGGGTGGAGACACCGCTCCCGGGCAAGGTTACCTTCGACGCGCTTGCCGGCGACGTCGTGAGCGTACGCTCCCCGGGTGGAGGCGGATGGGGCAAAGCCGTGAATGCCCCGGTCCGCTGACCGCCGGCCCGATCCGCCGCGAGCCACCGACAGTCACCCGAACCTCGATTGTGCCATGAACCGCCTTCGTCTCGTATCGCATCTCGTTGGGGCCGTTCTCCTGGCCGTCACCGCCGCATGCTCAGGATCGTCGGGGGACATGGACGAGGAGGGACGTCCGGTGCCCGATCAGGCTTTGACCTCGGTCGAGGAACGCCTGATGGAAGCCACGGCTTCGCGGGTCGACTTCGTCGTGACCGCGAGCGGCCCTCTCGATGGGAACCTGACCGGCAGCCTCCTCCTGGGGGAGGGTGGTGAGGCGCGCCTCACGGGAGAGGGCACGCTTCGCGGACAGGAGGTCGGCCTGCTCCTGGTCTCCGACGGGATGCGAATGCACGTGAGCAACGGAGACGAAACCCTCGAGGCGGCCACACCGGCGGCGCTGAAGGAGGCCCTCGTGGTGGGCTTCACACGGACGGGGGTGATCCACAACCTCCTCAGGCTCGCCGACCTCCTTCCCCCCGATCATGCGGAAGGGCAGGTGGGCTCCTGGGCTCGGACCACCGACATCCATCGTGAGGAGAAGGGAAACCTTGCCTTCGGCGTCGAGATGGACGGAGCGACGATGGGTCCCGTGGTCCTCTTCATGGCGACGGGGACCGAGCTTCCCGGCGAACGTCGGCAGACGCTGACCGTCGATGAGGGTGAAAGCGACGTCACCGAGATCTATGGCGCGGTCTCGATCGGTGGGGGTGTCGAACCCGTGGACTTCACGCTGGACTGACCCGTGGCCAGATGGGGATCGGCGCACCGCGCAGGGCCTTGGGGGGAACGCGTGGAAATCCGCGTCGGCTGATGGAGCTCGTGCTGGGGCTCCTCTGCGACGACGCGGAGGTCGACGAGGTCGGGAAGCTGAACGTCCGTGGAGGATTCAACGACCTCTTCGCGCCTGGGTTTCCCGCAAAACAGGATCAGATGGTCCTCGTGCTGGTGTTGGAATGGGACCGCGGTGATCAGGGGCGGTACCAGTTCGCAGCCGACCTGGTGGCTCCCGACGGGACCCCGACACTCACGGTCACCGGCCACAGCGACGTGGATGCCCGGAGCGAGGCCCAACCGCCTGCGCGCACGCGGCTCATCATGCCCCTCGAAGACGTCATCTTCCCGGTGCCGGGTCCGTACCGGCTGCGCCTGAGCGTGAAGGGCAGTCCGATCGAGGGCCCCGCTCTCCACCTCGTCCGATCCGACCCTCTCCCCGAGCCGGCCGACCACCCGGAGGTCGCCGGGGAAGGGACCTGAGCGCCGGGCGGTCGCGCACCCGGCGCCTCGTCGTGGACGCGCCTCTTCTCCGCACTCGCAGGAGCCGCCGCGTATGCGTGGTGCACCTGACCGGCATCGGTGACGTCGTCCACGGCCTGCCCATCGCGAACGACCTGAAACGAGAGGACCCCCGGCGCACCGTGGTGTGGGTCGCCGAGCCCGCCCCGGCCGAAGTGCTCCGGCACCACCCAGCCGTCGACGAGATCGTCGTATTCCGCAAGCGTCGGGGACTTGCGGGAGCGATGGAGCTGAGGGAAACCCTGGCACCATGTCCGTGCGACCTCACGCTCAACATGCAGCGCTACTTCAAGAGTATTCCGCCCACCGTCTTTTCTGGTGCACCGGTCCGCATCGGGCTCGACCGGTCGAAGACGCGCGATGGGGTGTCGTGGTTCCACACCGATCACCTGACGCCCAGGCCGTGGTTGCACACCCAGGACCTTCTCCTCGGGTTCAGGGAACCGCTCGGCATCAAGAGCGACGAGCCCGTGGAATGGAAGATTACGTTCTCTCGCGAAGAGAACGCGGAGCGGGCCGCGTTCTTCACGTCGCTGACGGACCGACCGATCGCAGGGGTTGTTTTGGCCACCGCCAACCCGCGGAAGGACTGGCCTGCCGACCGCTACCTGCCGCTCGTCGAGCGACTGGACGCGCTCGGGTATACGGTCCTCCTGGTAGGCGGCCCCGGCTCGAGGGAACGAGGCACCGCAAACCGGATTTTGGCGGGCGCACGCCGCACTCCGGTGGACGGCCTGGGCGACTCGGTGCGTCGCATGATGTGGATGGTCGCCCAGGTGGACGTCCTGATCAGCCCCGACACGGGCCCACTTCACGTCGCGCACGCTCTAGGTACTCCGGTGGTCGGACTGTTCGGTCATACGAATCCGGCACGGGTGGGGCCCTGGAAACGGTTTCGCGAGCTCTCAGTGGACCGCTACACCGACCCGGGCGAGGAGCCCGACCCCTCCGGATACGAGCCGAAGTCCGACCGGATGGATATGATCCAGGTGGAAGACGTTCTGGAGCAGGTCGTTGTCGCCCGTGAGGCCTATGGCATGCGCCCGGAGAAACAACCGTGGTGAGGCTTCCCCCAGGGTACACCTCCATTCGGATGGGTGATCGGGTGGCCTTCGCCCATCCCGAGGTTCGCACATGGGCGGAGACATCGCTTTCGCAAAGTACGCTTCACCAGGCCGCTTCCGAGCAGGCGGAGATGACCCTCCAAGGTCGTGGCCCCGTCCATGTGGCCTCGGTGGGCGGGCGCCAGCGGGTTGTCCGTCACTACCTGCGCGGTGGCTTGCAGGCCCACCTGCTCTACGACCGCTTCCTTCGGCTGGGTGACAGCCGCCCCCTCCGCGAATTGCGCGCCTCCGAGGCGGCGCGGCGGGCAGGCATCCCCACCCCTAGGGTGGTTGCGGGTGCGGTCTATCGAAATAGATGGTTCTATCGAGCGGATCTCGTGACCGACTACGTTCCAGAATCGCGGACCCTGGCCGAGATCGTCTTCAGCGGTGCGGATCCCTCGGACGTCCAAGATGCGCTGCGGGCGGCGGGAACCCTGATCGGAACCATGGCTTCAATGGGCCTCGGACACCCGGACCTCAACGCGAGGAACATCCTACTCGTCCACGGGACCGGGGGGTTGGACGCCCTGCCCGTCGACCTGGACCGCTGCCGGATCTCGACGCCGCCCCGCCCGATCTCTCCGCAACCCATGGTGACACGGCTCTTGCGCTCTCTGCGAAAGATCGCTCGTACCGAGGCGAACACACCCGGTCCTTCTCGGGACGAACTGGGCGTGCTTCGCGATGCGGTGAAGGATCCATCATGAGCCGCCGTTCGCAGCCGCTGGGAAACCCGAAGGAGATCCTCATCGTCATGCTCTCGGCGATCGGCGATGCCGTCCACGTGCTCCCGGTCGTCAACGCGCTCAAGCGACATTGGCCCGACACCCGGATTACGTGGGTGATCCAGCCGGTCCCACACCTACTGGTTAAGGATCACCCGGCGGTCGACTCGTTCCTGGTCTTCCACCGGAGACGCGGGCTCCGCGCCTGGGAGGGCTTCCGGGAGCTGGGTGAGCAATACCCTCAGCGCCCGTACGATCTCCTCCTTGCCCTTCAGGTCTACTTCAAGGCGGGCATCCTGACGGCCCTGGGCCCGGCGAAGGTGAAGCTCGGTTTCGACCGGGTCCGGGCACGGGACGCGAATTGGCTCTTCACCACGGAGCGCATCGAACCGAAGGGCCAACGCCACGTCCAGGACCAATATTTCGAGTTCCTCGAGCACCTCGGAATCGACCCCCATCCTGCGCGATGGGGGATCCCGATAACTCCGTCTGAGCGCGCCGCCCAGGAGGAGTTCCTCGCCCGGCAAGAACGGCCGATCTGCGCCGTCGTCGTGGGTACCAGCAAGGCGGAGAAGAACTGGACCCCCGAGGGGTACGCGGCCGTACTCGACCGGATCGAACGCGACCACGGACTGCAGCCCGTCCTGGTCGGGGGGCCCTCCCCCATCGAGCGGGCCCTGGCGGACCGGGTGCTCGAGCTCACGCGTTGTCGGCCGCTGGACCTTCTCGGAGACGACCTCCGACGTCTCGTCTGGCTCCTCGATGGAGCGGCGCTCACGATCAGCCCCGACACGGGTCCTCTGCACATCAGCCGGGCCCTGGACACCCCCGTGGTCGGCCTCTACGGATACACGAATCCGAAGAGGACCGGCCCCTACCGCCGTTTCCAGGACCTCGTCGTGGACGGATACGAGGAGTTCCCGGGTGAAGCCTACCCAGTCACCCCCACCTACCGAGACGGGATGAAGCGCGTGACCGTGGACGGGGTCCTGGAAAAGGTGGAGCTGGCCGTGGAACGCTACGTCGGACGCTAGCGTCGAGCCTGGGCGACCTCACATCCAGAGCATTTTGGCCGCGAGGATGGCAAACCCGGCCAGCGTTCCCGCGAGCGCTTCGTACTCCCGGTTGCTGAGCCAACGTCCGGGTTCGAACCCGGAGCGGAGAGCTCCGTCGGGCCGCCATGCGCGCAACCTAGGCACGACCAGTCTGACGTTCCGAGCGTAGCGTCGGTACTGGTCACCGAACCGCTCCTCGAGAAGGGAGGCCTCACCCCGGATGGTCCAACCGTAGACGAGCGTGAAGAACAGCGCGAACAGCACGACGAACCACCGCAGCCCCCCCGCGGTCACCACCCCGAGTCCGATGAGGAAGCTCCCTACGTAGAGTGGGTTCCGCGTGTGTGCGTACGGTCCGCCAACGGCCAGCTCCCTCTCCTTACGAATGTGGCCGGCGGCCCAGCTCCGAAGGGCGAGGCCCATCGAGGCCAGCAACGCGCCCACTGCGAGGAGGGAGGGGGTGGGGCGGGCAAGCACCAGAAAGGGGATGACGAGAATCCACACGGCCCTGAGCCGGAGCCACCGGAGGTCGAACCTCATCACGGGCTGGAACGGCCCGGCGATTCCCTCAGCCGGAGGTCCCGGGATTCAACGGCACCCCCCTCGCCAGATCCGTAAGGTGGAGGGAAAGAGATCCCACCACCGCGACCTTCGAGCGCAGGAAAACAAGGTGTCGATGCTTGTCGTCGGTCAGCTAAAGCTCTGCCTCCCCCCCCTCGCCGAACAGTCCCAACGTTCGGATGACCGGCTGAACAACGATCGCGTCGAACGTGCCGGCGGGAACCGTGACCCGCTCGCGTAGGAACGAGATCTCGTCGAGCGCCAGGATGTTGGGTGTCGACTCGCCCTTGTCCTCGTCGGTTCGCTCCCACCGTTTCTCCTCCGGGTAGATCTCGAACACCCGCCGTCCCTGATACCCCGTCTCGTCGATGTCCCGGACGAAGCGTCGGCTCACGAGCGTACGGGTATCCAGCCACGACTGGTAGCGGTCGTTCATGTGGGCGAGACCGAACGCGGTGCTCGCGTCCATCCTCAGGTCCAGGTGGTAGGTCGGAAAGCCGCGGACCGTATCGATCCGCCGTACCGACATGTGGCTCTCGCCGACGTTCATGAGACCGAGCTTCACCCGGTACTCCATCCGCTCACCGGGTCCGAACGGTGCTTCGGCAGCAGAGGAGGCCACGTGCGGCCCTGGGCGTGACGCCACTCTATCCGAATTCTCCTGCGCCCCCCGCCGGGGCGGCGGAGATCACCACCGCAACTCCCAACCACGCGCCGGCACGCAGACTGGTGTGGATTCGGGGCCTGGCCGAAATCCGAAGCCGCACGGCATTCACGCCGCACGCTCCATCGTTTCGGCGTCGTAGCGCACGCCCCGAAACTTGAGCAGCTCGCGGAGGGTCCGGATCGCCCGGAAGCGGGACGAGCGAGTCATCAGCTCGTACCGCAGCTCTAAAGGAGATTCCTCGATGCGGCGCGCGTGCGGGGCGAATGCACCGAGGAACCCGACGTTGGCCGCCCATCGATCCACGGTCGATGCGACGGACGAGTCCTCCTCTCGAAACGCCTTCTTCAGAACGATGATCCTGTAGGCCCGGTACCCACAGAGGGGGTCGGAAACGGGAGCCTCCTGGAAGGCGGCCCCCAGGCAGAATGGAGCGAACCACCGTGCAATCCGCACTCCCCTGGGCCCCCTTCCACTCGTCCGCTCCTCGACCCCAGATACGATGTCCGCGCCTCCCTCGATCGCTTTCACGAGGGCCTCCAGATCCGCGGGGTCTTCGGAGAAATCCGCCTGGAGCACCACCGCGCAATCGCGTTTCGGATAAGGCGCGTCCTTCACGACACGTCTCAGAAGGCGCTCCACGGCTCGACCGTATCCGATGCGCTCGTCCGAATGAAGGACCGTGAGCGGAAGGGACGACCGATAGCGTTCGAGCGTCTCGACGGTCCCGTCGGTCGATGCATCGTCAAAGACGATGACATGATAATCGCGCCCGAAAGAAGCCATGACCTTCCGGACCTTCCACAACAGCGCGCCCACGGTACCGGACTCGTCGTGGACTGGAATGCACACGTAGATCACCGGCTTGGGGCCCCCCAAAGGTGGTGGGACGAGGAGTCGTTCCCGCCAGGAGCGAGCCCGGCTGGGAACCGCGTCCCCGTCAGTGGACGAGCTCGCTGCCGCGCACCGAACTCACGTGTCATAAACCGACCCCGTCGGGCCGGTTCCTGCGCGCGCCCGGGGTGCGCTTCCAGCGCCGATGTTGCCAGAAGTATTGCTCGGGGGCCGTCCGCACCCACCGCTCCAGTAGGGCCGTGTGGGCCGCCGTGAGTCGCTCCACATCCGCCCCCGCATCTCCCTCCCGTTCGAACGCCACCTCGTGGAGCTCAATCCGGTAGCCGTGACGCCTCCCGGGCACCGCGAGAGCCACACCCAGGAAGATCGGCGCACCGGTCCGGAGTGCGAAGACCGCCGGACCCCGAGCCGTCGAGGCAGGCACACCGAAGAAGTTGATGAACAGGCCTCGTCGACCGGCGTCCTGGTCGGCGACGAGCGCCGGACACCGACCCCGACGGAGCGACAGGAACACGTCCCGAGCGGCCGCACCCCGGGGGATCACCCGCATGCCGAGCCGAGCACGGCTTTCGAGGAGTTCTGCGTCGAAGAGCCGGTTCCGCTGCCGCACGGCCACCGCGTCCACCGGAATCCCGCGGGCGGCAAGGGCGGAGCCCCCCATCTCCCAGTTCCCGAGATGCCCTGTGACCACGATGGCCCCGGTACCGCCCGCAATCGCCCGCTCCAGCCGGTCGAATCCGACGACCTCGGTGCGGGCCACCACGTCCTCCGCGCTCTCACGGGAGAATCGGAACGTGGCAACGGCTTCACGGCCGAGATGACGGTAGGAAGCCGTCGCCACGCGACGACGCCAGACCTCGTCCCTGTCCGGGAAGGCTCGGGCCAGGTTCTCGTCCACAACCCGGCGCCGGACCCGGAAGACGCTCCCCGCGCACCAGCCCAACGCGCCCCCGACCGCGATGGCTACCCGTTCGGGGAGCACCCCGAGAAGAGAGCGGGCCACGCGGAAGAACCCATACTCCGTCCGGTCGCGGAGCGTGTGCCCCCTCACGCCTCGGGACTCACACCGGGTCCGGCGTTCCGTCCCCAATCGGAGCGCCGGAATGACCGTGATGGTGGAACTGCATCTCGTAGAGCCGCCGGTAGAGCCCCTCCTCGGCCATCAGCGCGTCATGGGAACCCCGCTCGACCACGCGACCTTCGTCCAGCACTACGATCTGATCGGCCCGCTGAACGGTCGAGAGGCGATGCGCAATGACGATCACGGTCCTACCCGCAAGCAGGCGCTCGACCGCCGCCTGGACAAGACGTTCCGCCTCGGTGTCCAGGGCGCTCGTCGCCTCGTCGAAGATCAGGATCGGAGGATCGCGTAGAATCGCCCGGGCAATGGACAACCGCTGTCTCTGGCCCCCGCTCAGCTCGGTTCCCCTCTCCCCCACGACCGTGTCATAGCCGTCCCGAAGAGCCATGATGAAGTCGTGGGCGCTGGCCGCTCGGGCCGCCGCTTCGAGCGCCTCCTGCTCCACCCCCTCGAGTCCGTAGGCGATGTTCGCCCGGACCGTGTCGTGGAAGAGGACCGTCTCTTGGCTCACGATGCCCAGCGCCTTCCGAAGCGACGATACGGAGAACTCCTGGACGTCGGTTTCGTCCATCACGATCCGGCCCGACGTCGGTTCGTAGAATCGAGCCAAGAGGTCCACGACTGTCGTCTTCCCTCCCCCGCTCGGACCCACCAGCGCCACCACCGACCCCTTCGGCACGACCAGATCCAAGTTCTGCAACACGGGCTCGCCTTCGCGATAGGCGAACGACACGTCCTCGAAACGGACCTCCCTGACGAGGCCCGGAAAGACGCGTGCGCCAGACCGATCCTCGATCTCGATAGGCGCATCGAGGAACTCGAAGATCCGTTCCCCCGCGACGAGACCAGGTTGGATCGTAGCCGGAAGCTTGGCCGCGAACTTGACCGGCGCATAGAGCTTCAGAGAG
>Ga0210123_1001024_pt1 | contig 15204 bp, 12 predicted proteins | sample Muzzi_PWB_D2_FD_185535 | JGI IMG/M metagenome (GOLD analysis project Ga0210123, IMG submission 185535) | Wetland microbial communities from San Francisco Bay, California, USA, that impact long-term carbon sequestration - Muzzi_PWB_D2 (SPAdes) | ecosystem: Environmental > Aquatic > Marine >... | reverse complement strand
ATTCAAGAGGAATGCGATCGGCATCAGGCGGAGGTGATGGAGCGAAACGCGCTCGATCGTGCGCTTTACGATTATGCCGCCGCGGTGCTGTATCCGGCGCAAGTCGAACGGTACGGTCGGCCTCGTCTTGACGACGACACGACGAGTGCGTTTTCCGGGCATGTGGCGGCCGTGCCGTCGGCGTTTCGTTATTGGCAGAGTGCGGTGTTTCGCAAGGTGTTCTTCCTGCCGATAACGAAGGTTTTGGGGCGTCGCTCGGGGCTGGCGCTGGACGGGACACCGTTGAGTTGATTCGAAGTCTCACGCCGTGCGTGGTGACGAGCACGGGCAAACGAGTTTGCCCATGCCACCCGGCTCTTACTGTGGACCCGTGCGGCCCTGAAGAGGCGTACGACCAATGAAACAGGGTATCGGGAGTGGTGCTTGAGTTCGGATCGTCTGAAAATCCTGTTCCTGTCGCCGATCGAGCCGTATCCTCCGCACGGCGGATGGCAGACGGTAATCTATCACGACGCCAAGTTTCTGGCCGCGCGCGGGCACGAACTCAAGATCCTCTCGCGTACGTACAATCCCGCCGCCGATGCCGCGGATGTCGCCGACTTTGCGGAGGCGGAGTATTTTCCCATCCACAAGAGGCCGCGCTGGCGTCAGGTGCTGGGCAACATGGGTCAGGCTCTTCCCTATTCCGTGGTGCGGCACAATCACGAAGGCATGATGGCCAGAGCGTGTGAGTTGGTTCGCCACGGCTTTCCGGACATCGTGTTGGTACAGGATGTCGTGATGGGCAGCTACGCCGCGCGCATCCGTGCTGTCTCACAGGTGCCGCTCTTCCTGCGAAGCCACAACGTGAGCACGAAAATCTTTGAACGATTCTATCAGACCCGGCGCAATCCGCTCATGCGCCTTTTGGGGTGGCGGCAATACGTGAAGTTCGATCGATTCGAGCGAGGCATTTGGAAAGAGTTCGACGGTGTGGCGCAGATTTCACCCGTCGATGCGGAAATCGCACAGCGTATGAATCCGGACGTGCGGCAAGGGGTTCTCTACGCCGGCATCGATCTCGACCACTTTACGGTAGGCCCGACTGATCATCGTGATCCCCGGATGATCGTACACGTCGGTGGTGGTGGACTTCAGACGAGCATGCCGGGTTTGATCTGGTTTCGTGAGCGTGTCTTTCCGCTGATCAAGAAGCGGTGTCCGGAGGCGCGGTTGGAGTTTGTGGGCCGGATGCCGGAGCCGCCGCCCTTTCGTGTGGGTGACGACGTGATCGTACACGGTTTCGTGGACGAGGTGCTTCCGTACCTGCACGGCGCCGCGGTTTTTGTCGTACCGCTCTTCGTTGGTGGGGGGATTCGCATCAAGATACTCAACGCACTGGCCACCGGCAATGCCATTGTGTCGACACCGGTTGGTTGTGAAGGGCTTCCCGTCGTCGACGGGGAGCACCTTCTGGTCGCCGAGAAGGAGGAGCCGTTCGCAGATTGCGTATGCCGGTTGCTCGAGGATCAGGCGCTGCGGGGGCGGTTTTGCGACGCCGGGCGTGCGTTGGTGGAAGAGCGATTCTCCTGGCCCCAGATCGCTGCGGAACTGGAGCGCCTTCTTCGGGAGGCGATGCGGCGATCGAGCCAAGAGGTTGAAGCCGGCTGCGAGGAAGTCGTGCCATGAGCGAGTCGCTCACCCATCGCCTTTACGCCTTATGCCCCGTATTCGTGCAGAACATAGCGTGCAGCCTGGTGGGTGTGAAACTCAAATGGGAACGATACAATCGACATTTCGGTCGCTATTTGAAGTGGTTACATGAGACGGAGGGGTGGTCGGCCGACCGCATCCGCGCGCACCAGGACGAAAACCTTCGTCGTATTGTCCGATGGGCGTACGAAAACGTGCCGTTCTACAAGGAATGGTATGACGTTCAGGGCATACAACCGGATGCCATACGCACGCAGGACGATCTGCACAAGCTGCCGATTTTGACCAAGCAAACCGTTCGGGCGCATCAGCGCGAAATGATCGCCACGCCATACCGCGGCAAACGACTCGTCAGGCTTTTGACCAGCGGGACGACGGGTACGGCGCTGGAGGTCCTGATGACGCGCGAGGCACGTGCCTATCAATGGGCGGTCTGGTGGCGGCATCGCGGGCGATTCGGAATCCACCCGGGCGACAATTACTTGTCATTCGGGGCACGGACGGCGGTACCCGCATCGCAATCCAAGCCGCCCTTCTGGAGGCGTAACCGGATCGGCAAACAGACCTATCTCTCGACCTATCACCTGACGCCGCAGCTCATGCCGGACATTGTCGCGTGGCTCAACCGCGAATCGTTTGATTTTTATTCCGGCTATCCCAGCGCGATCTATGTGCTGGCCAACTTCATGCTCGAGAACGATCTGACGATCGAGCGTCCCCCTAAGTACATCATCACCGGTGCGGACGCGCTCCTGCCTACGGTGGAGACCGCGATACGCAAGGCCTTCGGTGCGCCGGTGACGGAACAATACGGCATGGCCGAGTTCGCCGGCAACATGGCCAAGTGCGAGAAGGGCACGTTCCATCTCGATTTCGAGTGCTGCTGCGTGGAATCGCTCCCCATGACGGACGTTGATGTTCAGGGACAGGACCGGTGGAGGCTGCTCTTTACCGGATGGGGCAACCCGGTGATGCCGTTCATTCGATACGATGTCGGCGATTACGGACGCCCCAGCAAGGGCGGGTGTTCGTGCGGGCGCGCAAGCGAGTGCTTTGAGGCCATAGAGGGGCGCACGGAAGACTACGTGCGAACGCCTGACGGGCGGATGGCCATCGGCATGAACCAAGTGTTCGAGTACGCGCCCGGTGCACGGGAGATCCAGATCTACCAGGAGCGAGTCGACGCCATCGAGGTGCGCGTGGTGCCCGGTACGACATACGGTGCGAACGATGAAGTTGCGCTTCTACGCGAGTTGCGGCGGCGCCTGGGCGATGCCATCCAAATCGATTTCGTGCTCGTGGACGAAATTCCACGTACCGCCGCCGGGAAATTCCGGGCGGTGGTATCCACCATCTCCGGCCGGTCAAAGGGAGAGCAAGCGCTGGCCAAGGCCGTGCAAGACTGCGGAACCAGCTGATCGTCCGAAAAAACATCTGATCCGTGTGGCCCAGCGGATTTATTGAATCCGTCCCACTCTTACAACATATCATCAACAGTTGGTTTCCTCTTCTGATTGTCCTTCGAATTTCGTCTTGGCCTTTTCTTGATCGAGTCGGTGAGTATATCATTCAGTCGGGGTGGGGAACCCGTATCTGAGTGGACCGATAAGCGAGGGCAGTACTTGGTGTATTCCTGTTTCCATTCTTTCGTGATCGGCTGCGCGATATCGGTAGCCGCGCTAGCAAGCGCCGCCGCCGCGCAACCGTGTACGCCGGCGTGGGGTACGGAGAACGAACTGCCGGGACTCACGAATCCTCTGGATGAGGATCGCGACGTCGGCCGGGCGTGGTCGGTGTTTGATGAGGGTGCCGGACCGGTGTTGTTCTCGGGTGGGCTGTTTACTCATGCCGGTGATCTGGTCATCAACGGTTTGGCACGTTGGGACGGCGTTGCGTGGAGCGCAGTCGGTGGAGGCGTGACCGGTCAGGACGGCGTCTATGCGCTGGTGACGTTCGATGACGGCACGGGTGACGCGTTGTACGTCGGTGGGTCGTTCACGCACGCGGGCGAAGTCGCTGCAGCCAATGTGGCAAAGTGGGACGGTCAACAATGGTCGCCGCTGGGCTGGGGTTTTCGCGGCGGTGTCCCACACACCATTGTCTACGCACTGACCGTATTCGATGACGGCTCCGGGCCCGCCGTCTTCGCCGGTGGCAGGTTCATCGAGTCGATCACGATACGAATTCGCGGCGTGGGCAAGTTCAACGGCACGCTGTGGGAATCCACCGGCAGCCTGATGAATGAAAAAGTCAACGCTTTGGGTGTATTTGATGATGGGGCGGGGGAAGCGCTCTATGCCGGCGGACTCTTTACGTCGGTGGGCGGGATCACCACCAATGGTATCGCCATGTATGACGGCTCGACCTGGCACGCGGTAGGTGGCGGCGTGGGTGGTAACCTGCCGTATGTTCGTGCGCTGAAGGCTTTCGATGACGGGAGCGGGCCGGCGCTGTTTGTCGGGGGGAACTTTACTTCGGCGGGTGGCGTTGCCGCGAGCAAGGTGGCCAAGTGGGACGGTCAAGACTGGTCATCGCTGGGTGTGGGCTTAAGCGGATGGGTCACCTCGTTTCAGGTGTTTGACGACGGGAGCGGGCCCGCCATTTATGCCGGCGGAAAGTTCACGCATTCGGGCTCGACTGAGGTGAACTACCTCGCGAAGTGGAATCCCGGTTCCCAAACGTGGACGTCGGTGGGTGGCGGGGTTAATCGCAATATCTACGGCATGGGTGTGTACGACGACGGGCACGGCCCGGATCTGTACCTGAATGGTCTCTTCACTTCTGCGGGCGGGGTGCCTGCCAACAGTGTTGCCAGATGGCACGGCTGCCTAACCCTTCCGGGAAATCTCGACGCGGATGGTGATCTCGATTCGGCGGATGTCGATCGCTTCGTGGCCTGCCTCACCGGGCCCGGCCTGGTTGGCGACGACAATTGCGACCGCGGTGATACGGACGGCGATGGCGACATCGATCTGCGTGACTATGCCGCACTGCAATCCGGCCCCTTCGTGCCCTGACGCATTTCTTATCCAAGTTTCGTTCGCTGTTCGGTATTGATGTGTGTGTCCGTCGACTCGCATCAATCCTCATGCCCGCCCCGACGAATGGGCGATAAGTGCTACGTTGCAATCGCCACGTATGATGAGGCGTAGGTGCGCTGGATCTCGCCACGCGCGATCGGTCATAGGTAAGCACGTTCCCGTGGATTGGCGGGTTGATGCCGGTGCATACGGCGCGATATGGTATGATGGGTGATGGTTGAAGATTGGGCACACGAACAGAACGTGTCGGGCAGCGCAAGCGCTCCTTCTCATGGAGGCACGCGCGCATGGTCCGTGGCCATGCTTCTGGCGTGTGTGCTCTACGGTGGCACCATGGCGCCGGGGCTGTTGTGGGGAGATTCCGGTGAGGCGCAGCTCCACATCGTTCTGGACGGGTGGTACGTCAACGGTGAGATCGTTCGCTCGCACGTACTCTACTACGCGGTGGCACGGCTGCTCTGGTGGATTTTTCCGGTGGGTGCGCCGCTGGCCGGCAACCTGACCGCCGCCCTGGCGGGCGCCTTTACCATTGCGAATGCCGCTTGGATTATCTCGCGTCTGACTCGGTCGTTCACCGCGCGGTGGTGTGGCGTGGCAGTTTTGCTGTTTGCACATACGTTGTGGCAGTTGAGCACGTCCGCGGAAGTGGTGACGCTGACGACGGCGCTGATGACCGGGGAGCTGATTTGTGTCCTCAAGCTAATGGAGACGCGGAATTTGCGCTGGCTTGCGCTGGTCGCCTTTTTAAACGGGCTGGGCGTTTCGAATCATAACTTCGCGATGCTGATGTGGCCGGTCTACGGCGTACTCGCGCTTGTATTCCGGTCGGCTTGGTCCGGCGATCGCTTCAAAAAGGTCGCCGTTGCTTGCAGCTTTCTGCTGCTGGGCATGCTGCCGGTGCTCGCGCTGTGCGTGGATGACTATCTGCAGCACGGCAGCCTGCGCGGAACGGTCAAGTCCTTTCTGGTAGGACACTATAGCCACAAGGTGTCAAACGTCGGATCTCTTGGCGGTCTACTGCTTCGGTCGGCGGCCATGGGGGTACTGAATTTCCCGACGCCGGTCGTGCTGTTGGCGCTGCCAGGTGCATGGCGCCTGTTACGGGGATCATCCAAGGCCACCGCCTTGTTGCTATTGGGCGGCGCCGTCATGTTTTGTGGGTTCGGGTTTCGGTACAACGTGCCGGATCAGCATACATTCCTCGTTCCGGCCTTTGTGTTTGTGGCCGTTCTGGTGGCGTACGGCGTGGACGGGTTGTGTCGACGTTTGACCAAACCGTGGCGGTTCGTCTTGATGGCTCTGTCTTGCGTCGGACCATTGGCCTATGCGAGCGGCCCGCCTGTGCTTCGTCGAGTGGATCCGAATACGTCGCGCCTACCGACCAGGCACGTTCCCTATCGGGAGCGTTTCTCATGGTTCTTGCACCCTTGGCGCGTCGGATACGATGGTGCAGAACGCTACGGGCGAGAATTGCTTCGATCGCTGCCGGACAACGCGGTTGTCGGAATTGACATGACGCTTGCAGCGCCGATCAATTATTTGCAGGTTGCCGAAGGGCTAAGGCGCGATGTGCTTCTCGACTGTGGCCTCGCACGACAGGATTGGTTCGGACCCGTCGATTGGCAGACGATTCGTCAGCAGGCGCTATCGGATGGAAGATATTTTCTGGGATCGGACGAACGGGGATATTGGCCCAAGTGGATCAGGTGCCGTGGGCCGGAGATCGAACCTGCCGGTCATGTGTTTCGTGTGGTCGCGGTCGCATCGTGTCATGATGGTGAGGCGGATGCCGCAAATACGGGGTCGGAATAGACAGTGACGAATTTCAGCGACTTTGGCGTGATCTTCGATATGGATGGTGTGCTCGTGGATTCCGCCGAGCCGCATTTCAAAAGCTGGCAACTGCTGGCCGCCGAAAACGGCGGCACCGTGACGCGCGAGCAGTTTTCCTCGACATTCGGTCGACAGAACAACGACATCATTCCGATGCTCTTCGGTGCCGTCGACGCGGCGAGGCTGCGTCAATTGGCGGATCGTAAGGAAGAACTCTACCGCGAACTGGTGCGACATGACACGCCGGTTCTCGCCGGCGCTGTGGAGCTTGTGCGGGCGCTACACGACGACGGGATTCGATTGGCCGTGGGCTCTTCGGGCCCGCTGGCGAACATCGAACTCGTGCTACGGGCGATGGGGGTTCGCGATTGCATTTCCGTGATCGTCAGCGGCGACGACGTGACACGCGGGAAACCAGATCCCCAGGTATTCTCGCTGGCATGCGAAGGCATGGGGCTTCCGGCGGCAAACTGTGCGGTCATTGAAGACGCTCCCGTCGGCGTGCAGGCGGCCAGGGCGGCGGGTGCCAAAGCCGTGGCGGTTCTGACATATCATCCGGCGTCGTCGTTCGAGGGCGCCGATTGTGTGGTCGAACGGCTGGCGGATTTGACGCCGGACAAGATCAAACGGTTGTTGGGGTGATGCCGGTGCGGTCCAGAGCAAGCTCTGTTTTCCTGTTGCGATTGGATCGAAGAGGTTGGCGGAGCATCCAACGCCTCGACCGCTATACGATTTCGGAGAGTGCTTTAACTTTCGCCACCCGTGTCGCGCCACACGGAAAGATAGAAGAGGCGGTCTTCCTCGGCTTCATGCCGGCGCGTGGTGGCGATGAATTCGCGAATGCGTGCGAAGAAGACTTCCTTGTCCTCGATGGTGCGGTCTACCATCGATTCTCCGGCACGAATGACACGATCCAGCGTGCCGAGCATGACGGTATGTTCGGCCCGCAGCCTGTTTTGTTCTCGCGCGAATTCGGGCGCCGTGTTGGCCGTATCACTCTTTCCGTCGATCATTTGATCGGCGGCGTAATGTACGCGCAGCCGCGCGTGCAGGCGTTTCAGTTCGTCCAGGAGCCCCCCGTAGTACTCGGCATCGTGCATACGGTCCATGGCATCACCGAGCATCGCCTCGATCGGCGGCAGCAGTGCGGAGATGGAATTGTCGTGAACCGGGACCCCGGCGTCCGGTGTCGAAGCATAGGGAACCGTGATCATATTGATCTCCTGCAAAACTCGCACTGGAATGGGAAGTCGGCGAGACGTGGACTCGCTATGGTGACCATCCCTGTCAATTAAACTATAGCTGATTTCACACGCGATGCAAGCGACAAGACACACGTTTTGACTTGACTTGTTACCGGCACTTTACGAACCACGATTGCAGGGTGCACCAGCGCTGTTTCGTCCTGTGAATTGTCGTATCCCGGACCGTTTGCGACGTGTCGCTGAATCGGTAGCATGGCGCCATCCGGCGTGCACGTACCGCCCCGCTACGAGCCGTCTTATGGGGAGCGAAAACGGGGGCATGGCACGCTTTTCGGTAGTGTCGGAAATGCCGGGCGTGTGACATCGAATGGAGGCGACGGCCGTGTCGAAGAGAGTCGATTGGTATTACCATCGGAAAGGGTGAACGTCGTGCAGCAAGACGCAAGAGTTTCTTGCCAGGCACGACATCGAGGCGAAGGAGATCGTGGATGCCAAGGTCAAACTGGGCCGGGCCGATGCGCTGCGGATGGCCAGGGCGGCGTCGACCGTGGTGGTGGCGAAGGGGAAGAAAGTGGTCACCTTCGACATGACGAAGGATCAGCCCAGCGACAAGGCGCTCACCGATCACCTGCTCGGTCCGACCGGCAACCTTCGCGCGCCGGTCATACAGAAGGGGCGCACGCTGGTCGTGGGATTCAATGAGGAAGCGCTGACACAGAAGCTGGGCGTGTAAACGCCGACCGGGCAGAGACCGCGCTCATGCACTTTGCGATTCGCCGTTTCTGCCTGCTACGTCGCCCACTACGGCGGCTACGACGGCGCGGGTTCGTGCTGAGTATCCTCGCGTTCTCAGGCTGCGTGAGCAGCCCCGTAACGCCCAATCGGTTCGATCCGATTTCAGCGGTGCGGCGCGCGGCGTTGCGCGAGCGTGCCGGCAGGAGCTTCGCGTATGCCCGGTTCTGGAAACCTCGCGGAGACATGCCGGCGGGTTTGGAAACGAATCTCGCCCCGTTGATCGTCGAGCAAGTGGGAGCGCCCCAATTCAGCGCCAACTCCCCGCCACCGCGGTTTGGCGCCGTGGTTCTCGAGAAGGACGGTTCCGCTTTCGTAGATACGACGGAGCGCGTGATCTACGCCGGTACTTCGAGTGTAACGATCGGCACGCATGACTATCGTCAGGTGTTCTATCTGTGGGCGTATCCGTGTCCGGGCGCGAAGGCCGCGCCCGTCTGGCGCGGTATTCGCGCCACGCTCGGGGCGGACGGCTTTCCCCTCGTGTGGGAAGTGTATCACTCAGATCTCAGGGAGCGCCACCTCTATGTAGCGGCGTCGATGGAACAGGCCTCGATTCCGCAAAACGCAACCGCGGCCACGGCAAGTACCTTCTCCGTCGAGCGTGTTGCCGGGGAGACGCCCGGTAGTGCGGTGATTCGCGTGCTCGAGGACGGGCCGATTCCGATGGGCCCCTACGTGTTACTTTCGTCAGGCGCACGCGAGGTGACGACGCTACACTGTCGATGTAGTCCGTCGCAGGTCGATACCTTCGTCGAATCGGGCTACTACGACATCGTACCGGTGGAATCGTTGGTGCCCGCTACGTTGGAGTGGCTGCCGGCGCCGATCGATCTGTCGAATCTGCTGCGGTGGAAGCACGGCGTTGACTAGTCTCCCTACGCTCGCGCCGGGCGATGCGAACGAATCATGAAGATCAGTGAGATTTTTCACAGCATTCAGGGCGAGGGCAAGCTGGTCGGCGTGCCCAGCATCTTCGTTCGCACCAGCGGTTGCAATCTGCGATGTCGGTGGTGTGACACTCCATATACGTCATGGGCGCCGGAGGGCGAGACGATGACGGTCGATGAAATTCTGCGGCACGTACAGGCCTACGGTTCGCAATTTGTGGTGCTCACCGGCGGGGAGCCGATGATCGCGCCGGAGGTCGGTGCGTTGACCGCCCGACTGAAGGGCTCGGGTTATCATGTGACGATCGAGACGGCCGCGACGGTCTGGCAGGACGTGTCGTGCGACCTGGCCAGCATCAGCCCCAAACTGTCAAATTCCGCGCCGTGGGATCGTGCCGGCGGACGGTGGGCCAAGACGCACGAATCGCTTCGCATCAATTACGAGGTGATACGGAAGTTGATGGCGTTGGATGACTATCAACTCAAGTTCGTCGTACAGGATCCCGCGGATCTTGCGGAAATCGACGAGGTGCTGTCACAAATCGGGGACTACGAGTCCTCCGCCGTCCAGCTCATGCCGGAAGGCACAACGGCCGAGGCGCTGGCCGGGCGCAAAGCGTGGGTCGTCGAAGTCTGCAAGCGGCGGGGTTTTCGTTATTGCCCGCGGCTACACATTGAATTGTTCGGTAACACGCGGGGAACGTGATCCGGTCGCTGGCGGTTGCGGTAACGTCGGGATTGAACTGCGATTTCCAAATGGGTTCGTTTCGAAAAGTACATTCTTGCCGAGTGCCACAATCGTGTCGCTTGCGCCCGACGATCGCGCGCGGCCGTTCCGGAGATGATCACTTCACGGGTGATTGGCACGGGGGATAGATTTCAGTGATCAGTTGTCGGCCTTCAGCCATCAGCCATCAGCCGGCGGAACGCCGACTTGCCCCGTAAGGGCAGCGGGCTGTGGTCACGGGTGGCCCTGTACCGCGCCGGCCTCGACAATCCCTTCATGTCTTTGCGTCTTCGTGGCAGATCTGATTCTCAGGAAGTCAGCCGCGCGAGGACGTCCGCCAGCGGGACCGTGGCGATGCGCGTGTAGCTGTCGGCCGCCCCATAGGGTATGACCAGAAGGTCCTGGCGAATGATCGCACCGCACGAGTAAACCACGTTGGGCACGTAGCCGTCCTGCTCGTCCGCCTGGGGTACCATCAACGGTTCGTCCAGCGCGCCGATGACCTTGGTCGGATCTTCCAGGTCCAGCAACAACGCACCGATCCAGTATTGTCGCATCGGTCCCACGCCGTGCGTCAGCAACAGCCAACCCGCGTCCGTTTCCAAGGGCGAGCCGCAGTTGCCGATCTGAATGATCTCCCACGTGAGCGTCGGGCGGCGCAGCGGCAGGGCGTTGTTCCAGTAGTAGACGTTGTCCGACTTGGCAAGGAACAGGTTCTCGCCATCGATTCGGGAAACCATCCAGTAGTCACCGCCGATGCGCCGCGGGAATAGGGCCATGCCCTTGTTCCGCACGCACGGACCGTTGAGCGTGTGAATCTCGAAGCGCAGGAAGTCCTCCGTACGAATCAACTGCGGCAGGATGCGCACGCCGTTGTAGGCGGTATAGGTCGCGTAGTAGATGGCACGCCCGTCGGGCTCGACGAAGCGAACGAACCGCGCGTCCTCGATGCCTCGGCTTTCATTCTCCGTCACGGGAAAAATGACACGTTCTGAAAGGTCGGAATCGCTCGGAAACGTCAGGTGATAGTTGGACCGTGCCAGCCAAAGCACGCCCTCGGCCTGTTCGTCGAAACGATTGCCGATTCGCTGCGTGGGGCGCAGCGCTTCGATGGCGCCCTCCAATTGGTCCATCGTGAACTCGTCGGGCATGGACTCGGCCAGTGGCGCGCCGAGCGCATTGCCGTCCTCCATTTCGGAGAGTTTCTGAAAAAACACGGTGCGGGCGTAAAGGCGCTCCTCGACGTGCCGACCGTATGAGGCTGTGCGCGAGGCCGCGTCAAGCGTCACTGAGCCGTCGGCGTTGATCACCCCACTGCGGAATTCGATCGATGAAATGTGGCCTTCCCCGCACGCCCTCAGACTCATGATGAACCGTGTGGCGCCCGTGGGCAAACCACTCTGGTCGGTGTGCAATACAATCGATGGATTGAACAGTGCCACTGATTCGAGCGAATATTCCAGCGTCAGGCAGGCGCCGACCAGCCGTTGCCGGAGCGGGGATGTCGGCGCCATGCCATCGAGATGGGGTGCCACGTGATTGTAATGTGCCTCGAAGATCTCGTTGATGTTGCGATGGCGCGATTCAAACGCGGTGACAATACCGTGGAGCGTACGTTCGGCCTGAGCGTCGGACATCGCCGCCAGCCGCGCGACGACGCCGCACACCCGCTCGATGGATCCGGGCACGTATGGCCGGGCCAGTACGCGCGTCGGATCGGCTCTTAGCTCAAGTGGTAAACGCGTAACCTTCAAGAAATATCACTCCCTCGATAACGCTCGTCCATCCTACATGCACGAACGGAGAACTCATTGGGGCTCTGCCGTCCGGGCCAAGCTTAGGCACTAGCCCTGCCTATTCTTTGTATGTTCCATCAAGGCTGATAGTCCACTGCCTTGCGCGTGTCTCTCTACGTCCAAGAATGGACCCGCGCGTACGCGGCAAACCGTGCCACCCGTTCGGCCGGTAACCCGTATCGTCATACGTGGACGCCGCTCTCGCGTGGTACTTCGTAAATACCATTACGAATGAATCGACTCCGAAGACCCGTGCAATGCCTCGTGCCAAGGTTGCCTGCACCGGGCGTCCTGCCAACCCTGTACGTCTACCTCCGGATCGGTCTACGAGTCCCTTGCTGCCCCGGCCCTCGCGAGTAGAGGAGGTCACCACTCCGTCCGGCGCTCATTATAGTCACATGGACCTCGAAAAGGCACGGCGCTTGTGAGGTCCTTCGGGAACCCGGATACTGGACCCCCATGCGGCGCGCCATCCGACGGCCCCGGCACGGTCGTACCGTGCTCCGGCCACTTATCGGTCCATGCAGCAGGTCCCGTCGGCAGCCAGGGCATGCTTGAGGATCGCGAACGAGGCTCCAAGGAACAGTCTTCCGAACGTTTTGACGATCCGATCGCTACAGGAAAACTGGGCTTGCCGTAGCCGGAAGAGAGCCAACAAACTATACGATAGAATCCAGGAGCGACCCTTACGTCGGATGAATCGCCATGAACAAGCCGATCGTCACACGATACCAGGGCAACCCGATCCTCACCCCCCAGGACATTCCCTATACGGTGGCCACCGTCCACAATGCCGGCGTCGTCAAACACGACGGCAGGTACGTGATGCTCTTCCGCTCGCACCGCGAGAACGGGCGGAGCATTCTGGGCTTGGCCGACAGCGACGACGGCTATCGCTTCGTGCCGCGCGGCGAGCCCTTCATGACCGCATCGACCGACGGGGTGTTCGGCGACTACGAGGCCTTTGGCGTCGAGGATCCGCGCATCGTCCGGGTCGAGGATGAATACCTGATCACGTATAGCGCATACTCGCAGCACGGCGTACGCATCGGCCTGGCGAAGACACGCGACTTTCAGAGCGTGGAGCGTGTGGCACTGATCACCCAGGCCGACCTGCGAAACGTCATCATATTCCCGCAGAAGTTCGGCGGGCGGTATGTTCGGCTCGATCGCCCGCACAGCGAGATATCGCCCTGGTCCATCTGGATCAGCTACTCGCCGGATCTGGTGCATTGGGGCGATTCGCGCGTGGTCATGAAACCCGTGCCATATCATTGGGACGAGATGAAGATCGGCCCGGGCGCACCGCCGATCCGAACGGCCAAGGGCTGGCTGCACATTTACCACGGCGTCTTTCCCACGATGGACGGCTCGGTGTATCGCCTCGGCGCGGCGCTGCACGACCTGGAAGACCCCTCGAAGATCATCGGCGTGTCGGATCGGTGGATTCTCCAGCCGGAGGATCCATGGGAAGTCACAGGCTACGTACACAACGTGGTCTTCACCTGCGGCGCGGTGCCGGAAGACGACGGCACGGTGAAGATCTACTGGGGCGGCGCCGACAAGGTCATGTGCGTCGGCACGGCTCGTCTCGGCGACCTGGTGGAGCTCTGCCTCACCGACGCCCGCCCGGCGATGTGAGTGTCGAGTTCATCTCGGTCTTAAGGGGATATTCTGATGCAGCATGCAGTATACTGCGACGGAGCGACGAAGCGACGGAGGGCAAGACACAAAAGTAGGGTGGGCACCGCCCACCAGTGTGGTAGCGCAGGTGGTTCTCCCGGCGATGCCGGGAGGTTCACCTGCCATCCCTGGCCAGATCAACGATCCACTGGCGTGGGACAATGACCCATCCGCGGTCCCTCGCATTCTTTGATTTCGATATGCGGCACCCCGTCGCACCCGTGAGCCCGTTGCCCTTGACGCTCCGCCGCATCGCGGGTTGAATGCCCGCTTTGTCGCACCGCTAGCTCAGTTGGCAGAGCAGCTGACTCTTAATCAGCGGGTCCGGGGTTCGAGTCCCTGGCGGTGCATTGCCGTTGGCGTGAGGGTCATAATGCCATGGCGCGAGTCGATCGCGCCGCCCAGCAACCAGCGATTGACCGGCCGGCCTCGTCCGGTGGAGTGACCGTATCCACCCAATCAGGGCCGACGGGAATGACGACAATCGTCGTCAGGTCATGCGGATATTCGAAGAAGCGCGAAGAAGCGAATCTGACCGCCGTGACCGAAATCTTAGTGTCATGTATATGTCATATTAAACCTGACACCTTTTCTCTATTCGGATCGGTTCAAATCCGGGTAATTATCGTACACGATCGTCATGGAGACGGTGTCCCGGCGCGGGTCCGGCGATTTGGATGGCGCGGGATTCTCTTGCGCGGCCGACGTGGCAAGGTCCGGCAGCCAGATCGGCGCAGTCAGACCGGCCACGATGATGCTACGTCGTCCCGTAGAAACATCAATTTCCTTTGCACGATTGGACATGTTTAGTCCCTTCAGGCCGTCAGGGCTCCAGATCGAAATCGGTCGTGTGGGAACGCATCGGTAGCTCCACGCCGATGGTTAAACCCAACAATACCGCATAGCATTACAGTACCTTTACTATTATACGAATTTGTTGCCCTCGCGTACAGGCATCTTCGCCTGCGAGTCTTTTCAAACCTTGTCGCTTTGCATCGCGGTCGCTGGGGCGGCAGACAGCCTGGCAAGCGGCCGGTACTCGCGTGGCTCGATTCGCGGTTGTCGAATACGCCGTCGTCCTCCACTTCATCTATGAGTGGACTCTACGCAGGCGGGTCGGTCGTTCCGCCGGTTTCCGGCACGCGCTCCCTCGCATCTTCATCGCAGACGAAGCCGGGATAGCACTCGACAGGAACACCTGGGCTACAGATAGGGCCTCTGCCATTATGCAGATGGCGATTCGCCTCATAGTTGGTGCAGCGGACTCATGTCTTTGGATTTTCGTGACGTATATTGAGTGGCGTACCTCATTCCGGGCACATGCCGGACTCGATACCAAACCCCGCAAGGGGTGACCGGTTCATAGCCCAGGGTGCAGCGCAGCAAGCCCTGGGGCAACAGGAACCCCAAGCGATTGAGCCCCGGCAGAAACTATGAAAGCCGGGTTCCGAACCGGTCGGTTTTCGGGATCATTGTCCCATTCGTTTGACGGCCTGATCACGTGGATCGGCCAAAGATGACCGAGAACGGAGACCCGGCGATGAA
>Ga0210123_1001023_pt1 | contig 15211 bp, 9 predicted proteins | sample Muzzi_PWB_D2_FD_185535 | JGI IMG/M metagenome (GOLD analysis project Ga0210123, IMG submission 185535) | Wetland microbial communities from San Francisco Bay, California, USA, that impact long-term carbon sequestration - Muzzi_PWB_D2 (SPAdes) | ecosystem: Environmental > Aquatic > Marine >... | reverse complement strand
CTCGGCCACGGTGTCGAGGATGGAGACCTGGATGGCGGGGCCGTCGGGTTGAAAGAGGCGGTCACCCCGGGCAAAGGATTCATCGGCCAGCAGGTGGTGGCGGTAGGTGAGGTTGAAGACGCGCGCGAAATTGTCCCGGCGTTTGCGGCGCTCGGCTTCGCGGTTGACCGGATCGCCGTTGATGGCGGCGACCCGGGCGCGCACGATGGGGTAAAGCATGGTGTCGCGCCCGGTCATCCGGAGAAATTCTTCTTTCTGGTCGGGCTGGATGTCCAGGAAATAGGCATTGGGCACGTCCTCGGGAAAAGACTGCACAAAAGCGGCGTCCAGGTTGCGCTCGATGAGATAGTTGGCAAAGATCACCGCCAGGGAGGCCGTCAGGGTGATGATGATGGCGCGGGTGGCATTGCCCCGGCGAAAGAGCCCCTTGACGGCCTGACGCAGGACCAGGTGGGAAGTAAGGCGGCGCCCCATGGTCCACAGCATGAGCTGGGCCAGCAGGGCCGCCGTGAGCACCAGGCCGGCGATGCCGCCGACGAAGTAAAGGCCGAAACGCACATCGCGCATGTGCCACAGCACCAGACCGAAGAAGAAGATCAGGATCAGCGCGCCGGAAAGATAATAGGGGCCTTTTCCGGCGCCCGGCGCGGATTGGCGCCGGAAGATCATCATGGGCCGCATCTCACGGATACGGACCAGGGGCAAAAATGAAAAGATGGCCACCACCACGAACCCCAGGACCACGCCCTCGAGCACGCCGCCCCAGTTGATGGCAAGGTGCAGGCCTGCGGGCAGAAAGGCGGCCAGCATCAAACCCAGCACCTTTTGCACCCACACGCCGCACAGGATGCCCACGGCGGTGCCGGCCGCTCCCAGCAGACCCACCATGGCGATGAAGTGGCGCAGAATATAATTGTTGGTGGCGCCCACGGTTTTCATGATGGCGATGGTGCGTTGTTTTTCCTTCAGCAGGGCGGTGAGGGTGCCCTGGATGCCCATGCCGGCCAGCAGCAGGATAAAGAGCCCCACGAGATTCAAAAAGAAGAAGAAGCTTTTCATGAAGCGCTTGATGCGCGAGCCGGCGGTCTCGAAGGTGTCCACCTGCTCCTGGTCGGTTACCGCGACCTGCTTCAGTTGCCGGGCGATGCTATCGATGCGCGCCGGGTCCTTTACTTTGAGCAGCACGCCCCGGTGTATGCGGCTGCCCTTGGCGATCAGGCCGAGGGACTCGAGATCGTCGGCATGCACGAAGACCCGCGGGCCGAAGGAGAAAAAGTTGAGGGGCCGGTCCGGTTCGGCCAGCACCACGTCCGCGATGATGAGTGTAGCATAGCCCACCTTGAGCTTATCGCCCACCTGAAGTCCGGTGCGGTCCAGCAGGGTCTGCTCCACGATGCAGCGGCCGGAAGCCAGGACCTCCTGAAAAGGCCGTCCGGAGGCCAGCACCACCTGGCCGTAAAATGGGTAGCCCGCATCCACCACTTTGAGTCCGGCGAGCACCGAGGCGTCTTCATCCGCCGCCCGCACCACACTGAAAAAGCGGTGATAGTCGGACCGCAGTACCTGTTGCCGCGCCACCAGTTCATCGACGGCCTGGTTCAAGGGGACGGAAATGGGGTCATGGGATTCGATGATGATATCGGCGGCATGCAGGGCGCGGGCGTCGTTGCGCAGGGAGCGGCTCACGCTGGTGGAGAATCCGCTGAAGGCGGTCAGGGCGGTAAGTGAGAGCGCCACGCAGAGCACAAACAGCACGGCCTGCCGGGATGAGCGCCGCACCTGTCGTATGACCAAAGGTATCCGTCCCATGCCGCCCCTCACCCGGTCAACCGTCCGTCTTCCAGGTTCACCACGCGGTCGGCGGCCCGCGCGAGTTCCGGGTTGTGGGTCACCAGCACCAGGGTGGCCGCATGTTCCGTCTTCAGATCGATGAGCTGCTCCAGCACCACCTTGCCGTTTTCCGAATCCAGGTTGCCGGTGGGCTCGTCGGCAAAGAGCAGTTTGGGGCGGTTGATCATGGCCCGGCACAGGGCGATACGCTGTTTTTCACCGCCGGAAAGCTGGCTGGGCAGGTTGTCCCGCCGCGCGGCCAGGCCCACGCGCTCCAGCAGTTGCTCCGCTCGCTGCCGGGCGGATTTGTCGCCCTGCAGCTCGGCCGGAAACATGATATTTTCCAGGGCGGTCATGGAAGGCACCAGGTGAAAGGATTGGAAGACAAAACCGATGGTCCGGTTGCGCAGGGTGGCCAGGGCCTCTTCTTTGGCGCCCGAGATATCCTGCCGGTCGATGAGCACGCGGCCGGAAGTGGGCTGATCCAGACCCGAGAGCAGGGTCAGCAGGGTGGTCTTGCCCGATCCGCTGGTGCCGCTGATGACCAGAAACTGCCCCGCGTCCACGCTCAGGTCGATCTCGCTGAGCACTGTGATGGCGCGGTGATCCACCGCATAGGTTTTGGAGAGGCGCTGGGCTTCCAATAGGGCCATGGGTCGCACGCTTTCGTTGAATGGTAGTTTAATGGCAATGGTACCGCACGTGGGTGCGAACAGTGACTTTAGTGACTTTCATCATAAGCATGGTGGTTGCGGGCTTCAACCCCATAGGAACGTTCCATTTTATTTGCCTTGGTCGCGGCGGTGGCATGTGATGCATACCTGTCAAAGGCAACGCATTCGGCCGACGCGGAGGGCGGCCCTACGTTACGACGATTGCGCCTTGCTTTGGCGGTGCATTTGTAGGGCGGGGCTCTGCACCCGCCGGGATTGGCATAAATCTGTGGTTGTAGCGCTTGGGCGAGAGTTTTCAGGTACCCGTCGGCACCGCCAGAAAAAACCGGCCCGCATGATGGCGCGGGCCGGTTTGGGTTTGTTCGGTTTGTAGGATTTATCGATGTTTCAATCAGACATCCAGCCAGATATCGGCCTCTCCGCCGCAGTGGCTGCAGACAGCGTGGCCTTTGGTTTTGCCCTCTTCCTTGGCCACGATTTTCGGTGTTTTGGCCGGGGTTGCGGGTTGTTTTTCTTCAAGTGAACAGGTGACGACCATCTCCGCTTCGTTGCCGCAATTTTCACACTTGCAGACTTGTTTGAATTTCTTTTCCCCCATACTTGCTCTCCTTTGCTTACTTCTTTGGTTCAACCTGACGTTGCATCGCCATTATGGCAAAACATGGAAACCTTTTGCAACCTTAAGGTTCAGCAAACGCAGCGACATCCTGGCTATGGCCGTTCTTCCGCCTTGTCCGCCGGCGCTTACTTGTTATGGCACGCTTCACATATGCCAAAAAAATCCAGGCGATGGGTCAGGATCCGGAACCCGGTTTGTTCCGCCACTTCATGGGTCAGATCCTTCAGCGTTGCCAGGCTGGGATCGATGATCTTCTTGCACTGGTAACAGATCACATGGGGGTGGGGGTATGGCTTGTTGCCGTCATAGCGGTTGCTGCCGTCGGTAAATCCCAACTCCAGAACCTCGCCCAGGGATTTAAGCAGCATGACATTGCGATACACCGTGGCCAGGCTCATGGTCGGGAAATCGCCCCGCAACTGTCCGTAAATATGCTCGATATTGGGGTGGCCTGCGCTTCCGGCCAGAATCCTGACAATGGCCAGCCGCTGCGGGGTCAGCTTGTGTTTGTTGTCCTGCAGCTTCTTTATAATGGAACGATATCGTTTCTCCACATCAGCCATGCTAGGCCCACCTTATTTTTTCTGATACCGGTATTTAATTGATACTTATTATCAATTAGAATTCCATGTCAATATGCAACCCTGATTCTGCAAACCCATCTGTTCTGTTTTTTATGGCTTCTGGATATTCATCCCCGCAGACCCGTGGTCTTCGAGGGTGCCGTCCGGTCGACGCACCACCAGCAGCCCTTCCACCTTTTCGATGCGGTCCAGCAGGGCGACGCCGTCCGGGGCCCCCATCACCATCAGGGCCGTGGCCAAACCGTCCGCCAGGGTGCAATTGGGCGCCACCACGCTGGCGCTGACAACCCCGTTGTTTACCGGGTAGCCGGTACGTGGATCGATGATGTGAGAGTAGGTGCGCCCCTGGATCTCGACGTAGTTGCGATAATTGCCGCTGGTGGCCATGGCGAGGTTTTCCAGATCCAGGGCTTTGTACACGGCTGTTGCGGCTACGCCTTTGCGCGGCAGGTTGATCCCCACTTTCCAGGGGGCACCGTCCGCCCGGCGCCCGGCGGCAAACACTTCACCGCCGATCTCCACCAGATAATTGCCGTATCCCAAGCTTTGTATGAGCCGGGCCACCACATCCACGCCGTACCCCTTGGCGATGGAGGCCAAGTCGACAGTGACCTGTGCATGGTGTTTTTTCAGATACCCTTTGGGTGAAACCTCAATGTACTTGAAGCCGACCTTTTGCAGCGCATCAGCAATGGCTGCCTTGGTGGGAACTTGATCAATGGCTCCATAACGGCCGAAGCCCCAAAGATTCACCAGCGGGTTGACGCTACCGTCCCAGGCCCCGGCGGTCAGCCGGTTGATGCTATTTGCGGCCAGCATCACTTTCGTAAAATCTGTAGAGATGGTAAAGGGCTGGTCCAGGATTTTCAAGCGATTGAACCGGCTGATTTCACTATCGCCGCGAAAGGTGGACATGCTCTGATTGAGCTGCTCCAGGCGCCGGTCGATGCGGCCTTGCACCGCCGCTATATCCGTCGCACTGGCGGTGATGATTTTGATGTGGTAAGTTGTACCCATGGTGCGGCCGGAAAGCAGATGCTCTTTGGCGATGACGATCCTTGCGGAAAACGCGCCAATGAATACCGAACACAAGGCGAAAATACCGATAAATGCGAGCCTTCGCGCCAAGGGTTTGATTGTATTGAACATGGTCGTCGCTCCATTTTTGCGGTCTGCGGCCATATAACGCAGATCCGCGCCAAAAAGCAACCGGTCCGCACGAATGTAAAGCGGCCAAACGATGTTCAAGTTTTCGGATCCGGCGTCGATGAGATCTAAGGACATATGCGCTGAATGGAATCGCTCAAGCGGTGCCTTTGCGCCTGATGTTGGACCGGATGGTCGTCGGTCCATATTGGGGCCGGTATCGCGCTTTCAGCCCTGAAGATGGAACAGATATTTGGCTATGCGGTTAATTGGTCGGAACAAATTTAGCAGACACCAACCCTTAAAGATCCTGGCCCTTTGCCTGATCATCGGTTTTTGGGCGAACCTGTCCTGGGCCAATCATAAATCCCAGGTGCTGGTCCTGCACTCCTATCACAAAGGGCTCACCTGGACCGATGCCATTTCCGAAGGCATCGAAACCACCTTCCGCGACTCGGGCGAACCCATCGAGATTGAATACGCGTTTATGGACGCCAAACGTGTCTTTAATCAGGCCTACCTGGATCAACTGGTTGCACTCTACCGGGTCAAATTCAAAGACCGTTCATTTCAGGCCATCATCTGCTCGGACGACCATGCTTTCAAATTTCTGCTGCAAAACGGCCAAGCCCTTTTCGGCAATACCCCCGTCGTTTTCTGCGGAGTCAATTTCTTTCGGGACGACATGTTGGCCGACGCGCCGAACTTCACCGGCGTGCTTGAATCCTTCGATATGCTGACCACCATCAACACGGCGTTGGCGCTTCAACCCCATGCCAAACGCCTGGTGGCCATCGGCGATCAAACCGTCACCGGCAAAGCCAACAAAAAAAGGCTTCTGGAGATTGTTCCCCAGCTCGACCGCCCCCTGGATGTCACCATTCTGGACAATCATACCATGATGGAAGTTCAGGCCTATGTGGGCAATCTTTCGCCGCGGGACATTGTTGTCTGGCTGGTCTTTACGGCGGACCGCAAGGGAAGCTTTTTCTCCTTTGAAGAGAGCACCCGCCTGATCTCTTCACACAGCAACGCCCCCATGTACGCCTTTTGGGATTTCAACCTGGGTCACGGTATCGTGGGCGGCATGCTGACCAGCGGCGTGCTGCAAGGCCGGCGGGCCGCCGAACAGGCCTTGAAAATCCTTCATGGTCAAGCGGCTAAGGATATTCCCATCATCAGGGAAAGCCCCAACCAGTACATGTTCGATTACCAGCAGCTTGAACGCTTCGACCTCAAAATGTCCCAGCTTCCAGCCGGCAGCCTGGTGATCAATCAGCCGCAAAACTTTTATGCCCTGCATAAGCAGGTTTTCTGGACGGGTTTTACCATTTTCTGCGCCATGGCCACCGTGATCTTGCTGCTGCTCTCTACCGTGGCTTCGAGAAAGCGGGCCGCGTGCGAATTGATGGCATCCAAGGATCGTTACCTGAATGTATTTAATTCAACTTCTGCGGCGCTGTTTGAAGTGGACTTTATGGCCGTGCGCAGCGACATCGTCGCCCGGTTCTCTGAAGGGGAGCCCGGATTCAGAAGATATTTGGACCAACACCCGGAGGCCCTGCCCCATCTGGCCGATCTGATCAATGTCAAGGATGTCAATCCGGCTGCTACGGCGCTGTTCCGGGCAGCGGACAAACACGCCCTCATTGGGGCCCTGCCGCGAAAGTTGCTGTCCGACCAGTCCGCGGCGCTGAAGGAGATCGTCATTGCCCTGGCCGAAAGGCGCGGTTATTTCGTCTGGGAGGCCGCCCTCAAAGATCTGGAAGGCCAGCCGCTGGATGTAATTATCAGCATGAATTTCCCCCGCGATGCAAGCAGCTACCGCAACGTGGTCATCTGCGTCTTCGATATCACCGACCGCAAGATGTCGGAGGAAGCGCTGCGCCGCAGCGAGGACCGCTTCAGAACCGTTTTTAACCAGGCCGCAAGCGGTATAGCACTGATGAGCCTGAACGGCACCTACCTGAGGGTTAATGGCGCACTGGTTGAAATGCTCGGCTATACCGAAAGCGAACTGCTCCATCGCTCATGGCGCGATATCACCCTTCAAGAGGATTTGGCGCTTTCGCAATCCTACCTGGAGAAAGCGCTGCAAGGCAATTACAGCCAACCCATCGAAAAACGATATCACCATAAAAACGGTATGGTGGTGCATGTTTTATTCAACCTGGCGGCTATTTTCGACGCGGAACACCAGCCGCTCTATCTCATCGCCCAATTCCAGGACATTACCCAGATCAAGGTGGCCCAGGCCGCGCTGCGGGAACGTGATGAGCGATACCGCCAGTTTTTTGAAGGAGATCTGTCAGGGGTCTACGTCGTCACGGCGGACGGCGAACTGATCATGTGCAACGAAGTGTTCGCAAAAATGCTGGGGTTTGACGCCAGTGATGACGTCATTGGCACGAATCTGTCCCAATACTACAAAAATCCGGAACGAAGGCGTGTGCTTGTATCCCGGCTGATAAAAGACCGGCGCCTCGAGCAACATGATCTGGAACTGGTCCGCAGAGACGGCGCGACGATACAGTGTCTCGTCAATGCCGTCGGACACTTTGATCCACAGGGCAAACTAATAGAGATTCACGGCTACTTGATGGACATCACCCGCACAAAAAGCCTTGAAGCCCAATTGCTGCATGCCCAGAAGATGGAATCCATCGGGACCATGGCCGGCGGCGTGGCCCATGACTTCAACAACCTGCTCATGGGCATTATGGGCAATACTTCTCTGCTGCTGATGGATGGAAACAGGGATCCGGAAGACTTGCAGCGGCTGAGATATATCGAACAACTGGTTCAAAGCGGGTCGGATCTCACCCGCCAGTTGCTGGGATTCGCCAAGGGGGGCAAATACGAAGTCCGCACCACCGATCTGAACCGGCTGATCCTGCGCAGCATCAGGATGTTCGCACGTACGCACAAAGAGACTCAGGTCCGCACCGAGCTGGCGGACCAATTGTTACCGGTGGAAGCCGACCGCAGCCAGATCGACCAGGTGCTTTACAATCTCTATCTCAATGCCTGGCAGGCCATGGAAAACGACGGGCGCCTGTCCGTTCGAACCGCAAACCGCACCCTGGATAAAAATTCAGCCGCACCCTATGGCCTTGGGCCGGGTGATTATGTGGAGGTTGCGGTTCAAGACAACGGCATGGGCATGGACATGGATATCCAACAAAGAATCTTCGACCCTTTTTTCACCACCAAGGAACGTGAACGCGGAACAGGGCTAGGACTGGCTTCAGCCTACGGCATTGTACAGAACCATGCCGGGTGTATTGCAGTGCAGAGCCGGCCCGGAGAGGGGACCTGTTTTACGATTCTGCTGCCGGCGTCCAAAAACATCCTGGTGGAGATGGCGCCCGAAACCTCCCCGCGTCTGGAGAAGGGCACCGAAAGAATTCTGCTGGTGGATGATGAACAGGGCGTCCTGGATGCGGTGGGCGGCATGCTTCGCCATCTGGGCTATGCCTTACAGACGGCGGCGGACGGAAATGAGGCCATTGAGGCGGTGCAGAAGAACCATGATCGGATCGATCTGGTCATCCTGGACATGGTGATGCCTGGCATGGACGGCGGCGAAACCTTTGAAAGGATCAAGGCCATCGATCCAGGCGTCAAAGTACTGTTATGCAGCGGGTATACGGTCAACGGCCAGGCCGCCCATATCCTTGAGCGCGGCTGTCAGGGCTTTATTCAGAAACCGTTTACCCTCAATCAGCTCTCCCAGAAACTGCGCGAGATATTTCAGCATTCCTATCCCGACGCAAACTAGTGCCCATCCACACTACTTCTTCTTTTTCTTGGAGGCATATAGATTTTGTCTGCGGGATGCGGACAAAACCGCCTTGCGAAGGCGAATGGACAGGGGCGTCACTTCCACCAGCTCGCTGTCGCTGATAAAGCTGATGGCCTGTTCCAAGGTCAATGGTTTGACCGGCGACAGCAGCACGGCATCATCTTTACCGGACGCCCTGACATTGGTCAGCTTTTTTTCTTTGCAAGGATTGACGTCGATATCCTGGGGGCGGTTGTGTTCACCGACCACCATGCCTTCGTAGACCGGATCGCCGGGCACGAGGAACAAGCGGCCGCGCGGTTCGAGATTGAACAAGGCATAAGCCACGGCCTTGCCGGTGCGGTCGGCCACGATGGAGCCGGTAAAGCGGCTGGGGTAATCCCCGCGAAAAGGGCCGTAGCCGTCAAACAGGGAGTTCATGATGCCGGTCCCGCGGGTATCGGTCAAAAATTCGTCACGATAGCCGATCAAGGCCCGCGACGGCACCGAAAACTCGATCCGCACGCGCCCCTTGCCGTTATTGACCAGGTTGGTCATCTTGCCTTTGCGCAGCGATATTTTCTCCGTCACCACCCCGAGAAACTGTTCTTCGCAATCCACCTGCAGCTTCTCAAGAGGTTCCAGCTTCCGGCCGTCCCGATGTCGAAAGATCACTTCCGGCCGGCTGACACAGAACTCATACCCTTCCCGGCGCATGGTTTCGATCAGGATGGCCAGTTGGAACTCACCCCGGCCTTTGACCAGCAGGCTGTCCCGGTCGCCGGTGGCCTCCACCTCGATGGCCACGTTGAGCAAGGTCTCCTTGTGCAACCGCTCGCGCAGGCGGCTGGACTGGACATACTTGCCTTCCTGCCCGCCGAAAGGCGAATTGTTGATGGAGAACTTCATGGCCACGGTGGGTGCGTCCACGCTGATGCGGGGCAGCGGCTGGGGGTTGTCCTGGGTACAAATGGTGTCACCGATACGGACTTCCTCCATGCCGGCCAGCACCACAATATCTCCGGGTTGAACGGTGTCTATTTCCTGAAGCTGCACGCCCTCATATACCTGCAGTTTGGTGACCTTGAGCGGCGCATGATCGCCGTCCGGGCCGATGCAGACCAATCGATCCTGGGAGCGTGCGGTGCCGTTGAACACCTTGCCAACGGCCAGGCGTCCCAGATAATCGGAATAGCCCAGGTCGGAGACCCGCATCTGAAACGGGGCTTGGGGATCGTAGCTGGGCCCCGGAACTTCCTTCAAAATGGCATCGAACAGCAAATGAAGGTCCTTGCCCTGGTCATCGAGGTTTGCCAGGACGATGCCCTCCCGGCCGATGGCATAGAGCAGCGGAAATTCCAATTGTTCCTCACTGGCGTCCAGTTCGATGAGCAGGTCGTAAATCTCGTCCAGCACGGCAGCCGGGCGCGCATCGTGGCGGTCGATCTTGTTGATCACCACGATGATCTTAAGACCCGCTTCCAGGGCCTTGTTGAGCACAAAGCGGGTTTGGGGCAGTGGGCCTTCGGATGCGTCGACCAGCAAAATGGCGCCGTCAGCCATGGAAAGCGCACGCTCCACTTCACCGCCGAAATCGGCATGTCCGGGGGTGTCGATGATATTGATGCGGACATCATCCCAGGTCACCGAACAATTTTTGGCGGCGATGGTGATGCCGCGCTCGCGCTCGAGGTCCATGGAATCCATCAGGCGGTCATCCACGGCCTGATCGGCTCGAAAAAGTCCGCTTTGTCGGAACATGGCATCCACCAGCGTGGTTTTGCCGTGGTCGACATGGGCGATAATGGCGATGTTGCGCAGCGCCTCGTTGTATTCTTTAGCATGCATAGGGTTGTTCTCTCTTTTCCATTTAGTCCGGCGATCGGGCAATGTATCCATTGTGGGGACAAATGCAAGCGATTTATTAGAGGCTGTCTCGAAAACGAATTTTGGGATGGCTACTGGTTACCGCAAATAATATCCCGTTTGATCTGCATAGCAATAATCTTGCAATCGTGGAGCCGGTTTTATATTATTTTATTTGAAACACCCCACAGCGCCTTTTTCACCGCCATACCGACACGACCCGATCTGCATTCACGCCTCGACCAAGGAATACAGGTGCTCTTAGGGGGGCTGCCAACCTTAATTCAATGGGAGTGCCTCGTATGCAGCTTTCAGACAAATTCTGGGAGACGGTCGAGCATTTTATGGAGGTCATTCATAATGAGACTGGGTTTCCAGTCCTGATTTTTGATGAGAACGGCTATATCGTCCGCGCCTACGATACCACCCGCATCGGAGACCCGCATACCGGCGCCCAAAAAATCATGCGACACGAGGTCGATGAATACCCCGTGACACCGGAAGAAGCCGCCCGAAATCCCCTGGTGAGAGAAGGCTTCAGCTGCGCCGTGGAGGTCGACGGAAAAAGGGTGGCGGCCTTCGGTATTACCGGCAACCTGAATCAGACGAAACCCCTGGCCAAGGTCGCCAGCAAATTGCTCATCTCCTGGCTGCAGGACATCAAGCATCGGGAGGAGCTGGCCAGAACCGAAGAAAAATATTTCAAGACCTTCAACAACAGCCCGGTCTGGGTAGTTTTAAGCTCCATGCAATCCAGCCGCTACATCGAGGTCAACGAGACCTTTGTGCGTACCATGGGCTACCGTCGCGAGGAAGTCCTCGGCCGTTCCTCTGTGGACATTGCGTCCTGGGAAAATCCGGACGATCGCAAGGCTATTCTCAGCGAGATCAAAACAAAGGGCTATATCCGCAACCATGAAGTCCGGCGCTTGACCAAAACCGGGCGGCTGCTGACCATGCTGTATTCGGCCGAAGTTATTGATATATCTGGAGAAGCCTGCCTGCTTTCCGTATCCCAGGATATCAGCGCCCGCAAACAGGCCGAAGAAAACCTGCGCCTGAGTGAAAACAACCTGCGCATCACCCTTAATTCCATCGGCGATGCCGTGATCAGCGCAGACACCGACGGCAGGATTACCCGCATGAATCCCATGGCCGAGCGCTTGACCGGTTGGCCCGTGGCCGAAGCGATGGGCAGACCGTTGCCGGAGGTCCTGCAGGTCATCGATGCCCGGACGCGGGAGCCGGTGATCAATCCGGCCGAAAAGGTACTGGGCCAGGGCGGCATCATTGAGTTGACCGATCATACGATTCTGATCAGCAAAGACGGCAAGGAATATCTTATCGCCGAAAGCGGCGCGCCCATACGGGGGGCCGACGGTGAAGTCGTCGGGCTGGTAATGGTATTCAGAGATGTCACCGAGCGCAAACAATGGCAGCAATCCCTGGCGGCCAGCGAACGCCGGTTCAGGGATCTGTTCAATGAAGCGCCGGTCATGTACGTGATCACCGATACGCGCCAGGGAGAGCCCTATATTCAGGATGTCAACAACATGTTCACCGAAGTGCTCGGTTACAGCCGCCAGGAGGTCCTGAATACGCCGCTGAAAATTTACTATACGCAAGATTCAGCGCATAAGATGCTTGCCGGAGGCGGCTATCAACGGGCCCTCAAAGGAGAATTTGCAGCCGAAGAACGAACTTTTGTGACCCGCGACGGAAAAGAGGTACATACCCTGCTGCACTCCCTGCCCGAACGCGACAGCACCGGTCAGGTCACGGGCACACGCGCCATGTTCCTGGATATCACCGCCCGCAAGCGTGCCGAAGAGCAAACCAAGCGGTTGCAAGCCGCCCTGGCCCAATCTCAGAAAATGGAGGCCATCGGAACCTTGGCGGGCGGTATAGCCCATGATTTCAACAACATCCTTTCAGCGGTGATCGGATATGCAGAATTGTCCCTAAGCGAAATAACTGCGGGTACCCGTCAGCATCAAAACCTGGAGCAGATTTTGATTGCCGGCATGCGGGCCAGAGACCTGGTGCGGCAAATCCTGACCTTCAGCCGTCAGAATGAACACGAACTCAAACCGCTGCAGATCGAACCGCTGATCAAAGAAGCGCTTAAGCTTTTGCGTTCCTCTTTGCCTTCAACCATTGAGATCTCGCAACATATCGACACGGACCTGGATAACGTGATGGCCGATCCTATCCAGATTCACCAGATCATCATGAACCTGTGCACCAATGCCGCCCAGGCCATGGAAGACAACGGCGGCCAGTTGACCATCCGCTTATCGAAAGTCCGCCTGACGCATCAGGATCTGCACCTGCATCCTGGCTTGCATCCGGGAGCATACATCAAAATGAGTGTACAGGATACCGGCAAGGGAATTTCGGATGAAATCAGAGACAAGATCTACCACCCCTATTTTACCACCAAAGAGAAAGGCGCCGGTACGGGCCTGGGGCTGTCCGTGGTCCATGGCATTGTTCAGAGCTATTCCGGGGTCATCAATATGTACAGTGAACCCGGTCAGGGTACGACCTTTAATATCTATATCCCGGCCATCAACCGTCCGGCGCTGATCACCAAACCGGATACCGAAGCGCTGCCCACCGGCCGGGAGCGCATCCTGTTTGTCGATGATGAGCCCAGCCTGGTCTCGCTGGGACAGGATCTACTGGAGATGCTCGGCTACCAGGTCACCACCTGCAACGGCAGCCTGGAGGCGCTGGAGGTGTTCAGCCGGGGGCCGCAGGATATCGATCTGGTGATCACTGATTTAACCATGCCGAAAATGACCGGAGACAAACTGGCTGAAAAGATGCTGCAAATAAGACCGGAACTGCCCATCATTCTATGTACCGGTTTCAACCAGAAGATCACCAATGAAAACGCGGCCGCCACAGGCATCCGAAAAATCGTTTCCAAACCGTTGGTGGTCGACCAACTGGCGCGGGTTGTCCGCGCCGTATTGGATACCTCCACGTCTTCAAATTGATGCGCCGGCGCTCTTTTTTACTACCGCGGCATTGAATTTCTCGGCGTCGATGATGAACCTTTCGTGGGTGCCGGATGAGATCTGGTCCTGGTCATCAAACGCCGTTAAGGCGAAACTGAGTTTTCTACCGTCCACCGCTTCTAACCGTCCTTGAACGGTGACCGTCATCCCCGGTGGGGTAGCGGCGGTATGGCTGACATTGATGTGGATCCCCACGCTCTGCTGGCTGGGCCAATCAATGTGCTGATTGATAAACTTGATGCAGGCGAATTCCATGAGCCCCACCAGATAGCCGGTGGCAAGAACCCTGGGCATCACGCGCCCTTCCTCGATATCGGGAAAGAGATAAGGGACGGTTCTTTCTTCGGTTACGCGATAGCTGAATTCAAACGTCATGCCCGGCTGTAATTGATCCGACACCATAAGCCTCCCCTCGTTGCAACATTGGTATTATGCCTGGGGGGTCTTTCTTGAGCTCTCTTTCTCTTTGGACACCCTGGTCAGAAACTGCGCCACCCCCTTCTGCAACACCTCTTCCACATGGCCGGTAAACTCAGGGTAGGCGTCGGCGTGCTGCGTAAATTTCTGGTAGGGTCCGCTGAGCTGAAAAAAGACCACCCTTCTCCTTAATATACAGATGCTATTTCTGCGCCTGATCCAACAAAACATCTTCGATCTGCCGGTCCCAGTCGAGTGCCTCTCCACGGCGCATGCGCGCCAGGCGAATGAGCGCCAGATTGCGGGCGGTGGTTTCTGCTTCCCAGCCCTCGCGCACAACCGCAACCGCCGCGGCCAGCGCCTGGGCCGCGCCCTCCCGGTCCTTCGCCAGCACCTTCAGCTCCAGGCGCGTGGCAAAGTCCCAGTAGTCCGGCCGGCCGGAGGCGATCCGCCGATCCACCGCATAGGCCACAATCGGGATCAGGCTTTCACGTCGCGGGTCGGGCGGCGTCCTGATCTCCATGAGGGTCACCGCGTTGATCCCGGGATAGGCGTCCCGCCAATCGGCTTCGAAGCCCTGCAAATAGGCCGCAATGGCCTGCTCCAACAACCCCATGGCCCGAATGTCCTGGCCATCCTTGACAGACGCCTCCCATGCATCTTTGTACACACGACCGAGAATACCGAAGCTCTCACTGCTGGGGCCGCGTGCGGCAATCAGATCGGTGAGCACTTTTTCCGCCTCTTTGCGGCGGCCGGCGCGGTTCAATGCCAGGCCGAGTTGCTCCTGCACCATGACGGTGGCCGCCAGGGGCGACGCCATTTGTTCCATCAGGGCAATCATCTCGTCCCACGCTTTAACCGCCCGATAAGAAAGGAACAGGTCGATAACCACACCGGATTCCTGGTCGGCGATGGGTTTGAGGTCGGCGGCCACAGCCCTGACAGCCGCAATATCGTTTTCACTGCGTGCAGCAAAAAGCCGCTTTTTCACGGTTTCGGAATATTGCACCCGATCCCGGAACACGTCGGTCTTGAGTCGCTGCACATCCGGAAAATCTTCAACCAACTGGTATATGGGGCTATCAACGACCTCTTTGCGGGCCGCCTTTAGCCTGTCCTGCAGCATTCGACGATCGTTTTCAATATTCGCCGGTCGGCCATCTTTGCCCAGACTGTATGGCAATGCCCGCAACGGCCCCACATCAAAGGGCAACTGGCCCGCATCTCTGGCAAACATCAGCACGGTGCTTTTGCGCCGCACG
>Ga0210123_1001022_pt1 | contig 15213 bp, 13 predicted proteins | sample Muzzi_PWB_D2_FD_185535 | JGI IMG/M metagenome (GOLD analysis project Ga0210123, IMG submission 185535) | Wetland microbial communities from San Francisco Bay, California, USA, that impact long-term carbon sequestration - Muzzi_PWB_D2 (SPAdes) | ecosystem: Environmental > Aquatic > Marine >... | reverse complement strand
CGGCGACTTGGCCCACCATAACCGCTATCCAGATCAGTCCGCAAGCCACATGGCTGCCATGGGTGCCCACCAGGGTAAAAAAGGCCGATAGGAAGGCGCTGCGCTGGGGTCCGTTGCCGTCCAGGACAAGGTGGTAAAATTCATAGATCTCCATGCCGATGAATCCAAAACCCAGCAGGAACGTGAGGACGAGCCCCATCAGGACGAAAGCCTTCCGGTCATTGTGCAGGGCCAGCGCGGCCAGCCCGCAGGTTGCACTGCTGAACAGCAGGACCATGGTTTCAACGAATAGATAGCCCAGGTCAAACAACTCCTTTCCGGTGGGACCGCCGGCATAGTTGCGGCCCACGACGGCAAACGTCGCGAAGATCGCCGCAAACAGCACCAGGTCGGTCATAAGGTAAATCCAGAAACCGAAGGCCTGGTTCGTAAGGGGGTCGGAATGTTCAAATTCTGCGGAATGAACGGAGTCGATGGTCGAAGTGTCTGCTGTCATTATTCACACCGCCGGTGAAGGTTGTAATGTGGTTTGTCCGCCGGCCGGGCGGCTGCCCGCGGCGGTGGTCAGCTGTCGATAGCGCCGGCTCTCGATCCGCTCGACTTCCGCGGCCGGCACGACGTAGTCTGTGTCGTCATCGGATGCGCGAGCGATCACCGTGAAAAGTATGCCCACAGCGCTGAGGATCGCCAACCACCAGATATACCAGACCATGGCGAATCCGAACACGAAGACCAAGGCACCGTTGATCAATCCCTTGGCCGTATTCTTCGGCAGGTGGATGTCGTGGTATTGGCCCGGCTGCCGGTAGGCGATGCCTTTTTCCTTCATGTCCATGAAGGCGTCGATGTCATGCACGACGGGCGTTTGCGAGAAGTTGTAGACGGCCGGCGGCGAAGCGGTCGCCCACTCCAGCGTGCGGCCGTTCCAGGGGTCGCCGGTCAGGTCGCAGGTGGCATGGCGTTGCTTGATGCTCACGGCCAGTTGAACCAGCTGCAACAGGATGCCGATCAGGATCACGGCGACACCGCCGGCGGCAATGATCAGATAGGGCTGCCAGGCCGGATTGGCGTAATGCTCCATGCGGCGGGGCATGCCCATCAAACCCAGCACATACAGCGGTACAAACGAAAGGTCGAAACCGATCAGCCAGGCCCAGAATGCCCATTTACCCAACTTTTCGTTCAGGGGAAAGCCGATGGCCTTGGGAAACCAGTAGTAATAGCCGGCGAAAAAACCGAATACGGAGCCGGGGATCAGCATGGTGTGGAAGTGGGCGATCAAAAACAGACTGTTGTGCAGCACATAGTCAGCGGGCGGCAGGGACAGCAGCACGCCGGCCATGCCGCCGACGGCAAAGGTCGCGATGAATCCCAGGGTCCAGTACATCGGTGTGGTGAATCTTATACGACCGCGGTACATGGTAAACAGCCAGTTGAAGATCTTCACCCCGGTGGGGATAGCGATCAGCATGGTCGTAATGCCGAAAAAGATGTTGACATCGGGACCGGCGCCCATGGTGAAGAAATGGTGCACCCAAACGGAAAAGGACAGGACCATGATCGTCGCAGTGGCATAAACCATGGATCGATAGCCGAACAACCGCTTACCGCAGAAGGTGGCCACGACCTCCGAGAAGACGCCGAAGGCCGGCAGGATGACGATATAGACCTCGGGATGCCCCCAGATCCAGAACAGGTTGATATACATCATGATTTCGCCGCCCAGCGCATTGCTGAAAAAATGCATGCCCAAATAGCGGTCGAGCGTCAGCAGGGCCAGGGCGACGGTCAGAACCGGAAACGCAAACGCCATCAGCACGGAGGTGAAAAAAGCCGTCCAGACAAACATCGGCATGCGCATGAGCGTCATGCCCGGAGCGCGCATTCTCAGAATCGTAACCAGAAAATTGATGCTGGTCATCAGCGATCCGATGCCGGCGATCTGAAAAGCCCACATCCAATAGTCCACCCCTGTGCCGGGGCTGTATTGCCGTTCCACCAGGGGGGCATATCCGGACCAGCCGGCCTTGGAAAATTCGCCGACCCCCAACGATACCATCACCAGCAGGGCCCCGGCGGCGGTCAGCCAGAGGCTGACCGCATTCAAAAAGGGAAATGCGACATCGCGCGCACCGATTTGTTGGGGGACGACGATATTGATCAATCCGGCCAGAAACGGCATGGCCATGAAGACGATCATGATCGTGCCGTGGGCGCTGAATATCTGGTCGAAGTGTCCCGGTGGCAAAAAGCCTTGCGACACGCCCGCGGCCAGGGCCTGCTGAGAGCGCATCAGAACGGCATCGGAGAACCCGCGCAGCAGCATGACCAGGGCCAGGACAATATACATGATGCCGATTTTTTTGTGGTCGAGGCTGGTCAACCACTCCTTCCAGAGGTAGGTCCACTTCCGGTAGTAGGTGATCAGGGCCAGGATCACCACGGCCAGCAGAATCGAACCGCCCACGGCGCCCATAATGATCGGATTTTCGAAAGGTATCGCCGCCAGGCTTAGCTTTCCGAACATATCAACGTCCCTCCAACGCGCCGGGCCGGTATTTACTCACAATTTTGTCGAACAGGCCCGGCTGGACCACAGAAAATTGCATCACCGGAGATCCGACGCCCGGCTTTTCGAGTTTCTGATAGCGGGCCGGATCGAGTTTGACCGGTGATTGTCTGGTGTTTTGCACCCACGCTTCGAATTGCTCCCGGGAAACGGCAATCGCCTTGAAGTGCATGTCGGCGTAACCGCGGCCGCTGAATTGCTGATTGTGGCCGGCATAGGTGCCCGGTTCATCGGCCATCAGCTGCAGCCGGCTCTGCCGGCCGGCCATGGCATAAATCTGGCTTCCCAGTTGCGGGATGAAAAAAGAAGTCAACACCGTGGCCGACGTGAGCCTGAAGCTCAGCGGCACCTGGACGGGAAAAACGAGCTGATTGACGACGGCGATATCGTAGTCCGGGTAGATGAACAGCCATTTCCAATCCAGGGACACGACCTCGATGCGGATCGGCTTGACGCCGGACTCGATCGGTTTGTAAGGATCCAGGCGGTAGGTGGCGCTCCAGGACAAAATTCCGAGGGCTGTGACGATGGCAAGGGGAACCAGCCACATTGCCAAATCGATCTTAGTCGAATAACTCCAGTTTGGCCGGTAGGTCGCTTCCCGGTTCGAGGCTCTGTATCTTCGGGCAAACCAGAAGACCATAACAAAGACGGGGATAACGACGATCAGCATCAGCCCGAAGGCTGCGATGATAACGAAGCGCTCGGCGTCACCGATGGGTCCCTTGGGGTCAAGCAGAAGCATTTGGCTGCAGCCGCCGAGGAAGCCTGCAGCGCCTAGAGACGACAATCCGATTGAAACCAAAAAGCTTTTTCTTTTCACCTGTCCATCCACCGGGTGTAGGTTGTTGAATCGGACTTTAGATACGCTAACCGGTGCCGATAAAAAATGGGGTGGATTGTGTATTTGTTTAAAAAAAACAATGTACTTCAAAAATAGTCCTCAATTTGTAATGGGTCTGATCACGGTTTCTTTGGCGACCCTGATAATGGTCTTTTTGCTCCGAATGGTTTTTTATGGGTGATTGCGGCGACCCCTATGCTGATCGTGCAGTTTGTTCTCGTCCTGACCCTGCTTCCGGTTCTTCTTGCCGGTTCGCAATGGAAAAAAACAACTGCAGGAATAAGGTCTCACGTTCTTCAATATACATTCTGGATTCCATAAAAATACACAATTAATCTCATATACATCACCTCTGAAGCAGCCTACACCTTAAACCGCCATTTTATCCGGATTTGCCTTCCGGACGGCGGCCAAGATACCATTATCCCAAACCGGAGAAATAACCGGGAAAATCATCATCACGCAGAGGGTTTCCTGCAGCTTGCTGCGGATATCGAAAAACCGGGAGTGCTGCCATGCAGATTGTTGACCGAAAATCGTTTGATAAACTTTTTGATGTTTTGCGGGATAGCGGGTTCGAGGTGGTCGGTCCGATTGTGCGCGACGGTGCCATTGTCTATGATCACCTCCAATCGGCTGCTGAATTGCCTATCGGTTGGACCGACCGGCAGGCGCCGGGGTCGTATCGTCTCATCAAGCAGGACCAGGCCGCCTTGTTCGGATATGCGGTTGGCCCGCATTCCTGGAAAAAATTTCTTTTGCCGCCAACCCATCGGTTGTGGCGGTCCAGACGCAGCGGGCAAGGCTTCGAAATAATGGCCGACGCTGAAAAAACGCCCCGCTATGCATTGATCGGCGTCCGGGCCTGCGAGCTGAAGGCCATTGAGGTCCAGGACAAGGTTTTTTTAGGAGGACTTTTCAAAGAGCCGGTCTATAAATCCAGACGCGAAAAAAATTTTATCGTTGCCGTCAACTGCAATGAGCCGGGGGGCAACTGTTTTTGCCGGTCCATGCAGACCGGGCCGAAGGTCGCCGGCCCTTTTGACCTGGCCTTGACCGAAGTGATTCAAGGAGACGCGCATTACTTTATCGTCGAAGCCGGCAGCGAAAAAGGCCGGGCGGTGATGGCGGACGTCCCCCACCGGCCGGCGGGCAGCACGGAAATGGACATCGGCCAAAAACTGGCCAAACAGTCCGCCGCCAGGATGGGACGCACGCTTGATACCGCCGATATTAAGCAATTGCTTTATCGCAATCGGGAGCATCCCCGCTGGGATGATGTGGCCGGGCGCTGCCTTGCGTGCACCAATTGTACCCTGGTCTGTCCGACCTGCTTTTGCACGACGGTGGAAGATGTGACCGATCTGACCGGTGAGCAGGCCGAACGCCGGCGCCGCTGGGACTCCTGCTTCACCATGGATTTTTCTTATATTCATGGCGGCTATATACGCCCTACGGTGAAGGCGCGCTACCGTCAGTGGATGACCCATAAGCTGGCCAGCTGGATCGATCAGTTCGGGACCTCCGGCTGTGTGGGCTGCGGACGGTGCATCACCTGGTGTCCGGTGGGCATCGACATCACGGCCGAAGCCGCAGCCATCCGGGCCGACAGCAACTCGGCCAAGACGGATAATATGTCTCGGAATTTTTAAATTCGGGGCAAAATCTCTATGAGCTTTTTCGTTCAGGCCCAGGAAGATATCCGCAGATTACACAGATTAACGCAGATTAAAATATCAATAATTTTTGATGAATTAATTGTTGAGATTAAGGCTAGGGGTAAATTATCGGGGCTTGAACATAAGAGTCTCTTTTATGGCATTTATCTTAAAAAAAGATCTGCGTAAATCTGAGGAATCTATGGACAATGTCTGTGTCTGTCCGTGTGCGTCTGTGGCTAATAATCTGTGGAAATCTGCGTAATCTATGGATAAGTATCTACGCCTAATGAGTATCGTCCATCGCCTGAAGAAAACGGGAGAATAAATCATGCAAACACTCAAAACGCCTCTAAAGGAACATCCGTTCTTTCAGGGTCTCGATGATTCGCACCTTGAAACCATCGCCGGATGCGGGCGGAACATCCAATTTGCCGCCGGAGAGACGATTTTTCGGGAGGGGCAGGAGGCCGATTACTTTTATGTCATCCGACATGGCAGCGTGGCGCTCGACATCCACGGCGCCCAGCGGGGTGCCATCACGATTGAAACCGTTGCGGCCGGTGAAATCATCGGCTGGTCCTGGCTGGTCCCGCCTTACCGATGGCGATTCAGCGCCCGGGCCGTTGTGAAAACCAGAGCCATCGCTCTGGACGGAAGATGTCTGCGGGGCAAGTGCGAGCAGGACTTCCAACTGGGTTATGAACTGTTCAAGCGGTTTGCGCATGTATTTTCAGAGCGCCTGGATCATACCATCATGCAACTGCTGGATGTCTATTGTGAAAACCCTGCAAAAAAAATAGGTCGCTGAGGAAAACCCCATGAATACTCCCCTTGCCGAGCCCATGCAGCCGGTCCCCTATCGCATCCAGGGGTTTGAACGCGAAACCCACGACACCTTTACCCTGGAATTGAAAGCAGCCGGTGAAGTTTCGCCCTGGGTATTTGCGCCGGGGCAGTTTAACATGCTCTGCGTGTTCGGGACGGGCGAAGTCCCGATTTCCATCTCCAGTAATCCGGCCGATACGGCTTCGATCAAACATACCACCCGGGTTGTCGGTGCGGTTACCAATGCGATGAATACGCTGAAGCCGGGCGATAGCATCGGAGTGCGGGGGCCCTTTGGAAGCAGCTGGCCGCTTGAGCTTGGCCGGGGCAAAGATGTGGTCCTGATTGCCGGCGGCATCGGGTTGGCCCCGTTGAGGCCCGCCCTGTTTGAGCTGCTTGCCTATCGCGAACGATTTCGTCGCATCATTCTATTATACGGGACCCGCACCCCGCGCGACATCCTGTTTAAACGCGATTTAAAGCGCTGGCGCTCACATTTTGACCTGGAAGTTTACATTACGGTGGATCGGGCCAGCGGGGCCTGGCAGGGTATGGTCGGCGTCGTGATCAAACTGATTCAGCGGGCGCCGTTTGATCCATCCAACGCCATCGCCCTGATCTGCGGTCCGGAAGTGATGATGCGTTTCAGCATCGAGGCGCTTCAGCAGCGCGGCATCGGCAATGAAAATATCTTTGTATCCATGGAGCGCAATATGAAATGCGGATGCGGGTTTTGCGGACATTGTCAATACGGGCCCCATTTTGTCTGCCAAGACGGCCCGGTCTTTGGCTATGATCGGATTGCGTCGATTTTTAGCAAAGCGGAGGTTTAAATTGGCCGGAAATCAGAAACCGAAACTGGCGGTGTGGAAATTTGCATCCTGTGACGGCTGCCAGCTGAGTCTTTTGGATTGTGAGGATCAGCTGCTGGAAATCAGCGCTGAAGTTGAGATCGCAAACTTTGCCGAGGCCTCCCGGGCCGTCGTCAAGGGCCCCTATGATCTGTCGCTGGTTGAAGGATCCATCACGACGCCGCATGATGAGCAGCGTATTCATAAAATTCGCCGCTGGTCGAAATTTTTGGTTCCCATCGGTGCGTGCGCCACGGCCGGCGGAATTCAGGCCCTGCGCAACTTCGCGGATGTACAGGAGTTCATCTCGCTGGTTTATGCCCGGCCGCAGTACATTGCCGCTTTAAATAAATCCACCCCCATCTCGGAGCATGTCTTCGTGGATTTTGAGCTGCACGGATGTCCCATCAACAAGGTGCAATTGGTTGAATTGCTGAGCGCCTTTCTGGCCGGACGGAAACCGAACCTTCCCCGGCACAGTGTGTGCGTTGAATGCAAAATGAAGGGCAATGTTTGCGTGATGGTGGCCGGCGGGCAAATGTGTCTGGGTCCCGTGACCCAGGCCGGCTGCGGCGCGATCTGCCCCAGTTACAACCGGGGCTGCTACAGCTGTTTCGGCCCCCAAGAATCGCCGAATACGTCTGCCTTGAGTCATTGGCTGGGTGAGCATGGCCGGGAAAAAGGCGAATTGCTGCGCGCTTTCCGCCAATTCAATGCCTATGCGGAAGCTTTTCGCAGGGAGAGTGAATCGCATGAAAAATAGATCCATCAAGGTCAACTACCTGACCCGGGTCGAAGGCGAAGGTGCCCTGTATGTCAAAATCAAAGACGATCAGGTCAAAGACGTTAAATTCAAGATATTCGAACCGCCGCGGTTTTTCGAGGCTTTTTTGAAGGGACGCGATTTCCGGGAGGCGCCCGATATTACAGCCCGCATCTGTGGAATTTGTCCCATCGCCTATGAGTTGGGAGCCTCCTATGCCATGGAGGATATCTGCGGTGTCAAAGTGGAAGGCCCGCTGCGGTCGCTGCGCCGATTGATTTACAACGGAGAATGGATCGAATCCCACGTCCTGCATGCATTTATGCTGCACGCTCCTGATTTTTTAGGCTATGAAGACGCCATCCGAATGGCCGGGAAATACCCCGATGTCGTCAGAGATGCCCTGCGCATGAAAAAGATCGGCAATGATTTAATGACCCTGTTGGGCGGCCGGGAAATTCATCCGATTAACCTGCGGGTCGGCGGATTTTACAAAGTGCCCCGCCGGCGCGATTTACGCGCGTTGCTGGATGATGTCGAGTGGGGCCGGGAAGCGGCGATTGCCGCGGCCAGATTTATAGCTGATTTTCCCTTTCCGGAGTTTGAACAGGACTATGAGTATGTCGGCCTGCGCCATCCAGACGAATACGCCGTTGTTGAAGGGCGTCTGGTTTCCAGCAAGGGAATGGATATTCCTATCAGCGAATACGACCGTCACCTGGTCGAGACCCAGGTCCCCCACTCAACCGCCCTTCACACGCATGTCAAGCAGCGGCAGACCTGCCAGGTGGGCCCGCTGGCGAGAGTCAACCTGAATTACGATCAACTCACACCCATCGCCCGAGAAACGGCACAGGAAGTGGGCTTGGATCCGCAATGCCGCAATCCGTTTAAAAGCATTTTAGCCCGCATCATCGAGGTTGTATTTGCATTTGACGAGGCCCGACAGATCATAGAGGATTATGCAGAACCGGATCAGCCGGCCGCCGCGGTCCAGCCGCAGGCCGGCACCGGCTACGGCTGCACCGAGGCTCCGCGCGGCATATGCTATCATCGTTATACCATCGATGATGCCGGCCTCATTACCGACGCCAAGATCGTGTCGCCGACGGCCGTCAATCAAGCCACGATTGAAAAAGACCTGCGGGCGTTTGTTGAGGGCCATATCGACCTGCCGGACGATCAGCTGCAATATCAATGCGAGCAGGCCGTCCGCAATTATGATCCCTGTATTTCGTGTTCGGCCCATTTCCTGAAGCTTCAGATTGACCGGGAGTGAGAGGGCTTGCCTTGGCTGAAAAAAACAACACACCCCAGCGGGGCATCAGATTCATCGGGGTGGGAAACGAATATCGTCAGGATGACGGGGTGGGTGTTTTGATCGCACGGCAACTCGGTTTGCGGCATCTTGCCGGCGCGCGGGTTGCCGAAACCCCGCGTGATGCAATCCGCTTGATAAATCTATGGCAAGGCGCCGACATCGTTTTTGTTTTTGATGCCGTTTATTCCGGAGGCCCCGCCGGTACAGTTTATCGGTTTGATCCCATCAAAGAACTCCTGCCCGGTAACCTTTTTCAGTTTTCAACGCACGCGCTGGGCATTGCGGAAGCCGTTGAATTGTCGCGGGTGCTGTATCAACTTCCCGCTGAATTGATTTTATACGGTATTGAAGGTAAAAATTTCGGCCAGGGGCACGGCCTGTGCCGGCCGTGCAAGCGGTCGGCCTTGAAAGTTATACGGCGCGTGTTGGTGGAGATCGGGTATTGATTTTTACGGATTTTACGGTTACAGGCGCGAGCATGGAGAACACGAAGAACATGAAGGTTTGGGAAAAGCAGGACGAGGCGAAGAAGGTGAAGAACATGCAAGCGGGCATCGTGGACATTTGCCAATAATGTTCTTGAGAACATCCAGGTCGATGGATACGGCCATTAGCCTCGGATGCAGGCCGGTTTGCAGGTCGAGATTCAGGGCAAACGGCGCTTTTATGAAATATCTGACTGCTTCGGCAATTGTGTTGGTATTGGGTTTTATGAATACAGCTCTCAAGGCGGATCGTCTCTATATATGGACGGCCCCGAGCGGTGTGGAACACATCACCGAGCAGCCGCCGCCGGCAGGGGCCAAGACGAACTCCGTGATTGATTATACACCGGAGTCCAAGAAACAAGTTGAACAATACGAACAGCAGCAGCAAGAAAGCCTGGAGAACTGGCGTCTGAAACAAAGACGACGGGAAGCGCTGGAGGCAAGAAAGAAAGCCGACGAAGCGCAGCAGGAAGCGCTGAAAGTCAGAGCAAAAGCGCAATCCGCGGCTCGAACTGCCAAGGAATATATCGAAACCCACAACCGTAACCAATATATGCGCCGGGCCTATAAGTACGAATTAAGGAAAGCGGCCGAAGACGCGGCCACTGCCCGGCAACAGGCGCAGGAAGCCGAAAAAAGGGCCAAAGAAGCCGAGGAAAGGGCTCGGCTGGCAGAAGAGCGTCTGCCTATCTGCTCCAGCTCCGGGCTGGCCGCCAGGGCTTCCCGGATAGTCGCATCCACCGTCAGGGATGCCTGATCATCACCGGCGGTTTCACCGGCGTGCTTCGCCCAGCGCTGCCGAACCGCCGCTGCCGTGAACGAAGGTTCGTTATAAGGCGGCACCTGATCGGAGGAGATACAGCCGGCAGCGGTCCACAGCACCAGAATGCCTAAGATCATAAAGCCACATGATTTTTTCGACATTCACTCCCCCCCATTCGGTATTCAGTCATCCAGCCGGATCTTTCCGGCCAGGGGACAGCTGCACCCGGAAAGGCGGCTGCAGCCCCAGGGTCGCCGGCAGGCCGACCGGCAGACCTGCAATTCCGTGAGGCAGGCTGGGCATGCGGCGAACGGGCAGTTGATAGGCAGCCGCGTGCCGCATAAAGCCGATGAGCGCGCCTTGCTCCAGGCCGAGTTGTGCCATGTCCCGGTCGTTTAGGCCGAGATAAGGATCAGGTGCCCGCTGGGCGATGCCGGCTGCCGGCAAACTCAGCTCATCTGATCCGAAAATGTGATGGACGGCGACAACCAGCCACTGTCCCTCCGGTAATTCAAACCGGGCCGGAACTTGGGTGAAATACGGAATCTCTTCACAGATTTGAAACTCAAACAGGCGACGCCCCGGGTCGCCGCCGCGCAGCGGACCGCCGACTTCCGCCTGAAACCGGTTCAGCGCCTGCACCGAATTCCACCCCGGCGCCCAATAATGGGTGATCAAAGACGAGGGCGGCTGCCCTTCGAATCCTTCCATGGAAAAACACAACGGGGTTTGATGATCTGTCGGCGGTTTCGGCTCATGGATCGACACGTTCGCTGCGATGGCCGTGCGGCCACTGGACCGGAATGATTGGCGTGGAATCTTCATGCCGGCCATGCGGAATCCGGCCGGCGGAGCGATCCGCGGCACGGTGGTGAAAACCGGCAGGGCTTCGGCCATGGCTGCCAGAACATCTGCCAGGTGCTGCCACTTTTCGCCTTCCGGACGCCGGCTGCGGGCCAGCATGTCGCGCAGCCACACCCAGCTGGGTTGAATCCCGCCCCCGGGTTCAAAAACCTGATAGAAGCGCTGAAGGCGACCTTCGTTATTCACCAGGGTGCCGGATGACTCGGCAAAAGTGGCTGCCGGCAGCAGCGCTTCAGCTTGCAAAGCGGTGGCATTCGGCAGGTGGTCGAGCACAATGAGATGGCGGCAGTCGTTTAGAAACCGGTCGACGATCGCGGACGGCGCCCGGCGGTAAAGATCGTTCTCCAGGACAATCGCGGTCGCGTTGCGGCCATTTTTTACAGCCTCAAACGCCTCGGAAAGCGTCCGGCCGCCCATGAGGCGCAGGCCGAGACTGTTGCACTCGGGCACCACCAGACACAGCTCCGACGGTTTGCCGCCGGCGCACAGGGCCCAAGCCACATTGGCGGCCGCCTGCATGACGGCGGCGCTGCCCGGACTTGTGCCCGAGAGGATGATGGGCCGCTTGGCGCGCCTTAATTTGTCGGCGATTTCCTCTGCCAGTGGGCGCAGCTCAGCGGTCAGGTCGGTTGCGGGGGGAACGCTGGGGGAAAGGGCGTGAGCGACTGCAAACCCAAGCTGTGTCACCTGATCCGGTGCGGCCCGCACGGCCGCGGCAGCGACGGCATCCAATTTGGTGGCATGGGTGGTGGCTACATAGAGCGGGCTGGGTTCTTCATGGACTATCTCGCCGATGGCCGCATCGTTCCAGTAGGGGATACCCAGGCGGATTTCTTCTGCCGTCTGCCGTCGCCTTAGCCAGTGCCGTAAAGATAGGGCCAACATCGGGGCGGTGTTGGTGATATCTTCTCCCAGAATTAGCATGGCATCGGCCAGTTCCAGGTCCCGCAGGGATGGAGAACGCGCCGGGCCGTTGCGGTGCATATCAATGGCCAGGCCCACCAGTTCATAGTCCTGAGCGGACATCCCCAGATAAAAGTTTTGCGGCCCCACGAGGGTGCGCAGCGCGAAATTGGCCTCCAGCGACGCACGCGGCGACCCGATGCCGATCACGGCTGTGCCGGCATCAAGCAGATCCGCCAGACGTTTCAGAAGGCTGTCCTTTGAAACCGGCTCCGCCGCGACATTGACAGCATTGTCCGGCATGCTTTTCAGTAAGGGTCGGCGAATACGACGCGGGTGGTTGACAAACGGGTAGCCGTAACGACCGCGATCGCAGATAAAGTAACCGTTCACATCGGCGTTGTAACGGTTCCGAATGCGGCGCAATTCACCGCCACGCTCAGCCGGGAGGGTGTTGCAGCCCAGTCCGCAGTGGACGCAGATTGAGGGCGCCGTCTGCAGGTCCCACTTGCGCGTAAAATGTCGGGCCGAAGTCTTGTCCGTAAAGACCCCGGTCGGACAGACTTCGACCAGATTGCCGCTGAATTCGCTCTCCAGCGGACCGTCGGCCTGACGACCGAAGTAAACGTGGTTATGGGCGCCAAAGGCGGCCAAGTCGGTGCCTCCGGCGTATTCCTGGTAGAAGCGTACACACCGATAGCAGTGAATGCAGCGGTTCATCTCGTGCCGGATAAAGGGTCCCAGGTGTTGATTGCGGTAGGTTCGCTTCTTGAAGCGGAAACGCCGTTGGATATGCCCGGTCATGGTCGTCATGTCCTGCAGGTGGCATTCGCCGCCTTCGTCGCACACGGGGCAGTCGTGGGGGTGGTTGGTCATGAGCAGTTCGATCATCCGGGCTCGAAAACGCATGACCTCAGGGTCTTGGATGGAGATACGCGTGCCGTCCGCGGCGGGGGTCAAACACGCCATGACGATCTTGCCCGTCTGATCTTTTTCATCTTTGAAAAGCTTGACCGCGCACAGCCGGCAGGCGCCGACCGAGCCCATGGCCGGGTGCCAACAGAAATAAGGGATGTTAAAGCCCAGCGAGAGGCAGACATGCAGCAGGTTCTGCCCTTCTCGGGTCTCATAGGGCCGGCCTTCAATGTAGATGGTGGGCATCGGTTACCTCCACGGGCATTGTTGCCGGGTGAGGTGCTGCTCAAAATCCTTGCGAAAATGCTTAAGCGCGCTTGCCAGCGATTCCATGGCCCCGGAGGCCAGATCGCAAAAGGTATGGCCGGGTGCCATGATCTGGATCAATTCCGGCAGCAGGTCAAGGTCTTCCCGCTTGGCGGAGCCCGCTTCGATTTCGTGCAGCAGTTCAACCACCCACGGAAGCCCCTCGCGGCAGGGGGTGCACCAGCCGCAGGATTCATGGGCATAAAATTTTTGCAGGTTATGAACCATGGCAACCGGACAGGTTTGATCGTCGAGGACAATCAGGGTGCCGGTGCCCAGACGGCTCCCGACCTTATCCAGTGAGGCGATATCCAGCGGTGTATCCAGTTCTTTATCGAAGACGAATCCGCTGGAAGCACCTCCCGGCATTACCGCTCGTAATTTCACCCCCGAACGCATACCGCCGGCATACTGATCCACCACTTCGCGGATGGTAATGCCGAGCGGCAGCTCCCAGACACCCGGGTTATTGACCTTGCCGCTCACCGTGAAGATTTTGGTTCCGCCCTCCGCGGTGCGACCCAGGCCGAGGTACCATTGAGGACCGTGAACAAGGATGGGCGGCACACTGAAAAGTGTTTCGGCATTGTTCACCACGGTGGGCTTGCCGAAAAAGCCCTCGGTCGACATATGCGGTGGTTTATGCCGGGGGATCGGTCGCCGGCCTTCCAGCGCGTTGAGCATGGCGGAAGCCTCGCCGCAGATGTAGCGGCCGGCGCTGGCGTGCACGTAAAGTTCCAGATTTATGGGGGAGTCGAGAATGTTCCGGCCGAGGTAGTTGTGCGCGTAGGCCTCGCCGATGGCATTCGCCAGACGCGCGGCCGCTTTGCGGTAAGATGCGCGCAGGAAGATGTAGGCTGTTTCGGCCTCAATGGCGTAGGCTGCCACGGCGATCCCCTCAATGAGTTGATGCGGGCTGCCTTCCATCAGAAAGCGATCCTTAAAGGTGCCGGGCTCCATTTCATCGGCATTGCAGACCAAATATTTGACGGCGGAAACCGGCTCGCCCCTGGGCATAAAGCTCCACTTGCGGCCGGTCGAAAAGCCGGCACCCCCACGACCGCGCAGTTGTGCGTCTTTGACAATCTGAATGACCTCATCCGGTGTCAGGCTGTGCACCGCCTTGCGCAGTGCCTGATATCCGCCGGCTGCTTCATATTCCTCCAGGCTCAGAGGCTGTCCGTCGGAACGGAAAGAACCCGTCATGGGCAGTTCCATCTCTTTGACCTCCAATTCTTGGGGCTAACTTGGCTTGGCCGAATCGGGTTGATCTTATAAAAGACGAAATTTCGTCAAGCATATCTCTGTAGAATCCGGCAAAGAAATGGGTTAAATCATGTATTTGGATAGAAAAATCCATGTATTTTAGACGATGAGAACATCAACTGCAGGGCGGCTGAATATTATCGCCCGTGATTGCCCGAGTCGCCGGGTCGTCAAGGCGGTCATGTTTTTTTCTGAGATTGATCTTTTTCCCCGGTCTGAGGGCAGGGGACTGAACCTTGCGCTGGTTAAACACGGCGCGATCCTGGTTTCCCGGACTACATTTTTTTCCGGTCAAAGTCCGCCGGCGAGCCGGCCTGCAGCGCCTTGTAAGACGATCACTTACAGAAAATTCGGACGGATACCGATACAATTTGCGTTTCAAACTGCTTATTTTTTTAAAAAATCGAAGGAACAATTGGAATTCGGAGGTTTCTTTCTTATAACGAAGGCCCAGTTAATGAAAGGTTGGGCATTTTTCGTCTTTCTTGCTGCCAGGGGTTGCGCCATGTACCATCCCGTGCCCACCACATCGGAGGCGATTGATGCCGGTCGAACGATATCCGATTCCCTGCAGTCAGCCGCCCCCGTTCGGCTGCGGCCAATTCTTATGACAGCCATGACCACGATTTTTGCCTTGCTCCCGGTCGCGGTGAATCCGGCGGTCGGTTCGCGGATATTCCAACCATTCGCGATAACCGTCATCGGCGGAATGCTTTCATCGACCGCCGCGACGTTGGTCCTGGTTCCCGCGCTTAGGACATTTTTGTCCCGCCGCCGGCAGTAATGTGGAGCCAGGCGAATTTGGCTTCAGCTAAACACACCGTATAACGGGCGTAAATATTGGCATAAAAATGCTGAAAAGGTAAAAATCGGA
>Ga0210123_1001013_pt1 | contig 15276 bp, 9 predicted proteins | sample Muzzi_PWB_D2_FD_185535 | JGI IMG/M metagenome (GOLD analysis project Ga0210123, IMG submission 185535) | Wetland microbial communities from San Francisco Bay, California, USA, that impact long-term carbon sequestration - Muzzi_PWB_D2 (SPAdes) | ecosystem: Environmental > Aquatic > Marine >... | reverse complement strand
GGCCGCGGCCAGATCTTCCAATAAGTCTTCATTCACAGCAGTGCTCTGGAATTCTTCGTTATAGGGAATGCCAAAGCCAAATGTCTGTGGGGTTGCAGCTTGATCGTCCGAGTTGCTGTAAACGCTGAAAGTGTAAGCACCCGTTTCTTCCGCCGGAAAAGTGCCGACATATCTGCCCGGAGCGATTTGTTCCATCGCAAAAGTCTGATCTCCTCCCGATGGCAACAGAACATTGGTGTTTAAGTCCAGATGGTTTACAAATCGGTTCTGATCGGTGATAACATCAACGATGAAATTACCTTTTTCCCCTTGGCGATCGATGGCGACCTGAAATCGGCTGCCGGTTTCCTTGCGCTGGGCCCACCTGACCATCTGGGATGCAAACTTACCGTAATGCTCCCATTTGATCCAGTCCTTGCCCCAGCGATTTGACAGATCGGATGTAAAGGCCACACTGCGTCCCAGCCCGTATTGCCAGGCAGCCAGCAGCGGTCCCTGTACGGTCTCAATCAACAGTTCGGATCCCGGTTTGGGATAGGTTATGACCTGACCGTAGACAACCGGCAGCTTGACGTCGACCAGGCCATGCAGTATTTGACTGGATAATTTTACAACCGGTTGCATGGTCTTTTCGGAAATCATCTTTTTGCTGATGATCTTCGTTTCGCTGGAAAATATTTTCGGTATACTGTCGGGATCATCGGTGTAATATGCCCGGCCCATGCCCCATTCGGCAATTGATCGCATTAAATTGATATTGGCACCCTGACCGATGGATACGGTTGATATCGAAATGCCGGATGCGCGCATGGATTGAACCAGTGATTGGAAATCAGCGTCTTCCGTCTCCCCGTCGGACAGGACAATCACATGTTTGCGCCCGGAAGTAATTTGATTGAGGACGCGATGGACATCTTTTAAGGCGGGATACAGGTCTGTCCCACCCCCTTCCATTATGCGGGATAGGTCTTCGGCTATTTGTTGCCGCTCACCGGCGGTGGTCAGGGGAACCGTCCAGCTAAATTCGGTGTCAAAGGTTACAATGCCGACGCTGTCGATGGGGTTTAACATCTCGATGGATGAAAATGCCGCGATTTTGGCCATCTCCAGTTTGCTTTTGTCTTTATAGCCGGTTGTCATGCTGGACGATTTATCAATCACAAAAATAAGATATAACTCGGATAGCTTGATATCCGTGGGTGTATCCATAAATACCGGAAGCGCCTGCTCCACCGGGGTATTTTTATAATAGCCGGCTCCAAAGCTTGTATCGCCGCCAACCATTATCAGGCCGCCGCCCGTATCCTTCACGTATCTTTCAATTTGTTCCATGGTTGAAAACGAGAGGGAGCGTCCCGAGACATTGTCAAGAATCAGGGCGTTATAATCAACAAATCCATGAATGGCGCCCGGCATATTTTTGATATGCTTCAGGTCAACATCCAATCCCTGTACCTGCAGTGCCCGGGTCAGGTAATTTGAGACCTGATCTTTATCGGTCAGGTACAATATTCGCGCTTTACGGGTTCCTTTGGTGAAAGAAAGTCCTTCATTATTCTGAAAAAAAGTATCATCGGAAAAATTTACCACGGCCTGGTATAGATACAGACCGGGCTCGGAAAGGGTGTCGGCCAAAGTAATTACGTTGGTCCCGGCATTTAGCGCCAAGGGTTGCTGAACAAGCAGATTCCCGTTTCGAACCATAATGAGCTCAGCAGCATTTTTTACCGAGCTGACGACGACCAACCTGATTTCAAAAGGCGTATGCAGGGCGACATTTGAAGGCGTCGCCAAAGATTTAATAAAGGCTTCATTTTTGCCAAACCAGGTGGCTAACGGTACCGGATAGATCTCAATGCCTAAAGATCCCGCCAGGTAGGCCATGTCACGGGAGTGCTGTATATTTTCATTGCCGTCGCTGAAGACCACAATTTTATTTTTGCCCTGCCGCGGAAGTCTTCCGATTGCGAGCTGAAGGGCATCGCGAATATTGGTGTTGTGGGAATTTACAATCGATTTTATGTTCAGGGCATCTAATTGTGTTCTTAAAGATACCTCCAAAGAAGGTTGCTTGCCAAAAACGATGACACCGGCCTGATCTTCACCTTGCATTTCGGCGGCTGTTTGTTCAATAAATCTTTCGGCTTTCAGCCTCTGATCGCCCGGAATACTCTCGGAAACATCCAGGCAGAAAAAAATATTCACCTGGTCGGAATGGCTCAAATGTTTTGGGTCTGATAGGGCCAGGCCCAACACAATTATCAGGGACGACCTGAGAACGCATACGATCGTTTTTTGTCCGGACCACCGAACCCCTCCCGATGCGCGCCGCATCATCAGCCAGACGAGGGGGATCAACAGACAAATACTCAAAAATATCGGTCTATCCAGTGTAAATACCATTTTAATTTAAATGCGCCAAAATGCTCAATGTATGTTGCAAGTTGTTTGTTGTTAGTGGGTTGTAGTTCGTTGTCAGATTTATGCCGGTTGTGAAGTCGCTCAAGCGGCACACCTCATTTTTGAGAATAGATATGGCATCCTCTGATCCAACAGACCATTTGCAACAGACAACGGTCAGCTTAATTTCAGCCATGAATACCACTCAGTCATCAGCAACGCCCAGCCCAATAAGATAAAAAGCATCCACAGAGGCTGCTGCGCGGAAACTTCCTGGGAGACCGAAGGCGATTCAGATTGATCGGGTTTGTCTTCGAGTGATTTTGAATTGATATCGGACTCGAACTTATCAGCCAGATTTACCGTAAAAGAGCGCTCTTTGCCGTTTTCAGCTATGGTATAAACGCCGACGCGGCCGGTGTTTTCGTATCTGAACGGGTTCATCTTAACCGGGTGCTTTTGCCATTTTTCATACGGGGCCCGGGTGTAGATGAAATGCGTTTGGGGCTTCAAGTAGATATCAAAAGGTTCTCCGGGCCGGGTTTGTAAAATTGAAAAATCAAGCTTGTGCGGATTGAGCCAGTTGAAAATATTGCTCATCAGTACCGGGAAGGCGACTTTTAAAGGAAGATCGGATCGGGTAAAATCAAAGCCGAATTGAACGACCCGCAATCCGTTTTCTTCAAAAGCGTACATCAAACCGGTCCGGGCTGACTGGATCACCGGTTTCAACCGCTTATCGGTTTGCAGTTTTGCCCCTTCTTCGATGATCAATCCGCTTAGATTGACATTTGCCATCAAAGGGCTTTTGCGGTTCCAGGCCAGGACCTCGGGCAAGCGCACCCGGCCGGTTTGAACCACCGGGATAGATGGAGAATAGGCGTCAATTAGAAGAAAATTGCCCCTTGTGATTTGCGGGAAATTCATGCGGTCGACAATCACGATATCATGCCGGGCTGTCTGTTCGGACCAGGAAGAAGGGATGATTTCTTTAACCGAATTGACCTTAAAATTCGGGTAGGCTGCCAGAAGTTTTTCTAAAAAGTGATTGCCCTTCGAAATCAACAAAACCCAAATTTCTTTGGCGGCATTCAAAGACAAATAAGCCCGGTTATCCACTTTAAAATCATCATCAATTGTAAGCGTTGCCCGGGCGACGCCGTTGATGAGACCCGAATAAGGAATGATCAACAGGCTTTTTCCCCGGGCTTCAAACGTGAGCACCCTTTCAAACAGCACGACCCTGTCAATCGACAAGCGGATGGGACATTCAACCGGGGAGCGATTGAAATTTCGAATTTCCAGCATGAATTCATAATGATCGCTTTGATCGGTTTGCTGCCGGAATTCAAATTTTGTTATTCCCACATTATGTTCCCCGCCGGAGATGATTACCGGCCTGATCATCGGATAATCTTTTAGCAGGTCGGAGAAATTTCTACCGGCCCCATCGGTAATCAGATACAGTAGATCCTCGCGCGCCGGATCGAAAAAAGAAAGGGCCAGAAATATGGCTGGTTCTAAATCGGCAGAGGCATCGGAAGGTTGAAGTCGCTTTACCTGGTCCGCCGCTTGACTCGAATTAGCCGTCAAGCCGGTTTTAACGACTGGTTTGCTGCCGGCTTCCACGATTAGAACCTTTTGGCCTTGACCTAGGTTTTCAATTAATTGCAGCGCTTTTTGTCGGGCCTGGTCAAAGCGTATACCTGATCCGGACCGGGTCTGCATGCTGGCACTGGTATCGATAACAATAATCATATCGCCTTTTTGGCCGCTCAGGTGGGTCCAGGTGGGCTTGGCCAGGGCCATTGCGGCCAGAACGACCATAAGGATCTGCAATATAAGTGGTAGATTCCTTTGCAAGCGTTTAAAGGTCAGATTGCGGCGGCTTTCCTTTAACACCGCATTCCACAAAAAGAGATTGGTGACATCAACCGGCCTGGGTTTCGGCCTCAGGGTGTGGATGATGATGAGGATGGGGATGAGCCCTAAGGTTAAGAGCATGTATGGATTAAGGAATTGCATGATACTAATCTAACCATCTGAATATTTCAGAAGTCGGATTTCGGTCCCGCCGTCCTCCGATCAGGTGGGACTATGGCGCGGCCAGCATGCGGAAGTCGGAATTGAAAAAGGATGAAATCCGATTTTTTAGTTAATCGCAGTCAATTTCGCATCATCTAAACAGGGCGCCTTTTGATAGATAATCCGTTAAAAGATTTTCAAACGGAATACGCGTGTCGCACAGGAAGTAATTCATTCCATAGTGGTTGCAATAGCCTTTGATGCCGGCCATAAATGCGCTGATTTTTTTGCGGTAAAGTTCCAATAAGTTCTTATCGACAAAGGTTACTTTTTTCTCTCCGGTTTCACAGTCGTTGAGCTGAAGGTTGCCGGTCTTTGACCAGTAGAGTTCTTCATGGTCCATCACCTGAATCAAATTGATGTCAAAATCTCGATAAGCCAGTGCCTTCAGCCCGTCTTCATAACCCCGGGGATCAAAAAAATCGCTGATTATAATGGCAATCCCCGGGTTTTTGCAGATTGCCGCATAATCCTTCAGGCTGCCGTTAAGATTGGTTTGATCGGATGGTTTAAGAGATTCAAAGAACTTGAGTACCTCCAGGTATTGCTTTTTGCCCCGGGCCGGTGCTTTGATTTTGACAATCTGGTTGTTAAAGGCCATCAGGCCGGTTTTGTCCAAATTGGATAAACAGATATAACTTAAAGCAGCCCCGATCTTTTTGGCCGTGATATCTTTGGACGGTGTGCCGCTGCCCATTGACCGGCTCATATCCAGCAGGATGTGGGCGGTTTGCCCTTTTTCAGCGTGAAACAGCTTGATAAACAGCTTATCCAGGCGCCCGTAGACACTCCAATCCACATAGCGCAGATCATCTCCCAGCTGATATTTTCTGAAATCCAGAAACTCAAATCCTTCGCCGCTTTGCCAGGAGCGATATTCACCGCGGCGCGGATTGCGCGTGCTTTTGCGGGTAACGATCTTAAGCTGTTCCAGCTGCTTTAAAAACGCATCGTCGATGAAGGAGTCAAGTTGGTTGGGCATCGGGATGCTCCTAGGGTTTCAGTGTTCAGGTGTCAGGTGTCAGGAAAACCGCGATCAGACGGCAGATGACAGAAGTCAGAAGACAGATGTCAGATTACAGAGGATAGTAGGCAGATATTCGAAGTCGAAATGGAGAATTCGGAAGTCGGAATCCTTTGAATGCCAGTTTGAAATCCAAAATTAAAAATTCACTTCCTCTAAAGTTCCCCACACTTTGTTTTTTTACACCAAGCCTTTTCTCTTTAGCCTTTAACCTTACACCATATCCCTGCAACTTTCAGCCTTTAACCTCGAACTTTGAGCCTCCCTCCCTGCCCCGTAAGCCGTATGCCGTGCGCCCGTTTGCTATATCCTGCATCCAATTTTCCTGACACCCGAAACCTGACACCTGAAAACTTCTTCCATTAGATTTCCATGGTCAGGCAATTGATCCTCTTAGCCTATTTATCTTCGAGGTTGCTCAAAATTTCCTCCACCAGTTCATCCGTATCCACGCCTTCGGTTTCACCTCTGATGTTAAGCGCCATGCGGTGCCGCAAGGCGGGTTTGGCGACATTTTTGATGTCTTCCAGCGCAACATTGTAACGGCCGTCAATTAAAGCAGAAACTTTGCCGGCCAGAATTAAGCTCTGCACGCCTCTGGGGCTGGCGCCAAACAGAACGTATTCCTTAATTCGGCCGGGGGCATGTTCATTATCGGGATGGCTGGCCAATACCAGCCGGGTGGTAAAATCCTTGATATGGGAAGCAACCGGCACTTTTTTGACCAGGGATTTCATCTTCAGAATTGAATCGGCCCCGATAACCCGGCTTAATTTATAGTGGTAATCTTCGGTGGTCTTATCTAAAATTTTGTGGAGTTCATCCTGATTGGGGTAGTTAATTTTAAGTTTGAAAAAAAATCGATCGATCTGGGCTTCAGGAAGGGGATAGGTGCCTTCCATTTCGATCGGATTCTGGGTGGCAAGCACCATGAAGGGCGGTTCCAAAATATATTGGGAGCCGAATACCGTCACTTTTCCTTCCTGCATGGCCTCCAGAAGCGCCGATTGAGTCTTGGGACTGGCCCGGTTAATCTCATCGGCCAGGATCAGCTGGCCGAAAATCGGCCCTTTGTAGAATTCAAAAAAGCGATTTCCCCGGCCATCCTCTTTGACGATGTTGGTGCCGAGTATATCGGCCGGCATCAGATCCGGCGTAAATTGGATGCGGGAATACCTGAGATCTAAAATTTTACTCAACGAACGGACGATCAATGTTTTGCCAAGGCCCGGGACACCCTCGATTAAGGCATGGCCGCCGCAAAGCAGGCAAATGAAAAGATGTTTGATCAATATTTTCTGACCCACAATGATTTTTGCCAGCTCATTGCCGATCAGTGCGAAATTTTGCCTGACGGATTCAACTTCTTCATTTAAATTCATGGGGATTTTCTTCCGTATTCATTCCGATCGAAATAAAGTAATTTTTTATATACTCGCGGTAATTTAGCGGGATATCTTCTTTTTGAAGAATGCCTTCCACCTCCTTACGATAGGTTTGGAAGACTTCTTCTTCTTTTAAGCGGGCTTCACCGACGTCCGTCAAGGCGCGAATATGGATGAGATAAGTTTTGGCGGGTGAAGACGCTGATCTATCCTGAATCGCGCCGCTCGGATTTGTTTCGAGTTCATGGACTGGTTGGTTGACTTCTTGTGCTTTGGCCCTTCCGGCAGAGGTTGCGTTCCCTTCCTGCAATTCCATTCCATCCATCAGGTCATCACCATTATTCTGCGATTTCCCGGAACCCGGGTTCCCGCTCCGATTGGCCGGGCCTGGATGGCGGGCTGAAAATTGCCCGTTCGAATTCAGTCCGGGCCGGACATCAGATGAGTCATCAAGTGTATCCTTTGATTGAGAACTCCGCCCTTCATTAATTATTGACTCAGCAGCGACACCGCTTACGTTTCGGTCGTCGTTGAGATCATCGATAATCCGGGAAAGCAGTTTTTCAATGCCGTCCAGTTCCTGTAAAGATTCAATATTTTGGTTAATGGAATCGGGTGGCGGGTTGTTCAGGTTTCTTTCAAGGATTCCCTTGAGTTTCTCCAGTTGATCGGACGACAAATTTGCCAGGTCAGGAATTTTTTGAGTCGGTAAATCTTTAATATCCGCAGATACCAGCCTGGCAGCAAGCTCATCGGCCAGGCGCGCCCGCTCACCCTGAACTTCCTTCAAGCTATCGTCCAGCGCTGCAAACCGCTGTTTGACGGGTTTTAAACGGTCATTGAGCTTATCGCCTAACTGCTCTAATTTTTTTGAGTAAACAGACTGGGGTTTTGATGGCCGGACATTCCGGTTATTCATTCGGCTGATCGTGTAATTTTTCAACAATTTGGCGGCGTTTTCAATCTTTTTTGATTCCCGGATGGCAGCATTACTCGGTGATGACCCCAACACGCCTGAATACAGTAATATATTGATTAAGAGCAAAAAGACTAACAGCAAATGCCGTAAAGAAAATCTGGCAGGCACAAGCTGCCGCCCTTTAATTTGAACCAGCCTGGCTGCGGCATCATTCATCAGCAATTCTGCAAATGCATTTTTCTTTTTCAATTTCAAATATTCATAGGCAGTACTGAGTCTGTCCTGGAGCTTTAAGCGCTGATCGATATCGATTAAAACATTCAATAAATTGCTTCGCGTTATGATGCCGATGAATACCGCCGATGAAAGAGAGATTGCGCTGGTGACAAAATACCATAATCCATTTGGCTTGTTTGCTGCTAATCCGGCGATTTCAAGGATGAAGTAAAATGTGCTGACGGCAAGAAAGATCAAAGCAGCATTGAGCGATATCCGGTGAACGGCCCGGATAGCCAGCCGCTGTTTAATTTTTGTGATTTGACTGATAAACAAGGTTTCGGCACTCACGATGCATACTCCGTATGGGTTTAAAGGTTCTGAGTTCACCGTTCAAGGTTGACAATCCCGTATAAAGTCCTGAATTCGTCATGCCGGTCCCGGATCAAATCCGGGATAACGGATTTTTTGGTTCAAAAGATATTTGGTTTTTGCGAAAACCCCTTATTCATGAACCTTTGAACCCTGAACCCCTGAACGGTCACTTTTGTTTATATGCCGTCTGATCAGGGCACTATTTACCAGAATGAGGATCAGTATGGCAAATGACACCACCGCCGTATAAATCGCAAAGGGATAGCCTCCGGTGTCCGGGCTTTGATTTAACCGGTAAAGAAGGTGCAGTGGATTGATTGCCGGAGCAAATAAGACCGTCAGGAAGACAAAAATTATCATCAGGGCCCGGGCTGCAAAGAAGCCCAGGGTACTTGATCTGCCCCAGGATAAGTAAGCCAGAAAACCGGACATCCGACAAAACAAAGACGAGGTGTACAGGACGCCAACAGCCATCAAAAATGTGCCCATTGATATCGCCGAGCTGAATGCCGCCAGAGACAGCAGGGGTAAAAACGGCAGCAACAATAAAAACGCATGCATTAAAAACTCAATCATGCCGTAGCGATAAAAGCCAAGTTCCTTCTCATAGGTGGGTTTATCGGTCTGATAATTTATGATGTAGTAGCCTTTTGAAACCAGATCACCACCGCCACAGCATAGATTGACATAGGAGATAACGATCAGGGTCGCCGCAAAAGAAAGGAAAAAGTCAGGCGGCTTATTACCGCTTACCATTAATTCGGATATTGGCTGCCGGGACCTGAATACTATCAAAAACACACCCACAATTACGACACCGGCCATAACGGTTTCCAACAAACGCGTTGAAAAAAAAGGCGCCAGGGATCTATCGGAATCATCGGTCAAAAAATAATACTTCATAGGGCTATCTCCACCGGAAGCTTCCAGTTGATCATGGTAACTCCGGCACCCGGCGGGCTGATATGGTTAAAATGCGGTTGAATCAAACCGGCCGGCATCCATCCGACCAGGATAATACTGTCGGGGCTCGATCTGTATTTCTCATGGATTTCAAGCAAGAGGTCCGGCGTAAGATGCCGCTGGGTTTCACGTAGATAGGCAGCCGATTCATTGCCGTCGAAGCGCCGCATAATCGAATCGACTGCATGTTTGCTGAAAATTTCTATTTTTTTCAATTTCGCCAGATCTATTTTTATTGATTGGCGATTGCCCGCCAAAATATCCTCAACAAATAAAAATCGTTTCCGGTAATAAATCAGACAGTCGACGAGATCTTCAGGCAACTGGTTATCAATCTCCAGGGTTAAAAAAGAATTATCGCGCCGGGCATCACCCGCCAGGGGAGAAGCCAGATGCAGATTCAGACTGTAGAAGATATGTGACCAGCGTTGAAGAGACCCGAGAATATGCTGCCCGCCATCCTTTATCTGCACGACATACGGGTTGGGAACCTTAGTGGGAGACTTTTCTGAAATAATGTGGCTCAGCGAGTAGGAATAGGGTTTGAAATTCAACGCGAACGCTAAATTTTTTAAAGTATACAGGCCGATGAAATATCTGACGGCTGCCGGCGCATGGGTATCCGCTACGTCTATTTGACAAAAACTGTTGTAGGTAAATTTTTGTTTCAGGTCGGGATAATAAAAGCCCCGGTAGCCGATAGCCGTGAAAAGAACGATCATCAACATTAAATAGAGGCTGTATTGCCATCTGCTTTTGCCGGGTTTTTTAATTTTCTTCAACAAAAACCATAGGAAAATGAGATAGGCACCAACAAAGATAACAACCGATCCATTATCCGGAAATTTTCCCGGTATACCTGCAAACATGGAGCTTACGATCTGCTGATCATCTCCTTCAAGCAAGGGCCTGTCGATTTCCGGCTGCAGGGACAGGATTTTATTCCAAAACAGCCGCCGGCCATCCCAATGGCTGAACGGTGGTGAGTTAAAATCAAAGGATAAAAAAACAATATGGCCGAACCCAAGTTTTTTCCGGGTAATAATCGGGATATCTTTTTCTTTCAGCAGGACTCTGGAATCGTCGACTCCGGCATTTAGCACCAGAAACGGTTCATTACCGGTAAGTTCCCGACTGCAAAATTTTCCCAATGATTTTATTTCAGAAAGTTGCCGGTGCCCGCTTACCCGGATCGGCAAAAGATCCTGCAGCCTCGGGTTGCCCAGTGAGCCGAAGTTCAGGCCGGCCCCAAGGAGCAGATATCCGCCCTGTTCCACCCATCGGCTTAAGGCCTGAAACTGTCTGTCGCGCAGCTGTCTGATGGTGTCGGCCTGCAAAATGAGAAGTTTCACGCTGTCATAGCCGTAGTCGTTTTCCGGCAGGAATTGCGGACGAACGTTGGCCGGGTAAAGTTGATCCGGCAACACGGACAGGATATCCGGGGCAACATAATTTTCGGCGACAACGATAAATTTTTTTTCAGTGAAATGGGGCCGCAGGTTTATTGACCTGGAAAAAAGGGTGGCATTGTTCTGCCTGAGCCGAATGATCAAATCATGGCTAAAGGATTTAAGGATAATTGTAAATGGATACTGTTTTTTAGAGTTTTGCGGTAAATCAACTTCTGTCGTATAGACGGTCCGGTATACATCCCCCTGGTATTCACTGCCGGAGGTAACGATTATCTCCAACGTTCCGCTGACCGCCCGGCCCCTGCTGTCTATCACAATGCTTAAAGGTGTCCAGTTGTTTAGCAGAAAATGACCATTGAACCCGAGTGAATAATCTACTGAAAATCCAGCCGAATTGAACGGCAACGCCAGGCTGATCATGATCAGACTGAAAATCAAAGCTATATGTTTAAACACCCTTCGCATAATCACACGATAATACGGAGCCAGAAAATAGCAAGGAAATCAAATAGTGAAACAGGCCTTGACATCCTATTGATATTTTTTACAATTAAAAGGTTTAGTGTTATCCTTTATCATTATCATTATCATTTAATGAATAGTTAATCAGGAGAATTATAAGCGATGGATATCCAGGAAATAACGCAACAAGTTGAAAAACAGAGCATGGTTGTGCGCCAGATTATGGCAGAAGTCGAAAAAATCATTGTCGGCCAGAGGGGGCTTTTGGATCGAATGCTCATCGGGCTTCTATGTGACGGGCACCTGCTGCTGGAAGGTTTGCCCGGACTGGCGAAAACCACTGCGGTGAAAACCCTGGCCACCGCCATCAAAACATCCTTTCAAAGAATTCAGTTTACACCGGATCTATTGCCGGCGGATATCCTCGGTACTCAAATTTATCGGCCGGACAACGGCTCCTTCGAGATTAAAAAAGGTCCGATATTTAACAATATCATTTTGGCTGATGAAATCAACCGGGCTCCGGCCAAAGTTCAAAGTGCGTTGTTGGAAGCGATGCAGGAGCGTCAGGTAACTATCGGTGCACAAACCTTTATCCTCGACAATCCATTCCTGGTGCTTGCCACCCAGAACCCGATTGAGCAGGAAGGTACCTATCCCCTGCCCGAAGCTCAAATCGACCGTTTTATGTTAAAAATTAAGGTCGGTTATCCGTCCACCGAGGAAGAAAAGGAAATCATGAACCGCGTATACGGCGGCGTGGCCGCAACGATCTCGGGTGTCGTGGGGGTGTCCGAAATTGATTCGGCCAGGGCGGCCATGCGCTCGATTCACATGGAAGAAAAAATCATTGATTATATTGTGCGACTGTCCGGCGCTACCCGCAACCCAGGGAATTTTGGCCTGGACATCGGTTCCATGATCAGTTACGGCGCCTCGCCCCGGGCCTCTATCTGGCTGGGATTGGCAGCCCGGGCCCATGCGTTCTTAAACGGCAGGGGATATGTAACGCCGCAAGATGTCAAATCCATGGCGCCGGATGTGCTGCGGCATCGAATTATATTAAGTTATGAAGCCGAGGCCGAAGGCAAAACCACCGATGATCTGATCGGGGTGCTATTGGAACGGATTGAGGTGCCGTAGTATGCTTTCCGAAGAACTATTGAAAAAAATACAGGGGTTACATTTCAGGACCCGCTATCTGGCCAATGACCTGTTTGCCGGTCAGTATGAAAGCGCCTTCAAAGGGCAGGGGATAGAATTTGCAGAAGTCCGTGAATATCAGCCCGGGGATGATATCCGCACCATCGACTGGAACGTATCAGCCCGTTTCGGGCATCCCTTTGTGAAGGTATTCCATGAGGAGCGGGAGCTTACCGTGATGCTTCTGCTGGATTTGTCCGGCTCCCATTTATTCGGCACACAAAGCAAATTTAAAAGAGAGCTGCTGGCCGAGATCGCCGGCATGCTGGCATTTCTGGCTATCCGGACCAACGATAAAGTGGGCGCTATCCTGTTCAGCTCCCGGGTCGAAAAGTACATTCCACCCAAAAAAGGTGCGGCCCACGTCTGGCGGCTGATCAAAGAAATATTCACCTATGAACCGCAGCAGTTGACGACCAATATCGGCGAAGTCCTCAATTATCTGAATCGGGTTGTTAAACGGCAGGCAATTGTTTTTCTAATCTCCGACTGCCTGGACACGGGTTTTGACCGATCGGTTCGGCTGACAGCTAAAAAACATGATCTGACCGTGATTCGAGTCTGTGATCCGGCCGAAGATGAATTGCCCGCTGTCGGTTTGATGACCCTGCAGGATCCTGAAACCGGGGAGGTTGTCCTGATAAATACGCGCAGCAAAGCACTGCGGGAAAAATGGCGCAATTTTCACCGGCAGCAGACCGCCCAATTATTCGAGCTTTTTAAGAAAGCCGGCGTTGATGTGGAAGAAGTCTATACCCATCGCTCCGCAGTGGAGCCCCTGACGCGACTTTTTGAGCGCCGGAGGCAAAGAATTAAATGAATTGCGAATTCGGAATGCGGAAGTCGGAATATGTTGAAGTGGGAGGTCGGAATGCGGAATTCGTAAGCTGGAAGTGGGAAGTCGGAAATAATGTTTGTAGCTCATAGCTCATTGTAAAAAAGAATTCTAATGATGAAAGGACGGGAAGCGACAATGATTTTGGTAGTTGGAAATTGGAAATTAAAACTCATAAGGAGGGCTCTCCAGAAGGTATTGATGAAGCAATCCTTTTTTCCGACTTCCGCATTCCGACTTCCGACTTATTTCCTAATCGTTTTAATTTTATTACATTGGGCTGCCGGGTCTGTTGATGCGACAAATGTTGAAACCGGCACACTAACCGCTTCCCTGGATCAAACATCGGTTCCGGTGGGCGGGGTGGTCTGGCTCACTTTGGACTACCGTCTGCCGGAAGGCGGCCGGTTGCCGCAAACGCCTGAAATTAAAGGGCTTGACGACCTCAGCATTATTAAACAAATTATCAAACCCGGACAGATTCGAATTCAATTGCTGGTCGATCATCTGGGGCCATGGCAGTCGGCGCCGATCAGTTTGAGTTATCTGGATGCGACCGATCAAACCCGGCTCCTGACAGCGCAGCCGGTTTCGCTTGAGGCCGTCTCAAACCTAAGCGAGAAAGCAGACGAGGCCCGGCTGCGTCCAATTCGCGACATTGTTCCCGTAAGATCCATCTGGCAAAACTATCTGCTCTGGCCGGCAGCCTTCATTGCGCTGGTGCTGATCGGGTTGGGACTGTTCTGGTGGAACAAAAGGAGACAAACCCCGGCAGGGTCGGCGCAATACACGGAACCGCCCGATATTAGGGCTCGCAGGGAACTGCGCGGGCTGGCAACGCAGCGGTATTTTGAAACGGGGCTGGTGAAAACGTATTATTTTATTTTTTCTGAAATTTTAAGGCGTTACCTGGAATCCATCCGCAACTTTCCGGCGGCCGAGTTTACGACCGAAGAAATTGCCAGGTGCATCAGTGCCGAGCAGGATCGTAAACTGGTTTTCCTGCTGCAGCAGGCAGATCTGGTTAAGTTTGCGGACAACGTGCCCACCCAGACTCGCAAAGAAGAAGATCTGAAAGCAGCGCTGGCTTATATTCGGCAAACCAGTCCGCAGCCGGAAACGGTCATGCAACATGCAGACCCGCGGGAGGTGCGGAAATGATGTTCAGATTCGCCTACCCGGTGCTGCTGGTGCTGCTGACAGGGGTGGTCGGCTACCTGCTTTTTGAATTATGGAAAAAGCCGGCTGCCATCACCCATTCCATGGCTTCCCGACTGGCTGCCCTGGCGCTTAAAGGCAGCCGCATCTGGCAGCGCATCCCGCTGATACTGCGGGGCCTATGTCTGATACTATTGGTTCTGACAGCCGCCCGCCCGCAGTTTTACAATGTCTCCCGTGAAATTCGATCTCCGGGCGTGGACATCGTCATGTGCATCGACACCTCGGGTTCGATGCAGGCTCTTGATTTTGAGCTGAACAGCGAGCCGGTCACCCGCCTGACGGCGGTTAAAAAGGTTGTCAGTGAGTTTATTCGAAAAAGGGAAGTCGATCGCATCGGACTGGTTGTATTCGGTGAAGAGGCCTTTACCCAGGCGCCCCTGACCCTGGACAAGGGGCTGTTGCTGGGTCTGGTGGAGCAAATGACCATCGGCATGGCCGGTGATCGAACCGCCATTGGCTCTGCCCTGGCGATCGGCGGCAAACGGTTGAAAGACTTAAAGGCCAAGTCCAAAATTTTGATTCTGTTAACCGACGGTCGACACAATGCCGGAGATTTGACGCCCGAGCAGGCCGCCGAAGCCGTGCAGACGCTGGGGGTCAAAATTTATACGATCGGGGTGGGCGGCCAAGGGCCGGCCCCGTTTAGAGTCAAATCCCTGATTGGTACGCGCATTGTGCACCGTAAGGTTGATCTGGATGAAGGCACGCTAAAAAAGATCGCCGACATCGGCGGTGGTAAATACTTCCGGGCGACGGACACCGAGGGACTCGCGGAA
>Ga0210123_1001012_pt1 | contig 15289 bp, 9 predicted proteins | sample Muzzi_PWB_D2_FD_185535 | JGI IMG/M metagenome (GOLD analysis project Ga0210123, IMG submission 185535) | Wetland microbial communities from San Francisco Bay, California, USA, that impact long-term carbon sequestration - Muzzi_PWB_D2 (SPAdes) | ecosystem: Environmental > Aquatic > Marine >... | reverse complement strand
CCCGCCATTGCGCAGTTTCTCGATCAAGGCATCCAGCTTTTCAATATTCAGCGGGCCATATACCTTGCGGTTCACGAGGATGGCCGGGGCTCGGTCGCAATAGCCGATGCAGCAGACCGGCAACAGGGTGAACAATCCATCGGCGGTGGTTTCGCCAATATGAATCCCCAGATTCCGGCACAGATGAGCCGCCAGGCTTTCGTCATCCTCCATCCAGCAGATCAGGCTGTCGCAGAAGTGAATCACATATTTGCCCACCGGCTCCCGGTATAAAAATGTGTAGAAGGTGGCCAGCTCGTCCACTTCCAGCGGCGACATGCCCAGCAGCGAGGCGGACGCTTCAACGGCTTCGTCGTTCAGGTAGCCGTAATACGCCTGAACGTCCGTCATCACATCGATGGCGATTTCGCGAGCGTGTTCCACCGCCTCGATTTGCGATTTCAGTTTTTCTTTCAACTGTTCCGGGAGCATTGTATTAAATCCAAGTTTTAAGTTTTAAGTGTCTAAGTGTTAAGTTGTGGTATTCTGCCGATTCTAATTAAAAGGCACAAAAACACATGCTGAAAACAACCCCGTACTTTCTTCTTTTTTATACGAATCGGCTAAAATCCTTCACTTAAAACTTAAAACTTCCTATCCATCCTCTTCCATTTTTAATGCACACCATCATTATCACCTTCCATTTCCCATAAAGAACTCACCTATCTATATCCGGTAAAATATAATCCACCGACCCGATGATGGTAATCAGGTCCGATAGCGACCATCCTCTGGCCATCAGGGCCATGGCCTGCACATTGGCGAACCCCGGCGCACGAATGCGCATGCGGTAGGCATAGCCCAGACCGTCGCTGACCACATAGTAGCCTTGTTCTCCCCTGGGAATCTCGCAGGAAGCATACGCTTCGCCCCTGGGTATCTTAGGACCGCGGGTCACATTGATAAAATGGTGAATCAGCGTCTCGATATCGGTGAGCATATCCCTGCGCGCCGGGACCACGTAGCGGTAATCCTCGCTGACGGTTCTGCCCGGCGGCATCTCTTTGGCCGCCTGGACTATGATCCCCAGGCTCTGGCGCATCTCTTCCACGCGCACTTGATACCGGGCGTAGCAGTCGCCGCCCTCGGCCGTGGGGATCTCGAAGTCGAACTGGTCATAACCGCTGTAGGGGAAAGTTTTGCGCAGGTCCCAAGCCAAACCGCAGGCACGCAGGTTGGGACCGCTTACGCCCCACTCCATGGCATCGTCCAGCGATATGGCGCCCACCCCCCTGGTGCGGGCCCGAAAGATCGGGTTCTGGGTAATCAGGGCCTCATACTCGTCCATGCGCTTGGCGAAGATGCCCGTGAATTCATCCACCTTCTGCTTCCATCCGGCCGGCAGATCGGCCGCCACCCCACCGATGCGGAACCAGGATGGATGCAATCGGCCGCCGGTGATCAGCTCCACGATATCCAGAATCATCTCCCGCTCACGGAAGGTATAAAACGTGGGGGTCATGGCCCCCACATCGTGGGCATAAGTTCCCAGCCAGACCAGGTGGTTGGACAGGCGGAACAATTCGCTGAGCAGGACGCGAATGCACTGGGCGCGGGAGGGGACTTTAATGTCGGCCAGTTTCTCCACGGCCATTACGTAAGGCAGGTTATTGGCAGCCCCGGCCAGATAGTCCACCCGGTCCGTATAGGGGATGAATTGATGCCAGGTCTGGCGTTCGCCGATCTTTTCCGCGGCCCGGTGGTGATAGCCGATCTCCAAATCCAGGTCGGAAATCTCTTCGCCATTGAGGGAGAGGATATAGCGAATCAATCCATGGGTGCTCACGTGGTGGGGACCCACGTTGAGCACCAGTTCTTCGCCCCCGGTTTTGTCCTTCACAAAAAAACCGCCGTCGGCGGGCTGCAGCCGCGCGGCATCCTTTTGGGTGTAGGGCGGCATCTCCGTGGCGCGTCCGGGGTGGGACTTGCGCAAAGGATGGCCCTGCCAATGGTCCGGCATCAGAATGCGCTTCAGGTTGGGGTGGCCTTCGAATGCGATGCCGAACATGTCGAAGACTTCCCGTTCGTACCAGTTGGCCGATGGCCACAGGTCGGTCACGCTGGCGGCCACAGGCTTTTCGCCGGACAGGGGGACTTTCAGCCGAATTCTGGTGGGCTGGTCAAAAGCGAGCAGGCTGTAGGCTAACGTGTAGTCCCTGTCGGCCGGTTCCCGCCGCGCGGATTCGTCGACGGCGGTGACATCTTCCAGGCGCCGGAAGCGCGGTGCCGACCCCTCCTTCAAAAAGGCCAGCACCGTCTTGATCTTCTCGGGTGCCACGGTATAAGTGGCCATGTCGCTGGTGGGCTCAATTGGTGCGACGGCATCACCGAAACGCTCTTGCAGATCCCGCGCAAGGGCACGGTCCAGTTCAGACGCTTCCCTTTGGGCGGCCGGAGGGGTCCACATCAGGTCAGCCCGGCTCTCTTGGAACCCGGGCGGCACCGCCGAAGTGCCGCGCAGGGCGGTGCCCATCATACCGGGCCCCCGGGGATCGCGGCTTTTGCTTTCGCCATCCACCAGCACCGGCACTTCCGTTCCCTGGCTGCCGCCGCCCAGATGGAAGACGCGGCGGGCGGGCCGCTCGGAAAGAATCTTCTGCTGCAGTTCCACCAGGCCCGCCAGCACGGCCTCCGGCCGGGGCGGGCAACCGGGGATATAGACATCCACCGGAAGAATTTGGTTGACGCCTTGAACCACACTGTAAGCATCATACATACCGCCGGTGTTGGCGCATGACCCCATGGAGATGACCCATCTGGGTTCAGCCATCTGCTCATAAAGGCGCAGCACCACCGGCGCGATCTTTTTAAACAGGGTTCCTGAGATGATCAGCAGGTCGGATTGACGCGGCGAGGGACGCAGTACTTCGGCACCGAAACGGGCGATGTCATAGCGGGAGGTAAAAACCGTGGCCTCCTCCACAAAACAGCAGGAGAGCCCGAAAAACATCGGCCACAGGCTGTGTTTGCGGGCCCAGTTGAGCACCGTGTCCACGCCGCGCAGCAGGGGGTCTATTTTTTGCTTTGGCTGGGACCCCACTCAAGCCCTCCCTTGGCCCAGATATAGGCCAATCCGACGATCAACACGAAAATAAAGAATCCGATCTGAAACCACCCGTGCCAACCCAGTTCACGGGCCGCCACCGCCCAGGAAAATATGTAGGCTCCTTCGACATCGAAAATCAGGAAAAAAATAGCGACCATAAAAAACGGCACCGGATAGCGCAGGCGCGCCGGACCCGTGGGAATGATCCCGCTTTCATAGGGCCGCGATTTTTCAACAGAGGGCGTTCGTTGGCCCAGCCAGCGGGATAAGAAAAGAAGGATCGCCATCAAGGCAATAACAACCGCCGCATAGACGATCAGGCTGAAGATACCGGGCTGCCAGGGCGATAGTGGTCCGGTGTCTATGATCGACTGCATTTGTGCTCCTGTATCGGCGGATTAGCTGTCCGGGCCCCATGGTCGAATGGTGTTTCGAACAGGTGGTTCAATGGATCGACAATTTGTTGAATCTTAGGTTGGCGCACCCCCCATTGTCAAGGAAGAGTATTCGCCCCAAGGCTGTCCATAGCACTGGCATCTATTTGCGCTTTTTGCGGTCCCAGCCCCAATCTTCATAGTACTCCCAACTGGCGATTTCATTGAGTTCCTTGATCTGTTTGTCCTGCTCCAACAAACTGGCCCGCATGACGTCTCCGATGGAGAGCAGCCCAATCTGGCGGTCGCCTTTCTCAACCATCAAGTGACGAATAAACAGCCCAAGGAATTTTTCATTGAGTTTGATCAGGGTCATATCGTGGGCGACACAATGCAGCGGTGAACTCATATAGTCGCCCACTCGGGCCGTTTTGGGGTTGAAATCGGGCGTGGCCATGTTGCGCAGCAGGTCACGCTCCGAAAAAATACCCACATAGCGATCCCCCTGCTTGATCAGAATGGCGCCGATGGCGTTCTCCACCATCAGCCTGATCGCATCGTAAATGCTTTGATCACCGCTGACCCATACGACATCACGCTTCTTCTCGTTCAGGATTTCCTCTGCGGTTTTCATATCCGGTTGCTCCTTTCGTGTTTGATGCACCAATTTCCAGCGGCTTGCGTTGGAAGGGCAGGATCAGAAGGCGGATGGTTTCAAGCCGCGCGGCATTCTCTAATCTTTTTAATTTGAACAGTGATGATCACCCTGTCAACTCCAGCCCGCTCGGCTGGTTATTCCGAAAAAACGACAGTTCACCGACCAACTCGCTGGTCGGATGGGAATCGATCTCCACAGGTGGTCATGACTGCCTGTTAACCAGGGGCCAATAACGGTAATGGCCCGTGATGGGGAAATCAAACAAAACATCCTCCATGCGAGGGCCACGGCCGATATTATGAACAATCAGATGCCTTTGCCCATCGGCGGATTTTCGATCCACAACCATACCGATATGGGGCAGATTGCCCGGCAACATCCAGGTAACCAGATCTCCGGGACGATAGTCTGCAGGGTGGTCGCTGACCGGCAGGCTGCGCCCCTTGCGCTGAAAGAAGACCTGCAGGTTAGGCACGCGCCGGTGGTCGATGTTGGGGTCGGGTCGGGACAAGCCCCAGAAATTGGGGTATGCAGGGAAATTGGCGACCATATCCTGATGGACCTCGACCTGCAAATCGATGCCGACTCTGCGGTAGGCACGAATTACCACATCCGTGCATACGCCCCGATCATCCGGCACATCACCGTGGGGATAGCCGATCCGAAAATAGCTGCCGTCGTAAACCACATGGTGCCGGGTGCGCTCCTTGGCCGCAGCGATCAATTTGTCGACAGGCACATCTGCATACGACGCGTGTGCACATATAATAAAACCGGTAGCTGCAAACGCGAGGATCTTTCGCTTCATATTATCCAACCGTGTGCTTATTTCCGTTTGGGCCGGTAAATATGGGTGGCGGTCCCGTGAAAGGCTTCCGCCGCTTCCTTCATGGTCTCGGACAAGGTGGGGTGTGCATGGATGGCGAGGCTCAAATCGGTGGCATTGGCCGCCATCTCTATGGCCATCACCGCTTCGGCGATGAGTTCTCCGGCACCGGGGCCCACCATCCCCACACCCAGGATGCGCTCGGTCCCGGCCTCGATGACCAGTTTGGTCAGGCCTTCGCCGCGCCCCAGGGTGGCGGCCCTTCCGGAGGCCGCCCACGGAAAGCGGGAAACGACATGATCGATGCCTTGAGATTTGGCTTCGGCCTCGGTCAGGCCGGCCCAGGCGATCTCGGGATCGGTGAAGACCACCGCCGGGATGGCCGCCGGCTCGTAAGCCACCTTCCGGCCGGCGATCACTTCAACGGCGATGCGGGCTTCATGGGACGCTTTATGGGCCAGCATGGGTTCACCGGCCACATCACCGATGGCAAAAATATTGTCTTCGGCGGTACGCCGCTGGGCATCTATCTGGATGAAACCGTGATCGTCCAGCTGAATGCCCGTATGCTCCAATCCCAGTTCGCCGCTGCGCGGACGCCGTCCCACCGCCACCAGCACATGGTCGAATATGCGTGCCGACGGGTCTTCCCCGGTGCTCTTGAGAGTCACTTTGACGCCATTTTTTTGGAATTTGGGATCGGCGACTTCAGTCTGCAGCCGGATTTCGCTGAAGGTCGAGGAGAGTTGCTTCTTTAAGAATCGAACCAATTCCTTGTCCACACCCGGCAGCAAGGCCGGCATCATTTCGGCCACCGTGACTTCGGCGCCCAGGGCGGCATAGACCGACCCCAGTTCCAGGCCAATGTATCCCCCGCCGATCACCAGCAGTTTTTTAGGAATTCGGGACAGATCGAGAGCCTGTTTTGAATACCAGATACGCTCGGATGCGCTGTCAAATGCCGGTATGCGCGTCGGCTGCGATCCGGTGGCCACGATGGCGTGCTCAAACGAGAGGGTGCTTTTGCCGCCCGCAGCGTCGGTGACCACCAGCGTCCTGGCGTCCTTGAATGCCGCCATGGCCTGCATATGGGTGATCTTGCGCTTCTTGACCAACTGCCCCAATCCGCTGGTCAACTGGCCGACCACCTGCTCCTTCCAGGTCCGCAGTTGGTCGACATTGATTTTGGGCCTGCCGAATTGAACACCCCAGGCCTGCGCTTCCCGGGCCTCATGAATCAAGCGGGCCACGTGCAGCAGCGCCTTGGAGGGGATGCACCCTCGGTAGAGACACGCGCCACCGGGATTGTCCGCCGGGTCCAGCAGGGTGACCTGCATGCCAAGGTCCGCGGCCATAAAGGCGGCGGCATATCCGCCCGGCCCGCCGCCGACAACAGCCAGCTGGGTATTGTGATCAGCCATAGCACCTTCCCTTCTGCGTTCACGCCCATTTTCAGACGGGCATGGTAATCCTCCAAATATACCCCAAATACCTTAATGAATACCGCATCGCCGATCTTGAATTTGAACAGCCCGCACCCTCACTCCAGCAGCATGGTAAAGGGATGGGCCAGGCTCTCGCAGATCCAGCTCAAAAACCGTGCGGCGTCAGCTCCGTCGATGATGCGATGGTCATAGCTGAGCGCCAGGGGCAGAATTTGGCGGGGCTGAAATTGATCGCGCCTGAACCTGGGCTGCACAGCGGCCCGGCTGACCCCCAGGATGGCCACCTGGGGCCCCGCCGATGCCGCCCTGGTTGGAGATGCTGAAGGTGCCGCCCTCCAGCTCAGCGGATTTGATCTTCTTGCTGCGCGCGCGTTCGGCCAGGTCGCTGATTTCAACGGCCAGCGCGGTGATGCCCTTGGTATCGGCATCCCGAATCACCGGCATGAGCAACCCGCGGGGGGTATCCACGGCAATGCCGATATGGACATACTTTTTCAGAATGAGCCGCTCATTGCTCAAATCGATGCTGGCGTTGAAGTGTGGAAATTTTTCAAGCGCCCCGGCGCACACCTTTGTCAATATGGCGGTCACCGTCAGCTTGCCGCCGGCGCCGGCCACCGCCTGGGCATTTTTCTCTATGAACGCATCGAGCCCGGTGATATCGGCCTCGTCAAACTGGGTGACATGGGGAATGGTTTGCCAGGAGACGGAGGTGCTTTGGGCCGTAAGTCGCCGGACGGTCTCCATCTCCACCGTTTCGACCGGCCCCCATTTGGAGAAATCGGGCAGCTGCGGCGCGCGCGCCAAAGCATCTGTCCCGCCATCGCCTCCCGAACCTTGCTGCTGCCTGGTCTTGACGTAGGATTTAATATCGGCAGCGGATATTCTACCGCCTGATCCACTGCCCTGCACCTTGCGAAGATCAACGCCCAATTCCCTGGCCATGCGGCGGATGGAAGGCGAAGCCGGTACCGGCTTTTCCGGCCGATCTTCTGTAGCTTGATCATCTTCCGCCGCCGGCCGGTCTGCCTTCCCGGACGCATCGGCCCTGGGGGCCGATTCATCCGCCTGCGGTTGGTCTTGTGAACCGCCCTGCCCATCCGGTACGGATTTTTCTTCTGCATCGCTGTCGACCGCTTCTTTTGGCGCAGGCTCCTTTGGGGTTTCTTTGGCTTCCGACGCCGACCGATCCAAGGCATCGTCCACTGTCTCCACCTTGGCGATCACGTCGCCCACTTTCATCTCCTCACCCTCGCGCGCCAGCACCTCGGTCACTTTGCCCTTGACCGATGAGGGGATCTCCACCACGGCTTTGTCGGTTTCCAGTTCGATCACGGTAGCGTCAATTTCCACCTGACCACCCACCTCTAGATGAACCGCCACGACCTTACCGGAGACGACATTCTCGCCGATATCCGGAACGATGATCTCTTTTATCATGCTGTCTCCTTCAAAAGTCTCTAATTAAGAGAACAATGGATTTGCACGTTGGGGATCGATTTCCAACTCTTTGCGGGCTTTGCGGATCACCGTCGTATCGACCTTTTTCTCTCTGGCCATGGCGCTGAGAGCTGCAAAAGCGATATGGCGGGCGTCCACCTCGAAAAAGTCGCGCAATGCGGCCCGGGTATCGCTGCGCCCGTAACCATCGGTTCCCAGAAGCGTCACCGGGCCGGGCAGAAATTTGGCAATGGATGCCGGCAGCGCTTTGAGATAGTCGCTGGCGGCAACGAAAACGCCCTTCTCTTTGGCTGTCTGTTTTTCTATGAACGACAAGCGGGGCTTTTTCTCGGGGTTGAGAACATTCCGGCGCTCGGTTTCAATGGCGTCCCAGTAAAGATTCTTATAGCTGGTCACACTCCACACGTCAGCCGCCAATCCGAATTGTTCCTCGAGTATCTCCTGGGCTTTCAGCGCCTCGTTCAGAATAGCGCCGCTGCCCAGAAGATGGGCTTTGAATGATGCCCGCTTTCGCGACGAGGGCCTGAATTTATAGATGCCCTTCAAAATCCCCTCTTCAACCCCCTTACCGGAAGGCATGGGCGGCATGGGGTAGAATTCATTCATGATGGTCAGGTAGTAAACGATATGCTCCCCGTTTTCCAGCATGCGGTGCAGCCCGTGGCGGACGATGACCGCCAATTCATAGGCAAAGGCCGGGTCGTAGGCTTGAATGGAGGGATTGGGATACGCCAGCAGATGGCTGTGGCCGTCCTGGTGCTGCAGTCCCTCGCCGGCCAGCGTGGTGCGTCCTGCCGTGGCGCCCAGTAAAAAACCGCGGGCCTGTATGTCGCCCGCCGCCCAGATCAAATCGCCGATGCGCTGAAAACCGAACATGGAGTAAAAAAAGTAAAAAGGAATCATGTTGATATCCGAAGTGGAGTAAGCTGTCCCGGCGGCGATGAAGGAAGACATGGAGCCGGCCTCGGTAATGCCCTCTTCGAGAATCTGCCCATCCACGGCCTCCTTGTAGTAAAGCAGGCTCTTCTTATCCACCGGCTCATAGAGCTGTCCCACGTGCGAATAGATCCCGTATTTACGGAAGAGCGCCTCCATGCCGAAAGTGCGGGCTTCGTCCGGTACGATGGGAACGATATAGGGACCGATCTTCTTATCGGCCAGCAGCTTGCTCAGCAGGTGCACCGTGACCATGGTGGTGGCAACCTCGCGGTCTTCGGTGCCCTGGAAGAATTCTTCATACAGCGCCTTGCCCGGCGGCCGGAAGATGGGCACCGATACGCTGCGGGCCGGCAGATAACCACCCAGCGCCTTGCGTCGCTCCTGAAGATACTTGATCTCTTCGCTGTCGTCCGCAGGGCGGTAGAACGGCGCCTCGCCGATCACATCATCCGGGATGGGAATGCCGAACCGGCTGCGGAATTGGCGCAGCTCTTCCTCATTGAGCTTCTTCTGCTGGTGGGTGATATTTCTGCCTTCACCCGCTTCACCCAATCCATAGCCTTTGATGGTTTTGGCCAAAATAACCGTGGGTGCGCCCTCGTGCGCCACCGCCGCCTTGTAAGCGGTATACACTTTGTGCGGGTCATGGCCGCCCCGCCGAAGCTTGCGGAGTTGTTCGTCGGTGTGGTTGCGTACCATGACTTCCAATTCAGGATATTTTGCGAAAAAGTCCTGACGAATAAAACTGCCGTCTGCCACGGAATACAATTGATACTGACCGTCGGGCACTTCTTCCATGCGTTTGACCAACAGCCCCTTGTCGTCCCGGGCCAGCAACGGGTCCCAGTCATCGCCCCAGATCACCTTGATGACATTCCAGCCGGCCCCGCGAAAGGCGGCTTCCAGCTCCTGAATGATTTTTCCGTTGCCGCGCACCGGACCGTCCAGGCGCTGCAAATTGCAGTTGATCACAAAAATCAGGTTGTCCAGCCGTTCCCGGGATGCCAGGGTGATGGCCCCCAGAGACTCGGGCTCATCCAGTTCGCCGTCGCCCAGAAATGCCCACACCTTGCGGTCATCGGGCACTTTGATCCCGCGGTCCTGCAAATAGCGCAGAAAGCGTGCCTGGTAAATGGCCATGATAGATGACAGTCCCATGGACACGGTGGGAAACTGCCAGAATTGGGGCATGAGATAGGGATGGGGATAGGAACTGAGCCCGCCGCCGGGCTGAAGCTCCTGCCGAAAATGGGCCAGGTGGGCCTCGTCGATGCGCCCCTCCAGAAAAGCCCGGGCGTAAATACCTGGGGCGGCGTGGCCTTGAAAAAAAACGATATCGCCGGGGTGGTCCGCCGATTTGGCGCGAAAAAAATGGTTAAAACCGACCTCGTAGAGGGTCGCACTGGAGGCAAAAGTGGAGATGTGCCCGCCCAAACCGGCATGTTCCTTATTGGCCCGCACCACCACGGCCATGGCATTCCAGCGGATCAGACTTTTAATGCGCCGTTCGATCTCGCGGCTGCCCGGGTAAGGCGCTTGCTGATTTGCAGGGATGGTGTTGATATAGGGCGTGTTGGCTGAAAAATGGGCACGGATGCCATACCTCTGGGCACGGACTTGAAGATGGCGCAACAAGGCCTGCACCCGCGCGCCCCCCTGGCTGGCATAGACATAATCCAGGGACTCCGACCATTCCTGGTTCTCTGCAGCCAATGCCGCATCGTTGGGCTTGATATCCTTCTCTGCCATAACTCCGTCCTTTTTTCGGCGGGACGCATGGTCGCGCCCCGCTTGATGCACCGCAGGTGGCACCCGCAGCCGGAAAGCATGTTTGGGTTATGGGGGGAACCGGTTAACAAACGGTAATTGTTACACTGTGGGGCTGATACCAACGGCTGTCAACAGGCGACGCGCCGTCCAGGCACCCGGACAAACGCCGGCACCGCGGCAGCGGGAAGGCGTGCAGCTTAGGCCCCATGGGCGTTTGCACCATCAAAATTTGATCCCGTAAATCTGCTCCAGACCTTCCCTTCCCTTGGTGGATATGCGCCCCAGGTCAAGAAGGTCCAGCTCGGATTGCACCAGCTCGGCAGTATGGCGACTCAATAAAATACCGGCGTCCACTTCTTTATTGGCCATGGACGACAGGCGAAATGCCAGGTTGATGCTATCTCCCACCAGGGCCAGGTCCGTCGGTCGTGCGGCGTAGTGCGAAAGGGTTACCGGTCCGGTGGTAATCCCCCATCCCAGTCGGAGCTGTCCAACGGCTTCGCCGGTATGCCCCCACACGGTCTGAATTTCAGGCACCCGGCGGTGCTGTTCCATGGCCGCCCGACAGGCCAGTATCGCCGGGTCGGCCGATTGGCCGTCGGGGTGCTCCCAGAATGCGAACACCGCATCGCCGGCGTAATCCTTGACCGTCCCTTTAAAGGCGGTGACCACGGCGCTGAAGCGGCTGAAGACTTCATTCATCAAGCTGTAGGTAAGGTCCGAATCCATGGCTTGGCACATGGCGGAAAAACCCCTGACATCGGCCACCAGACTGGTGATCCATATAATCGAAGGGCTGATGGCGGTTTGTGCCCCCCACCCCTCTTGCGGTCGTTCGGCCTCCTGATCCCGGCAGAAGAGGCGCAGGATCGCTTCGCCCACTTGGATGGTATCCCCGTCCGCCAACCCCATGGACGCTCCGGCGGCCATGCGAACGCCGTTAACCCATGTGCCGTTGATGCTGAGGTCGGTAATTTTAACACCGCTCCGGGTCAGCTGAATGACGGCATGATCGCGGGACACGGGCGGTTGGCTCACCCGAACGCATCGTTCCGCATCCACGCCGCGGCAGACACGGCCGACAAAGAGCTTGTCAATGAGATAGCGCCGGTGGGGCTTAAAATCTTCGTCATGCCACTCGACAAATGAACCAGACATGATATCCATACCCCTTCCCCCAGCGCCGGTGAATGCCGGCCGGTCTGATCATCGACGAAGACCGACGAAGACGGCATCGTCTTCCGGCCCGGGTTGGCGACTTTTGCTCGGAGGCGCCGCTTGGGCGGTCTCAAATTCGCTTCAACAATTCCTGTACCTGATTAAGATAGTGCTCGGCCTGGCACTGTTCAAGCAGTTCGCCGGCATGGCCGGCCGCCTCTCTGGCGGCTTGTGGATTTTTCGAGTGCACATGGTATTCCGCCATGCCCAACCAGGCCAGGGCATGCAGCAGCACCATGCCCTTGTCCTTTGCGATTTCAATACAGAGCGTATACCATTGTTCGGCCTTGCCCATGGCATATGCGTTCCAATCCATTTGCACCGGTGGTTTGGCTTCAACATCCTCTTGCGACAAACGCATGAACCCGCGCGCCATCAAATGCCCGCAGATGACATATCGAAGCCAACTGGTGGTTTGGCGCCACTCTTCAAGCTGGCTTTCCAGGAAATGGAGTTTCTCGGAAGCGTTGGATGGTGTCATCTGGCACAGCTCGTGAAAAAATCTTGCCGTGGTGCCCAGGAATTCGGCCCCATTGGCAACGCTGAATTCGATCAGTTCCTGGAGCAGGGGCATGGCCAGATCTTTAACGCCGGCAGCAGTGAATCCATACCCCAAGGCCAATTTGGGGAACCGGGCATACCACGGGTCGGCCGAAACCCGCACGGCCTCTTCAAAACTGGTTTTGGCCTGTTCAATATCGCCGGAGATAAGATAACTCCAACCCCGGCTGCTGTAACCCAGCACCAGGCTGCGAACATTGGTATGGCGGTGGCCGAATTCGATCAGGCGGTCGCCGATGGCGTAGGTACTCTCTCTTTCGCCCCGATGCCAGCAGGCATAGCCTTTGCCGGCCAGGGCGTTAAAGTAGATATAGGGGTCCTGGGTCTGCCCGCTGTCGAAAAGCGCTATGGCCCTGTCCGCATAAGCCACGGCTTCATCCAGACGGCCGGTATCGGCACAAGTCCATGCCAGCCACGTGCAGGTATGCCCGATGACATGGAGCGCATTGGCGCTTTCTCCCAGATCGCAGCCTTTGCGCATCATGTGATAAGCCGCTTCGAATTTGCCCCGATGCCACAATATCCATCCCTGCCAGGCCCAATACATGCCTTGCCGCCCATGGTCGGACAACGATTCAACCACCGGCTGGTAGGTATCGAACAACTTCTGCAAATCCCGAAAGCGGCCCCGGTAATAGTATACAAAGGCCCATTGGTTGATGACATCCACCAGGAGTTCCTGGGATTCCTGGGTGGGTGGGGTCTGCAATTCGGCCAATTGCTTGGCATCCAGAAAATGCCGCTGGGATTCTTCCAGGGCATAGCGACGCAGCGCTTTGTTGCCCGATCGAATGAGATAAAAAATGGCTTTTTCCAGGGATTGGCCCCGCTTGAAATGCATGGCCATGGTTTCGTAGAATTCGTTGAGCCGATCCGCGAAGAGGGTTTCCATGACCTGGCCGATGCGCTCGTGCACCCTTTGGCGCTCGGTACGCAGCAAACTGCTGTAGCACACCTCTTGAATCAAGGCATGCTTGAACATCATTTCCATTTCCGGATAGAGCGATCGCGGGCTGATCAACCCGCTTTGTTCCAGTTCGTTCAGGACCTCATCGAGCTGTGACCCGTAACTGGAGATCCGTTGCAGCAGCTTATAGAGGAAGACGCGTCCGATGACAGCGGATTCCTGCAGCACGCGCCGCGCCGGCTGGCTCAACCGGTCGATCCGCGCCGTGATCACGCCATGGATGGTGGACGGAATGTCGGATTCTTTAAAATCGCGGGTCAGCACCCAGGTACCTTCGTGATAGGTCAGCACCTCGGCATCGACCAGGGCATTGATCAGTTCTTCCAGGTAAAAGGGATTGCCCTCGGCGCGATCGCGGATAAACCGTTGCAGGTGCATGGGAATCTTGCCGGCATTGAGCAGGGATTCCACCAGGTCCTGGGCTTCCGAATGGGAAAGTTCACCCAAATGGATCTCCCGGTACATGGGCAGGGGCGCGTTGAGCTGATGCCCGGCAAAAAAACTGAACGGCGGTCGATAGGTGCAGATCAAGATGGCCGGATGGCGAAATTCGGTCACGATATGGCGCAGCATGGACACGGCGGGCGCATCCCCCCAATGCAGGTCTTCCATGCAGAAAATGGTGGGTTTCCGCCCTGCGATGGCCGACATGATGCGCTGAACGGTGTTGGTCAACCGGAGTTGCCATATCTCGGGGCTCATGCTCTCGGTGGCCTTGTTTTCCAGACCATACAAATTCTCGAGGATAGGTATTTCATCGGTGGTGTCGCCCAGCAACTCTTCCGTGACTTCTTGAATCCGCTCACGCACCTCGGCGATGGACTGGGTATCCTCAATGGCATACCAACGCCGCAGCAGGTTGATTAAAGGATAGTACGGGATGGGCTGGGTATGCGCATAGGCATAGCCGGTGATCCACTGGAAGTCCTCATGCTTGTACGCCTTTTCAAATTCATACAACAATCGGCTCTTGCCGGTACCGGCTTCACCGATCAGGGTAAAAATACTGCCCTGATTGCGCTGCAACCGGCCGATGGCCTCATGCAGTTGGGCGAACTCGGCCCGGCGACCGACGAGTTGGGCGCGCAGCCCCAGGTTGCGCCGAATGGTCATGGGCCGGGGTTTGGCCCTGGTGACGCCATAAATGCCGATGGTTTCCGATTTGCCCTTGATCTGGGCGGCCGGTTTGCGGTCGAAGCCGAAATAGCCATAGGCCTGTTTATAGGTTTCCTGGCCCACAAGGATTTCACTGGGCCCGGCCATATCTGCCAGGCGCGAGGCCAGATTTACCGTATCGCCGGAGATCCCGTACTCACCATCCTTCGCGGCCAGGTTATCGATGACCACCAAACCGCTGTTGATGCCGGTGTGCATGGTGATGGGCCGGTCAAAAGGCAATCCGTCGGAAGCCCCGATGCGGTTGACGGCGGCGTGAAACTCCTGGGCGGCCTTGATGGCACGGATGGCATCGTCCTCATGAACCTTGGGCAATCCAAATACCGCCAGGATCTCATCACCGATGATCCGCTCCACATGGCCGCCGTAAGAGGCGATAATCTTTCGGCCGCTATCGATGATTTTCGTCAACAACTGCCGCACATCTTCCGGATCATGGCTCTCGGACAATGCCGTGTAATCGGACAGATCCGAAAAGAGCACCGTAATATGGCGGCGCTCGCCGTGATCAAAAGAGGCACCCTCGCCTTTCCGAATAACGGCATCCGCCGGCAATGCTTCCTGGCTGGCCGGGGGGAGGCCGGTGCCGCACTCACTGCAGAAATTACTCTCAAAAGATACGGTGGCATGGCAGGCCGGGCATGTGCGCCCCAGCCGCGTGCCACACTGGGGACAGAATTTAGCTGCATGGTCCAAGATTTTCTGGCATTGGGGGCATTGCATGGGTCACCTGGCTGTTATGCTTGAATTTGCAAACTTTCCAAAAGAATTAACCCTGTCGCTGCAAAAGTTCAGTTATCGGAACAAAG
>Ga0210123_1001011_pt1 | contig 15300 bp, 11 predicted proteins | sample Muzzi_PWB_D2_FD_185535 | JGI IMG/M metagenome (GOLD analysis project Ga0210123, IMG submission 185535) | Wetland microbial communities from San Francisco Bay, California, USA, that impact long-term carbon sequestration - Muzzi_PWB_D2 (SPAdes) | ecosystem: Environmental > Aquatic > Marine >... | reverse complement strand
CACGAACCGCCCCCCGGGCGCGAGGATCGTGGCGACCTCCGCCAGCACGCGCTCCAGATCGGCCATGTGCTCGAGGGCGGAGTTGGAGAACACCAGGTCACGGGAGGCCGGCCGTTCGGGGAGCGCTTCGGCGGAGGCCGCGTACAGGCGGTCGTAGAGCCCCGCGCCGTCGGCCATCTTCACCTCCCGCGGGTCGATGTCCGCGCCGCACCAGCTCGCCGCGCCGGCCTGGTCGAGGAGCACCGTGGCCAGGGTGCCGTCGCCGCAGCCGAGATCGAGCGCGCGGCCGGTCACCCGAAGGTTCTTCCGGACGATCTCCGTCTCGTAGATCCGGAGCAGTGCCGTCGCCGGCTGAGACCAATGGCTCTCGAGGATTCTGTAGGCGAGCGACAGCCGCGATCCCAGGCGCTTCAGCATCGCGCGGTCCTGGTTGGCAGGAGGCGTTGGGGGAACATTCCGGCAAGGATAGCCGGAGAGCGATGGTTCGCTCCACCGCTCCCGGCTCGAAGCTCAGCGCCGGGCTTCGACCAGACCGAGGTAGACCGCTTCGATCTCGGCGGCCAGCGACTCCCAGGAGTACTGCTCGGCGCGACGGCGGGCGTTGGCCGCCAGCCGGGCGACGAGAGGCTCTCCTTCCGGGCCAAGGAGCCGCCACAAGGAGTCGGCGAGGGCTTCGGGGTCCGGCGCCGACCGGAGCCCTTCGACGCCGTCCCGCACGATCTCGCCGACGGCGCTCTCGTCCGACGCGCAGTAGACCACCGGGCGTCCGGCGGCCATCGCTTCGAGGGGGAAGCGGCCGAAGCCTTCGCGGGACGATGGCTGGACGGCGATCCGGGCTCTGCCGAGGGCTCGCCAGACGTCCTTCTCCGTCGGCAGCCGGCCGACGAACCGGACGGCGTCGCCGAGCCCCAGGGTGTCCGCCAGCTCGTGGAGCCGCGAGCGGTCGGGGCCCTCGCCGATGATCGTCAGCAGGCAGCCGTCGAGCCCCCGGTCCACCAGGGCCCGAACCGCTCCGAGCAGCAGGTCGATCCGTTTCTCGGGAAGCAGTCGGCCGGCGTAGATCAGGGGCGCGTCCACGGCGGTGGCCGAGTCGGCGGCGGCGCGGACCTCCGCCACCGGGATGCCGTTGCCGATGACGTGGATCTCGCCCTTGCGGTGGCGTCCGAGGCGGTCCGCCGTGAGCTTGCTGACGGCGATGGCTCCCCTACCGAGCCGGGCGGTCAGGAGCTCGAGCAGCGCATAGGCCCGCCACAGCGGCGTGGCCAGGTACTCGCGCCAGTAACGCCCCCAGTACTCGTGCCAGGTCACGCACAGGGGAATCCCGGCTGCGGCGCACCGGGGGGCGAGCGCGAACAGGTGGAGGTAGGGGATGTTCGCCGTCTCGATCAGGTCATAGCCGCGCAGGTCGGTGCGGGCGACGTCGAGGGCGAAGCGTATGGCGGCGCCGGTTCGCCGCTTGCCGCCGGCCGTGTAGAGGTCACCCGGCGCGCCGAGGGGGAGCACCCGGACCCCGGGCTCCGGCTCCGAGGGCGCCGACGCCCACCCCGCCAGGGTGACCCGGTGACCGCGCCGGGCGAGGGCACGCGCCAGCTCGAGGTTGCGCTGCTCGACACCACCGACCGACTCCGGAGCGATGCAGTCGTACAGCGTCAAGATCTCGAGCCGTCTCACCGTGAAAGCCTAGCGAAGCTCCGCCTCAAACCGACGACACCCCCACGAAGCGCAGGGGTGGGGGCGTCCCCTTCCCACCTCGAGGGTGGGAAGGGGATCGAGGGGTTGGGGGGTGATCCAGCGGATCATCTAGATCGATCGGGGCGGCGTGACGGACCATTCAGAGGGACTCGACCCAGTCGTCACGAGGTCGGGCCTTGTCATTACCCGGCGCGCAAATCGGCGACGAGGAACGCGCCATGCCACCGGTCGATCGCGCAGAGCACCCGGGCGATCGCCGGCGGGAACGGGTAGTAGCCCGCGGTCACGAGCTTGCGGACCTCGAACCCATGGTGCTCGCACACTTCGCGCAGGCCGCGGAAGGTGAACAGGCGCAGGTGGCTGTCCTCCGGCCCGGGATGCGCCTGACCCCGCAGGGGATCGAGCGGGTTTCCCAGGATCACCTCGGAGGAGGGGTGCATGGGCGGGGGCTGGAAGCCGAGCACCAGGGAGACGACGTTGTGCCAGCTCGCCAGATTGTTGGTGGAGAGCAGGAGCTGGCCGCCGGGTTTGAGCACCCTGCGCAGCTCACGCAAAAACGTGTCCGTCGCGCGGAGGTGCTCGATCACCTGGTTGCTGTGGACCAGGTCGAAGCTCGCGTCCTCGTAGGGCAAGGGCCCGTTGAGATCGGTCCGCGCGACCCGGATGCCCCGCTCCTCGGCGGCGCGGACCCGTGCGTCCACCACCTCGATACCGTGGGTCTGTCCCGCCCCGGCCCGTTCGGCGAGCTCGGCGGTGAACGCGCCGTCCCCACAGCCGCAGTCGAGGAGGTCGCCGCCCGGGTGCTCCTCGATCAATCGCAAGATCGTCTGGCGGTTGAGCTCCTCGGTGGCCCGAAAGACCCAATGGAGGTATTTTCCAAGCACGAATGGGCTCCGAAGCGGGTACCATACGCCCCAATCCGGGGACCGTCAAGGCGAGATCGGCGAGGGTGATGGCGGGCTTCCGAGCTTCCGGTATGATCCCAGATTCTCGTCAACGCACCCCTTCCGTGGTCGACCATCTCCCATCCTCCGCCGAGCTATCACGGGCACCCTACGCTGGCGCTCGGCCGCACCCGCTCGCCGCCCTGGCCGCGCTCGCCGGCCTCGCCTGCCTCGCCTGCCTCGCCTGCCTGTTACTGCTGGGGCTCGCGTGCGCTCCCGAGCCGGCCGGCCCGGCGGCCGAGGGTGGCCCGTACAACCTGGTCATCGTCCTGTCGGACTCGTTGCGCGCATCGAACCTCCCGTTCTACGGCTACGACCGGGAGACCGCCCCGCGCCTCTCGGCGCTCCTGGGAGAGAGCGTCCTCTTCGCGGACCACCTGGCGGACTATCCGGGGACCCCGATCTCCGTGAGCCAGATGCAGAGCGGGCGGTTGATGCCGCCGTTGCTCATGGACCACAGCTTCGCTCTGGCGCCGGTCAAGGCGATCGAAGAGGACCTGCTGGTCCTGCCCAGGGTTCTCCGCGCCGCCGGCTACCGCACGGGCATCGTGACCTCGCACCCGTGGTTCAACCGCCGCGCCCGCATCCTCCGGTTCTTCGATGGAGGGGCGGTCGTGCCCCCCAGGGAGGGGCAGGCCTACGCCCGGTTCGAGGACCTGATCGGGCCCGCGGAGCAGTTCGTCGCCGGAGCCGAGGAGCCCTTCTTCCTCTATGTCCACGCGATGGACACCCACTCGCCCTTCGGTCCTCCTGCCGAGTTCAGGGAGGTCTGGCCACGGGACGAGCGGCCCCAGGTCTACGACCTGTACGACGGCGAGATCCTCTACACGGACTACTGGGTCGGCCGCCTGATCGATTCCTTCCGGGACCGGGGTCTCCTGGAGCGGACGGTCTTCGTCTTCACCTCGGACCACGGGGAGGAGTTCGGAGAGCGGGGGCCCGGTCAGTGGAACTGGAGCCATGGCTACACCGCGCGCCGGCCACAGCTCCACGTGCCGCTTCTCGTGCGGCTGCCGGGTGGGCGTGTCGGGGGCACGGTGATCGACCGGAGGACCCGGCACATCGACCTCGCCCCCACGCTGCTCGGACTGGTGGGGTCGGCGGCGGGGCTCGACGGGCTGCGCTTCGACGGCAGAGACCTGAGCGGCACGATCGGTGACCCGTCGGCAGAGCCCCGGCCTGCTTCGGACGAGCCTCCGGCCGAGGGTGAAGCCGGGCCCGAGGAGCTGCCGACGATCGCGTACACCTGGCGCTATTGGGCGCTCCATCAGGGGGACCTGGAGCTCGAGTGGGACCAGTGGCGCGACCAGGCGACGCTCGGCAGGGTCGTCCGCGGCCCCTTCAACTACGAAGCGAGCGAGCCGGTGGACGACCCCGGGCTCGCCGGGCGCCTCCGCCGAGAGCTCCTGGAAACCCGCAAACGGCGGCTCCGGGAGCAGCGCAAGATCCCGCCCTCCCACGAGCTCCTCGCCTCGATCCCCATCGGCGTTCCGACGACCGTGGTCGAGGCGCCGGGCGGGGCTCCCACCTTCGAACAGGATCACCGGGACGGCCTCTGGTTCCAGGACGCGGTGCGCCTGCTGACGGCTTCCCCGGGGGAGGAGCCGGGGCCGTTGACGCTGGCCACCCCCTGGGCCCCCGGAACCTACCGGGTCCGGGTGCGCCTGGCTCCGGGTGGCAGGGAGGCGGGCTATCTGAACCGCTTCCGGCTCCGGATCGGTGGTGGTGGGGCGGATCCGCTGGAGCTGGACGGCTCCACCCTGCCGGAAGGCGAGACCCTTCTGGACGCCGGGGTCTACGCGATCGGACCGGAGCTCGTGGTGGAGATCAGCGAGCCCCGCGGGGGCGTTGCCATCAGCGGGTTCTTGCTGGAGCTCGAGGGCGCCACGGGCGAGCTGCCTGAGACCGGGGAGACGGACGCCGAGCTCGAGCGGCGGCTCCGGGCCCTCGGCTACGTCCAGTAGGGGGCCGGCCAGCGCTCAGCGGCGCTCGATCAGCATCAGGCTGACGAGGAACGAGCCGAACACGGTCTGGAGCCCCACGACCATGGCGGTCATGCCGATCACCACGCCCCGGACCGCCATCATCTCGCCGAAGCCGACACGCACCCAGTCGAGGACGATCTTCGCCTCGAGGCCGAAGCCGGCGAGGAAGACGAGGCCGCCCACGATCAGCCCCCGTTCGAGGGAGAAGAGGCTCCGCACCCACCGGACCCAGCGACCCGGCGGCGCGAGCCCCGCGCCCTCGGCGAAGATCTTGGCGAAAGTGTCGAAGAGCACGAGCTGGTAGCCGACGATGAGGGCGATCGCCCCGAACAGCAGCGGGTGGTAGTCCCAGGTGTGGCCGAACATCTCCCGGGGGCCGCCGGCCAGGGCGAGGATCAGGAAGGCGCCGGCGGCCATCAACAGCATGCCCGGAAGCTGGAACAGGTAGCTCGGGGAGTAGAGCAGCATGAAGCGCACGTGGCGCCACGCGTCCCGGACCCCCGCGAGCTTCGACTCCCCCTCGCGCGGGTGGTAGGTGATCGGGATCTCGTCGATGCGCAGCCCCGCGCGCAGGGCGCCGACGACCATCTCCGAGGCGAACTCCATGCCGGTGGTGCGGAGCTCCATCCGGTCCCAGGCCTCGCGCGTCATCGAGCGCATGCCACAGTGGGCGTCGGCGATGCGGGTCTTGAACAGGATTCTGAGCATGCCGGAGAGGATCGGGTTGCCGATCCAGCGGTGGGACCAGGGCATGGCGCCGGGCAGGATCTCGCCGCCCAGCCGGTCGCCCATCACCAGGTCGGCCCGTCCCTCGATGAGCGGCTCGAGGAACTTGGGAATGTCCTCGAAGGGGTAGGTCCTGTCCGCGTCCCCCATCACCAGGTACCGCCCCCGGGCCTCCTCGAAGCCCCGCAGGTAGGCCGAGCCGTAGCCCCGCCTCGACTCCTGGACGACCCGTGCACCGGCTGCCCGGGCGATCTCGGCCGACCGGTCCGTGGAGCCGTTGTCGACCACCACCACCTCGCCGGAGATTCCCATCTCGGCCATGGCGGCGAGCGCCGTCTCCACGCACGGGCCGACGCCCTCCTCCTCGTCGAGGCAGGGCATGATGACGGAGACGAGCGGGGAGACGAGCGGGCGCTCCTCGGCAGCCTGATCGCCCCGGGCGGGCGCGGGCGTGGCGTCGGTCATGGCCCCGATGGTATTACGGATCGTCTATGGGCGGCCCGCTCCCGTCACCCGCCGTAGACGATCCAGAGCACCGCCAGGCCCCACAGCACGAGGTTCGCGAGGAACGGACCGTCGGTGAGGATCGCCTCGGTCGGGTTGCGCTGCTCGGGCGCCTGGTAGATCAGGTAGAGGTAGCGGAAGATGCCGAAGAGCACCAGCGGCACGGTGTAGACGAGCCATTCGCTGTGGAACCGTGCCGTGGTTTCCGGCGCCACGGCGTAGAGCGCGTAGGAGACCACCGAGGCCGCCGTCACCACGTTGATCATCTGGTCGAGGAAGGCCGGGCTGTAGTCATCGAGGACTCGGCGCTGGCCGGAGGCGTTCTCGGACAGCAGCACCAGCTCGTGGCGGCGCTTCGAGAAGGCCAGGAAGAGGGCCAGGAAGATGGTGCACAGCAGCAACCAGCTCGACACCGCGACCCGCACCGCGAAGCCGCCGGCCAGGACCCGGAGCACGAAGCCCAGGGCGACGATCATGACGTCGAGGATGACGACGTGCTTGAGCCCCGCCGAGTAGAGGAAGTTGAGCGCGGCGTAGAGCCCCAGCACCGTCGAGGCGGCGGCGCCGAGCGGGTAGACGAGCACCGCCGCAGCCGCCAGCAGGACCACCGCCGCAGCAGTCGCCACCGGCGCCGGCAGCGCTCCGGAGGCGATCGGCCGGTGCCGTTTCAACGGATGGCGGCGGTCCGCCTCCCGGTCCCGGATGTCGTTGACCAGGTAGACGGCGCTCGAGGCGAGACAGAACGCCGCGAACATGGCGAGGCCGCGGGCCAAGGCGATGCGCTCCTCGAGCTGCCCCGCGAACACCAGGGGCGCCAGGACGAAGAAGTTCTTGACCCACTGGACGGGGCGAAGCGACCGGGCCAGGGCGCGGATCATCGCCGGGGGTCCCCCGTGGCGGTGGATGTGTCTCGGGCCGGCTTCGACATGCCGGCCCATTCTAATTGGAGCGCCCGGTCGGCGCGGTCCGCGGGGTCCCGTGGATCGCCGTCGCTCTCGTCTAAACTCGGACCCCCATGTCTCCCCACGAGCACTCCGTCGACGAAGCGGGGCAGCAGACCTCGCGGGCCGTCCGAGCGTCGCTCCTCTTCGGCTTGCCCTCCGTCCTGGTGCTCGCCTGGCTCATGTGGCCGACGATCACCGGGGGAGAGACTCTGATCCTGCGGGACGTCCTCGAAGTCCACATGTCGATGAAGGCGTCCCAGGCGGCGGCGTTCCACGCCGGGTACTTCCCGGTGGTCGACCCGGCGAGGACGGGCGGCCAACCCCTGTCCGGCAATCCGAACGCGGTTCCTTTCTACCCGGACAACCTGCTCTTCCTGGTGGCACCCCTCTTCTGGGCGTTCAACGCTCATTTCTGGATCCACCTGTTGCTGGCACCTTTGACCGCCTACTGGATGGGCCGGGCCTGGGGGCTGCCGAAGCCGGCCGCCTGGGCCGTCGGGGTCTGTTTCGCGACGAGCGGCTTCATGCTCTCGCAGCTCAACCTCTACAACCTGGTCGCCGGCGCCGCGCTGACGCCCGCCCTGGTGGCGGCGGTTCTCCATGCCGGAGACAGGCGGCCGTGGGCGGCCCCGCTGGCCGGGCTGGCGTGGGCGCTCCTCCTCCTCTCCGGCGACCCGCTGACCGCGGTGCTGGCGGTGTTCGTGGCGGCCACCGCGTTCGTCGTGCGCCACGGACCCCGGCCCCGACTCGGGCCGGTGGCCCTCCTGGGGGCGGCGCTCGCCCTCGGCACGCTGGTCGCCCTGCCCCAGATCGTCGAGTTCGCCCGCATCCTCCCCCTCTCCCTCCGCGGCCACCAGGGCTTCGGGGAGTGGCGGCTCTCGGTCGGTGCGCTGCGGCCGATCCACGCCATCGAGTGGTTGGTGCCGCTGGCCTTCGGGCGCTACGACCTGATCGGGGAGGGCGGCATGTGGGGGGCCGAGCTGTTCGAAGGCAAGCTGCCGATCTTCCTCTCCCTCTACCCGGGGTTGCTGGCGCTGGTCCTGGTGGCGGCGTCCGGGCGGCCTCGACGTCGCGCGGCGTGGTGGGGATGGGCGATGGTCGGCGTCGGGATCTTCTGCGCCCTCGGCGGCTACAACCCCGCGGCGGCCTGGCTGTTCGAGCTTCCTGGCGGGGGCGCGTTCCGCTATCCGATCAAGGTGTGGCCGCTGGTCGCCGTGGGAGCGTCCCTGCTCTGCGGCATCGGGTTCGACCGGACCTTCGGCGCGGCCATCGCCGGCCGGGGGCGGGCGCGGCTTCGACCCGCGGCCATCGCTCTGGGGGTGCTGGCGATCGCGCTCCTTGGTGTGTGGCTGGTTCTCGTCCTCGCGCCCGGCCGGTTCGAGGCGGTGGTCCTCAGTCACGCGCCGGCGAGCTGGCCGGATCGGTTCGCGGCCGTCGAGCGCGCCCGCTGGATCGCCACGATCGTCGCGTCGATCGCGATCCTGGCGGGCCTCGGCGGGGCGTTGGCGCTCGGCCGCACCCGTCCGGTCCTCGGTGCCAGCCTGCTCCTCGCCCTCCACTCGGTCGGCCAGGTCTTTTTCCTCCACTCGCTCGCGGTCACCGACCAGGTCTCGTTCTACCGCGAGCCGCCGCCCGCCCTGGCCGCGGTCACCGCCGTGGCGCGCGACGCGCCCGTGGCGCACGCCGAGTACCTGGACCTGTTCGGCGAGTCGCCGAGCGCGATCGGCCCGGACAACCGGCCCCAGTGGGCCATCCGTCAGAACTACCTGGCGCTGTCACCGTTCGCCGGCGTCCTCCACGGTCTGCGCTACGAGCTCGATCGCTCGCCTGAAGGGCTCGGCTCGTTTCTGGAACGGGTCGCGGTGGCGCTGGTGGAGGGCGCTCCGGACGACTCCACCAGGGTCCGGACGCTGTCTCGCTGGGGTGTGGCGACGGTGATCTCGGAGGACCTGCTGCGGGGCGTGCCTCCGGATCTGGCCGAGCGGGTGGCGAGCTTCCGCGGGGTGATCAAACCGGTCCACGTCTACCGGCTGCGGGACGTGCTGCCGGAGGTCTCCTTCGCGGAGACGGTCGTGTCCGTCCCCGACCTCACCGCCGCGCGGGATGTGCTCCTCGACCCGGCGTTCGACGCCGCGTGTCAGGTGATTCTGCCGGGCGCGGAGGATCTGCCGGTACCGGCCGCCGCGGACCCGGCCTGCGCCGAGCGGCGTGACGTGGGGCGGGCACACGTCGTGCGCACCAGCCCGGAGAGCCTCGAGATCGCGGTCGACGCCCCGGTGGCCGGGGTCGTCGTCGTCCAGCGCGCCGATCTGTCGCTCTGGCGGGCGGAGGTCGACGGCGCCCCGGCGCGGGTCGAGCCGGCGAACGTCTACAGGATCGGGGTGCGGGTTCCCGAGGGGGCGCGCCGGGTCCGCCTGTGGATCGACCGGCGCCCGCTGGTCGTCTCGTCCTGGATCGCCCTGGCGGGCCTCCTCGGTCTGGTGGCCCTGCTGGCGACGGCGGTCGCCGGCCGGCGGCCCCGTCGCGGCGTCGCTCCCGGCCCCGAAGGCGGGGGTGAGAGCCCCGCCCGCTGATACCATCGCCTGCCGATGACTTCCTCCGCTTCGACCCACTCCGACCACCGTCCGATCCGCAAGATCCTCGTCGCCAACCGGGGCGAGATCGCGGTGCGGATTCTCCGCGGTTGCCGCGATCTCGGCATCCGTGGCGCCGTCGTCTACTCCGAGCCCGACCGCGCGTCGCTGCCGGTGCTGCTGGCCGACGAGGCCTACCCCATCGGTCCCGCGGCGTCCCGCGAGAGCTATCTCCGCGCCGAGGCGATCGTCGAGCTGGCTCGGGAGATCGGCGCCGATGCCGTCCACCCCGGCTACGGCTTCCTGGCCGAGAACGCCGACTTCGCCCAGGCCTGTTCCGACGCCGGGGTGAAGTTCATCGGCCCGCCGACTGACGCGATCCGCATCATGGGCTCGAAGGTGGAGAGCCGCCGGCTGATGATCGACGCCGGCGTGCCGGTGGTCCCCGGCGGACGCGATCCGTTGGCGAGCCTCGAGGAGGCCGAACAGGCGGCCGAGGAGATCGGCTATCCGGTCATGCTCAAGGCTGCGGCCGGCGGCGGCGGCAAGGGCATGCGCCGGGTCGACGGCCCCGAGGACCTGGCGAGCGCTTTCCGCGGCGCCCGCTCGGAGGCCGCGGCGAGCTTCGGCGACGACTCGGTCTACATGGAGAAGTACATCGTCGAGCCGCGCCACGTGGAGATCCAGATCCTCGGCGACGAGCACGGTCGGGTGGTCTCCCTCGGCGAGCGGGAGTGCTCGCTCCAGCGCCGCCATCAGAAGGTGGTCGAGGAGGCCCCCTCGCCGGTGGTCGACGCGGCGCTACGCCGGAAGATGGGCGAGGCCGCGGTCAAGGCGGCCGAGGCGGTGGGCTACACCAACGCCGGCACCGTCGAGTTCCTGCTCGACGCCAACGGCGACTTCTTCTTCCTCGAGATGAACACCCGGCTCCAGGTGGAGCACCCGGTGACCGAGCTGGTGACCGGCATCGACCTGGTCGAAGCGCAGATCCGGATCGCCGAGGGCGAGCCCCTCGGGCCACCGTTCGACACCCGTGACTGGGTCGAGCCCCGGGGCCACGCCATCGAGGTGCGGATCTACGCCGAAAGCCCGTACCGGGGCTTCGCGCCATCGCCGGGGCGGATCGAGCTGCTGCGCCTGCCCGAGGGGCCCGGCGTGCGCAACGACTGCGGCGTCGCCGAAGGGGGCGAGGTGACCATCCACTACGACCCCATGGTGTCGAAGCTGATCGTCTGGGGCCGGGACCGGGAGCAGGCCATGGTCCGCCTCGACCGGGCGCTTCTCGAGCTGCGCATGGAGGGGATCGAGACCAACGTCTCGCTGTTCCGGGCGCTGCTCGTCGATGCCGACTTCCGCGCCGGGCGGATGGACATCGCCATGCTCGACAGGAAGCTCGCCGCCGGCGGGCTCCGGCCGCCGGATGCCGCCGACGACGGCGAGCCGGCCGACCTGCCGCTGATCGCCGCCGCCCTGGCCCACCATGGAGAAGCCTTACGCCGTGCCGCCGGGCGGGCCGAGGCCTCCGGCGCGGGTGCCAGGCGCGCCGGCCGCCGCTCCGCCTGGGCCGTCGCCGGCCGGCGCGAGGCCGTGGGAGGTGGATCATGGAGCTGATCGTTCGTCACGGGGAGCGGGAGGAGCGGGTCCGGATCGAGCCCGACGGCGGCCGGTTCCGCGTCGAGGTCGGCGACACGGTGCACACCGTCGAGGCGGTGCGCCTGGACGAGGGGAGCGCCCTCTGGAGCCTGATCGTCGACGGCGCCCAGCACGAGGTGGCGGTGCGCCGTGACCGCCGGGAGCGCTACGCGGTTGCCACGCGGCGTTCGAGCCACACGGTCGAGGTCACCGACCCGCTGACCCACCTCGCCCGTGAAGCCCACGGCGCGGCGGCGGCCGGAGGGGTGCAGACGGTCACCGCCTACATGCCCGGCCGGGTGGTGGCGGTGCTCGTGGACGAGGGCGACGAGGTCGAGCCGGGCCAGGGCGTGGTGGTGCTCGAGGCGATGAAGATGGAGAACGAGATCGCCGCCGAGCACGGGGGCGTGGTGACCAAGGTCCACGTCGAGCCCGGCCAGGCGGTCGAAGGGGGTGACCCCCTGTTCCAGCTCGCCCCCGCCTGAGCCCTCCCGGTCGCCCGGGCTCCCGCGCGTCGCCAGCTCAGACCGGGGGGAGCCGGCGCGGCAGGACTACCCGTCCACCTGCTTCCAGCGCTGGTGCATCCAGAGCCACTGGTCGGGGTGCTTCCTGATCGCGGCTTCGGCCGCGGCGAGATACCGGCGGGTGAGCTCGGCGACCGCCTCCTCTCCTTCGAATCCGGCCTCGGTGACGTCGCTCGGCCAGATGGCCGGCGCGAGCTCCACCCGGTAACGCCCCTTGGGCAAGGGGAAGCCGTGGATCGGCACCACCGCCGCGCCGGTGCGAAGCGTCAGCCGCGCCAGGATCGGCGTGGTGTAGGCCGGGATGCCGAAGAAGGGCACCCAGATGCCCTCACCCCGGCGCGCCCGCTGATCGATCAGGATGCCGACCCGCTCGCCTCGGTTGATCGCCTTGAGCATCTGGCGCACCGCGCCCTGCTTCGGGATGAGCTGGTTGCCGAACCGCTTGCGCGAACGGACCAGCTCCCGGTCGAGCCAGGGGTTGTCCAGGGGGCGGCCGACCACCGAGAGCGGGCCGCCGTAGACGCCGGGCGGGTAGGCGGCGATCTCCCACAGGCCGACGTGGGCCGAGAGCACGATGACGCCGGTCTCGTCGGAGCGCTCCTCGGCCTCCTGGAGGTGCTCCCAGCCCACCAGGTCGACCCGCCGGCAGAGCTCCTCCAGATCGAAGCGGCCGGCCGAGATCGCGTCCGTCATCCCCATGCCGAAGTGCTCGAAACAGGCCCGTGCCAGGCGCGCGTGCTCGGTGGTGCCCAGCTCCGGCAGCGCTCGGGCGAGGTTCTCCTCGGCGATCCGGCGGTGGCGGCGGAGCACCCGCCAGGCGAGGGCCCCGATCGAGCGTCCGACGCGCCGCGCCGCCGTGTGGGGCAGCGCGCGTACCGCGCCCTTGGCCAGGAGAACGGCGCCGTATTCGACGAGGTGGCGCACCGGTGCGTGCTTCATGGCGTGTCTCCGTCCTCTCCGCTCCGGAGCTCGCTCTCGGCTCCTCGGCCGGCGAGCCCGAGCCGGCGGTCGAGCCAGTCGAAGAACGAGGGCTCGGGCTCCGCGCGGACCGGAATCTCGGCGAGCGGCAGATCGAGCCGGCCGAGGAGCTTGACCCGGTCCTTCGAGGTGGTCGCCACGGCGGCGGCCCCCGAAGCCTCGGCGCGCTCGGCGATCTTGACCAACGAGCCGGCCGGATAGGCGTGATGATCGCCGAATCGGAGCTCGGACACCACCGTGAGGCCCGCACTCTCCGCCGCGCGCCGGACGCCCTCCGGCCGGGCGACACCCGAGACCAGGACCACCCGGGTCCCCCGCTCGACCGGACCGCCGGTCACCCAGCGCGCGTCCTCGACCCGGGTCGGGGCCGCGAACGCTTCGCCGTGGAACCCGAACGGCACGAGCGCCCGGCCGACCTCCCGGGCGAGCTCGGCGGTCGGCGGCGTCGGGCCGGCGCCGGTCAGCAGCACCGCGTCGGCGAAAGCGGACGAGGCGAGGGGCTCCCGCAGGTGGCCCGAGGGGGCGAGGCGGCCGGCGCCGAACGGGTCGGCCATCGGCAGCGCCAGCAGGTCGACGTCCCGGGCCAGGCGCAGGTGGGAGAAGCCGTCGTCGAGCACGAAGAGGTCGGGCGGTGGGTCGAGGTGGGCGAGGGCGTGGCGGCCCGCGGCGGCGCGGTCCGGGCAGACGAGGACGGCGACGCCCGGAAGCTCGCCGGCCAGGAGCACCGGCTCGTCCCCGGCGACGCTCGGGGGTAGCAGCGGCCCCTCTCCCGGGCGCCCGGTCGAGACCACCCGCACGCCGTCGCCCCGGCTCTTGTAGCCGCGGGAGAGGATCGCCACCCGCAGGCCTCCGCCGGGGCGGTCTCTCAAGTGGCGGGCGACGGCCGCCGTCAGCGGTGTCTTGCCGGTGCCTCCCCAATGGAGGTTGCCGACCGAGACGACCGGCCGGGGCAGGCGCTCGGCGCGCTGGGCCCAGTGGCGGCGCCGTGCCCGATGGGCGGCACCGTAGAGCAGTTGCCAGGGGGATCGGGGTGGCGTGGGCGTTGGGGGGAGGGCCGGCGGCACGCTCTAACCCCTCGGTCCGAGCTCGTTCAACATCGCCACCGTCCTCTCCGCCGCGCCCCGATTGCGGTCGATCAGCGCTCTCCCCTTTCCTCCGACCCGCTCCGCGTCCTCGGGATCGTCGAGCCACCGTTCCCAGGCCGCCGCCAGCTCGGCCGGAGAGCCGACCCGGGCCCAGGCGCCGTCCTGATCGAACTCATGGGCGATCTGGCGGAAGTTCTCCATCGACGGTCCCACCGCCACCGGCACCCCCCAGCGGGCGGCCTCGAGCGGGTTGTGGCCGCCGGTGGGGACGAGGGTACCGCCGATGAAGGCCGCCGCCGCCATGCGGTAGAGGCCGGCCAGCTCGCCCAGGCTGTCGAGGAGGAGCACCGCGGGTCGCTCCGGTTGCGCCCGATCCGGGCTCTGGTCTCCGTTCTGCTCGCTCCGGCGGGCCATGGCGAGGCCGGTTCCGCCCACCGTCGCAGCCGCCTCGTCCCAGCGCTCCGGGTGCCGGGGGGCGAGCACCAGGAGCGCCCGCTCTCCGCCGCCCAGCCGCTCGAACGCTTCGATCACCTGCTCTTCCTCGCCGGCCATGGTGGAGCCGGCCACCAGCACCGGTCGTCCGCCCGCCAGACGCTCGACCAGGGTCTCCACTTCCGGCGTCCGCGCCGGCTCCGGTGTCTCGTACTTGAGGTTGCCGGTCACCACCACGCGCTCGGTGGGGACCCCGAGGGTGCTCAGCCGCCGGGCGTCCTCCTCGGTCTGGACGCCGAACCGGTGGACCGGCTCGAAGAGCGGCCGCAGCAGCCAGGGGACCCAGGCGTGGATCTTCGTCAGGCGCCGGAAGCTCCGGTCGCCGACCCGGCCGTTGACCACCGCCACGGGGAGGCCGCGCCGTGCCGCTTCCCGGAGCACCAGGGGCCAGTAGTCCCCCTCCACCAGCACCAGGGACCCGGGCCGGAAGCGGCGAAAGAAGCGGCCGACGGCGAACCCGAGGTCGAACGGCAGGTAGGCGACCGACGAGCGGTTCCGGAACGCGGCCCGCGCCCGCTCCTGGCCCGTCGGCGTGACCGTCGTGACGACCGCCGGCTGCTCTTCCGGCAGGTGCCGGGCGAGGGTCGCGGCGACCCCCACCTCGCCCACCGAGACGGCGTGGATCCAGAGGCCGTCCCGACGGACGTCCCGCGAAGGGTCTTCCCTGCGGTCGAAGCCCAGCCGGCCACGGAGCGTGGGAAGGTAGTGCCCTCCCCGCCGGAGGAGGAGGACCGGGGCCGCCAGCAGCAGGGCCGCTGCCATCAGGAATTGGTAAAGGAGCCAGCGCATCACGGCGGGGCAGTATAATCGCTCCGCGGACGCCCGCCTTCCGTGCAAGGAACCGAAACCCGATGTCTGATCACGATAGACGCTCCGACGAACCGTCCCGTAAACATGGGGAAGGAGAGAAGATGCCGGAGCTCGTCTATTCAGAGAGGCGCCATCGGGCCGCCTGGGAAGAACGCACCGACCGGGATCTGCTCGAAGGGATCCGCGCTCGGGACGAGGCGGCCCTCGACGAGCTGATCACCCGCAAGACCGGGCCGTTGCTGCAGCTCGCGTACCGCATCGTCGGCGACCGCGAAGAGGCCCGAGACATCGTGCAGGTGGCCTTCTTCCGCGTCTGGGAGCAGGTCGAGCGCTTCGATTCCCGCTGGAGCCCCAACACCTGGATCTACCGCATCGTCAACAACCTGGCCATCGACCACCTGCGCTCGCGCC
>Ga0210123_1001010_pt1 | contig 15331 bp, 11 predicted proteins | sample Muzzi_PWB_D2_FD_185535 | JGI IMG/M metagenome (GOLD analysis project Ga0210123, IMG submission 185535) | Wetland microbial communities from San Francisco Bay, California, USA, that impact long-term carbon sequestration - Muzzi_PWB_D2 (SPAdes) | ecosystem: Environmental > Aquatic > Marine >... | reverse complement strand
CAAGGCGTGGGGCTCCGCCTGCCAGCGCCTCGCGGGCGCTCAGTGTTGCACTGCCACCGGCGTGGAGGGCCCGCGGTCGCTGACACCTGCGACCGTGAGCCCCCGGTCCGACCCTGGACATCCCGGCGCTGTGCGGACACCTCTCCGGTGAGCTGAAACGGCCGTCGTCCGCGCCGGCCACACTCCCGAAACTTGAAGCGGCCGGACCTGTGCCGGCCGAGCGTGAGCGAAGCGAACGGCCCTCCGTCGGGCTCTGTCCCGGCCGAGGTGCCAGCCAAGCGAGCGTTCCCACTCCTGGGTCGGAGCAGACGGGCCGGGGGCGGGCGTCCCTTTCTCCCTGTGCGGGGGGAAAGGGATCGAGGGTTTGGGGGGCGACCCAGCAGTCCGCGATCCGACAAGACCGAGCGGGCGGCGGAGGAGGTCGGGGAGCTGTTCGGGCTCGAGGGCTCCGTTTTTGCCCAGCCATGAGGGCATGCTACAGGGTCTCGAGCAGTGCCGCGGCTTCCCGCAGGTCGGGCGTTCGGTGGCCCTCTTCGAACCGGCCGTAGACCTCGGAGAGGAGCCGCCGGGCACCCCGGGTGTCGCCTCGCGAGTCGAGCAGGCGGGCCTGGCAGCAGGCGGTGCGAAGCTCGATGGTGAGCGCTCCCTGGCGTCGGGCGAGCGCTCTGGCGTGCTGGAGGGAGGTTTCGCCCTTCTGGCCGTCCCCCTGCTCGAGGTAGATACATCCCTCCAGTCGGTCGAGCTCGGCGTGCCAGAAGGAGCTGTGACCCCTGGAGGTCTTGCTCTTCCGTGCTGTTCCGATCTGGACGAGCGCCTCTTCGAGCTTGCCCGCCCGCTGGAGGGCGTCCGCGTGAATGCCGAGTAGGTAGGCCAGGCCGATGGTCGTGCCCGCTCTCCGGTATGTTTCGAGCCCGGTTTCGATCCGCGCGAGCCCGCGCGCGATTTCCCTCGCCCGCTCGCTCTGGAAAACGCGCGCCCAGCCGTCGAGGATGGTGGTGAGCGCCAGCCGGTGGGGGAGGGCCTGCCCGGGGGCGCTCGCGGTGGGCGTCTTGGTCCAGCGGCGTACGGCGTCCGGCTCTCGTCGGAGCTGGTGGAGGACGGTCACCTGGGCCTGGACGAAGGGAAGGCCGTGTGCGTGGTCCGGCTCCTCCACCAGGGCCAGGGCGGCCTCGGCCTGTCCCGCGGCCTGGTCGGCGCGGCCGAGGAACCAGAGGGCGAGGGCCGCCCAGCCGTGGCAGGCGGCCTTCGGGTCCTTGCCCAGGGTCGCGGTCAACGGGCTGGGGCAGGGCTGGCTCTCGATCTCGAGCCCCTGCTCGGCGAGCCGGAGGGCCTGTTCGAACCGCCCCTGGTGGAAGACGGAGCTCGTGAGGAGCTCGATGCTCTCGAGCGCGGCGGAGACGGTTTCCCCCGGGCAGGGTTGGCCGCGCTCCGACACCGGGTGGTCCGAGAGGTCGAGGAGGCTCAGGCTCTCCTCCATGAGCTCCTGGGATCGTCTGTGCTCACCCCGGTGCTCGTGGAGGGTGGCCAGCCAACACAGGACCGTTGCCAGGCGGGTCCGGTCGGCCTCCGCCTCGGCCAGCTCGCGGGCCCGCGTCAGCTCCCATTCGAGCTCCGAGGGTGACCAGCGCTGGAGCAGGTCGCGGGCGGTTGCGAGGTGGTCGTCGATCCGCCGGAGCCCGCGGGTCTGGCCGCCCGGAGAAGTGGCGGATCGCTCTCCGACCTCCGCGACGAAGCGCACTCCCTTCCCCTCGATCGTTTCGATCACCCGTTGGTCCGGGCCGTCGTCGACCGCCTCACGGACCGAGGTCAGGCGGCTCGAGAAGGCCGCGTCCGAGAGGGCGTCCTCGTTCCAGACTCGCTCGATCAGCTCCTCCTTGGTCACGATCCGGTCCCGGTGATCGATCAGGTAGACGAGCGCGTCGAGGAGCGGCGGTCGCACCGGGATCGCGCCACCGTGACGGCGCAGCTCGTACAGCTCGGTATCGAGCTCGAACTCCTCGAAGGCGTAACAGGTCAACGGAGCCGTCGTCTCAGAGCGGGAGCAGCTCCCGCGGGGTCTCGTCTCTTCCGGGTGAGTACTCTCGAATAATAGCCGAGCCGACCGGTGGAAGTCGAGACGAAAAGGAGGCGAGGCTGTAATCCCTTTCGATTCAGGATTTTCGAGAGTGATGTCTGTTGATCGAATATTCAAGAACAAGAAGACTTTGTGGGCAACGGCTCGGTTCCCGGTTCGCCCGGGGGACCGGCTGGAAGCCCTCGGAGGCCCTGCTCGATGCAATGCTCGAGGCGCGGGCAGGTCCGCCGCCGCGGCAGGCTAGTGGTCTGAGTCACGAATCCCTTGCGTTCCGCGCAGGGGTCTTGCGGAGTGAATCCAAGGCGCGAGGAGGAGGCGATGCCGTAGCATCGTCGACGACGAGCAACACCGGAGACACCCGCAACCCCCCTGCGCGGAAGGCAAGGGATTCGTGACTCAGACCACTAGCCTGCACTATTCATGAGGCGCCGTAGCGAGAGCCGCAAGTGGGTGTGAGATCAGGGCGCACACAGCGATGCGCGACGCAGGCGTACTGGACAGTACGTCGAGGAGCAAAGAGCGAGTACGCCCTGAGATTGCATGCAATTGCGGCTCGCAGTAGGTGACTCATGAATAGTCCAGGCTAGGAGTCGAGCGCCGCCCGCACCGCTTCCTCGGCGTGGATGCGGGTCGTGTCGAAGAGGGGCACGGGGCTGTCCGCGTCGCTGACGAGGAGCGGGATCTCGGTGCAGCCGAGGATCACGCCCTGGGCTCCCTGATCGGCCAGGTCGTGGATGATGCGGCGGAAGTCGTCGCGCGAGCCGTCCTCGATCCGTCCGCGGACGAGCTCTTCATAGATCACCCGATGGACGAAGGCACGGTCCCGGGGCCCGGGGGTGAGGACGTCGAGGCCGAAGCGCTTCTGGAGGCGTCCGCGGTAGAAGTCCTGTTCCATGGTGAAGCGAGTGCCGAGGAGGCCGACGCGGGTGAGGCTCTGGGAGCGGATGCGCTGTCCGGTGGCGTCGGCGAGGTGGAGGAGGGGGATGTCGATGGCTGTCTGGATGGTGTCGGCGACGCGGTGCATGGTGTTGGTGCACAGCAGCAGCAGGTCGGCGCCGGCGTCCTGGATGCGGCGGGCGTCTTCGGCCAGGAGGTGGCCGGCCTGGTCCCAGTCGTCGGCGGTCTGGAGCTGTTCGATCTCGGCGAAGTCGACGGAGAGCAGGATGCACCGGGCGGAGTGGAGGCCGCCGAGGCGCGCGGCGGTCTCCTGGTTGATGATGCGGTAGTACTCGACAGAGCTTTCCCAGCTCATGCCGCCGAGGAGGCCGATGGTCTTTGGGGTGGGCATGGGGGAATTGTAGTGGGGCGGGGCGGCTTGTCCGGGCCCGAGGCATGGTCGGGAGCGGTCGGGAGGAACCGGGGCTGGAGCTCTTCGAAGGGGGAGAGCAGCCCTACTCGGGGTGCCTCCATCTGGGCGGGATCACTGCCTCGCCGCCCGCCGTCGGGACCGCCACCGGCTGACGGAGGTGACGCGGAGGGAGGATCTCCTCTCCTCCCCCCGCATCTTCGGCCTAGCTGGACATGTCCCGGATCTTGAGACCCAGTCCGAGCAACACCAGCAGGATCACGATCAGCGAGACCGCGAGCCCTTTGCGACGGTACTGGAGCTCGTCGAGCGCCTTCTGTGCAATCCCCAGGGCGGTCGTCGCCTGGTCCATGCCCTCCTTGCGCTGGGTGATGAACTGGCTGTCTTCCGATGCGTCGAAGGTGTGCACCAGGACCTCGAGCTGGATCTGGGCGTCGACCGCACGGTCGATGGCCAGGGAGGCCTCCTCGGTGAGCACGCCGCCGCGCTTGGCGGAGAGCATGATCCGCTCGGCGCGGGCGGTCATCGAGGTGAGGTCGCGCATGGTGGTCAGGTAGGTCTGACTGGTGTCCCAGCCCACCGCCTCGGGGGCGAGCGTCGGCTCTTCGGCGTGGCAGTCGCCGCACCGGCGAACCGATGCCTTGACCGTCTCGCCGGTGGCCGGGTCCTCGTAGGTGTAGTAGGTCTGGCCGATCCGGAACTTCTCGAACAGGCGCCGGAACTCCGGCCGCAGGGTGTCGGGGAGCGTCAGGCCGGCATGGATCGCCGGGCTGGTGGGCTCTTCTCCATCCCCTTCGGCTTCGGCGGTCTCTTCGGCCACAGGCCTGTTCCCTCGCTGGTGGGGCTCGATCAACAGCGCCTGGTTGACCATCCAGTCGAACAGGTCGATGCCCTCGAGCCCCTTCTCCTGTGCCCGCGCCAGCAGCCCGTCGCGGGTCTGCTCGTAATGCTGGCGGATCTTCTGGGGTTCCTCCGGCACGTCGCCATCGGCCTCGACGGCCAGCGGGCCGCCCGCTCCGTGGCAGAAGGCGCACGGAATTTCCGGAAGCGGTGCCAGCATCGCCACCGACGGGCGGACCACGGCGTGGTTGCCATGGCAGGTGCTGCACTCGCTGAACTGGACGAAGTTCTCCAGCTTGCCCTGGGGCGAGTCCGCCTCGTGGCAGTTGGCGCACGCGCCGGGGCCCATTCCTTCGATGTACTCCTCGTGGTTCTGGAAACCGGCCCGCTTGCCGCTGTCGCGGAAGAGGCCCGCCTCGCGGCCGTGGCACTGGCCGCAGACGTAGGCGATGGAGTCGATGCCGGGAGGCGCCGCCCCATGGTTGCCGTGGCAGTCGTTGCAGGTCGGCGCCGTCAGGTCTTCTTTGTCGTACATGGCGGCGGCGTGCACGCTCCGGGTCCACTTGGCGTACTGGTCGACCGGCAGCGGCCGGCCGTCCGGCGTGGTGTAGCCGGCCATGTAGTCGGCGTCTCCGTGGCACCGGCGGCAGGTATTGGCCACGTTCGTCGGATGAACCGGCGACCGGGGATCGCTCGGCGCCAGGATGCCGTGGATGCCATGGCAACTGATGCAGGTCGCCACCTTGGTGTCACCGCGCAGGAAGAGGGCTTGGCCGTGCTGGCTGGTCAAGTACTCCTGGCGCTGGTCGACCCGGGGGTCGGGCTGGAACCGCCGCATGTAGGACGGGTCCGAGTGGCACCGCCCGCAGAACGAGGGAACCTCTTGCGCCGTGGGTACGCCGATGAACGGGTTGGGCTGGAACTCCGGGTCCATGGCCTCGTCGATGCTCTGGCCGAGAGCCGGGTCCGGGTTGCCGCCGTGGCAGTCGGTGCAGCCGAGGTCGACCGCGGCGTGGACGCCACCCGCGAAGTTGGTGACGATCTCCTTGATGTGCTCTTCCCCGAACCAGTCGGGGTTGCTGTGGCAGATCACGCAAGAGCTCTGCTCGAGACCCGCGACCGGGTCGGAAGTCTCCTCTTGAGCGCGGACCGCGCTCGGTAGCGCGAGGACCAGGGCGATGATCGGAGCGATGCGGAGCGACTGGCTGATCACTGGTCTACCTCCTCCCCCTCGGTGGTCGCTCGTTCCCCTTGTTGGCGCACGACAAACCCGAACAGAGCCATCAAGGCGAAGGCTCCGAGAACCACCCAGACCGGGCCCAGCGAGTGGTAGCCCCAGGCGGTCATGGCAACGATGAAGACCAGGGAAAGGGCGCCGATCACGGTGAACAGCGGGCTCTTTCCCTCGCGCATCAAGCGGCGATCGAGGAACGGCACCAGCACCAGAAGCAACCCGCACAGGCCGAAGCCCAGGATCGGGATCGCCTCGTACTCGAGCCCGGCGATATGACCACCCGGGACCAGCTTCAGGGTCTGGAACATGAACATGAAGTACCACTCCGGGGCGATATCGGCGTAGGCCGGAGCGAACGGGTCGGCCTTCTCTCCGAGCTCCCAGGGAAAGAGGGCTGCCAGGGCGGCGAGCACCGCGAGCGCCACGATCCAGCCGAACATGTCGCGCAGGGCGAAGTGGGGCCAGAACTTCATCGGGCGGCGCTTCTTGGACTCCTCCGCGACCGTCGGCGGCACGCTCATGCCGTGGAGCTGGACGAGCATCAGGTGGAGTCCGAGCACCATGGTCGTGATTGCCGGCAAGATCGCCACGTGGATGCCGTAGAAGCGCGACAGCGTGGCGCCGGTGACGCGGTCTCCGTTGCGCAGGAAGCGCACCGTCCATTCGCCCATGACCGGGACCACGCCCGCGATCTCGGTTCCCACCTTGGTGGCGAAGAAGGCGAGCTTGTTCCAGGGCAGGAGGTAGCCGGAGAAGCCGAAGCCCATGGCGAGGAAGAAGAGCAGGCAGCCCGTGATCCAGGTCACCTCACGGGGCGGGCGATAGGCCTTTCCGAAGTAGACGGTGATCAGGTGGATCCAGGCGGCGAACACCATGAGGTTCGCGGACCAGGAGTGGATCGAGCGGATCAACCAGCCGAACGGGACGGTGGTCATCAGGAACTCGACCGACTCGAAGGCGCCCTCGGCCGACGGCCGGTAGTAGAGCATCAGCAAGATGCCCGTCACCACCTGGACGGCGAAGAAGAAGAGGGTCATGCCCCCGAAGTAATAGATGACCGAGTAGCGGTGGGTGGGGACCGTCTTGTGCTCGGCCAGCTCGCGGGCCTTGTTCAAGTAGACCCGGTCGTCGAGCCAGTTTCGAATCGCTTCGCGTGCAGCGGCCATGGCTCAGGCGCTCCTCGAGACGACGACCGTCTTCGGCAGGGCAGGGCTCTCCGAGATCAGGTGGACGTCGTACTGGGTCAGAGGGTTGGGCGGAGGGCCGCCGACCACCTGTCCCTTCAGATTGAAGTTGCCGTTGTGGCAGTTGCACCAGATCAGCTCTTTGTCCTTGTGGTACTCGACGATGCACGACAGGTGAGTGCAGGTCGCCGTGAAGGCCCGGAACTCCTCGGCGCCGACGCGGATGACGATCACCGGTTCGGCGCCGAACGAGACGATCTTGAAGCCCTTCTCCAGAAAGGCCGGGTCGTTGACTGGACCGGCCTCTACCTGGTTCGTTGCCGCCTCGGTCCTCTCCGGTGGTGTGAGGAACTTCGTCACCGGATAGAAGACTGCTCCCCCCAGAAGGCCGCTCGCTATGCCGAGCAGCCAGTTCGTGAAAGTGCGGCGGCTTGATTTGCTCTCTGCCATGGAACCTCCTCCCCTCTGCGATCCCCCGGAGCTCCCAAAGACCTGGCCGCGAGGCAAACCCCCACCGCAACGCGCTGGTGCTGGATGCGCACCGTATGTTGCTGAGCGGACCCGCAAATGCGGGACTTGAGTGCCAGGCCGGGAGCGATCGTTCGTCCGTCGTTAGCGTGCAGGGTACCACCGGCTGACGGCCATCCCCGCATGGGTGGTGCGAGCCTATTCCGATGGGTGGGGAGATTCCAGGTCGAGAACCCGATTGGGTGGGCCGGCCTCGGTGATCCGGTGCCGGTCAGGCGCCGATGTGAACGACGATCTCTCGGCTCTTGCGGCTGGTGCGGTGCTCCCAGAGGAAGACGCCCTGCCAGGTGCCGAGCGCCAGGCGGCCGTCGAGGATGGGGATGGCGATCGAGGTGTCGGTGAGGGCCGCCTTGATGTGGGAGGGCATGTCGTCAGGGCCTTCGATGGTGTGGGTGTAGAGGGGGTCGTGCTCGGGGACCTGCCGCGTCATCCAGCTCTCCAGGTCGCGGCGGGCGGAGGGGTCGGCGTTCTCCTGGATCGTGAGGCTGGCGGAAGTGTGGCGGATGAAGAGGGTGCAGAGCCCTTCCTGGATCCCGGCTTCGGCCACGACGGCGGCGATGCGGTCGGTGATTTCGTGGAGGCCCTGGCCGGTGACGGGGATGGTGAGCATTCGGATCATGACGGGGTGTGATGTTAGCGCGTCGGGGGGCGGCTGGTGTTCGGTGGTGCTCAGGGGAGGACGGCGGCGAGGACGGCGCGGACGGCGGGGACGGAGAGGCTGTTGCCGACGAGGGGCCAGGCCTTGGCCTGTGGGAGGTCGGGGGGGAGGGTGTAGGTCGGTGGGAAGCCCAGGATTCGGAGGATTTCGTGGGCGGCGAAGCGGCGCAGGCGGCCGTCTCGACGTGGGGGGAGGCGGAGGTAGGAGCCGCTTCGAACCGGGGAGCGGCCGTAGGCGGCGGTGAAGCAGGCGGTGGTGGCGGCCGGGTCGTGGGGGTCGAGGACGTGGAAGGCGTGCCGGTAGCGCTCGGCGAGGTCCGGGGGGACTTCGAGGGCTCGAGGGGGCTTCTGGTCGAGGGCGTGGTCGATGAGCTCGGGGAGCCGTTCGCCGGTCCAGCCGCCGTCTCCCCAGGGGGCGGGAGCGGTGTCGAGGGTGGCCGCCAGGTAGAAACGGCGGCGGCGGTTGGGGACACCGAGCTCGGTGGGGCAGAGGTGGATCTCCCGCACGTGGTAGCCGGCGCGGTCGAGGGTTTCTCGGAGCGTTGCGTGGCACTGGGAGCCCTGGAAGCCGGGGACGTTTTCGAGCGCGATGGCGCGGGGGCGGACGGTGGCGATGTGTCCGCTGAGCTCGAGGAGGCTCTGTGCCCGGGGGTCGGCGGCGTCGCGGCGCAGGCCTCGGCGGGTGAAGGGCTGGCAGGGTGGGGAGAGCCACCAGAGGTCCGCGCCGAAGGCGGCGAGGTCGGAGGCTCGAAGGCCGTCGAGGGTGCGGGCCTGGGTGGGGTGGTGGGGGTAGTTGCGGCGGTAGGCCGCGAGGGCCTGGGTGTTGATGTCGAGGGCGGCGGCAATGCGGGCGGTCGTGGGGAGGGCGGCGGCGCAGCCGCCGATGCCGCAGTAGAGCTCGAGGACGGTCGGGTGGGTGGCCACGGCGTAGACATACCACGGGGGCGGTCCGATGATCGGCGGCGGTGATGGCCGTCTGTTTGAAGTGGCCGGACCTGTGCCGGCCGATCGGTTCGCCATGGACGGGCGGCTGGTCGGAGGGTCTGGGAGGCCGCTCGCTCCGCTCGCACTCCGGCTGGCACAGGTCCGGCCGCTTCATGTAGAGAGGGTGGTTCGGGACCGCTACAGCTGACTTCAGGGTGTGGGTTTTGGGCGTTCGGTTGTTTGGTCTGCCTTCGTTTGTGCTCCGGAGGGTCGGGGGCAGGCGTCCCTTTCCCCCCGTGCGGGGGGAAAGGGATCGAGGGTTTGGGGGGAGATGAGGTCACCCTCACCTTCACCGTCGCACCGGCACCTCCACCGGGCGGGTCAGGACGAGCTCGATCCTGGCTCCCTCCGGGAGGACGACCTCTTCCCCTTCGGAGCGTGAGGCGATGACGGTGCCGGCGGCGGCGCCTATCAGGGCTCCGAGGACGGTGCCTTTGCCCTTGTCGCTCTTGTCGAGCACCCGGCCGAGGATCGCTCCGCCGACGGCGGCTCCGCCGATGGTGGCGGCGTCGCGGGCGGTTTCGTTCTTGCCCTTGACCGCGAAGTCGGCCTGGATCGGTACGCCGTCCGGGTCCGGTGCGCCGGGGATGTCGAGCAGGTGGAACTCGAGGTCGAGGCGGGCCCGGCCGCCGACGCGCTGGGAGAGCGGGACGGCTTCGACGATTCGGCCGACGATGGTCGATCCGGCCGGGATCACGACGTCGCCGCCGCGCAGGACGTCCTCCGCGACGATGGAGCGGAAGAGGTCTCCGGCCTGTGCCGTGTTGCTCGCCACCTCTTCGGCGAGCTCGACCGTGAGGCGGGTGCCGGAGGGCAGGAGCCGGCTATCCCAGATCTCGGGCTCGATTTCGGGGGGCGGTTCGAGCGAGGGCTCCAAGCTCTCGTCGCCGCTCTCCTCGGGCTCCGGCTCGAGGCCTTCGCGGGCGGCGCGGTCGGAGCGTTGCTGAGAGAGGCGCCAGGCTTCGTTGTCGGTCTGGCTCGGCTCGTCCTCGGCGCCGTCGAGCTCTCGGGTGCCGGCGGCCGGTGCCGGCTTCGTCGCCGGCTCGCTCGGCTGCCGCGGCTCGGGAGCGGAGGGCTCGGCCTCGGGCAGGACCTTCTCCAGGCGGGCGATCTTGTCTTCCAGGGCGGCCTCGCGGCGCGCCAGCCTGGACTCCCGGCTCGCGAGCTCGCGCTCACGGTCGGTGAGCCCGTCATCCTTCGCCGGAGGGGGCGTCTCCGTGGCGACCTGTTCGTCGGCGCTCGCCGGGGTCGGCTCGGGTGTCGTGCTGGCGGTGTCGTCGGCCATCCCGGGTGCCGGTTCGGCCGCGGTCGTGTCGGGGGCTTCGGCGGCGGGCGCGGCCACCGGTTCGGTCTGTCCGGTTGTGGCCTCCGGCTCGCCGGAGCCGCAGCCAACGGCGAGGATCGAGGTCAACGAGAGCAGGGCTGAGAGGACGAGGACGGGTGGCGCGAACCGGGTCCAGGCGCCGGGCTGGATCGCGTGCTGGTTGGGGGCAGGCATGGTGATCTCCTTCACGGTCATACCGCCGGAAGATGACAGCAACCTTGATGCCACCCGCGTCGTGGTTGATCGGGTCGCCCCTCCTCGGCCTGGCCTCATCGCCCCTCCCCTGCTCGCCGTCCCCCGCTCCCCGCCTGGGGGGCACGGGCGCTCCCACCCAAGCGGCTTGGCCCATCGATCAGTGTCTATCTGGGAGGCCGCTCCCGCCACCGCCAGTGGGCGCCCAGCAGGCCGACGAGATAGCCGCTCAACGGAAAGAGCGCGACGAGCGGTGAGGCGATCTGGTCGGTGCCCGCCTGGAGCTGGTAGGCCGCCCAGTAGGAGAGGGCCACCGGTGCCGCGAAGAAGACCGTTCCCGCCCAGCGGCGCTGGCGCTCCGCCTCTTTGTGGGCGTACTCCCGCTCGCCGGAGGTCATCAGCGGGTCCTCGACCAGCTCCCAGCGCACCCGGTCGATCTCGCGCCCGCGGACGACCGTCAGGATGCCGCCCGACAGGCCGACCAGGGCGAGGAGCGCGGAGAGGGGCCAGAACGCCGCTTCGGTCAGGGCCGGCACGAGTCGCAGGCCGATCGACGCCAGGAAGCCGAGGACGAGGGCCGCCACGGCGACGGCCGCGGCAGCCGTCTGCACGGTCTCGAGCCGGTTTGCGTCACCGAGTTTTCCCATGGAGGGGATGCTATCGTGAGCCGACTTTCCCCCCGCAACGATTGACGATCAGGCTGCCTCTGATCGAGGACGAGCCCGACCTCGCGGATCAGCTCCGAACGGTGCTCACCGCCGGCACCCACTCCCCGGGTCTCTCCTCGAAACCTGCGGCCTGCCAGGACGTATCTCCTCGGAGCGCCCGGCCCTTCGCTCGACGGCGAAGGGCCGGGTCGCGATCGATCACACATCGACCGAGGAGGACTTCGTGAGACGACACCTGTTCCGATCTCCGGCGGCCGGCCTCCGCCCGGAGCGTACGCTCCGGGCGCTGTGGCCGGCGCTTGTTCTGCTGGCCGCCACCTGGGGAGCGGCCCCGGCCGCGGCCGTGAGCTATGACGAGTACCACGACTTCGGCGAGGTCGAGGCCCAGCTCCGGGCCTGGGCCGAGCGGCCGGAGGTAGAGCTGGCCGACATCGGCCGTTCGGCCGGCGGCCACACGCTCTGGGTGGCGAGGATCGCCGGCCCGGGTCCGGTCGATCCCGACGCGCGCCCCGCGGTCTTCGTGGGGGCCAACATCGCGGGGCACCACAACGCCGGCACCGAAGCGGCGCTCGACCTGATCGCGACCCTCGTCGACGGCGAGCACGGCGACCTGCTCGTGAGCACGACGGTCTACGTGGCGCCGGTCCTCGACCCGGACGCCCATGACGCGCTCTTCGCTCCGGTCCGCGCGGCGCGCTCAGGCAACGGCTTCACCCTCGACCGCGACCGGGACGGCTTCGAAGCCGAGGACGGCTACGACGACCTCGACGGCGACGGCCGGATCACCAAGATGCGCATCGCCGACTCGGCCGGCGGCTGGCTGCCTCACCCGGAAGACCCGCGGGTGATGATCCGCGCCGACTCGGGCAAGGAACGCGCAGGCGCCTACCGCATCGTCTCCGAAGGGCGGGACGACGACGGCGACGGCGAGTACAACGAGGACCCGCCCTTCGGCGTGGCGCCGGACCGGAACTTCGCCCATCAGTTCCCCTATCCCGACCCGGGCGCCGGCCCGTGGCCGAGCTTCGCGCCCGAGTCCAGGGCGGTGATGGACTTCCTGCTCGCGCACCGCAACGTCGCCTTCGCCCTGGTCTACGGACCGGCCAACAACCTGCTGGAGAAGCCGCGGAGCCTCGGCGGCGGCGGCGACCTCGGCACCCAGAAGTTCAAGCTGCCCGAAGAGGTTGCGGAGTTCATCGGCCTCGACCCGGAGCCGGAGTACACCCTCGACGAGGTCTGGGAGGTGGTCAAGGACCTGCCGTTCGTGGTCCAGAACAACATCACCAAGGACCAGATCGCCCAGTTCCTCGGTGCTGGTCCGGCGACCAAGGTGGCGGACGAGGACATGGCCTGGATCGACCGCTTCGCCAAGGATTACGAGAAGCGGCTGGAGGAGGCCGGCCTGTCGAAGGACCGTCCCGCCGAGCAGTACGGCAAGGGCGGCTTCACCCCCTGGCTCTACTACCAGTACGGCGTGACGGCGCTCGAGCTCGACGTCTGGGGCGTGCCCAAGGCGGAGAAGAAAAAGGAGGAGGGAGCGGAGGAGGCCGAGGCCCTGACCGTCGAGAGCCTGGGCTCCATGAGCTCCGAAGAGGTCATCGCCCTCGGCGAGGAGGCGCTCGACGCCTTCTTGAAGGAGAACGGCGTGCCGGCCCAGTACAGCGGCCAGATGGTCATCGGGGCTCTGGAGGCCGGCCAGCTCACCCCGGAGCGCATGGCCCAGATGATCGGCCAGATGGGCGGCGGAGGAGGCGACGGTGACGCCGAGGAGGACGACGCCCAGACCAAGCGGGCGCGGGAGGTTCTGGCCTGGATCGACGAGCACGCTCCCGACGCCGTCGCTCCCTGGACCGAGGTCACCCTCCCCGACGGCACCAAGGCCGAGGTGGGAGGGCTCGATCCGTTCATCGAGACCACCCCGCCGTGGGCCGTCCTCGAGCCGGCTCTTGCGGCGCACACGGAGACCGTGCTCGACCTGGCCGGCAAGCTTGCGCGGCTCGAGATGCTCTCGGTCGAGGCCGAGCCGGTCGGAGACGGCAGCGGGGTCGTCCACGTGCGGGCGGTCGCCGGCAACCGCGGCGTTCTCCCGACCCACACCAAGCTCGACGAGCGCATGCGGACGCACCTGCCGGTGCGCCTGGAGCTGGTCACCGGCAACGGCGTGGAGCTGGTCACCGGCCAGCCGGCGGTGACTTCCGAGCGGCTCGAGGGCACCAGCGGCACGATCGAAGGCACCTGGTTGGTGCGCGTGCCGGAAAAGGGTCCAGGGCCGGAGATCACCGTCCGCGTGACGTCGGACAACGCCGGCAGCGACCAGATGACCACCACCGTGCGGAAGGGAGCCTGACGATGGAGCGCAAGCAACAGATACCGCGGACCACGAGCTGGCTCCGCATCGCGCGTACGGTGGCCTTGGCGGGGCTCGCCCTCGCGCTGTTCGCCCCCCGGGTGGACGCCGCGGAGCCGTTGGTGCCCAAGGGTGAGGCCCTGGCGCCTCACTTCAACCGCCTCTACGACTACGAGGAGATGACCGAGCTGATGCGCGGCTACGCCCGCGCCTATCCGGACTGGGTGACGATCGAGTCGATCGGCAAGAGCATCCAGGGCCGGGACCTCTGGATGCTCACCGTCAACAACCCCGCGACCGGCGACGCCCTGTCGAAGCCGGCCATGTACATCGACGGCAACACCCACGCCAACGAGGTCCAGGGCGGGGAGACCGCCCTCTACACGGTGGACTTCGTGCTGCGGAGCTACGGCAAGCTGCCGAAGGTGACCGAGCTCATGGACCGCGCGGTCCTCTACGTGCTGCCGATGGTCAACCCGGACGGCCGGGCCCGCTGGTTCGCCGGGCCCTCGACGCCGGACTTCCCGCGCACCGTGATGATGCCGGTGGACGACGACCGCGACGGCCTCGCCGACGAGGACGGTTACGACGACCTGAACGGCGACAACGTCATCACCCAGATGAGGAAGAAGGTGCCGCTCGGCTCCGGTACCCATCGGCTGGACCCGAAGGATCCGCGGATCCTGGTGCCGGTGGAGGACGGGGAGCTGGGCGATTACCGGATCCTCGGTCTCGAGGGGATCGACAACGACGGCGACGGCAAGGTCAACGAGGACCTGGTGGGGTACGTCGACCCGAACCGCACCTGGGGCTTCTTCTGGCAGCCCAGGTACGTCCAGGCCGGCGCCGGGGACTATCCGCTGCAGATCCCGGAGACCCGCGCCATCGCCCTCTGGCTGCTCGACCACCCGAACGTGGCGGCGGTCCAGAGCTACCACAACTACGGCCAGATGATCCTGCGCGGCCCCGGCGCGAAGCTGCAGCCCAAGTACCCGCCGTCGGACGTCCGGGTCTACGACCTGATCGGCGAGGAGGGGGAGAAGCTCCTGCCCGGTTACGACTACTTCGTGACCTGGGAGGACCTCTACACGACCTACGGCGACACCACCGACCACTTCTACAACGTCCACGGCGCGTTCGCGTTCACCAACGAGCTCTACGACGTGCCGGCGGACTTCGACGACGACGGTGAGGTGACGGCCGAGGAGCGGATGAAGTTCAACGACCTGCTGACCTCCGGGCGGCAGTTCGTGGACTGGACCGAGGTCGAGCACCCCCAGTACGGGACGATCGAGGTGGGCGGCTACCGCCAGGACGTCGGCAGGGTTCCGGAGGGCTGGTTGCTCGAGGAGGAGATCCACAGGAACAACGCGTTCGTCCTCTTCAACGCCTACCATCTGCCGAAGATCCACTTCGGCGACGTGACGGTGAAGAATCTGGGCGGCGACCTGTGGCGCCTCGAGGTGCCCGTGGTCAACGAGCGGGGCATCCCGACGGTGAGCGCGGTTGCGGTCAAGAACAAGCTCCACCGGTTGGATCTGGCCACGGTCGACGGCGCCGAGGTCCTGTCATCGGGCCTGGTGAATGACCCCTGGCTCGACCAGGTGACGCTCCAGGAGCACCGCCCGGGGCGGTTGCTGGTGCCCGGGGTGGAGGGGCTTTCGACCCGCACCCTCTTCTTCCTGGTCAAGGGCAAGGGGGAGGTGACCGTCACCTACGACAGCCTCAAGGGCGGGACGATCGAGACGGTGGTCGCACTGCGCTAAGCATCGACAAGGGGCGACTTCGAGACGATTGAGTCGAGCTCCTCTGAGCCGTCGGTGACGCCGCTCCGATCGATCTAGTGGTCTGAGTCACAACCCCCCTGCGCCCTTCGGGTTGCGGCGGCGTGGGGCCGTCTACGGCGTTGCCGCTCCTCAACGATGCTACGGCATCGCCTGCGTCCCGGCGCCTGGTATCCGACCCCACGGCGCCACAACGGAAGGCAAGGGAT
>Ga0210123_1001008_pt1 | contig 15355 bp, 12 predicted proteins | sample Muzzi_PWB_D2_FD_185535 | JGI IMG/M metagenome (GOLD analysis project Ga0210123, IMG submission 185535) | Wetland microbial communities from San Francisco Bay, California, USA, that impact long-term carbon sequestration - Muzzi_PWB_D2 (SPAdes) | ecosystem: Environmental > Aquatic > Marine >... | reverse complement strand
CCAGGGAGTACGAAAGCATCCCGACATTCCGGTCTGCGTCCCCGTCCCCTTTGAAGGTGGCGGGACAGGGTGGGGGTAGTGTTATTAAACTTTTTTACTAATAAGGAACAAGGTAAGCGATGTCGGCTTACCTTGTTCCTAAATTGGTGGTTGAATTAAAACAGAGGGGTGATGATGATGGTTAAAATTATCCTGGTTATTCTTGCTGGTTTGCTGATCGGCTGCCAGACAGCGGAATCCACCAATGAGGCCTCAGTCTGGTTCAAGGTAAAACCAGGTTCTAAACTGGTGCTCAACAAGTCACTGGATATCCCCGCTGGTGAGGCGCACACCTATCTGCAGAAAGGGCAGACCAGCAGCGCAGTGGACAATTACACTGTCAACTGCAGTGTTGAGGTCAGAAACCCGGGGCCAGGGAAGGTTCGTCCTGATACCTTTTTGATCACAGACTCTTCGGACTCGCAGGAATGGATTTCTCGACCCGATATTATGCGATTCTACAAGGTATTCCAGCTGAAATCGGAACGGCAACCCGATGTACTGAAAATGGTTTGCCAGGACTGGGACGGCCCGCTTGCCGGGCAGTCAGTCACCATAGGCGAGGTCAAGCAGGCTGTCGGGGACTATATAAGTTTCGAATTTGCCGGCTAATGTAATGTTACGATTTCGTTACTGAAAGTTAAGGAAACATCTGATCAATTCGTCACTCCGGACGAACCCCGGACTTGATCCGGAATCCATATGTTACGAATCAATGAGATACCGGATTATTCGCTACGCGCTTTTGTCCGGCTTTCGCCGGAATGATGGAACTCCAATTCATCAGAAGTTCATTAATTATCAGTTGCGCTTTCAGGCTGAATCCTTGATTATTTTTCCGGGAAACAAGCGGCCCTGACGGCAGGAGCCTGCCTCCCCTTGCATTATAATCAGGAGACAGCCATGAACAAGAGACTCAACCTGAGTGTACGGCGATGCATGCCTCGCCCACCGGCATCAGGGGTGCATCGATGTACGGCGTGCGGGTGAGTGCGTGGACCCGGCAGTCGCAGGCCTGATTAACAATGGAGTCATTTATGTCTGTTAAATTCGTAACCCTGCTACTCGTATTGACGCTGGCACTGGCCGGTTGTGGTCCCTCCATCATCAAGGCGCCACCTCCGCCGCCGCCGACGGAAGTCACACCGGGTTCGACCTTGACCGTGGTGGAGGGTTTCCTCATACCCTCCGGCGACAGCAGTGTCTTTTTCCAGGACGCCACGCTGCACCCGAAAGGTAATATCCAGCCGAATTTTCCGTATTGCGAATTTTCCGCCGGTGCCGCAACCGCAGACGGCGTGTTGATCAAGGAGGGGGTGTTCACGGTAAGCGATGTCACATACGATGAGCGAGGTATCGGAGCGGGCGGCGTCGACATATCGATAACCGGCATTCACCTGCTGGAGGCATCGTCCGGCAAGACTTACCTGATGGACTGCATGCTGCCGCTGCTCTCCCGGGGTGCGTCTTTTGTCACGCCTGCGGAGGTCCAGGGCGCTGTTGCAGACCACATGGAACTCAAGGTGGCGCCCTGAAATGTTTATATTAACGCGCACGTTTGTGTGTAAACCCGAAAGGTATGGAGTACTTCTTATGAAACCGATTTTCAAAATTATTGCTATATCCCTGCTGTCTGTCGCTCTTCTGGGCATGAATGCCTGTTCAAGTACAGGTGCTTCACAGGGCATGTCCGGCGCCGCCACGATGGAGAAAAAGGCACCGTCCGGCACCATCGTCATCGACGAAACCCAGATCATGTGGATCGTGGGCGGCGACATCGGTGGCGGTACCCTGCAGTTCCAGGGCAAGTCCTACCGGTTCAAGACCGACGGCCTCAAGCTTGGCGGGTTCGGAATCCACAAGGTCAAGCTGACTGGCGATGTCTATGATCTGAGAAATGCGGCCGATTTTGCGGGTGTCTATGGCGTGGCCGAAGCAGGCGTCACCGTCGGCAATGCCAGCAAGGGCGATTTCGTCATGAAGAACGACAAGGGTGTGGTCCTGCACCTGAAATCGGCTGCACAGGGTCTTGCACTGGATCTTGGTGTAGAGGGTATGAAGGTCACGCTGGAATAACGGCGTCACATAGGGCAGACTGCCTGCTACCGGCAGGTCAGAGCCAGCACACCGTACCCGTATTTTCGATGCTGCCAACCCCCAGGTTGCGGCGTCGGGGAAAAGAAGGACATACTGCAAACAATTGGAGGGAGATTCGAACATGGCACCTAAGAAACTGAATATCAGAGCGATACTGCTGACCACATTCTCGCTAATGCTGGCAGGTTCACCCCTGCTGGCCCAGGAAGTCACCGGTGAACCAGGTTCACCCAGTGCAACGACCACCATCAGCGGTAAGCAACTGCCCGCGCCCGAGCCGAAATTCGGCGGCGAGATCAAGCACGATGCCCTGCAATCAAAACCATGGTGGGCGCCGCGCATCGTGCCGCCCAGGGATGCGCCCAACGTGCTGCTCATCATCACGGATGACGCCGGGTTTGGCGTGCCAAGCACCTTCGGCGGCGTTATCCCGACGCCGACGATGGACCGCATTGCGAATGAGGGGCTGCGCTATAACCGCGTGTTCTCCACCGCGCTGTGTTCACCGACGCGGGCCGCGCTCATCACCGGGCGCAACCATCACTCGGCCGGTTTCGGTGTGATCTCCGAGCAGTCCACGGGTTTCCCCGGTTACAACAGCATCATCGCGGAGGACAAGGCCACAATCGGACGGATTCTGCTCGATAACGGTTATTCCACCGCATGGTTCGGCAAGGACCACAACACGCCGGCGTTTGCCGCCAGCCAGGCCGGGCCGTTTGACCAATGGCCGACAGGCATGGGCTTCGAGTATTTCTACGGCTTTGTCGGCGGCGATGCGAACCAGTGGCAGCCGAACCTGTTCCGCAACACCACCCAGATCTACCCATTCGAGGGCAAGCCGGGCTGGAACCTGATCACCGGCATGGCCGACGACGCCATCGACTACATCACGCGGATCCACCAGACGGATCCCAGCAAGCCGCTCTTCATCAAGTATGCGCCCGGCGCCACGCACGCGCCGCATCACCCGACCAAGGAGTGGGTGGACAAGATCCATGCCATGCACCTCTTCGACGGCGGCTACAACAAGCTGCGTGAAACGATCTATGAGAACCAGAAGAAACTCGGCGTGATCGACAAGGATTCGAAGCTGACGCCCTGGCCTGATAAGGTCCTGAAGCCGTGGGACCAGCTCACCGCAGAGGAGCAGAAGCTGTTTATCCGCCAGGTGGAGATCTTCGCCGCCTATGCAGCCTACAACGATCACGAGATCGGCCGCGTGATACAGGCCTTCGAGGACCTCGGCAGGCTCGACAACACGCTCATCATCTACATCAACGGCGACAACGGCACCAGCGCCGAGGGCGGGCCGCTGGGCACGCCCAATGAGGTTGCTTTCTTCAACGGCGTCAACGAGATGCCGGTCGACGTGCAGATGAAGTGGTACGACGTCTGGGGCACCGAGGAGACCTACAACCACATGTCGGCCGGGTGGTCGTGGGCCTTCGATACGCCATTCGACTGGTTCAAGCAGAACGCGTCCAGGCTCGGCGGTATCAACCAGAACATGGTGGTGTCGTGGCCGGCGCGCATCAAGGACAAGGGTGCCCTGCGCGAGCAGTTCATCCACGTGATCGACGTCGTGCCCACCATCCTCGAGGCCGCCGGCATCCCCGCACCCGAGGAGGTCGACGGCATCAAGCAGGCGCCCATCGAGGGCACCAGCTTTGCCTATACCTTCGACAAGGAGAACGCCACGGAGCCGTCACACCACAAGACCCAGTACTTCGAAATGATGGGCCAGTGGGCGCTGTATGACGAGGGCTGGCTGCTGAGCACCAAGGTGAACCGTGCGCCGTGGGAGGCCTTCGGTGTCGCCAATCCCGACCCGCTCAACAACCAGGTGTTCCAGCTCTACGACCTGACCAAGGACTTCAGCCAGTCCAACGACATCGCCGCACAGCATCCGGACAAGGTGGCGGAACTGCGCAAGAAGTTCATCGCGGAGGCGATGAAGTACCAGGTCTTCCCGCTGGATGCCTCGGTGGCCGCCCGCATCGTGGCGCCGCGTCCGAACATTACCGCCGGCCGCAAGGAGTTCGTGTACACTCACCCGATGGTCGGTCTGCCGCAGGGTGATTCTCCGTTCCTGCTCAACAGCTCCTACACCATCACCGCCGACATTACGGTGCCGGAGGGCGGTGCAGAGGGCATGATCCTCACCTCGGGCGGGCGCTTCGCCGGCTACGGCTTCTACCTGCTCAAGGGCAAACCGGTGTTTCTCTGGAACCTCATCGACCTGAAACGCATCAAGTGGGAAGGCCCGGACGTGCTTGCACCCGGCAGGCACAGCGTCGAATTCGACTTTAAATACGAGGGCCTCGGCGTCGGCACGCTCGCGTTCAATAACATGAGCGGGCTAGGCAAGGGCGGCACCGGCACACTCAAGGTGGACGGCAAGGTTGTCCAGACCCATACCCTGGAGCATTCACTGCCCATGATCCTGCAATGGGACGAGAGCTTCGACATCGGCTCCGACACGCTGACCGGTGTGAACGACGTCGACTACAAGCCACCGTTCCCCCTGACGGCCAAGCTCAACAAGCTGACCCTCACGGTGGACCGTCCGCAATTAACCGAGGATGACATCAAGAAGCTGGAGAACTCAGAAGCCCTCGCGGTGGACGGCAACCCGATTCATCACCTGCAGAGCGGGCCGCAATAGCCCGCAGCGCGAGGTTGTTTTATTCGTGAACCACGCGGGCCGCTTCGCAAGCAGCGGCCCGCAACAACATCCAGGAGAGAACAAGACCAATGCGTAGATTTCGAGAATACAGGAAGCCGGGTGCATGGCTTGCCGCAGGTGCCTTGCTGCTGGCGACAGCGCTGCCTGTAACGGCCGCTGCAGCCGGTGGCAGTGAAGAATGGCAATTTGATGCGGCGCTTTACCTGTGGGCTCCATCCATGGAGATAACGCCGGCAAAGGGTGATACGATCAAGATCAGTTTCAGCGACATCATCAGCAATCTCGATATGACCTTTATGGGGATGCTGGGCGCACACAAGGACAAGTGGTCGCTGCTGGCGGATGTCATCTACATGAACCTGTCGGATAGCCAGTATGGTTCGGGGAAGCTCATTGGCCAGAATATCGGTACGAAGGTCGATGTGGAGATGGATGCCTGGATCGTCACGGCGGCCGGTGGCTACAATCTGGTGGATACTGGCACGCACAGTCTCGACCTGCTCGCCGGCGCCCGCTATATCACGGTGGATCTCCCCCTCAAGTTTCAAGTTGGCCCCATCAAGCTGAAAACGACGCCCTCCGGTGACTATTTGGACGGGATCGTCGGGGTGAGAGGCAAGGCAGACCTGGCTGACAAGTGGTATCTGAGCTACTACCTGGATGCGGGCACCGGGGATTCCTCGTCCACCTGGCAGGCTTTGGCAGGGCTGAATTATCAATTCGAGAAGTTCGATGCAGGCTTCGGGTATCGTTATCTGACCTGGAACCTGGACGACAATGCTCTCGATGATCTCACCGTCAAGGGACCCTACGCCGGGGTGCGGTTCCTGTTCTGAGCGGGTGAGTACAGGTGAATTGAGCACGCCTGCAAGGTGCCATGCACTGTTGAACGGCATCGCAGGCGCCAGGGGCCAGATCAATCTGGATAATAACGGGTATCTGCCTTACTAAGCGGATTTGATCCGTCGCGGTTCGTCCCGTCTTGCAGGCCTCATCAACGGCTGACAGGGACAGTGAGAACGGGTGATGCAGAGGTGTTGGGGGAACTCTCCGCGATCTGGATAGACCACAGGGAGTTGAGAAGCCGGAAGTATCGTTTGGTGGCTTTATCATTATCATCGATATAGAACCACCCGTTACGATGCTGCACGGCAACGGCTGCACGGTCCGGCCTGCCTTTGGCGTAGCGGACCCGCAGTTCCCGTCCCACCGGCCCCGGTGGCGGGTAGTCTGCCGCGACACCGGTGTCCTGGTCTTGCTCCGGAAGTTCGATGGTGGCGGACAGGATTTCCAGCAGACGGTAGACCGAGCGCATTCTGATACCGATTCCTCCTGAGCCGCCTCCATCCAGGGTATGGGAGACTGGCAATATCACCGCTGGCGAATGGGCTTTCGACGCGGGCAGCCCCAGCAGCTGCAGCAGTTCGTTGACCTCGGCTGTGTAGGTCGGTGCATAATGATCGATGACGACCGAGAAATTGCCGGATTGCGGCGGAGTCTCGATCCAGTGCAGACGACTCATCCGGGTGAGCTCTGCCATGATCGAAACGAAGCGGCTAAAGCGTGGATCGGGCTCGACGGTGGAATACACAAAATCCGGGTTATAGATGCCGTTCACGCTGGACACAAGAACGGTGTAAATGGGGGCCGGGTCAGTAACCGCTCCGGCAATCTGCGCCAGTGCGGATACGGGTAGCGGCGACATTACCTGACGCATATATTTTTCACCTGCAGCGGGCGTGTAGGAAATCGTTGGATTTTCTTCGTAGAGGGCGCTGGCCCTGAAGGGCACCAGGTTCCCGGCATAATTATCAAAACTGTCAAATCCCAGCTGGACCTCGGTGCCGGTGGCAACACGGACACTGGCGGTAATACTGGCCACGGCGAGCAGGCTGCCTTGCTCCTCATAGCGGTTGTGTATGACGGCCATCAGTATCTGCTGGCTGTTGGTCTCGGTGATGGCCTGATTGTAATCAATGCGTCCGCCGCGGATGGTGGAGGGTCCCAGGGTATTGCAGGCGGTCAACAGACTGCTGACCAGGCAGGCTGTGATTAGCTGCCGATAGCGGCTGATCGGGTGGCGACGGGATTTCATACGGAATTCTCCGGGGTTGCAGGCATGCTGTTTTTGCGGGTAGGCGAGCGACCAGTTCCTTAACCTTGCCTCGGACGCGTATTCCTGCGCGCAAGGTTGTCGTTCAGCAGGCCGCTGCACTCGCGGACCCCTATCCTGCTGGCGGCGAGGGTGCCATCCGCGGTCTTGAGCGCGACCATGGCATCGTCTATTGCCGCCTGGGCGGCAAACAGGCAAGGTGTACTGTAAATCACCAGGGATACGCCGGCTTCATCAAGCTCGGTCAGCGTGCAGGCCGGTGACTTGCCGCCGGCGATCTGATTGAAACAGAAGAGGCGATCGACCGATTTTGATAAATCGCGGACAACATCCAGACTTTTCAGCCCGTCAACCAGGACTGCGTCAGCGCCAGCCTCGGCAAAGGCGGCCACGCGACGGGCGATATCGTCCGGGTCCGACGCATCCGTGCGTGCAATGACGAGCATATCGCGGCGTGTCGCCAGTACAGCCCTGAGCTTGGCCAGATAGGCGTCGAGTTCCATGACCTCCTTGCCGTCGAAGTGCCCGCAGCGCCGTGGTCGTTTCTGGTCCTCGAGGACCACCCCTGACGCCCCCGCTGCCTCCAGTACCGCTGCCACGTGGCAGGCAACTTCCGTGTCGCAGTATCCGTCATCCATGTCAATCAGCAGATTATGCGTGGGCAACACGGTGCGCAGCCTTTGCACGAAGGCCACGATATCGGTCCAGGTGATGAAGCCGATATCCGGCAACCCGTAGTGGCTGGCGGCAAAGCCGAAGCCGCTCACGAACAGGCTGTTAAAATGGCGAGCCGCCAGGGTGGCGGAGAAGACATCATAAACCCCTATAAACGGCAGGGGCCTGGTGCTGGCCATGGACTCCCTGAGACGGTCCCCGGCTGATGTTGTAATGGTGCTGTTTCCTGCGCTCATGCGCTGGCCTCCTCAACGAAGTCAAGTATCGATGCCACCGAGGCAAGGCGCTCCGGCTCGAAGCCGTGGGCCGAAAAATCGATCCCGTAGGTGTTCTCCAGATAAACCACGATCTGCACCAGCGCCAGCGAATCGATAAGCCCCGATGCAACCAGGCTTTCGCCCTCGCCAATCTGTTCGATGGCCCTGTTCGGTTTCTGGATGGTGCGCAAAAATTGTGTAAGGTCCTGAAGCCGCTGCTGCCGGTCGCCGCTCATGTCCCCCTCCCGCCGCCCAGTATGCCTGGCAGGTCGAGCGGTGGCAGATCAGCACAGGCCGCATTGACCACATCACGATTGATCTTGCCGCGTGAGGTCCGCGGAATCTCCTCGACAATCCACCAGCGGCCGGGCAGTTTGTGTTCGGCAAGATGCACTGTCATCCACCGGTGCAGTGCGCGGACGGTCTCGTCATCCCGTCTCCTCAGCACGACGGCGATGCCGACCGTCTGCCCGTATATCTCGTCATCGAGGGCAAAGGTACACACATCGCTGGCCTCTTCGAAACGCTCCACGACGGCATCCACATCCGCGGGGTAAATCTTCATGCCTCCCTTGTTGATCTCGTCGCGCTCGCGGCCACGCAGCAGCAGGCGCCCCCGGTCGTCGATGAGACCAATGTCGCCGGTCAAAAACCAGCCGTCGATTACGGCCTGTTCTGTAAGATCATCGCGCTGAAAATATCCCTTCATCAGCGCCGGCGTGTTGAGCCAGACGAAACCCTGTTCGCCGGGCGCGCACTCGGCATCCGCCCCGAGCGGGGCCGACGTATCAGACGTGCGCAGCACCTTGATGACCGCCCCCCAGCCCTCGCCGATCAGCCCGTCTTCTGCCGGGCAGACTGCATCACTTAACCCGGCCACCCAGCTGCCGGTCTCGGTAATGCCGTACGCATTGCACACCTGCCGTGTGCCGGTCCAGGTGCGAATCTCTTCCCACACATGCGCCGAAAGCGGCGCCGACCCGCAATGCACGCGCTGCAGCGTGCCGGCGCCCGGGGGACGCGAGAGCTTGAGGGCCAGCCGCCACACCGAGGGCACCGAAGACATGAAGGTGATGCGCTGCTCGTCCAGCAGCGGTCCAAGCCGCATGAGGATCTCGGGGCGGAACGGCGGCGTGATAAACAGGTCCTGGCCGGAAAGCCAGGGGAATAAACAGTTGCAGATGAGTCCATGGCCAAAATGCGTGGGTAACAGGCAAAGCGTGCGGGCGAAGGGCTCGACGCCAAGCTGCTCACGCAGGGACATCCAGCGGGCCCTTAGCGAACGATGGGTATGGACTACACCCTTGGGCGCACCGGTGGAGCCCGACGTAAACAGGATAAGGGCATCGTCGTCCAGTCGGCTGAGTCCGGCAACGGCTTCCTCGCTGCCTGTGTCAGTCGTGTCTGCCACGCCGACGCCCGCCGTGGTGAGCGCCGCTATAATCGCGGGATCCGTGGCATCGTCGACAACGGCCAGTCGCGGTGAAGCCGCGGTAAGCAGTGCGTTTATCTCGAACGGCGTCAGGCGTGAATCGATTGGCACGGCGCAGGCGCCGAGGCGCCAGACCGCGAGCAGTTCGGCAAAAAACTCGAGCCTGTTGCCGAACGGCAGGAACACCCGGTCGCCGGGGGCGAGGGCATGACGCCGAAAGCGCGCGATGCGGCGCGCCACTTCACGGCGAATGTCCTCGCCATTCCAGCTGCGGCCACTGACGGGTTCGGCAAGATTCCCGACCTTCAGATCAACTAGCATTTTGAATCCATTGTTCGAAAACTGTTTTACATAAAGCCAAAAAGTCCAAGAAAGAATTCCACCCGTGTGAAGAAGGGTGCGCTGCATTTTACATTCCAGATGGAGATCAGGCTAAAAAATGTCCACACCCCGAAGATTCTGCTGAACCGCGCTACCCGGTCAGTGGATTGCGGCTCACCGCCCCGTGTCTGCTGCCGCGCCATGGACACGTAAAGGCCAATGGCAAGCAACAGGCAGTAGAAAAACCGGGAGCGCAGGGCATAGATGGCGTCCAGCACACCACCCGTGACCAGAAAGGATTCAAATTCAAGCAGATGGTAATACATATTGCCAATAAACGCTGCGGCAAACACCGCGGCAAACAGGCGCAGCTGCGGCCAGCGGCGGAGCTTGCCGCCCAGGCGGGTGAATGTCGGGATGAAAAAGAAGGCCACCAGGATTTCCTTGAAGTAGTAGTAATAGCGGTTCCAGAACTCCAGCACCGACTCTGCCAGCAGTGGTTTGTAGGTGTTGCGGAACACATTGAAGCCGAACAGCCGCAGTATGCCGATAATTTTGTGACCATTGGCGGCGAGGTGCAGCACCCGCCGTACGAGCTCACAATAGAGACTGGCCCAGGCTTCCGGGGCCGGGGACTGTGCGCCCTGTGCAACCAGCTGGGTCATACTTGGGACGGGGTTCCCCGGCCCATATAAAACCCGGTCCATTGCATCGAGAGCGATGTACCAGCAGACGGAGAGGATAATGAGTTTGATGCCTGCCAACTGCGAACGCGCCAGCTCCTCTTCATTCTTCGCTTCGAGCCCTGACAGGTAACCAAGGCCCTTGCCGTAGGGCGTGTTGGTGCCGCCAAAAGCGGGCCAAAGCACGATCAGCTGGTCCGCAAAACGCGTCCCGGCCGCACGGCCATGCTGACCGGCAAGCAGCAGGTAGCCACAGCGCCAGATGAGGTAGGGGAAGATGAGGGCGATCCCCAGCAGCACCGACCTCCATGCCCCGGCACCCGGCACGCTGACCCACAGTACGGCAAGTGTGCCCCAGTACATCAGATGCAGGATGAGCTGCGGATGCCGGCGAATGGTCGCTGGCAGGTATTTGAAATTCACCGCTGTGCGGTGAGTGAGCCAGAGGATGCCGAAGAGGGCAAGCACAAGGGAAGCCAGGCCAGGCCAGTCGGACGGCACCGGCAGATCATCGAGCCTCGCCATTTCCTGCACGGGTGATGTGACTCCGACATAGACTGCCGCTATGGCCAGGATCGCACGACGCCTGGATGGGTTGAACCAGGTGAGCATCCCGCCAAGGTGCGAGCACCACCAGTCAACAACGGCGGGGTCTTCATGAAACTGCGTTATTCGGTTGATATTCATGAGACTGCAATCAGTTCGCGCCAGTCAGCTTGCTGTGGTGAAGCAATATTGCCCATATTGCCGCCGTTGCTCTGGATGCAAAGGGCCGCATTATACGACCTGTGTTCCACAAATATACCTCGACCGCACAGATTTGAGGGCGCAGTTAGCCGGACATCGAGGGATCTCGTGTGCAGCAGAGGCCGTGGCTGACAACCGCTGAGCTGAAGACGCCGTATCGGGATGGCACCACCCATGACATCTTCGAGCCTGTGGACTTCATTGCCAAACTGGCCGCCCTGGTGCCGAAGCCGCGAGTCAATCTCACTCGATTTCACGGTGTATTCGCCCCGAACAGCAAGCACCGTGCGCTGGTGACACCAGCGAAGCGGGGCAAGGGTAGCAAGCCCAAAGGTGCTGAGGGCCAGGAGGAGCAAACGCCAGTTCAGCGTCATGCGGCCATGACCTGGGCGCAGCGGCTGAAGCGGGTTTTCAATATCGACGTTGAGACGTGCCGTGTCTGCGGAGGTACAGCCAGGGTCATTGCCTGCATTGAAGATCCGTTGATCATTAAGAAGATCCTGATGCACCTGGAGGAGAAAGCCCCAACGCGAGCCGCGCTCCTGTTACCGGATAGTCATGCGCCCCCGCAGGCTGGCCTGTTCGGCTGATGCAATAGCGTATTCCTGCTTGGTGTATGTTGCTGCCACAGCAACAGGGTATCGATTGGCCTGGAGACAGGAAGTGGCTGGGGACAGGGCAAATGACCGGAATCTATTCAGGTCAGCGCGCCCAAGTCAGACAAGATTTCGGTATGAACAGGCTGGAAAGCAATGGTAGCGGCTACTCAATGGGCATGAGTTTTATGGGAAAGGGCGTTAATCCGTCCTATACTCGTACCTCAACGCGGCTCTTGCAGTGACTTTTAATTTCGCCATGAACGAAACAGGTCAAGATCTGATGGAGGCCGGGTACGCGAGGCGAGCTCATGGCTAGCTCGCAGCCGGCGGATTCGTCTCCGGCTGGCGGGGCCGGCGTGGTATCCGTTCCGTTCGTCGGGCGGCAGCGCGAGATGCAGTTATTGTGCGGGGCCCTCGACAAGGCGCAGGCCGGGAGCGACCAGATCGTCATGCTCGCCGGTGACGCGGGCATAGGGAAGACGCGGCTCTGTCAGGAGTTCGCCTCGGAGGCGGCGCGGCGCGCTATCCCCACAGTATGGGGCCGCTGCTTCGAGGAGCCGGGTGCGCCACCCTATTGGCCGTGGATCCAGGCTATACGCGCCATGATTGGCGGTTGTGACGATACCCGCTTGCGCTCGATGCTGGGTGACGAAGCTGCGCCCATCGCCGGAATCGTGCCGGAGATATGCAACCAGCTGGGCGATTTGCCGCCGTCCGCCGCTCTGGAGGCCGATCAGCGGCGCTTCCAGCTTTTCCACGCAATCACCCAGGTCTGGCAACGGATCGCGACAGAGAGCTCCCTGATACTTATCCTGGATAACCTGCACTGGGCCGATCCCACCTCGTTGCGCCTGCTTTCCTTTCTCGCCGCAGATCTCGGAGCGCATCGACTGATGTTGCTGGGTACCTACCGGCAAACCGAGCTTTCACGCGAGCACGCCCTCGGTGAGTTACTGGCTGACCTAACTCGGTACCCGGTCTACCAGCGCCTCATCCTGAGCGGTCTCAGCCGCGATGAGACCGCTCAGTTTCTCCATTCGGCCAGCGGTGCATCGCCGCCACTCGAGGTGGTGACCGAGATCCATAATCGCACCGAGGGTCATCCGCTGTTCCTGGTGGAGACCGTCCGGTATCTGCTGGGAGAGATGCGTACAGGCGTCACCTTCGCACAGGACGATGGTGATGTGCTCAAGGCGATACCGGACGGTGTTCGCGAGATCATCGGCAAACGTCTCAACCGGCTCCCTGTCTCGTGCACTCGCCTCCTTTCCGTCGCCGCCTGCATCGGCCGGACGTTCTCGACGCTGCTGCTGCGGCCACTGGTCCCGGAGATCTCCGAAGAGGCCATGCTGGAGACCCTCGAGGAATCCATGGCGGCCCGCATCATCGAGGCGCAGCCCACACCACCCGACCAGTACCAGTTTAGCCATGCCTTGATTCGCGAGATCCTCTACGACGAGATGCTGCCGTTGCGCCGGGCGCGGTTGCATCTGCATATCGGGGAGCTTCTCGAAGCGCGCCATCGTGACGACATCGCACCCTACCTGCCACAGCTCGCCTACCAGTTCGGCGCCGCCCTGCCGGAGGGGTCGCCCGCTCGAGCGCTCGATTATGTCCATCGCGCCGCAGACTCCGCCGCCGCGCTTTTGGCGCATGAGGAGGCCGTTCGCCTCTATCGCCATGCGCTTGATCTGCACCAGCGCTATTTCCCGGGGTCGCACGAAGCCCGTTGTTCACTGCTGCTGGGACTGGGGGAGGCGCAGGACTCGGCCGGTGACAGCGAGGCCAGCCGGGAAACCTTCCTGGAGGCCGCAACGTCGGCACGGGCACTCGGCTCCGCGACGGCCCTGGTGCAGGCGGCGATCGGATTCGAGACAGGGGGTTGGCGCCTCGGTCACCCTGGAAAGCCGGCGGTGACTCTTCTCACCGAGGCGCTGACGGCGCCACGCGAGCCAGGGGATGGACGCCTGCGCGTCGAGCTTCTTGCGTCCCTGTGTCGCGCCTACGCCTGCACCGGCTGCCCTGCCGAGGCGGCACAGGCCTATCGGGAGGCGGTGGCGCTGGCACGCCAGCTCGATGATCCATCGGCACTGTTTCGTGCCCTGGTCTCCTTTCACACCACGCGCTTCTACTGTCCCGACCAGCTCGACGAGCGACTGGCCGCTGCCCGTGAAGCGCTCGCGCTGGCCGAGCGGCATCGTCAGCGGGCCTGGGCAATCACCGAGCTGTACGGATGGCATTTCGCTGACCTGGTGGAAAAAGGCGATTTCGATTCGGCCAGAGTCGTGGCGGAGGCCCACGTGCGAGTGGCGCAGGTGGCGCGCCAACCCTTTTTTAAAGCCGCGGCCCTGTCCAGCGAAACGTTACTGGCAATCCATGAGGGCCGGTTTGCCGAAGCCGAAGCGCTGGCCCGGGAGACTTTGAAGGTCGGCAGACGTTTCTCACCCGCCAATGCCGCCGGGGTGTACGGCATGCAAATGTTCAGCATCCGCCGCGAGCAAGGCCGGCTGGCCGAGGTGCTTCCGCTGCTGCGGCAGTTCGTGGCGACACAGGCGGAGTCGGCCATCTGGCGGCCGGGCCTGGCGTTACTCTATATGGAACTAGACCTGCGCGACGAGGCGTTGGCGGAGTTCGAGCGTCTGGCCGCCGACGACTTTGCCGCGATACCCCACAGTGGTCTATGGCCGCCGAGCATGGCCTTCATGGCGGAGGTGTGCGCCTATCTCAACGACGCTGCACGGGCGTCTGCGCTTTACCGCCTGCTGTTGCCCTATACCGGGCGCAACATCACCACCGGTAACAATGCGCCCTGTTTCGGCGCGGCCGATCGCCTGCTCGGCATGCTCGCGGCGACGATGTGCGAGTGGGACGATGCCCGACGGCACTTCGAGTCGGCGCTGGTGATGAATCTTCGCACCGGGGGTCGGCCCTGGCTTGCCCACACCCAGCACCGCTATGCGGAGCTGTTGCTGAGAAAACGCGAGACGGGAGGTGAGCGGGCTGCGAGCCTGCTGGATGCCGCGCTCGCCACTGCGCACGAGCTGGGCATGGCCGCACTGGAGCAGCGCTGCGCTATCAGCCGGGCGCAGCGCGAAGACCGGCCGGTCTACCCGAACACCCTCACCAGGCGCGAGGTCGAGGTGCTACAACTACTCGCTGCCGGCCTCAGCAATCAGGCAATCGGCACGCGCCTCTTCATCAGCACCCACACTGTTGCCAATCACATCCGCAGCATCCTCGCCAAGACCGGTACCGCCAACCGTACCGAGGCGGCGGCCTACGCCATTCATCACGGGCTGACGCCAGGCTAGGCGCCGGGGTTCCTGTCAGCCGGCGCCGCGCCCGGCCGGCTCACGCCGGAGTCGGGCCTCCCAGCAAGTCTTCCGGGCGCACATTGTTCACCTCCACGATCACATCGGCCGGTATGCCTGCGCGGCGCGCCGCCTCGCGGATTGCCTCTGCCGTCTGCGCTTCGTAGAGACAATAGGTTTTCTTTTGATCCGCACTGAGGAAAGAGAACAGCCAGTTCACGCCGGTCTCGTCATTGATGAGCTTGATCTGGGCGGCCGCGTCGGGGCTGAGGTCGAGCCGCTCGGCGAAATTGCGTTCGATCAGGAACAGGGGCATGGAGTCCTCCTTTGCAGTCAGCACGAGAAAATGCGCTGTCACGGCGTTACCATACCGCAGCAGCAGCCGGCATCCA
>Ga0210123_1001005_pt1 | contig 15365 bp, 7 predicted proteins | sample Muzzi_PWB_D2_FD_185535 | JGI IMG/M metagenome (GOLD analysis project Ga0210123, IMG submission 185535) | Wetland microbial communities from San Francisco Bay, California, USA, that impact long-term carbon sequestration - Muzzi_PWB_D2 (SPAdes) | ecosystem: Environmental > Aquatic > Marine >... | reverse complement strand
CAGCCACTATTCGCACTACTACGACGACGAACTTCGCGACCTGGTCGCCGAAGAAGAACGTCATCTGATCGGGAAATATGAATATGAATTCGAGAGCATCAAGCCACCCGGCGTCGCTTATGAATATCCCGCCGATTCACGCGCCGGGAACGAGCCCGAATTCCGCAAGTTGCTCGGCAGGGAGAGCAATTTCCTTCGGCTGAACGACAATTTCGATGTGGCGGCGATCGGAGACAGGGTCGCGCAAGTGAATGCCGAAACGTGGCTGGAATCGGAGCGGGAGAGGCTCTTCGACGTCCACCGGGATACGCAGGCGCTGCTGCTGGTCCATTTCGAGGACTATCAATACAAGGTGCCCGATTACCGCGAACTCTACTCCGGGTTTGAAACCGTGCTCTCACCCGTGGTCGATTACATCGCCAGGTATTATCAGAACAACGGTTTCGTCGTGAGAATGATACTGGCGAAGCTGGTCGCCGGTGGCAAAATTCCGAAGCACACTGATGCCGGGTATTCGCTGCTGAATTGCCATCGCATCCATATGCCGATAACCACCAATGAAGATGTTGTATTTTTCGTCGGCGGCGAAGAAAAAAATATGAAAATCGGCGAACTGTGGGAGATCAATAACGGAACGGTTCACGCCGTGGAAAACCGTGGCGCTGAAGACCGTGTTCACCTGATCGTCGACTGGATGCCTAACCGGGCGGACAAGCCGCTAGAAGAAGTGCTGACGGCGGACCAGCTAGAGGGCGCAGAGAGTGATGCTGCAGATGCGGCTATGCTCAGTAACATTATAGGACGTGCCTATCAGTTGCATCAGTCCGGACAGGCTGCAAAAGCCGAATCCCTGTATCGGCAGGTATTGCATTTCGACAATGATCACGTCGTGGGCAATAACCTGATGGGCCTTCTTTGCCTGCAAACACAACGCTTCGACGAATCCGTGCAATACATCGAGAAAGCGCTGTCGGTAATGCCCAACGATGCTCAGGCACACGCGAACCTGGGGCTGGCATTGAACGCGCTCAACCGGATCGAGGACGCCGCAAGGGAGTTTCACGAATCATTGAAGCTGGACCCGAATAACCCCAGGGTCTACAACAATCTCGGCTCTGTCTACATCCGCCAGAATCGTATCAAGGACGCAATAACCTGCTACCAACAGGCTCTGGCGATTCGGCCGGACCTTGCCGAGGTTCACCTCAATCTTGGCAGCGCGTTACTACTGTTGCGCCGGTACGCCGAGGCAGCAGCGAGCCTGCAGCAATGCCTCGCGTTGCAGCCTGATCTCGCGGAAGGCCGGATCAAGCTCGAACAAGCCATGCAGGGACTCAGGGCGTCGGGTGAGCCTGCCAGATAAAACCCCGGCATCAAACAGGAGCCAGGAACGAACCAGTCGGCACTTATAACTACTGACCGCGAACGTGGCTGTCATACCAGTCGAGATAACGCTCCCAGCGATCTTTGCGGAAGCTCGGCCGCGAAATCCCGTGTGGTTCACCGGGGTAGACGACGAGTTGCGTATCAATGCCACGACGTTTCAGTGCCTGGTAGAGCTGCTCGGAATTCTGAACAGGAACATTCCAGTCCTCTTTGCCGCCCATGACGAGCGTCGGCGTCACTATTTTGTCGACATTTTCCCACGGTGAAATCTTTTCCCAGGCATCCTTGTTTTCCCACGGCAGCCCGAGCTCTCCCTCCCAAACGCGTTGATACTGATCGTGGCCGTAGTTCGCGATGTAGTTCACTTCGCTGGCACCGGTTATCGCGCCTTCAAACCGATCCGTCTTTGTAATCACGTAGTTGGTCAGAATACCGCCGTACGACCAGCCGCCAACTCCCAGCCTGTCCGGGTCCGAATATCCTTCCGCGATAGCGTAGTCGACCGCAGCCATGACATCTTCGAAGTCAGGAACACCCCAGTTTGCGAATAATGCAGCACAAAAATCCTGTCCATAGCCGCTCGATCCACGCGGATTGCTGATGACGACGACGTAGCCGTTTGCGGCCAGTAACTGCGCATCGCCATTGAACGAGAAGTCGAACTGTGAGACCGGGCCGCCGTGGAGCCTGAGAATGGTCGGGTATCTCCTGCCCTCGCGATAGTCCGGTGGCGTGAAGATGAAGCCCTCGATCTCGGTCCCATCCTTGCTCGGGAACATGACATTGCGAACCTCTGCCAAGTCCAGCTGGTCAAGAAGGGCCTGGTTAGTTCTCGTAATCTGCTCCAGACTGTCTTCACTCAGGTAAAACAACTCCGTCGGCCGATGCGGCATGCTCATTTGCAGCGCTATGTCACCTGACGGATGTTGTGTAAACCTGCCAATACTCAGGTTGCCCTCGATGGGCCGATTCACGGTACCTGTGTCGAGTTCGTAGCGTGCCAGGTGCTGCTCGGCGCTGTCTTCAAGGCTGAACAGGATCGACTTGTCATCCGGCGCAAAAACCGGTGACCGTACATTGCGATCAAGTGCGGCAGTGAGAACATGCTCGTCTCCACCGGCGGCAGAAGCTATCGCCAGATGATTGGTCGCATACCAGATCAGGTCCGGCTCTGTTACCGTCACATACGCAATACGCTTGCCATCGTGACTCCATGCCGGCGAACTGTCGCTACCTTCATTGGAAGTGATTTTTCGCGGCTCGCGAATGGGTGCATCGCCTTCGGCGGAGACAACCCAGATATCGGAATTGTCGTTCGCATCGGGCTCGTCGGTGCGATTGCTGCTGAACGCAATCTCTGTGCTGTCCGGACTCCAGACCGCGTCCGCATCGTCATAATCGCCGAAAGTCAGTTGCAGTGGCCGATCGTCTTCGCCGTTCCAGACGTAAATGTGGGTCCGGCTTCGATCAAGATAAGGCACGCCGTCCCGCTTGAACTGCAGTCGATTGATGACGTATGGCAAGGGTTTGGCTTCTTCGCCGGCTTCTTTGGCCGCTTCGGCAGCGAGATCCGCAGCCGACTTGTCGCGGATCATGAGCAGCATCTTCGTTCCATCGGGTGACCATGAAAAGTCTTCGACACCCTGATCGACGGACGTATACTGCCGGGCGTCGCCACCGCGACGATCGAGTAACCAGACCTGCGACTTGACGTCCTCTTCCTCCCCTTTGGCAGCAATGAATCCGAGATAGCGGTCGTCCGGACTCCATCGCGGCGACCCTGCAGAATATTCATCCGACGTCAGTTGCACGAGTTCCTCGCCATCTCTCGAGACCATGTAGATCTGTGTTGACGAGTCGTCCTCCTCCACGTCAACAGAGTTGACGGTGTAGGCGATCCACTGCCTGTCAGGGCTGATCTCGGGTCCGCCTACCGACTTCAACGCAAGCAAATCGTCGGCCGTGATGAAACGGCCACCGGCGTCATCCTGAGCCGGCGCGGGAGTGATCATGACGCTGCTCAATACGATGGCGGCAGCAAGTCCTCGATTCAGGATCATTGCGAATTCCTCTGTAAATTCTTGTTGTAGGTCAAGCGTAAACATTGCACCGGCCATTGCAATAGTGGAAACATAGTATCCTTTGGGCTGGCCAGGACCGAGGTACCACGCCATGCAAGCACGACCCGTGCTAACCGGGATTCTTTCTGCACTGCTGTTCTTGCAGGGATGCGCAACGGTGGAAAGTGCCACGTTCGAACACGGAGTCGCCAGCGAAAAGAAGCCCTGGACTCACGAGTCTTTTGATGCCGGGGATGACCGTTTCATGTTCGCGGTTTTCTCCGATCTCTACAGCGGTGAACGCGACGGCGTTTTCGCCGTCGCCATGGCACAGTTGCAACTGCTTCGCCCGGAGATCATTCTCAGTGTGGGTGACCTGATCAATGGCGGAACCGAGGACCGCGCGCAGCTGCGCCGCGAATGGGATGGCTTTGACGCCAAAGTAGCCGGCATGCAGGCGCCGGTTTTCCATGTTGGCGGCAATCATGATCTGACAAATCCCGTAATGAGAAAATTCTGGGAAGACCGTTACGGTGCCCGCTATTACTATTTCGTCTACAAAAACGTCCTGTTTCTGATGCTGGACAGTGAAGACTACGAAGAGCAGCGGATGTGGGAGATTTACAAAGCTCGCGCGATAGCGCTGCCAATTTTTGACAATGAACCGGAAAAGCTTCCCGAAACCGATTATTTCAAGATGCCCGAACGCCAGACGGGAGCAATCAGTGTCGAGCAAGCGACATATTTTCGCCAGGTCATTGCCGATCACCCGGATGTACGCTGGACATTTCTCATGATGCACAAGCCGGTGTGGCGCAACGACAATGCGACCGAATTTCAGTCAATTGAAAGTTCGCTTGCGGATCGGCCATACACCGTCATCAACGGCCACTTTCATTCGTACTCGCTTACCAGCAGAAACGGCAGGGATTACATTCACCTCGGCACGACCAGCGGCGGTCAGGACGGCAGCGATCCCATGGCTTTTGATCACGTGACGCTGGTCACGATGACCAGTGAGGGGCCGAGCGTGGCCAACCTGCGACTTGAAGGAATTCTCGACAAGACCGGCCACGTGCCGCTGAACGGCGATGACCTGTGCTATCAGGCATACGTCTGCGCCACGAAAGATTGAGATCAGCTGGCTAGCGGTCCGACTCGTCGTCGTCGGTGTGTCCGAGCCGGCGGTAGTAATCGGCTACGATCTCCTTGTGCGCATCCGGTATTTCATCTGCCGCGCCGGTTCGCACTGACGCATCGTCTTTCCGTGCCGTCTTTGCCAGCGCGATTTCCAGTTGTTCGACCGCTGCCAGCGCGCGGCGGGCTTCTTCTTCCAGCAAGGCAGGGTTGCCGGTGAAATCGGACGCCCGAATACTGGCTGCCAGGCGACGAAGCTCGTCAATGTCCTGCACAGAAACTCCTTCTGCACGAAGCTCCCGGAACAGCGCGATGACATCCTGGGAGATATTGTCCGCTTGCCTGTCAAAGTCGCGACTGGCATCGAGGTCACCGATTTCGATGCCGGTCGATCTTTGCAGATCGTCGCGTCCACTGTTGGCAAATGCGCCGCGATTGTTGTCACGATTCGCACCGCCGTTGCGGATTCCACCGGGATCGCCCTCCGCGTTTCCCTCCGCCAGCTGCTGCAGCTCGCGGCGCAGCTGCTGGGTATCGGCAAGAGTTTGAGCAAGCCCGCTCTGGCGTTCTCCGGTGCCTGACTCGTCACGACCACCCGATTCAGCCAGCGCCCGGGCATGTTTCAGGTCCTCGCTGAGTTCGCGGAGTGCCTCTGTTACCGCGCTCTCGCTCCCTGCAACGTAGACGGCCTCGCCCTGTTCGATATAGGCCGCTGCAACCGCAATTCGCGTTTCGATTTCAGCATCGCGAACTTTATCCAGCGCATCCCGGACCTGCTCCGCAGCCCCGGGCTGGGCTTCTCCGATCTGTTGCGCCGTGGTTCGTGCATCCTGCGCCAGTCCCTGGATCCCGGCCTGCAGTTCTCGCTTTTTCGCAGCAAGCTCATATTCTTCGTCGATCGTCATGCCGCTTTCGAGACGATTGGAGTCATTGCTGCCGACATTCACACCGCGAATCGCATTTTGTATCCGGTCTTCCATCGCGGATTGCGTGTCGTAGAGTTCGTCGGCGCGATTCGCAAGGTCGTCCAACGACGCCTGCATCGCCCGTTGCATTTCCTCGGTGGCCTGGTCCCGTGCGCCCTCGAGCTGTCGTTGCGCCTCTTCGGCCGCGCGTTGCAGTTCGTCCGGGCTGCCGCCATTACGCATGGCATCGTCGGCTTCATTCATTGCCCGAATTGCACTATCGAGGCGACGGCGGAGTTCGTCCACCTGGCGGTTGCCCTGTTGGCCCCCACCCTGTCCGGACTGCGAGCCTGACTGCCCGCTCTGCTGTTGTCCCTGCGACTGGCCCTGGCTTCCCCCGGATTGTTGATTTTGTTGCGACTGGTTCGCGGCGCTTTGTTGCTGCATTCGCTCGAGTCTCTCCTGCAGCTTTTCGACATCCCGTCTCAGCATTTCCTGCTGCCACCGCTGTGCCGGACTGGGGGTCTGGCTGCGATTCATGTTGCGGGCGAGTTGTTCCTGCCGTCGCGCAAGCTCCTCGAGTTCATCGGCAGCCTCATCCATGGCCTGTTGCGGGGCCTCGGGCGATGCCCTGCTGCCGCTTTCGTACTGGTTCTTCTCGAGATCCATCTCGAGTTCGAACATTTCCGTCAGATCCCGGCCTGCCTGGCCGCCGCCTCCACCGCCATTGTTTGCCTGGAGGGATACGCTGATGTCGGTGAATACGGCTTCCGCGGCGAGCAGATGCTGCAGCGCCTCCTGCTCCGGCAGGATTGCCTGCTCGAGCTCGAGCTCACTCAATCGTTCAGAGGCGGGAACCATCGCCGCACTGGCTTTCCCGAGGTTTTCGACGAACGTGGCAATCTCCTCTGCCGAGGCCGTCAATTGGCGTGCCTCGGTGCGGCGAGCGAGCGTGTCAACCTGTTCACGTAGCGTTGCCTGAACCCTGGCAAGCAATGCCGCGTTGTCCGAAACGTAGGCGGGATCATTGCGACGGTTTTCCTGCTCTTCACGAATCAGGTTCCAGGTGGAGACAATGATCTCGCGCTGGCGTTTTGAAATTTCGTCCTGTTGCTGGCCGCCCTGCTGCCCGCCTCCGCCACCGGCCTGCTGTGATTGCGAATAGCGTCGGTCGAATGGCTGGACGTCGATAAAGAAGATGTCGGTACGAGCCGAGTTCTCACGGTCCCCGGCAACCGCGTAATAGGAGATGAGGTCGCCGGGCCGAAGCGCGTCTGCGCCCTCACGATCAGACAACGACTCGAGGAAGAAGACATGATCGAGTTCCGCAATGTCTGTGTCGACCGGCAATTCAATGTTTTGCCAATCACCGCCGTTGACGGAATAGAACAGCCGCAGCGATTCGAGCCGGTAGTCATCCCTGGCGGAAATTCTCGCCGTCACCTCTTCGATGCTGCTCGCGCTCCAGTCCCGACCCGGCCGGGCGAATTCGATTTCAGGAAGTTCGTCCTCAAGCAGCGTGATGAAATAATCATCCGTGAGCCTTATCGTCTCTCCGCCCACAATCGCTGCAACGAAATACTGGCCGTCCCGTTGTACATCGAAGCTGGCCGTTGCCGAGTCACCGTCGATAGTGAGGTCGATCTCCTGATCGTCGACGATCAGCTCTCCCGGCGTCATTGGCCGATCGGTGTCGATCCGAACCTCGATTTCAGTTTCCGCAATGGCGCGAACGTCTCCGCCGGGATCGACGGTCTCTTCGTTTTTGCCTGTCCATTGCGGAAAGCGATAGGTCACCGCCAGGTTTTCGACGACAGGGAGGTCGACAACATTCACCTGGTAGGTGGGGCTGCGGACATTCGCAGCCGACACGTAATATTCCAGTGGCTCACGAACCGAGAAAAACGTGAATTCGAAATCCTCGTCGAGGTTCGACATTTCGACGTCCTGCCAGTCGGCATCGCCAAAGCGGGCATGGACCCAGGCCTGTGCCGGGTCGAATCCCTGCATGACGGCACGGACATTGACCGATCCGCCTTTGCGAATGCCATCGTTGCCCGGCGACACTTCAATGCTCTGCGGTGGCAATAGCCCTGGAAACGCCCAGCCCAGCCACAGGTGCCTGACGCCATAGGCATAGTTGCCCGGACCTGCGATTGCGAGGAACAATAACGCGGCTGCGGCAATGCCGGCGGCGCCCAGCGCGTAAGTGAACTCTTTCTGCCGAACCTCGCTTTCCGGCGGATGATGTTCGGCAATTCTGAGCGTGTCCTCCGCCAGCAGCTCCGCCATCGGGTTCTTGTCGCTGTCGACCTCCATCCACGTCCGCACACGACCTTCGAATGCAGGGGTGCGCGCTTCGATATCGTCCGAACCGTCTTCATCGACCCGCCTGCCCGGCAGTACCAGCATCCACCATGCAATTGCGGCCAGTGCGCCGAGCAGAATCAGGCGCGAGGTGATAACGACATCGGCAGGGAAGCCCTGCCTGATCGCAAGGCTGACCGACACCAGTGTGATGACGAGTGCGGCAGCGGCGAGTGCGGCCAGCCCGCGGGCCATGACGAGCTGCTTCAGGCGAAGCCTGAAGAGATTGAGATAACGTTCAAACTCCTGGGTCGAACTCATGCGCGCTCCATCCGGCGCCGGGTCAGGTACGAAGCAGTCCTTGAACAGGCCTTCTTAAGCTATGATCGCAGAATCCCCCGGAGGTTCACACCCTTGGATGAATCGGGAGTCAGAGCCGCCGGGCTCTGACCCCTGAAATCGACCTACCAGATCTTCACGCGTTCCTCAGGCGGAAGATAAAGCGCGTCGTCTTCATGGATGTCGAACGCCTCGTAGAATTCCGGCACATTTCGCACCGCGCCGTTGGCCCGGTACATCGATGGCGCGTGCGGGTCGGTACCAATCAGCAATCGCAGAAATTCATCGCGATACTTGCTGCGCCAGACCTGGCCGAATCCGAGGAAGACTCTTTGAACTCCGGTCAGCCCGTCGATGACCGGCGCTTCCTCGCCATTCAACGACAGTTTATAGGCAAGCAGTCCAATGCTAATGCCGCCGAGGTCTCCGATGTTCTCTCCGAGTGTATATTCGCCGTTAACGCCCAGATCGTCGAAAGGGTGAAATTCGTCGTACTGAGCAACGAGTTTCGCGGTACGTTTCTCGAATTCCGCCCGATCCTCGTCCGTCCACCAGTTTCTCAGCACGCCATCGCCATCGAACGTGCTGCCCGAATCGTCGAATCCGTGACCGATTTCGTGTCCGATAACGGCCCCAATCGCACCGTAGTTCACGGCGTCATCGGCCTCCATATTGAAAAACGGCGGCTGCAGAATTGCCGCAGGAAAAACAATTTCGTTCAGCGGCGGATTGTAATAGGCGTTCACAGTCTGCGGCGTCATGCCCCATTCCGTACGGTCAACCGGACCATCCTGTCGTCCGATCGCACGTTCGTGCTCGGCCAATGCGGCACGCTCGAGGTTGCCGAACAGATCCTCGCTGTCGATACTCAGCCTGGAATAGTCTCTCCAGACATCCGGGTAACCGACTTTCGGCGTGAACTTGGAAAGTTTCTCGAGTGCTTCTGCTTTCGTTTCATCTGTCATCCAGTCGAGGTTCTTGATGCTGATCTCGTACGCCTTGACCAGGTTGCCGACCAGCTGCAGCATGCGTTCTTTCGCCTCCGGCGGAAAATGCTGGTTGACGTAAACCTTGCCGACCACTTCGCCAACATTGCGGTTAACAACGTTGACGCCACGCCGCCACATTTCCTCCTGTTCTTCCACTCCAGCGAGCGTCTTGCCGTAAAACTCGAAATTCTGCCTGTCGATCTCCGTTGTCAGCCGGTTGGCAGTCGCATTCAGGACTGCCCACCGCAGATAGGTTTTCCACGTATCGAGATCCGTGTCCACGATGATGTCATCCAGCGCACTCATATAGTCGCGCATCATCACGACGAGACCGTCCAGTTCCGGGAGCCCGGTCTCGGCAAGGTAACCGTCCCAGTTGAATCTGGGCATCAGTTCATCAAGCTTGTCGACAGGAATCTTGTTGTACAGCGCTACCATGTCGCGCGTATCTTCCTTTTTCATCTGCTCGGCAGCGAGCCGGTGCTCGAGCGCCATTATCGTGCGTGCTGCAGCCGCACCATCGGGAAGACCCGCAAGGCCAAACATCTTTTCAACGTGCGCGACGTATTTCTCGCGCAGCTCAGCGGACTTCTCGTCGTCCTTGAGGTAGTACTCGCGATCCGGCAGTCCAAGGCCGCTTTGTGCGGCATAGATCATGTACGTCGTCGGATCCTTGAAGTCCGCATCCTGGCCGAGACCGAACGGCATTGCGTAACCGCGCCGGTTGGCCGCAGCGAAATACACGGCAAGTTCATCGTAGTCGCTAATGGAATCGATTCTCTGGAATTCAGGCTTGAGCGGCTCGATTCCGCGGGCGTTACGCGTATCGACATCCATCCATGACTTGAAGAGATCGCCGACTTTCTGCTCGTCCGTTCCCTTTGCGAAATCGCCTGTTGCCGACTCTTCGATTATCGCCTTTACCTGCTCCTGAGCTTCCTCGTTGAGAACGGAAAAACCGCCGTAGGCCGGTTTGTCCGCAGGAAGCTCGGTGCGGTCGATCCATTTCCCGTTGACGTAGGAAAAGAAATCGTCGCCCGGCCGAACACTCGTATCCATGTTCTCGAGCGAGATACCGGATACGAGCGGCGGCGCTTCTGCGCTAACCGCCGTCGCTTCGGTTGCCGGTTCCTGGCTGCATGCCGCCAGCAGAATCAGCGCAGATGCGCCAGCCAAAATGGTCTTCAATGTGGTCACCTTCGTAATCGCGACGCAGGTGCGCACGCGCCGGTTTTTGAATTGATTCAACAAATTAGATGCATGAAAGCCAGCAACAGTTGCATTGCCTCAAATTGACCCGTCTCCAGCCGGAAAGTTTCTGCCAATGCCGGCAGCACCCCGTTACGGGGTCCGAACCGTGCTCTGTCCCCGAGTCAGCCGCGGAGCGGCGCCAGGTGCAGATTTCCGAGAACGGACTCGCCGATGACGGCTAGCGCCAGTATGAGGAGCACCCAGTGCCATAGTTGAATCGTCTCAGTCTCATCCGGGTCCGGAACCCGACCGGCCGTAAGCGCTTGCCCACCCGTTGCATCCTGCCACCGATCCAGCACGTCCTGGCCTATTTTCCGCAGATCGGATTCCAGCGGGTCAATATTCGCGGCAACCATGGTCTCGCCCTGCGGTGTGTAAACCTCGTAGATGCCGGACTTGTTCAACCGGATCTGCTGTTCGCGCGTGGTATCAGCGAGCGACAGCACGGTTTCGCCGTCGGGATCGATGACCTGTCCTGACGATGCACCGGTCAATGCAAGCGGAAGCACGGCTCCGGTGGTGTAGGTCCTGGCAATCTCGTTGATGCCGGACAAATATCGCCCTGCTTCGATGATAAAACTGACAAATACGGGTCGAACCGGCAAGTCATTCCACTGGTTGTCGAGATTCGCCGGCATCAGCAACAAACGTCCCTCTCCAACCTTGCGCTCAATCAGGAACGGTTCGTTGTTCTCGAGGCGAATCAGAATTTCGTCCCCGTCCTGTACCTCGAGTGGCATGCTGTGCGACACATTGACGCTATGCCAGCCTTCTGTCTGTCTGAGTGCTGGATGACGTGTGTCGATTTGTCCGACCGAAAGGAATTCACCGGGCCGGGGCCTGACGCTCGTCGTGCTGTGACGATGACCGGTCAAAGGTAAGGTCTCCAGCGATGACGCCCGCTCGCCCGCGAACGCCAGCAAATTGCCTCCACCCTGCAGGAATTCTGTCAATGATTGCTCGAGTTGTGGATCGACCAGCCCGATGTCATCGATTACCGCCCATCGGTAGCGGCCCAGGACACGATTGTCGAAGTCCCCTGCCAGGAACGATTCAACCTGGTACTCACCAGCGGATTCCAGCGCGGCCGAAAGATAGGTGTTCGGCAGCCCGCCGGGGCTCAAAGTGATCAGCGGAACGGTGGTTGGTGGTTCATTGTCGACGACGTAAAACCAGCGATTGTCTGCCTGGAAGTCATCGTCGGTCGTCAGCTGAATCTCGACCCGATTCTCGCCACTCTCGAATTCAGCAATGTCGAAATGAACGACCTGCGGTCCGGTCTGGATCAGGCTGCGTGAACCCAGGGTTTCTTCGTTCAGAACGAGAATCAGATCCGCAACCCTTTCGCGGTCGCCTGCGCCGGTCACGCCGACATCGAGTCCGCCCGCCGTTTCTCGTACATAGTCGATTGACCAGTTGAACGGTGCACCGGTGCCAACGACGTGTGGTGTCAAACCGGCGACGCCCGCGGGTACGAGGTCGGAAAAGCGCACCGGCATCGAGCTGGCCTGGTAGTCGCTGATGAAGTGCACTTGCACCGGTGGGGGCAACGCGGTTGCAAGGCGTTCCACCGACGTCATCATCTCGCCGTAATCAAGTCGCAATGCACTCGGGGACAGGCCGGCAACCGCTGCTATTTGCGCCGCCCTGTCCGTGCTCAGGTTGCTGGCGAGCTGCAGTGAGCCGTCGGCGCCGACCACCTGCAACAACGCATCATCCGGGGCATCGTCGATGGCGCGGCGGGCCTCGGCCTGCGCCTGCGGGAAGACGCCTTCACGTCCCATGGATGCGGACGTATCGACGATAACAACGCGTGTCCCGGCCGCCGTGGCAATTACGGCGTCGGGCGATACCGTCATGAAGGGTTTCGCAAATGCCAGTGCCAGTAACGTCAGTACGGCGATGCGTGCCGCAAGGAGTAACAAATACTTTAATTTCCTGCGCACGTGCACCTGTTGCTGCGCGGTTTCCAGCAACATGGCTGAACTGAATGCCTTGCGTTCCGAACTCTGGGTTTGCAGGCGATGCAGCCAGATCGGCAATGCGATCGCGAGCGCTCCGAGCAGGAAAAGTGGCGCGACGAGTCCCATTACTGTCGCTTCTGCCTGAACAACAGATAGTTGCGCAGCGCCTTATCCAGTGAATCGCCGGTATTGACCAGGACGTGATCAGCACCGATGCCCGCAGCCGCTTTCTTCAAATCGTCAATGTGCGATCGAATGCGCTTCGGGTAGTCATCGCGCATGAATTGAGGCGCCACCTCGACAGCCTCGCCGGTCTCGACGTCTTCGAGCAGGACATTGCTCTTGAATTCCGGGTTGAGTTCCACCTCATCCAGCACCTGGAAGAAGACGACATCCTGGCCGTGCCATGCCAGTGGTCGAACGCCGGCAAGCAGGCTGTCGATGTCGCAATAGAAATCAGAGATGACAGCGACCAGCCCGCGACGGTTGACCTGCTCACGAAACCTGTCGAATGGCTTGTCAAACTTTGTGCCGATTGACGCTTCCGCAGAGTCGAGACAGTGCAATACGCCCTGCAATTTGCCACCACGCGATGACGGTGCACGGTAGTCGCGGACTTCTTCGTCGAACACCATGCAACCGACGGCATCGTGCTGGCGCGCCGCAAGGAATGCGAGACTCGCACCGAGAAACTGCGCATAGCGCAGTTTCGTGACCGGCGGGCCGCCGAATCCCATCGACGCACTGGCATCAAGGAGGATCATCAGGTGCGAGTTGGTGTCGCCCAGGAATCGCTTGACATAGGTGCGGCCGGTCCTGGCGAAGACATTCCAGTCGATGAACCGGGGGTCATCGCCCTCCGCATACGCACGGTACTCTGCAAACTCCTGGCTAAAGCCGAACATCGGCGATCGATGCAACCCGATGAGCACGCCCTCTACGACCGAGCGCGCCACCAGGTCGAGATTTTTCAGACTCGCCAGCACTTCCGGCCGCAACAGGTCCCGTGTTGCATGCTGCGTTGTCTGTACGGCTGCCAACGATCAGGCCTCGATCTTTTGCAGCATTTCTGACAATACGTCGTCGACTGTCATGCTGTCGGACTCGGCGAAATAATTGCACAGTACCCGGTGGCGCAGCACGGGCAGGGCCAGGCTGCGGACGTCTTCCTTCGTGACGTGATAGCGGCCGCTGAGCAGCGCATTGGCCTTTGCAGCGAGATTCAGAAACATCGTCGCGCGAACACTGGCACCAAAATTGACGTAGCGTCTTATGACGTCTGGCGCGATTGATTCTGTTGGTCGGGTCGCGCGTACGAGATTGACGGCATAGCGATTCACTTCCTCGGCGACCGGCACCTGGCGCACCAGCCATTGAAAGCGGACGATTTCATCGGCACTCGTACAGGCTTCGACAGCGGGCAGATCCACGCGGGTCGTGAAGCGATTGACCACGGCCAGTTCATCGTCATCCGTCAGGTAATCCAGTAATACGTTGAACAGGAAGCGGTCGAGCTGAGCTTCGGGCAATGGATATGTGCCCTCGAGTTCGATCGGGTTTTGTGTCGCTAACACGAAGAACGGCGGTGCGAGTTCGTGGTGCTCCCCGCGTACAGTCACGGATCGTTCCTGCATTGCTTCAAGCAATGCTGCCTGCGTCTTTGGTGGTGTCCGGTTGATCTCGTCGGCCAGCAACACGTGGGTGAAAATCGGGCCTTTCACAAAAGTCCACGATCTGTGACCCGTTGCAGAATCCTCTTCGATAATATCGGTACCGGTTACGTCAGTCGGCATCAGGTCGGGAGTGAACTGGATGCGTTTGAACGTTAGCCCGAGGGCGTCCGCCAGCGTGCGAACGAGGAGCGTCTTTGCGGTACCTGGCATGCCGGTAATCAGGCAGTGACCACCGACGAGGAGCGTGATCAGCAAGTGTTCGACGACATGCGTCTGCCCGATGATGACCTTGCCGACCTCCTCGCGCAGCGCGGTCATCGATTTTTGAAAGTTGCCGACCAGGTCGCGCACTTCGTCCGATTCGAATGCTTCTTCTCGTTTTGTAGCCATAGCCCTTTCCGTTATCCCTGATTTCGTACGCTAGGTGCCGGTGTCGGCATCCATCAATTCCAGCAGCAGTCTCTGCGCGGGCCGGTAATTCGGCGCGACGTCCAGTGCCAGCAGTAGTTGCCGCTTCGTCTCCTCTGTGTTTCCCAATGCATGATGCGCTTTTGCCAGCCGAAAATATGCAGTTGCCAGGTCATGCGGATTGAGCTCGAGTGCGACCGAGAATTCGCGCAACGCCTCCGAAGCGCGATCCCGATCGAGCAGCAGATCGCCCAACGCGCCGTGCAGTTCCTGGTCGAGCGGATCGACCATGTTGACGCTTTGATAGACCTTGATCGCTTCGCCGGTTCGCCCTGCCTCTTCCAGCCATGCGCCGAGCCGTTTCAGTGAAGCCGGTTCGTAACCGCCCTGTTGCCAGAAACGTTCAAGTGCATTAACGGCTTCACCGTGCCTCCCAAGTTCCTCGCTGGCTCTGGCCAGCGCGAGGTACGGACTGTCCGGTTCAACGTACTGGGGCAACATATCGATGAGACGTTCGGCAGGTCCGACGATGTCCTGCCATTCGTCCCGGGACACGAGTTGCGAGATTGATTGCTGCGTCCGATGCCATTCTTCAAGGCCATCCAGGAAATCGCCATGATTCCGGTCGACGAATTGCTCGAACTCATGATCGAACGCAGACGGAGAAATCCCGAGCGCGGATTCGATCGCTTCTCCCGTCTGCAATCCCTTCGTGAAACTGGCGAGCATTGCGCGGAGCTTTTCCGTGCCGTAGTTTTCGTCGATAAACTGGCAGACCAGTCCCGCCTGCATGTAGGAGACTATCACCTGTTCGTCGTAAGTAGGACGAATGAAACCTTCATCAAGCTCCGCGACCGGGAGAAAGCGATCGTCTTTCATCGCATTGTAGACGACCATCGGAATACGGACACCGGGGTTCGGGCCGCTGCGCCACTCTTCGAATACC
>Ga0210123_1001002_pt1 | contig 15380 bp, 15 predicted proteins | sample Muzzi_PWB_D2_FD_185535 | JGI IMG/M metagenome (GOLD analysis project Ga0210123, IMG submission 185535) | Wetland microbial communities from San Francisco Bay, California, USA, that impact long-term carbon sequestration - Muzzi_PWB_D2 (SPAdes) | ecosystem: Environmental > Aquatic > Marine >... | reverse complement strand
GATGCGCGACGCAGGCGTACTCGGCAGTCCGTTGAGGAGCAAAGAGCGAGTACGCCCTGAGATTGCATGCAATTGCGGCTCGCAGTAGGTGACTCATGAATAGTCCAGGCTAGCCGACTCCTTTCCCGGCGACCCCCCACCACCCGGTGTCGGCCCCGTCGGCCACCGGTTTCACGCCCTTTTGACCTGTACAATCGGCGACCCATGAGCGACGAGACGATCGAGCACGACCCCCTGGATCTGGCACCCGAGAGAGAGGCTCCGGAGGCTCAGAAGACCGGCTTCTGGAGGAAGCTCAAGAAGGGTCTCTTGATGACCCACACCGAGATCATCGAGAAGATGGCCTCGGCGGTAGAGGGCAAGACCACCCTCGACGAGGAGACCTTCGAGTACCTGGAGGAGATCCTGATCGGCTCCGACCTGGGGGTCGAGACCTCGCTGGAGCTGATCGACGAGCTCCGGACCGACATCAAGAGCGGCGAGAAGGCCGACGTCATCAAGATGCGGGAGAAGCTGGTCGACCGCATGTCGATCCTGCTCATGGACGCGCCGCGTCCCCCGGAGCGGCCCGCCGGACCGATGGTCACGCTGATGGTCGGCGTCAACGGCGCCGGCAAGACGACGTCGATCGCCAAGCTTGCCCGCCGGTCCCTCGACCGGGGCGAGTCGGTCCTGCTGGCGGCGGGCGACACCTTCCGGGCGGCGGCCATCGAGCAACTCGAGAAGTGGGGCGAGCGCCTCGGCGTGCAGGTGATCCGCACGAAGGCCGGGGGTGATCCAGCGGCGGTGGTGTTCGACGCGCTCCAGGCGGCCCGTGCCCGGAAGATCGACCACGTGCTGGTCGACACCGCCGGCCGGCTTCACACCAAGGAGCACCTGATGGCCGAGCTGTCGAAGATCGGCCGGGTGCTCGAGCGCGAGACCCCCGACTGGCACCGGCGGACGATCCTGGTGCTCGACGCCACCACCGGCCAGAACGCCCTCGCCCAGGCGCGGACCTTCGCCGACGCCGTGCCCCTCGACGGGGTGCTGCTGGCGAAGCTGGACGGGACCGCCAAGGGGGGCATGGCTGTGGCCGTCGCCCGCGAGCTGCGGCTGCCGGTGCTCTACCTGGGCGTCGGCGAGACCGCGGACGACCTGATCGAGTTCCGTCCCCGGGAGTTCGCCTCTGCGCTCCTCGGCTGACCACTTCCGCCAGGCCCTCAGGCTGGCCGCCCGGGGTCGCTACGGCGTGGCCCCCAACCCGATGGTGGGAGCGGTGGTGGTGCGTGACGACGAGGTGGTGGGCGAGGGGTACCACCGGCGCTACGGTGAGGCCCACGCGGAGGCGGTGGCGCTCGAGCGCGCGGGGGAGCGGGCCCGGGGCGCGACGGTCTACGTGACCCTGGAGCCCTGCGCCCACCACGGCAACACGCCGCCGTGCGCCGACGCCCTGATCGCCGCCGGCGTGCGGCGGGTGGTGGCGTGCCATCGGGACCCGGACCCGCGCACGGCCGGCGCCGGCTTCGAGCGCCTGCGCGCGGCCGGGGTGGAGGTCACGGTGGGTGAGCTGGCGGCCGAGGCGGCGCTCCTCAACCTGCGCTTTCTCGCGCCCCACGCGTTCGGCCGGCCGGCCGTGACCCTCAAGTGGGCGATGAGCCTGGACGGAAAGATCGCGACCGCCGCCGGCGAGAGCCAGTGGATCTCCTCCTCCGAGGGGCGCCGCTGGGCCCTCCTCGAGCGCGAGGCCCACGACGCCATCCTGGTGGGGAGCGGCACCGCCCTGGCGGACGATCCCCGCCTCGATCGCCGTCTCGGGCGCGCCCGCGGGCCGATCGTGCGGGTGGTGCTCGACCGGCGGCTGCGTCTGGCGCCGGAGGCGCGCATGCTGGGCGTCGAGGGCCCGGTGCTGGTGTATGCTGCGCCGGGCGCCGACCCGGCTCGCCGGGCCGCGCTGGAGGCTGCCGGCGCGACCCCCATTTCGATCGAGCCGATCGAGCCGATCGAGCCCGTCGCCGCGGTGGCTGACGGGATCGGCGGAGTCGGGGCGTCCGGGACAGCGGGCGAGCTCCGGTCGGTCCTTGCCGACCTGCTTGCGCGCGGGGTTCGAAGCGTGCTCGTCGAGGGGGGAGCGGGCGTCGCCGGAGCGTTCGTCGCCGCCGGCCTGTACGACCGGGTCGCGGTAGACTGCGCGCCGCTCCTGCTCGGGGGCGCGAGCGCTCCCGGCCCCCTCGGCGGCACCGGCGCCGCCCATCTCGACGAAGCGCCCCGCCTCGACCGGCTCGACGTCCGGCGGCGGGGCCGAGACCTGATCCTCACCGGCCTGAGAGACGGATGTTTACAGGACTTGTTGCGGAGCGTGGACGGATCGTAGGAGATCCGGCGCCGGCCCCCGGCGGCGGAGTGAAGCTCACCGTGGGGCATAGCGTCGAGCTGGGCACACACCTCTCGCTGGGCGCGAGCCTGGCGGTCTCGGGGGTCTGCCTGACGGTCGTCGAGCTCGCCCCCGACGGGCGGGCGTCGACGGTCGAGATGGGGGACGAGACGCTCTCCCGGACCACTCTGGGCGCCCTGGTCGACGGCTCGGCCGTCAACCTGGAGACGCCCCTTCGGGCGGGCGAGCCCCTCGGCGGCCACTGGGTCCAGGGGCACGTGGACGCGACCGTCCGGGTGCTCGAGCGGACCGACCACGAAGAGCACAGCGTGATGGCGTTCTCCCTGCCCGGGGAGATGGCGTCCTACGTGGTGGAGAAGGGCTCTGTGGCGCTCGACGGCGTGAGCCTCACGGTCACCGGCGTCGGCCCGAGCCGCTTCACCGTCTGGCTCATCCCCCACACGCTGGAGGTCACCACCCTGGGCCTCCTCGCCCCGGGCGACGGGGTCAACTTCGAGGCCGACATCCTGGCGAAATACGTCCAGCGCGGCCTCGAGGCGCTCGCGGCCGGCGCCGGCCTGCCGCCCCAGAAGCAGGGCTGAGCGTGGCCCACGTCCCCGCCGGGGAGGGCGGCTCCCGTTCCTCACTCCCGCGGACCCAGCTCCCGGAGCCGGACCGGTTCTGGATCCGTTATGCCCCCAGGACCTGGCCCGCCGGGCCCGCACCGGACGGTCCCCTCTGGCTCGACCTGGCCCGAGGCCACCTCGGCACGCCGGGCGAAGGGGCCGAGCCGCTCCTGCCAACCGGCCCGTTCGACGACGTGCTCTACGTACCGCCGGTCGCGCCCCAGGACGCGGGCGCCCGGATGCAACGGGACCGGGCCGTGGCCGAGATCGTGGCCGAGGGCACGCCGGTCGTCGTCCATCTCTTCCCCGGCGACCCGCCGCCTCCCGGGGGGGCGACCGGAGTGGTCGACCTGCTCGACGCCCTGGTGGAACGGCGCCTGGACGACCTGGCTGCGATCCCGCCGGGAGCCGCCGCCGCGGTGTGGCCGCTCCTGCCTGGCCTGACCGACGGCGAGGAGCTCCGGGATGAGGGCCTGGCGCGCCTGGCCGAGGCCGGGCTCCGGGTCGTCCAGCCGGTCGCGCCCGATCTGCCGCCGCCCGACCGGAGGCTCCTCGCCGAGGGCCGCGACGAGCGAGTGTTCGACGCTCTCTTCCACGGGCCGCCGGCCGACCCACGCTCGTTCAGTCGGCATGCCTGTGGCCGCTGGCGCCTCGCGGATGGATCGGGCGGAGCGGTCTGGGAGCGCGTCCTGTTTCTCCCCCGGCCGCTGCCGAGCCCGCCGCTGGCCGGGGCGTCCCAGCGGGAGGTGGCCGGGCTTCTCCTCGCCGCGGGGGAGCTCGAGCTGCGCCTGGGGCGCCACGGGCGGGGCCAGGCCCACTTCCGTGCCGCCCGCTGGATCGACCGCACCCAGTACGACCTCAAAGTGCTGACCGCCGAGGGAAACCTTTCGGTGATCCCCTGGCTCGACCCGGCGAGCCGGCAGATCGTCGAGGAGTGGGCACGGGCGGGGCGCTCGGAGGTCGTCGACCGGCTGGCCGCCGAGTACCTGTCCGGGGACGGGGACGGGCCCGGTCCGGTGCCGGGTGGGGACGGAGTCTCGGCGGATCGCTGATAGGATCGCGCCCGGCCCGTGGGCGCCAGAGCCCTCCGGTCTCCACTCCCTCTAGATCATGCATCCAGAGATCCTTCATATCGGAAGCTTCGTCATCAGCTCGTTCGGGCTGATGCTCGTCGTGGCGTTCGTCTCGGCCTACTTCCAGCTCCGCTGGGGCCTTTCCCGGCTCGGCATCGGGGACGAGGAAGACGCCGCGGCGCTGGTCTTCGCGGCCGGGTTCGCCGGCATCCTCGGGGCCAAGACCTACTACGCCATCCTCTACCAGGACTGGCGCCTGCTGTTCGATCGTTCGGGCCTGGTCTGGTACGGCGGGTTCATCCTCGCGGTCCTCGCCGTCGTCTGGACGATGCGGCGCCGCCGCCTGCCGCCCTGGCCGACCCTCGACGTGCTCGGGCTCTCCCTCGCCCTGGGGTACGCCCTGGGGCGCATCGGCTGCTTCCTGGTGGGCGACGACTACGGAGTGCCGACCGACCTGCCGTGGGGCGTCGTCTTCCCCCAGGGCTCGGCGCCGCCGTCGACCGCCGGGGCGTTGCGCTACCAGTTCGGCGTCGACGTGCCGCTCGACATCCCGGACTCGCAGCTACTTCACGTCCACCCGACCCAGCTCTACGAGACCCTCGCCTGCCTCGCCATCTGGGCCTTCGGGCTCTGGCTCCTGAAGCGCCGTCCGGCGAGCGGCGTGACCGGCACCGCCATGCTGGCGCTCCTCGGCGTCGAGCGCTTCCTGGTCGAGATCCTGCGGGCGAAGGACGACCGGTTCTTCGGCGGTCTGACCATCGCCCAGATGATCTCGATCGGTGTGGTGATGGTGGCCGTGGCGCTGCTCGTCAGGAGGAGAAGGGGAGACAGGAATTAGCGGTCCGAAACCGGCTGTTGGACGGAGCAGGCTCGCGATCCGAGCGCGCCGATCCCAATGCCCGTGACCGACCCTGGTTCCCCCATCGAGATGTCCGCTGCCCAGCAGAGCCGCCCGGTTCCTCCGAGACTGCTGACCATCGCCGGCTCCGACTCCGGAGGCGGCGCCGGCATCCAGGCCGACCTCAAGACCTTCGCCGCCCACGGCTGCTACGGCATGAGCGCCCTGACGGCGGTGACCGCCCAGAACACGCGGGCGGTGACCGCCGTCGACGAGATCGCGCCCGAGACGGTCGCGGCGCAGATCGACGCGGTGTTCGGCGACATCGGTGTCGACGCGGTCAAGATCGGCATGCTCGCGAGCGCGCCGATCGTCCGCGCCGTGGCGGGAAGCCTGAGGCGCTGGCTCGGGCCGGAGGGCAATGCAGAGGGCCGCGCCGTGCCGGTGGTCCTCGACCCGGTGATGGTGGCCAAGAGCGGTGACGCCCTGCTGGCCGACGACGCGGTGGACGCGGTGCGCGAGGAGCTCCTGCCGCTCGCCACGCTGGTGACGCCCAACCTGCCGGAGGCGGCCCGCCTGACCGGTCTGCCGGTGGCGAGCGACGACGAACGTCTGGCGGCGGCCAGGGCGCTGTCCGGCCAGGGCGGCGACCGGGGCGGCTCCGAGGGGGGACAGGGGCTCGCGGTGCTCCTCAAGGGCGGCCACGGCGAAGGGCCGGAGGTCTCCGATCTGCTCTACGCGCCGGGTGAAGAGGTTCGCACCTACCGGCATCTCCGGATCGAGACCCGGTCGACCCACGGCACGGGATGCACCCTGTCATCGGCGGTCGCCGCGCGGCTCGGAGCGGGCGAGCCGCTGGAGCGGGCGGTGGCCGGCGCGATCCGATACCTGCAGGGCGCGATCGCCGCGGCCTACCCGCTCGGAAGCGGGCACGGGCCCGTCGACCATCTGTATGAGCTCCGCCGGCCGGGGGAGCCCCGGCGGCCGGACGGAGAACGCTCGGACCCGGGACGAGGGGGAGGTGCCATTCGATGACCGATCGTACGCTCGATCTTGTGACCGACCAGACGCTCGACCTGTTGGTCGTGGGCGCGGGGCCGACGGGAATCGCCGTCGGCGCGGCGGCGGTGCAGCGGGGGCTGGAGACCCTGCTGGTCGACCAGGGCCCGCTCTGCGCGAGCCTGCAGGCCTATCCGACCGACCTGATCTTCTTCACCACGCGCGAGCGCCTCGAGATCGCCGACGTGCCGTTCTCGATCCCGGAGGTCAAGCCGAACCGGCGCCAGGCGCTGGTCTACTACCGGGAGGTGGTGAAGCGGCACGAGGTTCCGCTGGCGCTCTACGAGCCGATCGAGGCGGTGGAGCGCCTCGATCCGTCCGATCCACGGGCGGCGGACGGCGCCCGGTTCGTGGTCAGGAGCCATCCGGCGTCCGGGGGACCCTCCGACGGCCGCGTGCGGCTCGCCCGGGCGGTGGCGCTCGCCACGGGCTACTTCTGGAACCCGAACCGCCTCGGCGTCCCGGGCGAGGGCCTGCCCTGGGTGCGGAGCCGGTACGTGGAGCCGTACGCCGACTTCGGCCGCCGGGTCGTGGTCGTGGGCGGTGGCAACTCGGCGGCCAAGACCGCCCTCGACCTCTGGCGCAACGACGCCCGGGTCACCCTGATCCATCGGCGCCCGGAGCTCAAACCGACGATCAAGTACTGGATCCGTCCGGACATCGACAACAGGATCGCCGAAGGATCGATCAACGCCCAGTTCTCGAGCCGGGTCGTGGCCTTCCGCGACGGCGACGGCGCGACCGAGCGCGGCGTCGAGATCGAGGGGCCGGAAGGCCCGAGCTTCGTCCCCGCCGACGTGGCGTACGTGCTCATCGGCTACGTGCCGGACATCGAGCTCCAGCGCGGCGCCGGCGTCGAGGTGGACGACGAGAGCGCCATCCCGGCGTTCGAGCCGGACACCTGCGAGTCGAACGTGCCGGGCCTCTACATCGCAGGCACCCTGCAGGCGGGCCGGTTCACCAACCGCCTGTTCATCGAGAACTCCCGCGACCACGGCGAGCGGATCGTCGCCCACCTCGAGGCGCACCTCTCGACCGTCGGCAGCGCGGTATGATTCTTGCGCTTCTCACGAGCGTGACTGTGAGTCAACCAAGGCCGGAGATCATGAACGAACCTCGCCGCCAGACCGACCGTTTCGCCCTTCTTCTCGCTTTCGCGTGCCTCCTCCTGCTGGCCTGGACGGCGCCCACCGCGCTGTCGGCCCAGGACTCCGGAAAGGGCTCAGGGAGCGGGGAGGAGTCGCCCTCGGGCGACCTCTTCATCGATACCGTCGACGTCAACATCGTCAACGTGGACGTCTACGTCACCGACGAGGACGGTAACCCGGTGACCGGCCTGACCGCCGACGACTTCGAGGTGAGCGAGAACGGGCGCCAGGTGCCGGTGACCAACTTCTACGCCGTTGAAGGCACCAAGGTCATCCGGGAGCAGGGCGGGGAGGCGCCGCAAGCCGAGCCGGTGGCCGAGCCCTTGCCCCCCGGCGTCGAACCCGAGGCACCCGCGCTTCCCGACGATCAGCGGCTGAGCCTCATCATCTACATCGACAACTACAACATCCGGCCCCACAACCGGCGGCGCATCTTGCAGGACGTGCGCGCCTTCGTGCGTCAGAACGTCACCGGCCAGGACCGCGTAATGCTGGTGACCTATGACCGGTCGCTCCACGTGCGGCGGAGCTTCACCAACAACTCCCAGGCGGTGGTCGACTCCCTGTTCGAGATCGAGGAGCTGTCGGGCCACGCCCTGCACTTCGACAGCGATCGGCGGGACGTGCTCGAGCGCATCGAGGACGCCGAGAGCGGCGGCGTCGCCCTCATGTGGGCCGAGACCTACGCCGAGTCGATCAAGAGCGACCTGTTCTTCTCGATCGACGCCATCCGCGAGCTGGTCAGCTCTCTGGCCGGCCTGCCGGGCCGCAAGGCGGTCCTCTACGTGAGCGACGGCGTGCCGATGATCCCGGCCGAGGACATCTTCTTCGCCATCCAGCAGAAGTACACGGGCTCGGGCGCCATGACCCGCGTCACCCAGTACGACGCGTCGCGCCGGTTCGAGGAGCTCGCCGCCCACGCCAACGCCAACCGGGTGAGCTTCTACACCATCGACGCCGCCGGTCTCAGGGTGTCGTCGGCCACCGACGTCTCGAACTTCGGCCGCGGCCAGGCCGGCAGCCTGAACTACCTCGACTCGGTGAGGACCCAGAACCTCCAGGCACCGCTTCAGATGTTGGCGGAGGAGACCGGCGGGCGCGCGATCATCAACAGCAACCGGGTAGGGCCCCAGCTCGAGCGGGTGGCCCAGGACTTCCGGCACTACTACTCCCTCGGCTACTCCCCTGGGCACAGCGGCGACGGGCGCTACTACAAGATCGAGGTCAAGCTGAAGGAGCAAGCGGGGCGCAAGAAGTACGCGGTACGCCACCGCACCGGCTACCGGGACAAGACCAGTGTCTCCGAGATGAACGAGGGCGTGCTGGCCGCCCTCAACTTCCCGTACTACTCGAACCCGCTCGACCTGGAGCTTTCGTTCGAGCGCGGGCGGCCACGGGACGACGGGCTGTTCCTGGTGCCGGTCAAGGTCCGGGTGCCGCTCGGTGGGCTGACCCTCGTGCCCCGCGGAGAGGTGTTCGAGACCCAGGCGAAGCTCTACCTGGCGGCCCTCGACGAGCGGGGCGGCGTGTCGGACGTGCAGAGCATCGGCCTGCCGATCCAGGTGCCGCAGGAGGAGATCGGGCAGGTCGCCGAGAAGAGCTTCGTGTACACGGTGACGCTCCTGATGCGCAAGGGGAGCCAGAAGGTCGCGGTAGGCGTACGCGACGAGATCGCCGGCAGTAATTCTTTCGTCACGGGTACGGTGTACGTCAACTAAGCATCTATGGAGCAGGACTTCGTGACGACCGAGTCCAGATTCCTCGAGCCGTCGGTGACGCGCGGCGGAGCCACCTGACCACGGGCACTCCCAGCTCCATTACACCTTCCAGGGAGAGAGCGATGAGCCGACAGTGGAGTGAGACCTTCCGGGCCCTGGGCAGCGCGATCCTGACGCTGCTGAAGGCCGAGCTGGAGGCGTTCGAGCGGGATCTGGGCCGCTCCGCCAAGACGGCGGCGTTCGGCGTGGCGCTGTTCGCCGCCGCCGGCGCCTTCGGCTTCTGGACCCTGGGGGTTGCCACCTATTTCCTGATCCAGCTCCTGGCGCTCTGGCTGCCGCTGTGGGGCGCCTCGCTGGCGGTTACGCTGCTGTTCGGGGCGATCGCCGCCGTGCTGGCCCTGATCGGCATGCGCAAGCTGGAGCGCTTCGAGAGCCCGCTGACGACGGCGCGCGACCGGATCGACGACCACATCGACTGGTGGCAGCGCCGCGTGCTGGTGTCCGGCGAGAAGCCCGCGCTCGAGCGGGGCCGGGACGGCGAGAGTGGCGAGAGCGACGACGAGACGGACGACACAGGAGACCGGTCATGAGCCGAGACCACGAGCACCGCGCCGACGTCGAGGAGAGCCGTCGCGAGGTGGAGCGGCGATTCGACGAGCTCCGGCAGTCGATCGGCCGGGAGATCGGCTTCCGGCCCAAGGCGCGGTACGCGCTGATCGCCCTGGCCGCGGCATCCGCGGGCTTCGCTCTGGCGGCAGGGCGGCGTAAGCGCAAGAAGCGCCGCAAGGACTAGGTCTCGCCGATGCTCTAGATCCTCCGACCCCCCCCCGGCCCCTTCCCGTGGCTTTCGCGGAGAGGGGAGGGGTTGCCGGGAGCTCCTCGAGCGGCCCGCTTTGATCCGGCCTCAGGAGACCGGCCGCTTGAAGACCATCGCGATGTTGTCGGTCGCCCCGCTCTTGAAGTTGACCGAAGTGATGGAGATCAGCTCCCATCCTTCCGCGCCCAGCGTATTGAGCTGTGGCGCCGCATTCGGATCCAACCGGTAGTTCTCACTCCGGATGTTGATGATCTTGTATTCCCACGTGGTCATCTCACCCTCCTCTTCCATCGCATCCGCCGAGCGGGGGGAGTCTCCCCCGAGGCCGAAGCAGTTCTGTCGATCCGGCTCCGTCACGGCAAAACGGCCACGGATCTTGGGGAATTGTAGTGGTTGAAGTCCAGATTCCCGCCGACCAACGGGGTAGGTTGGGGGGGTAGGTCGGGGGTAGGGCCGTGCTCACCCCGGCGGCGAGGGACGAACGATTCGTACCGTCTCCCCGCGTGCCACGGACCACCGCTCGGCCAGGCTCCGGCCGCGGAGCGAGAGCTCCACCGTGCCGAGGGAGCCGACCAGCGCTCCGGGCGCGCCATCGGGGAGCTCGGCATAGTGCGCCACCCAGCGCTCGACGACGTGGCCGGCCACCTCGACCCGGGGCGTGGGCTCGGTGGCCCGGGCTTCGAGCCATGCGGCCGGGAGGTCGGTGACCAGGTTGCCGAACCGGTCGACTCGCACCACCCGGCCCTCGAAGGTCGCGCCGGCGGCGGTTTCGAGGCGCCGGGGGCGGGGGCGCTCGAGCAGCGTCGGGTCGTCGATCTCCGGCCCGAGGGTGGCCAGGGGCTCTCCCCGGAGAAGCGCCGCCGCGGTCGGGGCGAAACGGTCCCGGCCGTGGAAGGTGGCGCCCGGCCCGGCGAGGAAGAGATCGGCGCGGGTGACCGAGCGGATCTCCGCGGTCGGCTCGAGAACCGGCGTCAGCAGGCCGTTGTCGGGGGCCACGTACAGGTGGCCGCCAGAGCGCGCGGCGAGGATCCGGCGCTTGCTGCCGACCCCCGGGTCGACCACCGACAGGTGGACCGTACCGGCGGGGAAGGTGGGTGCCGCCGCGGCCAGCAGGTCCGCCGCCGCTTCGACGTCGCCGGGCGGAAGATCGTGGGAGAGGTCGACGAGGGTCACCCGAGGCGCGTGGTCGCCGAGAGGGTCGAGCAGCCGGAGCACCGTTCCTTTGACCGCACCGACGTAGTAGTCCGTGGTGCCGAAGTCGGTCAACAGCGTGAGGATGGACACCCGATGAACCTTACCATCGGCCCGGACCGGGGTCGGGAACCTTCTGTGAAGTAGTTGCGGAATCGATGGATTTCCCGGAGAATGGGCGGGGGCTCGAGGTGAAAGCTCATCCGGTCCCCGGAGGCGCACATCGAGCCGTTCGGTATGATTCTCGGAAATTCGAGCTTTCCAAGGTTTCAAAGATGAGTGAACATACTCGACATCTGAGGTCGGCTCTGTTCGTCGACTTCGACAACATCTACCTGGGCCTCAGTCAAGGGGGGGCGGGGGGCGAGGACGAGTTCGCCCGCAACCCGGCGCGCTGGCTTCGCTGGCTGGAACGGGAGCTGGAGTACCAGGGCCCGGGCTGGGAAGCCGTGGCCGGCCGACGCCGGATTCTGGTGCGCCGCTGCTATCTCAACCCGCAGACCTTCCATCGCGCCCGCCCGTTCTTCATCCGCGCGGGCTTCGAAGTCGTCGATACTCCCGCTCTCACCGCCCAGGGCAAGACCAGCGCCGACGTGCAGATGGCGCTGGACGTGGTCGACACGCTGAACCACACGACCCGCTTCGACGAGTTCATCGTGCTCTCCGGGGACGCGGACTTCACGCCGGTGCTCCGGCGCTTGCGGGAGCACGATCGCTACACGGCGGTGCTCGCCACCGGCCCCACCGCGGCGGCCTACCGGAGCGTCTGCGACCTGGTGATCGACGAGGAGCGTTTCGTCGAAGAGGCGCTGGGCATCACCGGCGAGGAGCTGGCCTCGGCGCGCGCCGCTGCCGCCATCGACGGGGCGTCGCCGGAGCTGCTGACGCGCATCGGCGAGCGGGCCCGCGACCTCGCGGCGATGACCGGCGGCATTCAGCCCGTGCACTTGCCGGCGATCTACAAGGAGTTCCGCGAGTTCAGCGAGGGGGAGAACTGGCTCGGCTTCTACTCGCTCCGGGCGATGACCGAGGCGGTGGTCGATGTGACCGAGGGGCTGACGCTCGTCGGCGAAGATCCATGGTGGGTCGGCCTCGTGGAGCCGGCGGCCGGCGCCGAGGGGGAAGAGCCGGGCGCCGCCGGGAGCGACGCCCCCGGAGACGTGGGGTTGAGCGAGGCCGAGCGGCCGGCCCTGGAGGAGTTCGTACGCGACCTCGTCGGGCGGACGGAGCGGCCCTTGAGCCTGGCGACCATGGCCCACCTGATGCTCGACGAGTTCGGCGACGACCTGCGCGCCTTCCAGTGGCGGGGTGCCGGCTCGTTCAAAGGCTTTCTCGAGCGCCTCGACATCGAGCCGATCCGGATCTCGGAGGCCGATACCGGGTACATCTTCGATCCCGAGCGCCACGCCGACCCCGCGGAGGCCGAAGAGGAGGACTGGTTCGGGGAGCGGTGGCCGGATCTCGCCCGCTTCGCCGAGTCGATCCACGAGCTCACCGATACCCCCTACCTCTCGCCCGAGCAGTACGCGGTGGTGCTCTCCGAGATGGCCGCCGAGATCAACGAGTGCGGGTTCCACATGACGCGGACCTCGAAGGCGGTGCGCGATCGCTGCTACGGCCGGGGCATCATGGTACCGAGGGCGGCGGTCTCCTTCCTGCTCAAGGGGCTGAGCTACTCGGGCTATCCGCTTCACGAGGCCGGTCCCCACTCGGTCGAGGAGCTCGGCCGCGCGGTCGCCGACAACACTCTCACCCTGTGCCAGCGGGCACAGATGGAGCCGAACGAGGAGCAGGAGGAGGAGATCCGGAAGTGGATCCTCGGCGGCCTCGAGGGCGAGGGGCCGGAAGAGGTGGGCTCGGCGGGTACCTCCGGGGCGGTATGATCCGCCTCCGATGAGCGCCGACACCCCCTCCGATCGACCGTCTCCCGCCCCCTCGCCGGTGACGCCCCGGCGTCTCCTCCTGTTCACCAAGCCGGCCGTCCCCGGCCGGGTGAAGACGCGGCTCACCACCGAGCTTTCGCCCGCCGAGGCGGCCGACGTCCACCGCGCGTTCGTCGGGGACCTCGTGGAACGGCTGTCGGGGGGCGACTTCGACCTGCGGGTCGCGTGGGCGCTCGCGCCCGGCGAGGAGGTCCCCTGGGACCTGTTGCCGGACCCGCCGCCGCCCTCGCGCCGGCAGCGGGGGGAGGACCTGGGCGAGCGACTGTTTCGCGGCCTTGCCGAGGCGGTCCGCCTGGACGGGGGAGCCGGTGTGGTGGCGGCCATCGGCAGCGACCACCCGACGGTCCTGCTCGAGCCCGTCCACGAGGCGTTCGCTCGGGTGGAAGCGGGCGCCGACGTGGTGCTGGGGCCGAGCCTCGACGGCGGGTACTACCTGATCGTCCTCGCCGCGGGCGCGGTGCGGCCGGAGCTGTTCGAGGGCGTCGACTGGAGCACCGAGCGGGTGCTGGCCCAGACCCGGGAGCGGATCGCCGCGGCTGGGCTACGCCTGGAGACGGTCGGCGAGGCCCTCGACGTGGACACGCCGGCGGACCTCGCCCTGCTGGTGGCGGAGCTCGAAGCGGCCGATCCGTCCTTCTGCCCCCGGACCCGCCGCCTGCTTCGCTCCCTCGGCCGGCTGGCCTGATCAGCCGCCGCCCCGGCGGTAGACTTTTTCTCTGGAGGTGCCCATGCGAGTCCTTTCCGCAGAAGCGATGGCCCGGGTCGACCGGGCGGCCGTCGAGGAGCTCGGCGTGCCGAGCATGGTGCTCATGGAGAACGCCGCGCTCGGCCTGGCGGAAGCGGTCGCCTCGTCCTTCCCCGACGCCGTGAGCGTGGCCATCTACTGCGGCCCGGGCAACAACGGCGGCGACGGCCTGGCGCTCGCCCGGCAACTGGCCGTCCGGGGCTACCGGGTCGACTGCTTTCTGGCGTTCGGCGGTCGGGAGACCCGGGGCGACGCGGCGACCCAGCTCGCCATCTGCCGGGCCATGGGGCCGGCGCTGGTGCCGCTCCGCGAGATCGGTGCGGAGGGTTCGCTGGACGAGGCCCTCGCCGCGGCCCGGGAGGCGGACCTGGTGGTCGACGCCCTCTTCGGAACCGGCCTCGGACGGCCGCTCGAGGGTCAGGCCGCGGAGCTGGTGGAGGGGTTGAACGGGGTCGCCACGCCGCGGCTGGCGGTCGATCTTCCGAGCGGGCTGGGTGGCAACCGGACGAAGCCCTTCGGTCCTCACCTGGTGGCGGACGTGACGGTGACCTTCGGCACGCCGAAGCCGGCCCAGATCTTCACGCCGGCGGCCGAGGCGGTGGGGGAGCTGGTGGTGGCCGATCTGGGGGTGCCCCAGGAGCTCATGGACCGGGACTGGTCGGACGCGCCCGGCGAGGAGGCGGGGCCGCTCTATCTGAACCTGGCGGAGGAGCTTGGCGGGTTCTTGACGCCCCGGCGGGCGGATACCCACAAGGGCACCTACGGCCATCTGTTGATCGCCGCCGGGTCGGTGGGCGCCGCGGGCGCGGTGGTGTTGGCCGCCCGCTCGGCGGTGCGCTCTGGCGCGGGGCTGGTGACGGCGGCCGTGCCCGAGCCGATCGTGCAGACCGTCGACGGCAGCTCGATCGAGTCGATGAGCCTGGCGCTGCCGGCGGGGGAGGACGGCCGGGTCGGTGCCGGCGCCGCGGAGGCGGTGCTGCGGGCGGCGGCGGAGCGGACGGCGCTCGCCCTGGGACCCGGCATGGGGCAGACCGACGTCGTCGCCGGCGAGGTCCGCCGCATGGCGCTCGAGTGTCCGCTGCCGCTGGTGCTCGACGCGGACGGGGTCAACGCGTTCGCCGGTCGGGCGGGAGATCTCCGGGCGCGGCGGGCGGAGACGGTGTTGACGCCCCATCCGGGGGAGGCGGGGCGGCTGCTCGGGGTGTCGACGGCGGAGGTGGTGGGGGATCGGTTGGCGGCGGTGCGGCGGGCGGCGGCGGAGACCGGCGCGGTGGTTGTGCTCAAGGGGCATCAGTCGCTGGTGGGGACGCCGGAGGGGTCGGTGTGGGTGAATTTGACGGGCAATGCGGGGATGGCTTCGGGGGGGACGGGGGATGTGTTGACCGGGTTGATCGGGTCGTTGTTGGCTCAGGGGTTCGAGGGGGTGGCGGCGGCGCGGTTGGGGGTTTGGTTGCATGGGAGGGCCGGGGATCTGGCGGTGGAGGGGGTCGGGGAGATGGGGTTGGCGGCGGGGGATCTGGTGGAGGGGTTGCCGGGGGTGATCGAGGAGTTGCGGGGGCGGTAGGTGGGGTTGCCCGGGCCGGTGGCGGGGTTGCCCGGGCCGTCGAAGGGGGGCGCCAGGGACCGGCGCGCGACCTGGAGGGTTGGGCGCTCAACGCGCGCCTCGGCATCACCCGGCCCCGGAGGGTGTCGACTGTTGGGCGGTTGCGCGAGGCCGGGTTCTGACGCCCCTGGCGCCCCCCTTCGTCGGCCCGCCGCGGCGGCCCGGTGGTTGGGAGTTGTGGATGTCTCGGATGGGAGCGCGGGTGTACTGGGGTCGAGGGGGCTCTCGGGTCTGTTCAGGAGGTGTTTGGATGGGGCGGTTGTGGG
>Ga0210123_1000999_pt1 | contig 15387 bp, 11 predicted proteins | sample Muzzi_PWB_D2_FD_185535 | JGI IMG/M metagenome (GOLD analysis project Ga0210123, IMG submission 185535) | Wetland microbial communities from San Francisco Bay, California, USA, that impact long-term carbon sequestration - Muzzi_PWB_D2 (SPAdes) | ecosystem: Environmental > Aquatic > Marine >... | reverse complement strand
CCGCCACTTTGGAACCGGTGGTGGCCGCTGTGGTTGCATTCTTCTGGTGGGGCGAAGCCTTTGGCGTCTCCGGGTATGCGGGCAGCGCGTTAATCCTCGGCGCCGTGATGATAATGGTGTTGAACGGCAGCAGGCAATAAATATTGCCTTGACATACAACAGGAGTATCGATAGTAATGGTTAAACCATTATAATTCAGTTGGGCACCATGCTCATTTGGTACAGGCAACAAACACAACCTTTACCTAAACATACGACCAATGGTTAGTTGAGCCCATGACCGAGTTACGATTGAACAGCGTCAATGTCTCCTTTGGTGGTCTCAAGGCCCTTTCCGATGTCAGCTTCGCGCTGCAGGCCGGGGAGATCGTCGGGCTGATCGGCCCCAACGGCGCCGGGAAAACCACCGTTTTTAACGTCATCACGGGTGTATACAAAACATCCGGTGGCGATGTTACCCTCGACGGCAAAAGCCTGCTGAAAAAACGCCCTTATCAAATTCTGACGGCAGGCATCTCGCGCACATTTCAAAATATCCGGCTTTTCTCCAAAATGACGGCCCTTGAAAATGCCATGGTGGCCCTTCACTGTCGTTCCAAAAAAGGGGTCGTTGGCGCCGTCTTGAGGACCCGGTCCCAGAAAAAGGAAGAGCTTCGCATCCAATCCAAGGCCCTGGAAGCGCTTGAATTCATGGGCGTGGGCAATCACGCCGATGTGGTGGCCCAGAATCTTCCCTACGGTATTCAACGCCGACTTGAAATCTCCCGGGCGCTGGCATCACAGCCGGTCATTTTGCTGCTGGATGAACCGGCCGCAGGTATGAACCCTTCGGAAAGCATGGCCTTGATGAAGGACATTGCGCGCATTGCACAGTTGGGCATCAACGTGCTGCTGGTGGAGCATGACATGAAAGTGGTCATGGGAGTCTGCCACCGCATCGTGTGCATCGACCACGGTGTTAAGATCGCCGAAGGAAAGCCGGAGGAAATTCAGCAAGACCCCAAGGTCATCGAGGCCTATTTGGGTCAACCGGCGGCCGCCTGATGCTATGAACGGCGCTAACCTGCCGTGACATCGTTTGAACGCACCGGGAACCATTTTCCGGAAAAAAACGGTTAATGATAAACCAACAGGATAGAGGAGGACGACAATGAAAAGGAAGATTATCACTCTGACCGTGATCGCTTTGATCCTTGGCCCGTTTATGTTTGGAGCGGCAACCGCCAAAACCCTGAAAATTGGAACCATGAGCCCCCTGACCGGCCCCTATGCGGCCGACGGCCACGATATTGCCAATGGGGCCAAGACGGCCGTGGCCGTTATCGAGGCCGAGGGCGGCATTCCGGGGTACGATAAAATCGAGGTGCAGTCTCAGGATACCGCCTGCGATCCCCGTCAGGCCGTAGCCGCAGCCAACAAGCTGATCAACCAAGGCGTCGTGGGCGTCGTGGGAGCCTATTGTTCTTCTTCCACCATTCCGGCTTCCGAGACATTGGCCGAAGAGGACATTCCCATGCTGACCCCGGCTTCCACCAACGAGAAAGTCACCGAGCGCGGTCTGAAATATATGTTCCGGGTTTGCGGTCGGGATGACGACCAATCCAAAATCGCCGGCGCTTTCATTAAAAACTATCTTAAAGCCAAGACCATCTACATCGTGGACGACAAGACCACTTACTCCCAGGGCCTGGCCGAGAACGTTAAGAAGCAATGCGAGCAACTGGGTGTCAAAGTCGTCTCCCACGATCATGTCAACCAGGGCGACAAGGACTTTTCGGCCGTGTTGACCAAGGTTAAGCAGGCCAATCCGGATGTTTTCTACGTCAGCCTGCAGAATTCCGCCTCCGGCAGTTTGATGGCCATTCAAGCCAAACGCATGGGACTGAAATGTAATATGTTGGCCCAGGACGCGGTTTACCATCCCCAGTTCATCGAAATTGCCAAAGAGGCTGCCGAAGGCACGTATCTGACTTTCGGATTCACCGATAAAAACACGGCCGCCTACAAAAAATACCTGGCCAAATACGAACCCAAATACGGCAAGCCCGGAGCGTACTCCGGTTACGCCTATGATGCCGCCTATGTGCTGCTGAGCGCCATTAAAAAAACCGGTTCCATCGACCCGGCCAAAATTAAAGCCGAAATCATGAAGATGGACTTTCAAGGCGCCACCAAGATGATCAAATTTAAGTCCAACGGAGACTCCGGTTCCGATTATGTGATCTGGAAAGTGGAAAACGGAGAATTCAAGAACTTCTGGAACCCGACCACTGGAAAACTGTTCTAAACCATTGCGCGGTATAACCATTAGCGCCGCCCTGCTGAGGGGCGGCGCTTAACCCCCCAATGTCGCATAAGGACCCCATGGAGTTCTTCATTCAACAATTGATCAACGGACTGACCCTGGGCGGCATTTACGCCTTGATAGCCCTGGGCTACACTATGGTCTACGGCATTATTCAGCTCATCAACTTCGCCCACGGCGAGTTCTTCGCCGCCGGCGGGTATATGGGGGTCATCCTGCTCAGCTTCCTGGCCGCCCGCGGACATTTGGAAACCCATCCCTGGCTGTGCCTGGGCGGCGCCATGCTGCTGGCCATGATCTATTGCGCTTTTCTGGCCATGGCGGCAGAAAAAGTTGCCTACAAGCGGTTGCGGCATTCATCCAGGCTCTCGGCGCTGGTGAGCGCATTGGGCATGTCTATTTTTCTGTCCAACGGATTGATGCTCACCCAAGGGGTGTACGACAAGGCCTATCCCGCATCCTTTGCCCAGGGCGGTTTCAACTTCGGCATGGTGACCATCAGCTACCTGCAAATCGTTATCTTCGTGGTCACTGCCGTATTGCTGGTGATTCTTAATATTCTGGTGTTCAAAACACGCATCGGCAAAGCTATGCGCGCCACGGCACAGGACAAGGTCATGTCTTCGCTGGTGGGCATCAACAGCAACAAAATCATCAGCCTAACCTTTGCCATCGGCGCCTGCCTGGCAGCCGCCGCCGGCATCATCATGGGGATTTATTACGGCTCGGTGAACTATACCATGGGTTTCGTTCCCGGCATCAAAGCCTTTGCCGCCGCCGTTTTGGGAGGCATCGGCAATATCACCGGGGCCATGCTGGGGGGATTGATTATCGGGATGGTGGAGATATTCGGCGCGGGGTACATCTCCGGCCAGTACAAGGATGTCTTCGCATTTATTATTTTGATTGCTGTACTTTACTTCATGCCAACCGGCATAATGGGCGAGAATGTCGATGACACCCGCGTCTAAAAATCTGCTCAAACACTACGGTATCGGCCTGGTCTGGTTCCTGGGATTGCTGTGGCCGCTTCTGGGCATCCACGCCGACGGCACCATCACCTTTAAAAACGCCCTCATGGTATGGCTTTATGTATTTGGGGCCACCCTGGTGATCCTCGTGCTGGTCATGCTGCGCAAAGCCGGCCTGCTGGCTTTTGTCTTCAAACCGCTCACCAAGGTCGGGCGCACGGCCGGCAGGACCGCCGGCACCATGCCCAAATGGATATGGATCTTCCTGGTGCTGGTGTTTGCGCTCATTTTTCCGCAATTTACCGGACGCTACGGTACGGACGTGGCCATTAATGTGCTGGTCTATATCTGCCTGGGATTGGGTTTGAACATCGTGGTGGGACTGGCCGGCATGCTGGACCTGGGGTACATTGCCTTTTACGGAGTAGGCGCCTATGCTTACGCCTTGCTCAGCATTCACTATCATCTCTCCTTCTGGCTGGCACTGCCGGTGGCCGGCGCCACTGCTTGCGTGGCCGGATGCATTGTCGGTTATCCGACCCTGCGCATGCGGGGCGACTACCTGGCCATTGTCACCCTGGGGTTCGGAGAAATCGTGCGCATCATCTTGAACAACTGGATGAGCCTGACCAACGGACCCAACGGCATTCTCGGCATTCAACCGCCGGGCATTTACTACCCAAGTTTCGCGGACGGTTTCAGCATCGGCCATTTAGTCCTGAAAAAATTACACCTCATCTATTACGTGATCCTGGCCTTGGCCGTAATTACCATCATAGCGGTGCGACGACTCAATTTTTCCAGAATCGGAAGAGCCTGGGAAGCCATCCGCGAAGATGAAACAGCGGCTGAACTCATGGGGGTCAACACCTTCAAACTCAAGCTGTTGGCCTATGGCATGGGCGCCCTGTTCGGCGGATTGGCCGGGACCTTCTTTGCCGCGCGCATGCGTTTTGTCAGCCCGGAGAGTTTTACCTTTATTGAATCCGCCACCGTGCTGGCCATGGTGGTGCTCGGCGGTATGGCCTCCATTCCGGGCATCATTCTGGGAGCGCTGGCGCTCATCGTATTGCCGGAGGTCTTTAGAGAATTTGAACTGTACCGCATGCTGGCCCTTGGTGGATCCATGGTCTTGATGATGCAGTTCAGACCGGAAGGCATTGTCCCCGCCCAGCGCATGGGCTCCCGCTCGGAGGAAAAAGGTTAGCCCATGGCAACGCCCATTCTAGAACTCAAAGATGTTCACACGAGCTATGGCAACATCGATGCCCTCAAGGGCATCTCGCTGGCCGTATATCCGGGAGAAATTGTCACCATCATCGGGGCCAACGGTGCCGGCAAATCCACTGCCCTGATGTCCATCTGCGGTGTGGTGCCCCTCAAAGGGGGCGAAATATTTTATAACGGTGCGCCTATTCACGGCAAACCGGCCGACACGCTGCCACAGCTTGGATTGTGCCAGGTACCCGAAGGGCGTCGCATCTTTCCGCGCCTTTCGGTTGAGGATAACCTGGAGATGGGCGCTTTTTTTCGCCGTGACCCTTCCGGCATGGCAACGGACATGGACCGCATGTTCAAATTGTTCCCGGTGCTGGAGGAACGGCGCAAGCAACTGGGTGGAACCCTTTCGGGGGGGGAGCAGCAAATGCTGGCCATCGGCCGCGCATTGATGAGCCGCCCAAAATTGCTGCTGCTCGATGAGCCTTCCCTCGGACTGGCACCCATCATAGTCCAGCACATTTTCGACATCATTCGCGACATCAACGCCGAAGAAGACACCACCATACTCCTCGTGGAACAGAATGCCAACATCGCCCTGCAACTGGCCAAACGCGGCTATGTACTGGAAACCGGCAAAATCATCATGCAAGATGAAGCCAAGAAGCTGCTTCACAATCCGGAAATTCGAAAAGCGTATTTAGGCGAAGCGTAATCACCCAGCTGGCGCATCTGCAGGTGATGATTAGTTTTGAATTAAATGGTTAAACCATTACGACCCTTACCCGAAATCGCCACCTGCATGAACAGCACTTGGCACCCAGGCCATCGACAGGAGCCAATATGTCGACGTTATTCAGAAAAGCCAAACAAAATCGTATCTTTCAGGATGTGGTGGACCAGATCCAGGCCGCCATTCTGGATGGGCGCTTGTCGCCCGGGGACCGGCTGCCGGCGGAACGCGAACTTGGCGAAATGCTGGGCACCAGCCGCGGTACCCTCCGGGAAGCATTGCGGGTGTTGGAGCATAAAGGACTGATCGAAATCCGCCTGGGTGTCGGCGGCGGTGCCGTGGTCAAGGATCCTGGAGGCGATCAAATTACCGAGTCACTGGCCATGCTGATTCGCCGCCAGAAGGTCTCATTGCGGCACCTGGCCGAATTCAGGGAAGACGTCGAAAGTACCGTGGCCGGCCTGGCAGCCGAAAGGGCCACCTCGCATGACATCAGTCACCTGCGCCAATTGCTGCGCAAGGCCCGCGCCTGTTGGGAAACGGGCGTGGCGGAATGGGCGGAATTTGTGCGCGTGGATGAACAGATCCATATGGCCTTGGCCCGTGCCGCGGGCAACCCGGTCTACGCCATCATCCTTAAAACCGTGCATGACAACATCCATATCTACTACAACCGTTTTCTTCCGGCCGGAGAGAACGAACTCAACGAAAACTTCCAGGATTTAAACCAACTGGTGGAAGCCGTGGCCGGAGGAAATGTCGAACGCGCGCAGGAACTGGCCAGAGACCATGTCCACCGGTTCAACCGCTATATGAAAAAGAAGAAAAGAGAATTAAACGATAGCTTCAAATTTTAGGAGCCTATGATGGAACAAGAACAAATCGCGGCCATGGCCGCAAAGGCCGTGCATAGGGCCGAAATATGGCAAAACCGGGCCAATGAGCTGTTGACATCCGAAGAAAAAGCAATTCAAGAGCAGATGTTGCGGCTGTTGACCCATCCCATGGACAAAGTGGTGCTGACCCGCTTGATCGATCAGAGTTTCAGATCTCATGACAACCGCCGGGTGGCGGATCAGGTCAATGCCCTGCTCAAATCTCACGGGGTACCTGATTTCTTCTCCAAAGTTGAAAAACTGCTGGTGCAGATGTTTCTGGGGCTGGGACGCCATGTGCCGTCTTTGTCCGTCCCTAAGATGATCGAAAAAATGCGTCAGGACAGCGGACGGACCATCATCGCCGGCGAGGCCGAGGCCCTGCACGCCCACCTGCGCAAACGCCGCGCCGAGAGCGTGCGCATGAACATCAACCACCTGGGAGAAGCTGTGCTCGGAGAGCAGGAAGCATCCCGGCGCCTGGCAACCTATTTGAAGGATATGCAGGACCCGGATATCGAAGTCATCTCCGTCAAGATATCAACCATCTACTCCCAGATCAGTTCCCTGGCCATCGAACACTCCGTTGAAATCCTGGTGGAACGTCTTTCGACGCTGTACCGCGAAGCCAAAAACAATGTCTTTACCCGGGCCGACGGCACCCAGGTAGCCAAGCTGGTCAACCTGGACATGGAAGAGTACCGGGACCTTGAGATCACCTATCGGGCCTTTATCGAGACCCTGGAACATCCGGAATTTAAAAATTACAAAGCCGGTATTGTGCTGCAGGCCTATCTGCCCGATTCTTTCGCCATTCAGCAGGAACTTACCGCGTGGGCTCGCCAAAGGGTCATTGACGGCGGCAGCCCCATCATGCTGCGCATCGTCAAGGGCGCCAATATGGAGATGGAGCTATTGGAGGCTGCCTTGTTCAACTGGCCGCTGGCGCCCTACGACAACAAACTGGAGGTGGACGCCAACTATAAGCGCATGGTCCAATTCGGCATGCTCCCTGACAATGTCCGGGCCGTCAACCTGGGGATTGCCTCGCATAACCTGTTCGAGCTTGCCTTTGCCCATGAGCAGGCCAAGAGCAACAGTATTGAGCCATATGTCCATTTTGAAATGCTAGAAGGTATGGCCGATCACGTTCGGCGAGCCTTAAGCGAGTCTTCCCAGGAGATGTTGCTCTATGCCCCGGTGGCCAGACGGGAAGAATTCATCAACGCCATTGCCTACCTGGTGCGCCGTCTGGATGAAAATACCGCCAAAGACAACTTTTTAAGGTATGCGGCCCATTTGAAGGTCGATTCAAAAGAGTGGCATTTTCTCAAAGCCCAGTTTCAGGCCGCCTGCGCTTTTACGGATCAGGCCGGCCGAAAACCCCATCGGATACAGGATCGCAGCAGCGAATCTTTTGCCCGCCAAATGGGAACCTGCTACGAGGGCGAATTTAACAACGAGCCCGACACCGACTGGGCACTGGCCGCCAATCGCCATTGGGCGCATGACATACGCCGACGCTGGATGAAAACAGCCAGCGATGAGGTCGTCCAAATTCCGCTGGTGGTGGCCGATCGGGAAATCCAGAAAGACCGGAAAATACAAGACTGCATTGATCCGTCCCAACTGCCGGATCAGGTCCGCGTCGCGGCGTTTTGCCTGGCCTCTACTGAAGATATCGATGCGGCTGTTGCCACAGCTAAAGCAGACCCTGACGGTTGGCGCATGCTTTCCATGGACCAACGGCACGCCATGCTATCCCGGGTGGCGATTGAACTGCGCAAAGCCCGCGGAGACCTGATCGGCGCTGCTGCCGCCAACACCGGCAAGGTATTCAGTGAAGCCGATGTTGAGGTCTCCGAGGCCATCGATTTTGCCGAGTACTACCCATTCTCGGCCCGCCGCTTCACCGAGATTCAAACCGTAGAAACGCAGGGCAAGGGCGTAGGTGCGGTGGTGTCACCCTGGAATTTTCCCATCGCGATCCCCTGCGGCGGCATTGCAGCCTCCCTGGCCGCCGGCAATACGGTGGTATATAAGCCGTCCAGCGATGCCGTGCTGGTGGCCTGGGAATTGTGCCAATGCTTCTGGCGCGCCGGGATATCGAAAAACACCCTGCAGTTTGTTCCCTGCGCCGGCGGCAGCGTGGGATCCCATCTGGTCACCCATGCGGATGTGGATTTCGTCATTCTCACCGGGGGGACGGAAACCGGCATGGCCATACTGTACGAAAAGCCCGGCATGCTGCTTTCGGCCGAGACCGGCGGCAAAAACGCCACCATCGTGACCGCCATGGCGGATCGCGACCAAGCCATTAAAAACGTCATCTATTCCGCTTTTGGCAACAGCGGTCAGAAGTGCTCGGCCACCTCGCTGCTGATTCTGGAAAAAGAAGTGTACGAGGACGACAATTTCAAGCGCCAGCTCGCCGATGCCGCCCAAAGCTTCAAGGTGGGCTCTGCCTGGCGTTTTGCCAACAAGATGGGCGCCTTGATACGACCGCCGGCCGGCGATTTGAAACGGGCGCTCACCCGCCTGGAGCCGGGAGAAACATGGGCCCTGAAACCGCAGATGATTGATGACAATCCACATATGTGGACGCCGGGAATCAAGTACGGCGTTAAGCCGGGCAGCGTCACCCACATGACAGAGTTCTTCGGGCCTTTGCTGGGTGTCATGCACGCCGATAATCTGGACCAGGCCATCGAACTGGTCAATCAGACCGGGTTCGGCCTGACTTCCGGCCTGGAAAGCCTGGATGAAAGAGAACAGCGCTTCTGGAAAAGCGCCATCAAGGCCGGCAACTTGTATCTCAACCGCGGCACCACCGGCGCCATTACCTTGCGCCAACCCTTCGGCGGCATGGGCAAATCCGCTCTGGGACCGGCCGTAAAAGCCGGCGGCCCCAACTATGTGGCCCAGTTCATGGATTTTACGGAAAAGGCACCGCCCCGCATTCAAGCCATCCGCAAGGAGGATGCATTGCTGCGTATGGCGCTGGCGTGGCGCCGAAAAATAATCTGGGGCCAGCTGCAACCATATGCCGAAGATCTTGGCAAAACCATCCGCGCCATCAAGAGCTACCGCTACTATTGGGAAGAAGAGTTTGGGGTGCAAAAAGACTATTTCCACCTTCGCGGCCAGGACAATATTCACCGTTACCTTCCACTAGGGGCGGTGGGCATTCGCCTGCATCCCGATGACAGCCTGTTCGACACCCTGGCCCGCATCGCCGCTACACGCATGGCCGGCAATACGGCCGTGATCAGTATTCCCGAAGACCTCGACAATGCCGTCACGCTCTTTCTGGATCGCAGCGAAGCACATGAGCTCCTGGAAGCCACGCCGATACGCCGCCAGTCGGACGAGGAATTGATTGCCTCATTTGAAGTGCTGCAGCGGGTAAGATACGCTGCGCCGGACCGCGTTCCGGCGGAGGTGATGAAAGCCGCCGCCAAGCGGGGCTATTATATTGCCCGCGCCCCGGTGCTCATGGAAGGCCGCCTGGAGCTGATCCACTATGTGCAAAACCAGAGCGTCTGCGATAATTACCACCGCTACGGCAACCTCGGTGAAAGAACGGAGCTGCCGGTATAGCAACTAGGCTTGTCGCGCCGCTTCATGGGCAGGCAAAGAGCGCATGGTGACGGCGGCCAGAATGACCAGGCCCCCGATCACAGCCCAAAATCCAGGAATTTCACCCAGGAAGAGAAAAGCCCAGGTAGGGTTGAGCAGCGGTTCGATCACCGGCACAAGCGCGCCTTCCAGGGCGGTGACGTGGCGAATGACGGTGGTGTAAAGAATATAAGGCACAGCCGTCTGGATCGACCCCAGCAAAACCAGCCAGACACAATCCTGGACCGATGGCATCTGCCGGATGATCAGCGGTATGGCGATAAGCGCCGTCAGGGCATTACCCAGAATCACCGACTCAATGGGCGAGCCGTCTTTCTGCTTACGCAAGAACAGGATCAGCCAGGCGAAACTGATTCCCGCTGACACCCCGGCCAGATTGCCCCACATGCCGGATAGGCTGATGCGATCCAAAAAGAACATCACCATGCCCACCATGGTAAATCCCACGGCCAGCCAATCTATGCGGCGCGGGTATTCACGCAAAAACCATATACCGAACAGGGCCACGTAGGCCGGCGCCGTATACTGTAGCAGGACGGCGTTGGCAGCGGTGGTCAATTTTGTCGCGGCGATGAAACTGAACATGTTTACAGCATAGGCCAGTGAACACCCGATTTGAGGCATGGACCCTGTGAACTTGGGCTTGCGTGCCCAAATGAGCAGCAGAACGGCGGCCAATGCGCTTCTCCAGCCCGCGATGGCCATGGGATGCAGATTGACCTTTTTGATCATCAGCCCTCCCAGGCTCCAGAAGAAGGCTGTTAATACCAACAACAATAGGGCGTGTCGTCGCTGCATGGATCACCTGGATTGGACTTTCGAGTGCATGGATATGCCACCAATCGCCATGCAAAGTCAATCCTCTTCGAGGCGCTGGATTGACGACAGCTTCTATTTACAGGTAGAATCGGTTAATCACCTCTTTTTAGTATGGCATCCAACCTCTATATGATTTGACCTGGGAAGGGTTGGCTACTATAAAGACATGAAGGTCGCTTAAACCCCAATGTTGCATAAAAAAACGGGACTTACTGCCAACGCCGATGAAACTTGAATCCGAAAAATCCATGGAGTTGCCATCTTCTCCTAAAATACTCATCGTGGACGATGATCCGTTTCAGGTTCAGTTGCTCGAAAGCATATTACACAAAGAAAAATATGAGACCGTTGGGTATACGGACAACCTCAAAGCCATTGAAGATGCCGTCCGGATTAACCCCGATTTGATTCTGCTGGATTTGATCATGCCGAACATCGACGGTTTCGAAGTATGCCGCAGACTGAAAGCTGACCATCGGACGCGCCGGATACCCGTAATTTTCGTCACCGCCAGAAAAGACCAGGCAGCGGAATCCGAAGGGTTTGAACTCGGGGCCGTGGACTACATCACCAAGCCCTTCAACCCGATCGTCATCAAAGCACGCGTCCGTAACCATATCGACCTCAAACAACACCGCGATGCCCTGGAACTGTTGGTTCAGGAGAGAACTGCCGAAAGAGACAAAAGCCAGCAGCAATTCAAGGACCTGGTGGAAAAATCCCTGGTTGGCATTGCCATTGTCCAGGATGAACAAGTCGTTTATCAGAACCCGGAGCTGACCCGCGCAGTGACCGACCTGTCGGTGAAGATCCGGGAGCGAGACTACGACTTTATCCATCCGGACAACCTGGCACAGCTTAAGCTGGCCGCCCAGAGCATTCTCAATGGAACCACGGCCAACGTGGAAGCGGATTTCCGCATTCTGTCCCAAACCGAAACCGGTGCCGATCATGCCTATAAATGGGTGAACTGCAGAGCCAGCGCATTTAACTACCAGGGCGGCAAGGCCATCCTATTGAACCTGGTAGATATCACCCACACCAAGGCGTTGGAGAAGTTGCTATTGAATCGCAATAAAATGGCGTCCCTGGGAAGGATTGCGTCGGGCATGGCCCACGAGATCAGGAATCCGCTTACGGGCATCACCTCCTATCTCTACACGCTGGAACAAATTTGCGAAACCAAGACCGTGCTGCCCAAGGACATCGAATTAATGAAGGAGATTGTTGGGCAACTCAAGCTGGCGTCTCATAAAGTGGAAGCCGTGATCAAACGGGTGCTGGATTTCTCCAAGCCCACAGCACCGCAGATGGTCCTGATCGACATCAACCAATGCCTTAACAACGTGCTAAACCTGACCGCCGTGACCATGCGCAAGGCCGATATCGAAGTCACTGCGGCGCTTTCCCGAGAATTGCCCAACTGCTATGGTGATGTGGCGTTGATCGAGCAGGTGTTTCTGAACCTCATTCAAAATGCCGGCCGTGCGCTTAAAGGCGTCGACAGCGGAAAGCGGATCGCGGTATCATCTTGCGTACATGACAATCACATCAGCGTCACCATATCCGATTCCGGCCCGGGGGTCCCTAAAAGCCTGCGAGAGAAGATTTTCGATCCTTTCTTTACCACCAGCGCCGATGGATCAGGCATCGGTTTGAGCATCGCGCAGCGGATTGTTACTGATCACAGCGGTTCACTGACGGTCAACGATGGCGACCTGGGAGGTGCGCGTTTCACCGTCGCCTTGCCCATCGAAAAGAGGAAATTTCCACGATGATGCCTTTTTCCTTATTTGTTGTCGATGATGAGGATATCGCCCGCGAGGGTATCTGTCTCGCATTGAAAAAGCATTATGCAGTGACCGGATACGGCGCTGCGGAAGATGCCATCGCGGCCATCACCGATGAGCATCCCGACCTCATCCTGCTGGATATCGGGCTGCCGGGAATGAGCGGAATCCAAGCTCTGGAGAAAATCAAGCAGGAATTTCCGGAGCTGCTGGTGATCATGATCACCGCCTATGAAGACGTCCAGACAGTGGTCTCCGCCATGAAGCTGGGTGCCTATGATTATATTGTCAAACCGCTGGATATGAATGGACTCATCATCACCGTGCGCAATGCGCTGGAAACCATTGCATTGAAAAAAGAGATCCAGCTGTTGCAGCAGAAGTACATCGAGGGCAACCTTCCCGTCATCGTCGGGGAAAGCAAACCCATCAATGATATTTTGGAAATTGTGGGTATGGTGGCCCAAAGTATCGATACGCCCGTGCTCATATCGGGTGAAACCGGCAGCGGTAAAGAGTTGATCGCACAAACCATCCATTACAAAAGTCCCCAATTTAAAGGACCGCTGGTGACGGTGAACTGTGCCGCCATTCCCAAAGATCTTATTGAAAGCGAATTGTTCGGCTATGATAAGGGCGCCTTCAGCGGAGCCGACGCCGGTGGCAAGGCCGGCCTGGTGGAAAAAGCAGCCAATGGGACCTTGTTTCTCGACGAAGTGGCCGATCTGAGCAGTGAAGCCCAGGCGAAACTGCTCCGATTTCTCGAGTCGGGAGAGTATTTTCGTATCGGCGGCACACGCAAACATCGTGTGCAGACCCGGGTGATATCAGCCACCAACAAGGACCTGTTCGCCATGGCGAATGAGGGGAGCTTTCGCCTGGATCTCTACTACCGATTGGCCGTCGTCAAGCTGGAAGTCCCATCATTGAATCAAAGAAGAGAAGATATCGTTCCACTGGCAAAATTTTTCCTAAATAAATTCACCAAAAAATTTCGAAAATCATTTTCCGGATTGTCACCGCAAGCCATTGAAATTTTGCATCATTTTAACTGGACCGGTAACGTGCGCGAATTGCGTAACCTGATAGAACGGGCGGTCCTGCTGGGCAGCGGCACACAGCTGGGACCCGACCAGTTAGGAATTGAAGCGGATCAGCAGCAAGCAACCAACACGGCGCCCCCACCAAATTCTTCCGGCTTTCCGGAACTCACGCCGGAAGGAATCGACTTGCCATCGATTCTACAGACCATCGAGAAGGAATACTTTGAAAAAGCACTATCACTGGCCTCCGGCAACGCCTCGAAGGCGGCTAAATTACTGAATTTAAGCCGCGACAAATTCCGCTACAGAATACAGAAGATTTAGAAGCTATCTAAAAAAACGGATTTTGGTCCAATCAGAATTGTGCCATATTCCCCATCCTGTTGGGGTATTTTCCCCAAACCCGGTCACCGCAGCCACGGTGAACACCCCTTCCGTTATCATATAACATTGATATATTTCAGTTTTAATAATTATTGAGCGTTTGGCATACCCTTCGCATTTTCTCCCTTTGGCCTTGATCTTGAGTCCTGGTCGTACCGTTGATCATCCGCCAAAGGATCCATGCATCGATCCAAGGACGAATGATGAACAAGATAGGCGGCCCTTTCAACTAATTCCTGCGAAGGATGGCTGAAATGCACGAGCGACACCACCGTTGGATATCAAAAAAAATACTTCTCATCGAAGGCAATGAGTTTATCCGCAGCGCCCTGCAATACATGCTTGAAGCGAGTGGTATGATTATCACAGCGGTTGAAAGCGGTGAAGAAGGACTGCTCTCGGTGCCTCACAACAGCTTTGACGCCGTAGTTTGCAGCCACCACCTGCCCGGCATCGACGGGCTGGAATTCTTTTCAAGGGCCCGGGCATCCTTATCGCATGCCACCACAATTCTTACAGCCGCTTTTGCCGAAGATTATCTGGTGAACAAAGCGTATGCCGCAGGAATCGGTGTGTTCATGGAAAAACCATTCCGGGTGGAAAGCCTGCTGGCGTGCTTTGGCGGCCGGAGTTCAACCACCCTGCAAAATTTTAAAGGGAGCCATGTATATTATAACAATTGGGGAGAAAGGTTATCCATCGCGCCCTCCGATATGGACGAGGCTCCGTTAGAGATGGGTTGTATCAAAACGCCTGCCCAAAAGGACATCCACCGTGTAAGGCGCAAATGGAAGCTATATGTGAACAACCGTAAACTGGATTTTTCTTCTAATCTATCCCCGCCTCATCTGGAGTTGGTCAAAAGACGATTTCGATGAGAGATTCTATTGAAGATTAATATTAAATGGCCGAAAGACCTCGCATTCTGGTTGTGGACGGTGAAGAACGGTATCGCCGTGTTTTACTGAAACTGCTGGAGAGTTGCGGCTATGATGTGACCATCAGAGCAAGCGGGGCGGCCGCCTTAAGAGCCTACCTGCAGAGGGTTTTTCCGCTCGTCATCACCGATATCGAAATCCCGGACATGACCGGCATTGAGTTGTTGCAGCAGATCAAGAAGATCAACATGCAGACCGAAATCATCGTGATAAACAATTATGCATCCTTGGATACAGCCATCGCGGCAATGCGCTCAGGAGCTTACGATTATTTGGTCAAGCCTTTAAGGGACAGAGAAGTTATCTGCAACGCCGCCCATCGGGCTTTGGAAAAATACAGGCTGCAAAAACAAAATTTTAATTTGATTCAGGCGCTGAAGCAGCACAACAAGGCCCTGGAGTCCGCCAACAAGCGCCTGAAGAAACTGGCCACCCACGATGATCTGACTGGTTTGTTCAACCATCGCTATTTTCAGCAGCGCATTCTCCTGGAGATCGACCGTGCGCAACGCTATCCAGAATCCTTCTCAATCCTCTTCATCGATCTGGATGATTTTAAATGCTACAATGATACCAACGGTCACCTGGAGGGCGATCGTCTGCTCAAAGATTTGTCCGCGCTTTTCCTGCGAGGTTTTCGCAAAACCGATGTTGTGGCGCGATACGGCGGGG
>Ga0210123_1000997_pt1 | contig 15397 bp, 14 predicted proteins | sample Muzzi_PWB_D2_FD_185535 | JGI IMG/M metagenome (GOLD analysis project Ga0210123, IMG submission 185535) | Wetland microbial communities from San Francisco Bay, California, USA, that impact long-term carbon sequestration - Muzzi_PWB_D2 (SPAdes) | ecosystem: Environmental > Aquatic > Marine >... | reverse complement strand
CGAGCTCACGTTGCGCGAGGCGATCTCGAAGCTGATGATGGCGCCGCTGTTCCCGGTGCCGCCGGAAATCTTCGCCTGCAACATCAGCTTCCACGACTTCACCGCCGGCGACACGATCGAGCCGCAACCCGGCGTGCATCTGCGCACGGCGGCGCTCAATCATCCAAACGGGGCGACCGGCTATCGCATCGAGTTCGACGGCCGCGCCGTATGCTACGTGACCGATACCGAGCACGTCGAGGGCGAGCCCGACGAGCGCATCCTCTCCCTGATCCAAGGCGCCGAAGTCGTGATCTACGATAGCTCCTTCACCGACCAGGAATACCCGCGCTATCGCGGCTGGGGGCATTCGACCTGGCAGGAGGGCGTCCGGCTGTGCGACCGCGCCGGCGTCGAGCGCCTGGTCATCTTCCATCACGACCCGACCCACGACGACACCTTCATGGACGGGGTCGCCCGCGACGCCGAGGCGGCCCGCCCCGGAACCCTGGTGGCGCAGGAAGGCATGGTGATCAGCCCGTGACGTCGACCGATCGGCGCGGCCGCCCGGCGGCGCGCGCCGCGTGGCGGCGGTTCTGGCTCGGCCTGCTGACCGTGAGCGGCCTCGCCCGCCGTGGGTTCTTCATCCCGCACCGTTACGCCGCAACCTTGCCGCCGGCCGGGGCTCGCCCGTCCTACCCGGCCGTCGAAGCGCGCCTGCGCGCCGCCGAGCCGGCCTTCCGCGAGGCGATCGGCTGGGTCGAGGACTGCGGCGCCGCGCTGGCCGCGATCGGCGATGGCGCGCCGCCGGCGCCGCGCTGGGCCCAGGCCTGGTTCGCGCCGCTCGACGCCGCGGTCGCCTATGCGCTGGTCCGCCGCCGGCGCCCGGCCCGCATCGTCGAGGTCGGCTCCGGCCACTCCACCCGCTTCCTCGCCCGCGCGGTGGCGGACGGCGCGCTGTCGAGCCGCATCCTGGCGATCGACCCGGCGCCGCGCGCGGCGCTCTCCGGGCTGCCGGTCACGGTCCGGCGCACGACGGTCCAGGCCGCCGGCCCGGCGCCGTTCCGGGAGCTGCAGGCCGGCGACATCCTGTTCATCGATTCGAGCCACATCCTGATGCCGGGGAGCGACGTCGACTTCCTGCTCGGGCAGATCCTCCCCGCCCTGCCCGCCGGCGTCCTGCTGCATCTGCACGACATCTTCCTGCCCGACGACTATCCTGCCGATTGGGACTGGCGCGGCTACAACGAACAGCTCGGCGTCCTGCCGATGCTGCTCGATCCGCGCTGGCGGCCGGTCTTCGCCAGCCACTACGCGGCGACGCGCATGGCCGAGTCCGTCGGACGGAGCCTCGTCGGCCGCCTGCCGCGCGCCGTCGGCGCGCGCGATTCGAGCCTCTGGCTGGAGCGCGGCGAAGCCGCTTAGGAGATTGCTATCGAGGATCGGCGCGCACGGCCCGATCACAGGAATCTGACCTTACGGCCGGGGCGCGCTGACGTAATATCGGCCGACCCGGGCGCGCTCCGCGAACCGCACGGGCGCGGGAAATGGATGACCATGCTGCGGCGGCGGAAGAGCGGCGAAACGAAGGTCCTGCCGGAACGCGTCCGTCGCGCGATCCAGGAACAGGGCGACCGGACCGAGCGCCTGATCGGCTGGATCCAGCTCGCCGTCGTCCTGACCTTCGCGACGCTCTACGCCGTGTCGCCGAAGACCTTTCCCGAAGACCAGAGCTTCCAGCCGGTGCCCTGGGCGATCGGCGGGTACATGGTGTTCACCCTCCTGCGCCTCTACCTCGCCCACCGCATCAGCCTGCCCGACTGGTTCCTGATGGTGTCGATCTTCATCGACATGGCGCTGCTGTTCGGACTGATCTGGAGCTTCCACATCCAGTACGCCCAGCCGCCGTCGTTCTATCTCAAGGCGCCGACGCTGCTTTACGTCTTCATCTTCATCGCGCTGCGCGCCCTGCGCCTCGAGGCACGCTTCGTCATCGCCGCGGGCGTCGCCGCGGTGTCGGGCTGGGGCGTGCTGGTCGCCTACGTGATCTTCGCCGACCCGCAGGACAACATGATCACGCGCGACTACGTCGCCTACATGACCTCGAACAGCGTCCTGCTCGGCGCCGAGTTCGACAAGATGATCACCATGTCCGTCGTGGCCGCGATCCTCGCGATCGCGCTGATCCGCGGCCGCCGGCTGCTCGAGCGCGCCGTCACCGAGGGAGTCGCGGCGCAGGAGCTGTCGCGCTTCTTCGCGCCGGAGATCGCCAAGCGAATCCGCGGCGCCGACCAGAGCATCGCGGCCGGCAGCGGCGAGATCCGCGAGGCGGCGATCGTCAACTTCGACATGCGCGGCTTCACCCGCCTGGCCGGGACCCGGCCGCCCGACGAGATCATGGCGCTGCTGGCCGACTATCAGCACCGTATCGTGCAGGCGGTGCAGGCCAACGACGGCTCGATCGACAAATTCCTGGGCGACGGCATCATGGCGACCTTCGGCGCGGCGCGGCCCTCGGAGACATACGCTGCCGACGCCCTGCGCGCCGTCGATCAGGCCCTGGCCGCGGCGGCCGAATGGCGCGCCGAGCGCACGACCGCCGGCCTGCCCTGCCCCGAGGTGAACGCCGCGGTGGCCAGCGGACGCATCGTGTTCGGCGCCGTCGGCGACGAGAGCCGCCTCGAGTACACCGTCATCGGCGACGCGGTGAACCTCTCGGCCAAGCTCGAGCAGCACAACAAGACGCTGTCGTCGCGGGCGCTGTGCGACGCCGAGACCTATGCGCGGGCCTGCGCGCAGGGCTACCGGCCGCACTCCGGGCAGCGTCGGATCGCGGGCGCGCAGGTCGCCGGCGTGGCCACCCCGGTCGACGTGGTGGTGCTGACCGCGTGAGTCGCCGCAACCGCTGGAGTACGGCCGCGGTAGCGCGGCCGAGGCCGCGCGCTGGCGACATAAAAAAAGCCCCGCCGAAGCGGGGCTCTGGGTGGTCAATCGGGGAGATCGTTTCGTACAGGATTGTCCACTTGCGTCTCTTTTACGTCATTTGACGCTATTCCGCAACGCTCATGCTCGACGCCGCGCCGGCCGCCGCCTCGGGCAGGCTCAGCCGGCCTCGTCGTCGCCGCGCGGCGGCACGTTGGCGCTGCCGTTGAGGAACGCCTCGAGGTCGCGCGCCGAGATGCGCCATTCCTTGCCGATCTTGAAGCCGCGCAGATGGCCCTTGCGCAGCCACTGGGTCACCGTGCGTTCGTTGACCTGGAGCCGTTCGGCGACCTGCGGCGGTGTGAGAAGCTTGTCCTCGGCCATGGATCGATCTTACTGCTCGATGGAATGCCGCAGGATGCCGAAAAACGATTAATTTGACGTAAATCGGCGGGAATCGCTGCAATTCTCCCAAATCCGGCGTCATTGCCGTCACGTGATCAACGCTCGGCAGGGGGCGGCGTATCCCGATCGGCGTCGATCCCCAGGTCCAGGAGGTTGCCGGCCGAGGTCGGGTCCAGCGACACGCCGTTCTCGCGGGCCGCCCTGGCCGCCCGCCAGGCGATCAGCTCGAAGCCGTCGATCGAGGATTCGAGCGTGAGCGCCGTGCCGGCGCCCTTGATGCTGAGCTGCATGAAGCCGCCGCCGTCCTCGCGCCGGCGCTGGCGGCGGGTGCCGTAGTAGCGCAGCTTGATGCGCTCGAGCGACTGCCAGGGCAGCACGGCGGTGCGGAAGGACGCGCCGCAGATCTGCTCGTCGGTGAGCGCGACCTGCAACATGTGGCGGTGCACGGTGCGCAGGCCGAACAGCAGGAACAGCAGCGTCAGGCCGCCGAACACCGAGACGATGGTCAGCGAGGCGGGAACCGTGACGAGCACGCCGAGGCCGACGGCGAGGCCGATGCCGGCCCGCAGATAGTCACCCAGCAGGCTGCGTAGGGGGTAGCGGTAAACCCTCATGCCGCCCCGCGGGCGGCCGTCGCCGGCGCGTCCCGCCGTCCCTTGGCGAAGGCGGCTTCGGCGTCGAGGAAACGCACGACCGGGTGCGCCGAGAGACGCCGCAGGAGGGCGCCGAGAAAGGCCCAGGCCGCGGTGTCCTGCGCGAGGTGGTGGCTCAGCAGGCCGGTCGGCTCGGCCGGGTCCACGGCGCCGGTGCGGCGCGCCGCCAGGTGCCCGACCAGCGCCGAAAGCGCGGCCGCTTCGCCGGCGAAGCCGCGTGGCGCGCGCCAGCGCAGGATGTCGACATGGGTATTGACCTGAACCAGGCCGGGCGCCGCCTCGGTCGCCGGCCGCGGCTGGAAGGTCGACAGTCCGCGATAGCCGAGGCCGGTCAACGCCGGCGGCAGGCCGTTCGCGATGCGGTTCCACGGCGGCACCAGGACCGCGCAGGCGGACTCGCCGAACAAAGCGACGAGCATCGCCCGGCCGCGCGACAGCTCTTCCAAGACCATCTCGCCAGGGCGTTGCCCGCCGAGCTCGATCTTCTTCTCGCCCGCCGCCGCATGGTTGAGATGGGCGAAGCCGTGCTGCAGCACCGCTGGTCTCGCATCGGCGCGGGCCAGGCGCGCCGCGAGGCGCTGCGAAGCGCGCGCCGGAATGACCGCGAGCGCCAGCGGGACATCCGTTTCCCGCGCCAGATCGAGCAGCCGCTCGAGCGCCGCCGTGGGTTCGACGGCGTCGTCGTCGCGCCACCACAGGGTGGCGCGGCGTCCGCTCGCCTGCCAGGCGTCGAGTTCCTGCGATAACGCGGCCCAAGAAGTCACGACGGGACTATAGCAGTCGCGGCAAGCTCACGCAGGAGGTCGGCCGTCTTTTCCGCGCCGTTGAGATCGAAGCCGATGCCGCCAGATGGGCGCGACGGCCGGGCGACGGCGGCCGAGACGGCCTCGGCCAGGCGCCGCGGCGAAAGCTCGGCCTCGGGGACGACGGTCAGCAGGCCGCGTTCGGCCAGCAGCTGGGCGCGCAACGCCTGCTCGGTCTCCGATCCGGCGGCGAAGGGCACGACGATGGCCGGCGTGCCGGCGGCCAGGACCTCCAGGGTCGTGTTGTAACCGGCCTGGCTGATCGACAGCGCGGCGCGCGCCAGCAGCGCGAGAAAGTCGGGCCGCGAGCGCTCGATGGTCACGCCCGGCGGCGCCGCGGCGCGCAGGGCGGCGAAGCCGGCCTCGTCCATCCCGTGCCCGATCAGGATCCGCCAGGGCGCCGCGGCGAGCGGCGAGAGCGCCCGCGCCTGGACGGCGGCTTCGACCAGGGGCCGGGCCACGGCGCCACCGCCGGTGGAAACCAGCACCTCCGTCCCGCGTGCGCCGCTTGGCGGCGGCGCATGCTCGACCACGTAGCCGGTGTAGCGCAGGCGCCCGGCAATCTCGCCGGCGCGCGGGAAGCTGCGCTCGAGCGGGATGAGCGCCGGGTCGCCGTGCACCAGGACGAGGTCGTAGAAGCGCGTGAAGGTCTCCAGGATCCATTCGGTCTTGCCCGGTGTCTTGTGCGTGGTCAGCACGTCGCGCAGCGACGAGACGATCCACGGCCGCGGCCGCATCTTGCGCGCCGCCTGCAACAGCGGCAGAAGCTCGAAGCGCATCTGGCGGCGGCCGAAGGGGAACATCTCGGTCAGCAGGACGCGCGGCCCGCAGTGCTGCAGGAGCTGCAGCAGATGAAACCGCCGCTCGGCGCGGCAGGCCTCGCCGACGTCGCGCCCCTCGGCGTCGACCAACTGCGCGAAGCTCTCGTCGCGCACCCGCGCCGGGGCCAGCTGCACCAGTCGCGCCCCGCCGAGCGCGAGGTTCGGATCGGGCAGGCCGCCGCTGGCGAAGACCACGGTCAGGCCGGCCCGGTCGAGCGCGCGGGCGATCACCGCGGCGCGGCGCAGGTGCCCGACGCCGAGCAGGTGCTGCACGTAGAACAGCACGTCGCAGCGTCCGCCGAGGGGAAACTCCGGCGCGGTCATGGCGCCAGCGGCACGTTGAGGCGGTCGATCTCGGGGCATCCGGCGGCGTCGAGGCGGAAGCGGTGCAGGCAGGCGTCGATCAGCCTGACGGGCGGCTTGTCGCGCATGTCCCACCCGCTGGCCAGCGCGTAGATAGCACGGATGACGCCCTTGTGGGTAACCGCCACGCTGGCCCGCCCGTCCTGCGCCAGCCCGGCCAGGAAAGGCCGCAGGCGCGCCTGCACCCCGCGGGGGCTTTCCCCGCCCGGCGGCCGGAAGTCGAGGCCGCGCGCCTCGCCTTCCGCCACTGCGGCGCCGCCTTCGCGGCGCAGATCGGCGAGGCGTCGTCCCTCCCAGTCGCCCCAGCTCATCTCGATCAGGGCCGGCGCGGTCTCCCACGCGTTCGCCGGCAGCGCGGGCCACAACAGCGCGGCGGTCTCGCGCGCCCGGCGCAGCGGACTGACGACGGCCCGCCAATCGTTCATCGCCGGGCCCGCGAGATCGGCCGGCAGGCGCCACGCGGCGACGGCGCGGCGTCCGGCGACCGACAGCGGCTGGTCGCTGTGGCCCTGGATGCGGCCTTCCGCGTTCCAGGCGGTCGGCCCGTGGCGGATGAGGACCAGCGGCGTCACGCGCCCGGCCCCGTCATGCACTTGCTCCCGTCTCGCGCAGCAGGGCGTCGAGCGCCCGCGCCGCAGCCGCGAGGTCGTGCTCGCGGGCGACCTTGGCGCGCGCCGCCGCGCCGAGGCGCCGGCGTTCGTTCGGGGAATCAAGCAGGCGCGCCACGGCGCCGGCGAAGGCCGCCGGGTCGCGCGGCGGTGCCAGCGCGCCGGTCGCGCCGTCGGCGACGATGGCGGGCACGCCGCCGGCCGCACCGGCCACCACCGGCAGTCCGGCCGCCTGCGCCTCCAGGAGCGCCATGCCGTAGGCCTCGTCGACCGCCGGCCAGAGCAGCAGGTCGCAGGCGGCGTAGAGGCCCGGCAGGGCGTCGGCCCCGACCTCGCCGAGCCAGCGCAGGCGCTCGGGCGGCGCCCAGGCGAAGGCATCGCGCACGGCCGCGCGCGCCGGGCCGTCGCCGGCCAGCAACAGGGTCCAGTCGCGCGCCGCCAGGCGGGCAAGGGCGGCGGCCAGGACCTTGAAGGAGGTCAGCTTGGCGCCCGGCCGCATCATGGCGACGGTCAGCAGCCAGGGGACGCCGGGGTCGAGCTCCTGCGTCGCGGCCAGGTCCGCCCGGCGGGTCGCGCGCGTGGCGGCCGCGGCGCGATAGGGCGCCGGGTCGAGGAACGGTGGCAGCCGCAGGACGGGCACCTGCGGCGGCAGGGCCGGGACGTCCGCCGGATTGACGGCAACCACCGCCGCCGCCTGCGCCAGGGCGTCGACGGTCGCCCGGTGGCCCGCGTCCCAGGGTCCGCCGGCCCGCTTGTTCGCGAGCGACGCTTCGGCCGCCAGGTAGGGAATGCCGAGCGCGCGGGCGACCTGCGGCCCGATCCAGTCCGGCGCCTTGTAATAGAGGTGGTAGGTCAGCCAGGCGGCCGGCCGGGCCGCGGCCGGCCGCGCCGCGTAGCGGCGCAGCAGGCGCCGCGCGAGCGCCGCGCCCAGGCTGCGCAGCCGGGCCTGGCGCGCCGGGTCGCCGGCACGGTCGTAACTGCGCAGCCGGCTGGCCAGCTCGACCTCGTGGCCGGCCCGCTCCAGGGCGGCGATCAGCAGGCGCGCCATGCGCCGGTCGCCCGAGGGGATCGGGTGGTCGGGCGGCTTGAGCGGGGCGTAGAAGGCGACGCGCATGCGCCCGGCGCTCACGCCGTGCCCGGCATGCGGCCGCGTTGGGGGCCGCTCATTGCGCCGCCTCGGCCGCAGGAGTGAGCCCGAAGCGCGCCGCCAGCCCGTCGATCGCGGTGTCCAGCGCGAAGGCGCTTGCGACCCGCGCCGCGCCGGCGGCGCCGAGCCGGGCGCGCAGCGCCGGGTCGGCGATGAGGCGCATCAGTGCCTCGGCCAGGGCCGCCGGGTCGTCGGGCGGCACCAGGACCCCGGTCGCGCCGTCGCGGATCAGCTCGGGGATGGCCGAGACCCGCGTCGACAGGCAGGCGAGGCCTTGGCTCTGCGCCTCCATCAGCACGTTGGGCAGGCCGTCGCGATCGCCGTCGGCGGCGAGCCGGCTGGGCAGCACGAAGAGGTCGGCGCGGCGATAGGCGGCGAGAACCGCCTGCTGCGGCTGCGCCCCGTGCCAGGCGACGCGCGGTGCCAGGCCGAGCGCCTCGGCGCGCGCCCCGAGCGGCGCGGCCAGGGGGCCGCCGCCGATGTGCTCGAAGCGCCAGGCGAGTCCGGCCGGCAGGCGCGCCAGGGCGTCGAGCAGCGTCTCGTAGCCCTTCTTGGCGACCAGGCGGCCGACCGACAGCAGGACGACCGGCGCCGCCGCGTCGCCGCCGTCGCGCGGCGCGCGGGCCGCCTCGGGCGGCGGGAAGCGGGCGAGATCGAGGCCGTGATAGACCAAACCGACGCGCGCCGGGTCGGGCGCCAGCGCCCGCAGCCGGTCGAGCCCGGCGCGGCTGCAGGTCACCGTCCAGTCCGCCTCGGCGAGCTTTTCGGCGAGCTCCCAATCGGGCGTGGTCCAGATGTCCTTGGCGTGGGCCGAGGCGCTCCACGGCAGCCCGGTCATGAGTGCCGCGTAGCGCGCGACCGAGCCCGGGGTGTGCAGGAAATGGGCGTAGATCCGCGTCACGTCGCCGGGCAGCTCGGCCGCCAGCACGCAGGCCTGGCCGAAGCGCCGCAGCCGGTTGGGCGTCGGGTCGCGCCGCAGGTCGGCGAGGAAACGGCGCCGGGCGGCCGGGTAGCCGGCGCGCCGCCGGGCCCGCCACCAGCCACGCAGCACGCGCCGCGGCGCACGCCACAGGTATTCCGGCAGGTAGACCAGCGGGGCGCGGATCTCGGCGTGGATCGGATGGACCGCCGGGTCGGTCGGCAGGCGCAGCGAATAGAGCCGCAGGCGCAGCCCGCGGCGCTCGAGCGCCCTCAGCTCCTGGGCGATGAAGGTCTCCGAGAGGCGCGGGTAGCCCTTGAGGACGACGGCGACGGTTCCGCTCATGCGGCGGACGTTAGCCCTTTTTCGGTCGCCGGGAAATCGCGGGCCGCCAAGCGACCGCGCGGGCGCTCAGTTGGCGCTGCGCCGGGCGGCGACGCGCAGCCGGCCGGCCCGACGGGACAGCCACTTGCGGGCCAGTCGGACCACGTTGGCGCGGCCGTCCAGCAGGCCGGGAATGACGACCTCCGACGGGCGGGGCTGCTGCGGCAGATGGCGCAGCGCGGTCGCCATGCGCTCGGGGTCGCGCCGCGCGTCGCCCTCCAGCATGCGCACCAGGCCGAGTTCCTGCGCGCGCGAGGCGCGGATCAGCTGTTCCTGGCGCGGCACGCTGCGCGGCACCACGAGGGCGCGTTTGTCGAACGACAGCACCTCGCAGAAGGTGTTGTAGCCGCCCATGCAGACGACCGCGAGCGCCCGCGCCATCAGGTTTTCGACGTGCGCGTCGAAGGTGATCGCCTCGACGTTCGACAGCCGGTTGGCGCGCTGCAGGAAATCCGACTGATACTGCGATCCCATGAAGGGCCCGAGCACCAGGAGCGCCGGGTGGGGCAGTTTGGGGTCCGTCTCGTAGGCCGACAGGACCCAGTCGATGATCTCCTCGCCGTCGCCGCCGCCGCCCACGGTCACGAGGATGAAGGGCTCGGCGATCTTCTCGGGCGTGTAGAGCGGCTCGGTCTGCGGCAGGTCGCGCTGGAGATAGCCCGTGTAGGTCATCTTGTTGCGCAGCGACTCCGGCAGTTCGATGCCCGCCAGCGGGTCGCAGATCTGCGGCAGGCCGTAGACCCAGATGTCGTCGTAGTATTCGGCCAGGGCCGGGACCGCCTGCTTGCGCTCCCACTCGCTGCGCAGCAGCGCGGGCCCGTCGAGCACGTCGCGCAGACCGAGAACGCAGGGCGTGCCGCGGCCCTTCATGATGGCCAGGGTCGCCTCGACCTCGCCGTGCAGGCCGAGCGGCTCCTTGTCGACGATCAGTAGGTGCGGGTCGAAGACCTGCGCCGTGTGCTCGATGATCGAGGCGCGAATGGCCAGCGTGTGCTCGATGTCGATGTGCAGCTTGAGCGAGATGTACTCGCCGTTGCGTAGCTTGATGACGCCGGGGATACGTACGAAGTCGACGCGCGCACGGAAATCGAAGCTGCCGATGATCGGCGAGCCGGACAGGATCAGTACGGACAGGTCGCTCTCGGCGCCGACCAGGCTGTGCGCGATTTCGCGGCAGCGCCGCAGATGGCCCAGCCCGAAGGTGTCGTGGCTGTAGATCAAGACCCGCTTGTCTTTTCGGCCGCGCGCCATGGCGCCGTCCCCCGTTCCTGCGAACGCAGCCTCCCCCCGGAGCGCAGCCATGCTATGGCATCCCGGGCGTCGGCCGCAATGGGTGGTTCGGCGGCCGCCGGGCAAGCGGTCTCGCGACCTCGATCCCGCCGCCGGGCCGGGGTGGCCAGTTTACCGGCGACCGGCCTTGGGCTAAGGTTTCCGCGCTGCGTGTCCGGGTGAACAATCCGCGACAGGCCCGCGCCGCCCGACGGATGGCCATGGAACCTAACCTCTTCAAGTATATCTGGCGGCATTCGAGGCGCGATCAGCTGGCGATTCTCGGCATGGTTGCGGTGTCGCTGCCGTTCTATTACGTCTCGCTCGACCTGCCCAAGAAGATCGTCAACCAGGGCATCCTCGGCGGCGGGTTCGAGGGGCCGGGCTCGACGCAGACTTTCCTGACGATCGACCTGCCGTTCTCGCAAGAGATCTTCGGCCATTCGATACGGCTGTTCGACGGCTTCGCCATGGAGCAGCCGGGCTACCTGCTCGCGCTCAGCTTCAGCTTTTTCGGATTCGTCCTGATCACCGGCGGCTTCAAGTTCGTGATCAACACGAGCAAGGGCCGCCTGGGCGAACGCATGCTGCGGCGCCTGCGCTACGAATTGGCCGACCGCATCCTGCGCTTTCCGGTTCTGCACCTGCGCCGCATGAAGCAGGCGGAAACCGCGACCATGATCAAGGACGAGGTGGAGCCCCTGGGCGGGTTCATCGGCGACGCCTTCGTTCAGCCCGCCTTTCTCGGCGGTTTGGCCCTGACGGCCCTCGCCTTCATCATGATGCAGAGCGTCTGGCTCGGGCTCGTTGCCGGGGCGATCGTCGGCGCGCAGGCGGTCATCATTCCCAAACTGCGAGTCCCGATTCTGCGGCTCAACCGGCAGCGCCAGCTGACGGCACGGCAACTCGCCGGGCGCATCGGCGAGCTCGTCGACGGCGGGGCCGAGGTGCAGGCCAACGACGCCTCGAACCTGGAACGCGCCGACATGGCGGCCCGGCTGGGGCGCATCTTCGATATCCGTTACGAGGTCTTCCAGCGCAAGTTCGCGGTGAAGTTCCTAAACAACCTGCTGGCGCAACTGACGCCGTTCATCTTCTACGCCGGCGGCGGGATGCTCGCGATCTTCGGCCACCTCGACGTCGGCGCCCTGGTCGCCGTGATCGCGGCTTACAAGGACCTGCCGTCGCCGATCAAGGAGCTGATCGACTGGGACCAGCAGCGCAACGACGTACAGATCAAGTACGAGCAGGTGATCGAACAGTTTCATGCGGACGACATCATGGATCCGGACAGGCAGGACCCGTCGAACGACTCCGGCCCGCCGCTCGACGGCCAGATCGTCGCCTCCGCCGTCACCCTCGAGGACGAGAACGGCAACGTGCTGCTGCACGGAGTCAGCTTCTCGGCCGAGGCGAACGAGCGCATCGCCATCGTCGGCACCGGCAACAGCGGCAAGGATTACATCGGCCTGCTGCTTGCGAGCCTCGTCTCGCCGAGCGGCGGCAGCGTGCGCATCGGCGACCGCGACCTGCATGCGCTGCCGCAGGCCGTCACCGGGCGCCGGCTCGGCTATATCGGGCAGGACGCTTATCTCTTTCCGGTCTCGATCCGCGACAACCTGCTATACGGCCTCAAGCATCGCCCGCTGAAGGAGCCCACGCGGGAGGACAAGGAGGCGGCGCAATGGGAAGCCTGGCTGAGCGAGGCGCGGCGCGCCGGCAACCCGTTGTTCGCCCTCGACGCGGACTGGATCGACTATGCCGCGGCCGGGGCGACCGGGCCGGACGACATCGATCACAGGATCATCGAGATCGTCACGCTGGTCGACTTGGCCGACGACATCTACCGCTACGGCCTGACCGGTGCCATCGATCCGGAGACGCAGCCGGAGGTCGCTGCCTCGCTGCTCGAGGCCCGCGCGGCGCTGCCGGAGCGCCTGGCGCAACGCAAGGCCGAGCAAATGGTCGTGCGCTTCGATCCCGAGGCCTACAACCCCAACGCCACCTTGGCGGAGAACCTGCTGTTCGGCACCTCGCGCGATCCCGCCTACGCGCCGCGCGCGCTGGCGCAGAACCGTCTGGTGCTGGATGCTCTCGAGGAGGCCGGGCTGACCGAAGAGATCGTCGCCATGGGAGCGAGCATCGCGCGCACCATGGTGGAGATCTTCGCCGATCTGCCGCCCGGCCATCCGTTCTTCGATCAGTTCAGCTTCATCGACGCGGACGACCTGCCGGACTTCAAGGCGATCATCGCGCGGGTCGACAAGTCCGGCCCGTCGGCCCTTTCGGACGGCGAGCGGCAGGCCCTGCTGCGGCTGCCGTTCGACTACATCGAGACGCGCCACCGTCTCGGCCTCGTGGACGACGACAAGGAGGCGAAGATCATCGCGGCGCGCGGGCGCATCGCCGAGCGCCTCGCGGCGGAGGATCCCGAGGCGGTCGCCTTCTATCGGCCCGATGAATACAACCCGGCCGCCTCGCTGCAGGACAACATCCTGTTCGGCCGGCTGGCCTACGGGCAAGCGCGCGCCGTCGAGACCGTCGGCGCGGCGATGACCGAAGTGCTCGATTCGCTCGGCCTGCGCGAGACCGTCATGATCTGCGGCCTGGCTTACGAGGTCGGTGTCGGCGGCAAGCGCCTCAGCGCGGCGCAGCGGCAGAAGATCGGCTTGGCGCGCGCCCTGCTCAAGCGGCCGGACATCCTGGTCGTCAACGACGCGCTCGCGGTGATGGACGCGACGACGCAGGCGCGCCTGCTCGAGTCGGTGCTCGAATACTGCAAGGGCCGCGGCGTCGTCTGGACTCTGCAGCGGCCGGCCGCGGCGGAGCACTTCGATCGCGTTCTCGTCATGTCGGACGGCCGGATCGTGGAGCAGGGACGATACGAAGAACTCAATAAGCCGGGCTCGGCGCTCAACGGCATGATTGCCGCGGAGTGACTCCGTGACCCAGGGCAGGTTCTAGGGAGGAACGGATGAGCATCGATCAGGAAGTCGAGGTTCTGCGCAACATCCCCCTGTTCGCGAACATAGACCCGGCCAAGCTGAAGCTCATGGCCTTCGCCAGCGAGCGCCTCACCTTCGCCCCGCACGAATCGCTTTTCTCGCAGGGCGACCCGGGCGATTCCGCCTACATCGTGCTCAAGGGCAGCGCCGACGTCTCGGTGCAGACGCACGACGGGCCGCTGGTCGTCGCCGAGGTGGGCAAGAACGACATCGTCGGCGAAATCGCCATTCTCTGCGACGTGCCGCGCACCGCGACCGTCACCGCGTCGGAAGAGCTCGTCGCGTTGAGGATCACCAAGGACCTGTTCTTCCGCATGGTCGCCGACTTCCCCGACATGGCGGTACAGATCATGCGGGTGCTGGCCCAGCGCCTCGAGCACACCACGGCGCAGCTGCGCGAGGCCCGCGAAGACCACTACTCGCCCTGCGCGCCGCATTGACCCGGCCCTCCTTTTGAGCCGTCTCGACTCCAACATCCGCCGCCTGCAGGCGCAGCGCGCCTGCCTCGACCGCGCCGCCGCGCTGGTCCGCGACCTGCCGGGACCGGTGTTCGAGCTCGGCCTGGGCAACGGCCGGACCTACGACCACCTGCGTGAGATTCTGCCGGGCCGCGAGATCTTCGTGTTCGAGCGCGAGGTGGCCGCGCATCCCGACTGCATCCCCGACCCGGCCCATCTGCTGCTCGGCGATATCGCCGAGACGCTGCCTGCCGCCGCCGCGCGCTTCGGCCGGCAGGTCGCCCTGCTGCACAGCGACATCGGCACCGGCGACGCGGCGCGCAACGCCCGCATCGCCGCCTTCATCGCGACGCAGCTGCCGGCCCTCATGCGGCCGGGCGGGATCGTCCTGAGCGACCAGGATCTCGGCTATCCGGGGGCCGCGCCGCTGGCCCTGCCGGCCGGCGTCAAGCCGGGCCGCTATTTCCTCTATCGGGCGGCGTGACCGGCCGCGGCGCCGGGCCGTCTACGCGAGGTCGAGGACGACCGGGACGTGGTCGGAGGGCTGCTCCCAGGTGCGCGTCTCGCGGTGCACGCGAAACGCCTTGAGCGCGCCGGCCAGCTTCGGCGAGGCGAGGATGTGGTCCAGGCGCCAGCCGTAGTCGCGCTGGTAGGACTGCGGAAAGCGGTAGCCCCACCAGGTGTAGAGCGGTTGTTCCGCCGGCACGAAATGGCGCCCGACGTCGATCAGCGGGCCGGCCGCGTGCAGCCGCGCCATGTGCTCCGATTCGACCGGCGTGTGCCCGACGCTGCGCAGCAGGCGCTTGTGGTTCCAGACGTCGGTCTCGAGCGGCGCCACGTTGAGGTCGCCGAGCACCACGGCGTTGCGCCGGGCGATCCGCGAGCGCGCCGCCCAGTCGGCCATCTCGGTCAGAAAATCGAGCTTGTGGGCGAACTTTTCGTTGGCCGCGCGGTCCGGCGTCGGGCCGCCGGAGGGCACGTAGAAGTTGTGCACCTCCAGCCCGTCGGCGAGGCGCACGCAGAGGTGCCGGCGGTCGTCGCGCCCGCACCAGACCCGCTTGTCGCGCTTGGCCAGCGGGCGGCGCGACAGGATCGCCACGCCGTTGTAGCCCTTCTGCCCGTGGATCACGACTTCGGGATAGCCCAGCGCGGCGATTTCGTCGTGCGGGAACGCCGCGTCGCTGACCTTGGTCTCCTGCAGGCAGATCACGTCGGGCCGGGCCTCCGCGACGAAGCGCGCCAGGTGCGCGGTGCGCTTGCGCAGCGAGTTCACGTTCCAGGTGGCCAGGCGCAGGGTCATGGTCGGCGGGCCGCGGCCCTGGCGCGGCCGGGCGTGGCGGGGTCACGTACGGCGGGATCGGGTGCGGCGGGGCCAGGGACGGCGCGAAAATAAAAAGGAACGCCCGGTCGGGGGGGATCCGGGCGTTCCACGCTCCTGAGAGCTGCGGAAGGAAGGCAGGGGACATTGCCCTTCCGCATCGGCCTGGGCGCCATTGCGGCGCTCGGCCCATAAGGAGAATCTAATACGAATCTCTCCGGTTGCAATGCCTGACCTGTGCAAAGGGTCGAACAAATCTTCGGGAGCGCCCGGCACCGCCGGGTGTGCCGGGCGCCGCGCCGGGTGTCAGCCGCTGGCCGAAAGCGGGCCGGCGCCGCCGCGG
>Ga0210123_1000995_pt1 | contig 15401 bp, 17 predicted proteins | sample Muzzi_PWB_D2_FD_185535 | JGI IMG/M metagenome (GOLD analysis project Ga0210123, IMG submission 185535) | Wetland microbial communities from San Francisco Bay, California, USA, that impact long-term carbon sequestration - Muzzi_PWB_D2 (SPAdes) | ecosystem: Environmental > Aquatic > Marine >... | reverse complement strand
TCTTCCGGCAGGACGGAAAAATTATCCTCACCGGATCCCCGAAGGTGCACCAAGGGGGGAATTCGGTCGAAGGAGAGGAGATTACGATTTTTCTCGATGATCGCAAGAGCGTCGTCAATGGCGGACAGTCGAGGGTCAACGCCATTTTTCATCCCTCCGAAAAAAGGCCATGACCAGGAAACTCTCAGCCAGGGGACTGTGCAAGGCCTACCGTGGCCGGCAGGTGGTCAAAGATGTCGATTTGATCGTCCATTCCGGGGAAGTGGTCGGCTTGCTGGGTCCCAACGGAGCCGGCAAGACCACGTCCTTTTACATTATCGTGGGCCTGGTTCGACCAGATGCGGGGCAGGTTTTTCTTGACGAGACCGATATCACCCTGCTGCCAATGTATCAGCGGGCCCGGCGGGGCATTTCCTATCTGCCGCAGGAACCATCGGTATTCAGGAACCTGACCGTGGCTCAGAATCTCTTGGCCATTCTCGAACTTCAAGGCCTAAGCGACCGGGAATCCAGCAGCCGCATGGACCAGCTGCTTGAAGAATTTCGCCTGACCCATGTCGCCGGTTCCTACGGTTATGCGCTGTCTGGCGGGGAACGGCGGCGGGTGGAAATTGCCCGGGCATTGGTTCTCGAGCCGGCCTTTATTCTTTTGGATGAACCTTTCGCCGGCATCGATCCGATCGCCGTTATTGACATTCAGAATGTCGTCCTTGCCCTGCGCGACCGGAATATCGGCGTTCTGATTTCCGATCACAATGTCCGCGAAACGCTCGGGGTCTGTAATCGTGCCTACATTTTGAACCAGGGGACGATTCTTGAATCGGGAGGCCCCGCGGAGATTGCGGCCAGTCCACGGGCACGCGCAATTTATCTGGGAGAGAAATTCAGTCTGTGAGCATTACCGGTCGGGCCTTTCAAGGGTGACCGATCAACTGATAGAATGAAACTATGGCACTTGAAATTCGACAGCAACTGAAACTGACCCAGCAGCTGGTCATGACCCCGCAGCTTCAGCAGGCCATCAAGTTGCTGCAGTTGTCTCGCATGGAGCTGATCGACCTGATACAGCAGGAACTGGAGGAAAACCCCATTCTCGAGGAAGGGAATGACCTCGTAGAAGAGCGGGAGGACGAGAGGTCGGAAGAGCCGCAGGAACAGGTGGAGCCGACCGAAGCTCCGGAGGAACGAGGGGTCGATCAGGCTGACCCGAACGAAATCGACTGGCAAACCTATTTCGAAGGATACCATCTAAGCAGTTCGCCCCTGGAGTCGTTCGAGGACGATGACGAACGGCCGGGCCATGAAAATCTGCTGACCAAAAAACAGACCCTGACCGACCATTTGATGTGGCAATTGGGACTGTCCCGTCTTTCCGACAAGGATCGATTGGTGGCGGCCGAAATTATCGGCAACCTTGATGAAAACGGCTACCTCAAAGCAAGTGGCGAAGAATTGTCCCAACAGACCGGCGTGGCCGAAGATCAGGTGGCCGGAATTCTGCGGGTTGTCCAGGATTTCGATCCGGCCGGGGTGGCGGCCCGGAGCCCCCAGGAATGTCTGCTCCTGCAAGTCCGGCAATTGGGCATGGAAGGCTCCGTGGTTGAAACCATCCTGCTGAACCATATGGCCGAATTGGAGACCCGTAAATACCCCGCCATCGCCAAAGCCATGGGTATCTCCCTTGATGAGGTATTGTGTGCCGCGAAGATCATCATTAATCTCGATCCCCGGCCGGGAAGTTCCTTCAATCAGGAGGATGTCCATTATATAACCCCTGACATTTTCGTCTATAAAATCGGCGACGACTATGTGGTGGTCCTAAACGACGAGGGGTTACCCAACCTCAAAATCAGTTCCTTTTACCGTCGCGCCCTTTCGGGGACCTCGGATCTTGATGCCCAGGCGGGAGAATATATTCAGGAAAAAATGCGCGGAGCCCTCTGGCTGATCAAAAGTATTCATCAGCGGCAACGAACCATCTACAAAGTGACCCGGAGCATTATCAAGTTTCAGCGGGAGTTCTTCGACAAAGGGATAGAATATCTCAAGCCTCTGGTTTTGCGCGACGTTGCTGAGGACATCGAAATGCATGAATCGACCATCAGCCGAGTGACGACCAATAAATACGTGCAGACCCCACGGGGTCTTTTTGAGCTGAAATATTTTTTCAACAGCGGCATCAGCACCACAGGTGGGGATTCTGTGGCCTCGGAAAGCGTCAAAAGCCGGATCAAGGAGATCGTTGCTGAAGAAAATCCCAAGAAACCCTATTCAGACCAGAAAATTGTCGATATATTGAAAAAGCAGGGCATTGACATTGCCCGGCGAACGGTCACGAAGTATCGGGAGATGCTCGGCATCGGCTCTTCGACAGAGCGGAAACGACTCTTTTGACGGGCCTTTCCGATCGCTAATGTCTTCCGGCAGCGATTGATGGCTGGCCAGTGGCTGGTGCCGGGATATAATACACACTTAATACAGACCCGCGTCAAAAACGGGATCGTTATCCAGGAGGTTCGACAATATGCAGATCAATGTTACATTCAGACACATGGAGGCCAGTGGCCCGGTTCGCAGTTATGTGGAGGAAAAACTCGGGCGGGTCAAAAAGTACATCGATGAGCCGATCGATGCCCAGGCCGTATTGTCGGTGGAGAAGAAAATCCGGCACAAGGCGGAAGTCAGTCTGGTCGCCAAGGGGATAACCATTAAGGCTTCCGAAGAGACCAACGACATGTATGCCGCCATCGATTCGGTCATTGACAAGCTTGAACGGCAACTGCGACGGTATAAGGAAAAGATCAAGAAACACAAACCGATTAGCGGGCCGGAGCGGATGGTGGAAAAATCCGTAGTGGCCGCGGAGAGTATTGAAGAGGGGAGCGGCGAACCGGTTATTATCCGTAGCCAGAGTTTTCCGGTTAAGCCCATGTCCGTGGAAGAGGCGGTCATGCAGATGGATCTCCTGCACAAAGACTTTTTGGTTTTCACCGATGCCGGAACGGACGACATCAACGTGGTCTATCGGCGAAAAGATGGAAACTATGGTTTGATCGTCCCCCAGGCCCGACCATAAAAACGGACACTTTGTATACCAGCGTCGGGTCGTGCCAGCACGGCCCGAAAGAGGGTTGCCCAAGATCATGAATATTTCCGAGTTGCTGAACCCCGTTGCGATTGCCGCGGATTTGAAGGCTAAGGACAAAAACGGTGCCCTAAGTGAATTGACCGATTGCATTCTGCAAGTCGCCAACAAGCTCGACCGCGAGGAAATTATCCGGGTCTTGCAGGAGCGGGAACGACTCGGAAGCACCGGCATCGGTGAAGGAGTCGCTATTCCTCACGGCAAGTTGAAAAATATCGATCGCCTCCTCATCTCTTTCGGGAGGAGCCAGGAGGGGATCGATTTCAATTCCATGGACGGCCGGCCTGCCCATCTTTTTTTTCTGCTGATCGCTCCGGAGGAGTCGGTCGGGATACACCTCAAAACGCTGGCGCGAATTTCCAAGCTGCTGAAGAATCCCAACGTCCGCCAGCGTCTTATGGCCACCTCGGACCCAGAGGGGCTCTATAAGGTTATTGTCGAAGAAGAAGAAAAACTTTAAATCCGACTGAATATGCCCGGACTGAGCATTCAAGAGCTGGTGGCGGAAAAGGAAGCCGGTCTTGATCTTGAGGTTCTGGCCGGCAAGAGCGGTTTGGAAAAACGGGTCACCGTCCCCCGCATTCAAAAGCCGGGACTGGCGCTGGCCGGTTATCTTGCCAGCCTTCACCCAGATCGAATTCAGGTTCTCGGCTCCACAGAGTTGAGCTATCTTAACCGGCTCGCACCGGGCAAGGCATCTCAAAGCCTGCGGTCGGTCTGCGCGCTTGATATCTCCTGCTTTATCGTCACCAAAGGGCAGATTCCCCCGGAAACCCTGATTCAGGAAGCTGATGAACAAGGGATCCCCCTTCTTAGAACCCATCATCAAAGTTCCATCTTTATTTCCCTGATTACCAAATTTCTGGAGGAGCGGCTGCTTCCCTCCACAACCGTCCATGGTGTCCTGGTCGATGTGCTCGGCGTAGGGGTTCTGCTGCTGGGTGAAAGCGGAGTCGGGAAGAGCGAATGCGCTCTTGATCTGGTACTGCGCGGGCACCGCCTGGTGGCCGACGACGTGGTTAAGGTTCGAATGAAACTACCTGCCGTTCTGTTTGGTGAGGGGAGCGACCTGCTTCATTACCATATGGAAATTCGCGGTCTCGGGATCATTAACATCAAGCACCTGTTCGGAGTGGCGGCTATCCGGGAACGGAAGAAAATTGACTTGGCCGTGGAGTTGGTCGAGTGGAAGGAAGGGATCGAATACGACCGGCTGGGGCTTGAAGAACAGGCCTATTCTTTACTGGGACTGGAAATTCCCCTACTGCGGATTCCGGTCCGCCCCGGACGGAATATCACCACCATTGTTGAAGTGGCTGCGAGAAACCAGCTGCTCAAGGAAATGGGATATCACAGCGCCCAGGAATTTCAGGACCGGCTCGAACAAAGAATGGCGGAAATCGCCCGTCTTCATTCACATTCCATCATCGGAGACAACTTGGAGTGAATTCCCAGCGGTTGATCGTCATTACCGGCCTTTCCGGGTCGGGCAAGACTACCGCGGCCCGGGTCCTCGAAGACGAGGGTTTCTATGTCGTCGACAACCTCCCTCCGGTTCTGTTGCCGCGGTTTCTGGAACTGACGGTCTGGGGAGAGGATGACGCACCGCGGGTTGCCGTGGTCATGGATGTGCGCAGCCGAAAATTCGTTGCCGCCGAGTGGCCGAAAATCCTTGAGCGGACTCGAGCCGACGGTTACGAGGTGGAAATCTGGTTTTTCGATGCGGCCGACGAGGATTTGATCCGCCGGTTTTCCGAGACCAGACGCCGCCATCCACTGGTCCAACAAGAAGGGGTGCCTGCCGCCGTCCAAAGGGAGCGGGAGCTGCTGGCTGAAATCCGGAGTGTAGCAACGGCTGTTTTCGACTCTAGCGGGCTCAGTATTCACCAATTGCGACAGACCATTGCCCGCTATCTCAACGAAGGGGAAGACACCGGTCAGGCACTGTCCGTCAACCTACAGTCTTTTGGGTACCGGTATGGTCTGCCTCTGGAATCGGACCTGGTGATGGACGTTCGATTCCTCCCCAATCCTCATTACCAAGAAGCCCTGCGACCGTTGACCGGGCTGGACCCCTCGGTTCGAAACTTCGTCCTGTCGCAACAGAACTGCCGGGAATTTCTTTCTCATTTCAGGGGCATGCTCAGGTTTCTGTTGCCCCTTTACCAGCAGGAAGGAAAACGCTACCTGACCATCGCCATCGGCTGCACGGGGGGCCAGCATCGAAGCGTTGCGATCGTGGAAGACCTGCGCGCTCTTTTTACCCAACCAGGATTCTCCCTGGATGTGCGCCATCGGGATTTGACAAAAGGCCAGGTAAAATGATCGGTTTGGTTATTGCGACCCACGCCAGGATCGGCGAAGAACTGCTGAGCGCTGCCGGCATGATATTCGGAAATATCGCCGGAGCCCGTGCTGTTTCGATCCAGCGGGAAGACAGCATCGACAGGATTCGCGCCATGATGGATGCGGCCATTGGCGAAGTGGGAAACTCCGAAAATGGAGTCCTGGTCATGACCGACATGTTCGGAGGTACGCCGGCGAACATCGGCCTGACTTTTCTGGAGCCGGGAGTAATTGAAATCCTTACCGGAGTCAATTTGCCGATGGTTTTGAAATTTTTCAACCGACGGGACAAGCAGTCGTTAAAAGAACTCGCTGCCGGGCTCAAAGCCCATGCTTTGGAAAGCATCAGCCTGGCCAGCGATTTGTTGCAGAAATAGCCTTTGTTTGATTCGCCCCGCCGTTGATTTCCCTTCCGAATAGGTCGCTCCGGAAATCATAGGCCCGGCAGGAGGCATGATGGGTATCGTCATGACCCGCATCGACAACCGTCTCATCCATGGTCAGGTTCTGGAAGCCTGGGTGCCGACCTTGCATGTCAACTGCATCGTTGTTGCCAATGACGAAGTAGGGAGCGTGGCCTTTCGGAAGGTTCTCATGGCGGCCTCGGTTCCCCGTTCCATTCGGGTGATCATCGGAACTGTGGCGGAAGTGGCGGCCATCTTCCAGGCTCAGGAACTTAAACAAGCCAAGGTCCTCCTGCTATTCGCCAATACCGGGGATGCTCTGGCCGCCTATCGCCGGGGCATTCTATTCCCGGCGTTGAACCTGGGCAATCTGCACGCCGGAACGGGCAAGCAGCGGATCAGTTGTACCGTATCGCTGGACACTGGGGACATCGATAATCTTGAGTCCCTGGAGGGGGCCGGGGTAAAGATCGTGTCCCAATGCGTGCCTGCGGACCGAGCCATGAACTGGCGGAAAATTATTTCCTTCAGGAAGGACGGCAAATGACGGCGGTCGATTTTTTTCTCTCCGCCCTGGTGGCTGTGGTGTGTGGTCTTGATCGGACGGCCGCGTGCCAGTTTATGCTTGCCCGGCCAATCGTGGCCGCACCGCTGGCGGGATTGGTGCTCGGCGATCCCCTGATCGGCTTGCAGATCGGGTTTCTACTGGAACTGCTCTGGATCGGACGATTGCCGGTCGGTGCGGCCATTCCGCCGGACGATACCCAGGTGGCCGTTGCGGGTACATTGCTGGCGATCTTCCTGGGGCGGGAGATCGATGTCGCGCTGCCGACAGCAACTTTACTTGCCCTCTTGATAGCCATGCCCCTCGGGAAAATGGGGCAACTCTTTGAACGCGCTGCGCGCCATCGGAATGACCGCCTTATCAGGCAGGCTCAAGCCGCCCTCGCGGCTGGTCGGACGGACCAGATGGAAAAAATCCACCGGCGCGGCCTGCTCGGATTCGGCGGTGCTTCCCTGGCCACTTTCGCCTGCATAGTTCTGCCGGGAATGGGCCTGGCCGCCGCTTCAGGCCCGTCGCTGGGGCCGGTGTTTGGCAAGGTCGCCACCTGGTTGTGGCTGGCTTTTCCACTAGCCGGAACCGCGGTAGTTTTAGGGACCATAAACGTCAAAAGATCAGTGACCCTCTTTGGGACGTCCTTTACCGGCGCACTACTTATGCTTTGGCTGAGCTGAACGGATATGACAATTCGTAAACTTACCCGCATGCAACTGGGACAGGCCACTCTTCGCTCCTTCTTTTTACAGGGAAGCTGGAGTTTTGAGCGGATGCAGAGCCTGGGCGCCCTGACGGTCCTGGCTCCCGGTCTGCGCGCTCTTTACCGGGGGGATGCCAGAGCCCGGGCTTTTCGCCGCCATCTGACCTACTTCAATACCCACCCGTACATGGCCGGCCTGGTTCTGGGGACGGTTCTGCGGCTCGAGGAAAAGGAAAGCAGGGGGGAAGAAAGTTATCTTGATGCTGTGGAATTCAGGGAAATGATCATGGCTCCTTATGCCGCTATCGGCGACGCCCTGTTCTGGGGCGGGTTGCGCCCGTTGGCGGCGGTTATCGCTCTGTTTTTCGCGGCAAAGGAGCTTGTCTGGGCTCCGTTGATTTTCCTGGGAATATTCAATGTGCCCCATCTGGCATTTCGCTGTATCGGACTGCCGGCAGGTTATTTCCGGGGGCTGAAAATGATCGACTTTATTCAGCGTCGCCGGCTTCCGGATCTTGCAATTCGACTCAAGGAAGGCGCGCTGATACTGTTGGGAGCTCTCTGCGCCTATTTGGTTTTTCTTGGGCTGGGCCAGGAAAAAGTGGCAACCGCCTGGGGCCTGGTGGTCCCTCCGGCCATTCTGGTAATGACCTGGCTGGTTCGGAAAGGTATTTCTCCGCTGTTGCTGATTTTTACGGTTACGGCCCTGGTGGTGGCCTTTGGCCAGCTGATCTGAGGGGACATGTCACGAATGCCGAGAATGGACTTGACCATAAAAAACCGGCTGGGCCTGCATGCCCGCGCAGCCGCGCAGTTTGTGCAGACAGCCAATCAATTCCGTGCCGAAATTTCCGTGGCCAAGGACGGCGAAACGGTTAACGGCAAAAGTATCATGGGTATCCTCATGCTGGCAGCCCCGAAAGGTTCGCAAATTACCGTCGCTGCCGAGGGACCCGATGCGGCCGCTGCGCTCATGGCTTTGGAGAGGCTGATTGATGCCAAATTCGGAGAAGAATAGCCTCGCCAAGGACACCTTCTTGGTCGGTCTGGGGGTTTCGCCGGGAATCGGTATCGGCGAAGCCTACCTGGTCAACCGTTCCCGGATGGCGGCCGTTGAGCGGTGTGTCATGCCGGGAGAAATCGATGCGGAAGTTGCCCGCTTTTTTCGGGGGATTGATGAATCCAAAAGGCAACTGGAAGCTGTCAAGAATCGGGTGGCCGATCAGAAGCTTTTAGAACATCTCTATATTATCGATACGCATTTGCTGATCCTCCAGGACCAGATGCTGATCGACGAGACCGTGTCCCTGGTTCGCGATGAACGGCTGAATGCCGAAGGGGCACTGAGTCGGACCTTGAAAAAGTTTCGCCGGGTTTTCGAGGAAATCGAAGACGAATATCTCCGGGAAAGAGCATCCGACATCGACTCGGTAGGGGAAAGGCTGCTGCGCAACCTAGTCGGTGAAATTCAGCGACCCCTGACCGATATCGACCGCAAAGTGGTGGTGGTGGCTCATGACCTTTCGCCCGCCGACACCATGCAAATGGACAAAGAAAAGGTCATCGGTTTCATTACCGATGTTGGCGGACGGACCTCTCATACGGCCATCCTCGCCCGTTCTCTCGGCATTCCGGCGGTGGTGGGGCTCGAAACCGCGACAGTGCTGGTTCCGGAGGGAGCTCCGGTGATTGTCGATGGCAGTAACGGGACTGTCGTTCTCAATCCGTCCCAGGAGACCTTCCGGGAATATCTCGAGCGCAAGCAGTCTTTCGAATATTTTGAGAAGGAACTCCTGTCCTACCGGGACCTGAAGGCCGAAACTGAAGATGGCCATCGAGTGGTTCTGAAAGGGAATATCGAACTGGCCGAAGAAGTTCGCCTGGCACAGAATCAGGGGGCCGAAGGGCTGGGCCTGTTCCGAACCGAATTTCTTTATTTCAACCGGCCGACGGTGCCGAGCGAAGATGAGCAGTTCGAGGTCTACAGAAACATTGTGGCCTCAATGGCCCCTCTTCCTGTCACCATCCGCACTCTCGATGTTGGCGGCGATAAATTCGTTCCGGAGATCAATCTAGTCGACGAAAGCAATCCGGCTATGGGGTTGCGGGCCATCAGGTTCTCCCTCAAGGAAGTGCGGCTGTTCAAGGCTCAGCTGCGCGCTATTTTGAGGGCATCGGCCCATGGCGCCGTCCGGATCATGTTTCCCATGATTTCCGGGGTCGGGGAGGTCCGGGCCTGCAAGAAATATTTGGATGAGGTTAAGTCAGAGTTAACCGGCATGGGTGAAGCCTTCGATTCCGCACTTCCCGTAGGGATCATGGTCGAGACCCCGTCCTCCGCTCTCATAGCCGACCTGCTGGCCCGGGAGGTCGATTTCTTTTCCGTGGGGACGAATGATCTGATCCAATACTGCCTGGCTGTTGACCGGGGGAATGAACATGTCGCCCATCTTTTCGAGCCGCTTCACCCGGCCATTCTGCGTGCCCTTCGGATCATCTGCCGTGCCGCCCGGGAGGCCGAAATTCCAGTGGGAATGTGCGGTGAAATGGCGGCCGAACCTCTGTATGCCATGGTGCTGGTCGGCATGGGTTTCGACGAGTTGTCGATGAACGCACCTTGCATTCCAAGAGTCAAGAGAATCATTCGTCAACTCCGCCGGGATGAGTGCGCGGCCATAGTTGACGAAATCCTATCCCTGCCAACCGCCCGGGAAGTTGCCGAACGGCTGGAAAATGAAATGGCTCGACGCTTCCCGGACATTTTCGGTGCGCCGCTAATCTGAATTCACCCTCTCCCTCTCTTGACAGGGACGCTCTTTTTCCCATAGGATACGTCGTTTTTAAATCTTGTCAGCCAAGGAGGACTCACCTATGGCCATGACCGACTTTCTATTTACCTCCGAATCCGTCAGTGAAGGGCATCCGGACAAGGTTGCCGACCAGATATCGGATTCGATTCTCGACGCTATCCTCGTTCAGGATCCCAAAGCCCGGGTCGCCTGTGAAACGCTGGTCACGACCGGCCTGGCCATGATCGCCGGAGAGATCACCACCACCGCCCGAATCGACTACCCCGATGTGGTCCGGCAGACGATCAAGGAGATCGGCTACGACGATTCCGCCATGGGTTTTGATTACGAGACCTGCGCCGTGCTCACCTCCATCGATCGGCAGTCGCCGGACATTTCCCAGGGGGTGACCGAGGGAGAAGGGCTGTTCAAGGATCAGGGGGCGGGGGACCAGGGATTGATGTTCGGTTACGCCTGCAACGAAACCACCGAACTGATGCCGATGCCGATCATCTTTGCCCACCGGCTGACCCAGCGGCTGGCCGAAGTGCGCAAAAGCGGGCTCCTTACCTTTCTGCGTCCCGACAGTAAATCCCAGGTTTCGGTTCAGTATATCAACGACAAGCCGATTCGAATCGATGCCGTTGTGGTCTCCTCTCAACACGCTCCTGACGTAACTTACGAAACCCTCAAGGAGGCGATTCTCGAAGAAGTTGTCCGGCATGTCCTGCCCCGGGAAATGCTTGACGAAAAGACGAAGTTTTTCATTAACCCCACCGGGCGGTTTGTGGTCGGCGGGCCGATGGGGGACTGTGGCCTGACGGGCCGGAAAATTATCGTCGACACTTACGGCGGGCAGGGATCCCATGGTGGCGGGGCCTTCTCCGGCAAGGATCCCTCCAAGGTCGACCGAAGTGCCTCCTATATGGCCCGATATGTGGCCAAGAACATTGTCGCCGCGGGGCTGACCGACAAGTGCGAAGTTCAGATCGCCTATGCCATCGGGGTTGCCGAGCCGGTTTCCGTTATGGTCAACAGTTTCGGGACCGGGAAAATTCCTTCCAACGATATCGCACGCATCGTTTTGGAAGAATTCGACCTCCGCCCCAGGGCCATCGTCGAAACTCTCGATCTGCTTCGGCCAATCTATCGGAAGACCGCCGCCTACGGCCATTTCGGACGCACCGAGCCGGAATTCACCTGGGAAAGGACCGACCGGAGCGAATCCCTGCGCAAACGGGGAGGACTTTGAAATAGAATTGGATCGATAAAGACCAAAGGCGGGCCGCAAGGCCCGCCTTTTTTGTTCTGAAAAAGCGATTGTCGTGTTTCGCCATTCACGATAGGATTGGAGCACAACAACTTCCGAAAAGAACGATGCCATTTTCTTGAGGGTTGGCAGTCTTTTCGATCGAGCAGGGGGATGTTTGGTGACACCTTATGGAATAACTTTAGACAGCCCTGCCGCCAATTAAATCCTTAAATCGTGGTTCCGCCAAATGCTCTGAAAACAGATCTCATTGGCCTCGAGATGACGGAACGAAACAGATCAAATGCCTGGGGAAAGCTTTCCCCATCCACTCGCAAAAGCCTGGTATGGGGTTTGTGGTTCATCACTTGGGCCGGCCTTGTCTGCGGTTTGATCATCCCTTCCTTTTATCACCTCGTGGTTCTCTTCACGGCCCTCCATACCTTTTTTTTCTGGTTTCTCTTCCGGTTCCGAATCGGCCCCTTCCCGGTTCAGGTCCGATTGGCCTACCTGGCCTGGGTAACTGTCGGGACCTATGTCCCCCATATGGTCATCCTGCTCGACATTACCACCATCGGGCTCGCCACCAACCTTTTTCTCGATTATTGCCCCCTTGCGCGGTTGATGTCCCTGATGCCATGGAACCGGAGGGAACCATTTTCCGCAGGGTTGGTACAACGCACTTTCTTCAGTCCACCGGCCAAAGGGCGTTTCGTTCCGCCGGCCGGAAAGATTTGAATATATGACATCCTCCCGGAAAAGCCTTGCGCCGTTGGCCGGAAATTGTCGTGGATGCGGAGCCTGCGTCGACGGGTGTGGGGAAAAGGCCTTCTGGTTTAGGTTCGGTGCTCCACAAAGAGCGGCAAAGTTTAAAGGAAACGGCCGGATTCAGGAACCGGCCGCCAGGAAACGATGGAGCCATGGCTGAAATCGACAGAGAATTTCAAAAGCGGTTGTCAGGTTATCTTCTGCTGGCTTTCTTTTCTTCCCTTCTGACTTTCTCGGTATTTATCATTTTTCAAAACCCTGATATGTACCTTTTTCAAAAGATCGTCGAGTTCAGGGGGGTCGCGCCGGACCAGTACCGTATCGTCCCTTACCTTATTTTGAAAGGGTTCAGTAATTTTATTGATTTTTTCTCTGTCAAATTCTCTCCATTGAAAGTTGCCGTTATTCTTTTTAATTTTTTCTTTCTTTCCTCCAGTTATGTTGTTCTTTGGAAGTCATTTTCTAATATCCAAGAAAAACAATTTGATTTATTTTTTGTATTATTCAGTTTTATTTACCCAATATCTATGTTTTATGGATTTAGGCCAGTCACAGCATTTTATATTTTTATAATTTCATGCATATTTTTTACCTTAAATAAAATTAAAGGAAATAAAAAATTATTCATTTTTTTTCTATTTTTCCTGGTATTTTGTTTTTCAAGGTCAGACTTGGCCGAAATAATAGGGATTTTCACATGTATTTATTATTTAAAAAATAATAAATTAAGAATTATAGTAATTTTATTGCCTATTATTTCAATATTTATTTTAAAGTATTATCTTTTTCCTGAAAGTGTTTATTATACTCACGTTTTTATGTTAAAGTACAATCTTTCATCAAATCTATTTATTCTGCTTCTTTCCCCTTTAACCTATTTTTTTCTGGCTATTTTCTGCCTGTATAAGGAACAGGTTTCGAATTTCTTTCTTTTTGCTCTTCGAAAGTATCGTCCTCTTGTGGCCCTGATCGGATTTTATCTGGGCCTGGTGCTCGTTTTCGGGAATATTTCCGAATTTCGTCTCTGGATGCCCTATTTCCCTCTTGTGTTTTTTCTGCTGGACCGGAAACTTGCTGAAAAGCCCGAACTGGTTCCTGATTAACCGACGGGACGTAAAGAGATAGGCGGGTCTCGGAGCTCGCCTTTAAGTCGTAACGAATTGGTGGGGATAAGACCCTAGGCGGACGACGATTTATCGTTTCCATTCTGCTCCAGGGCAGAACCGAGGGCCTTCCAGATTTGATCTTTGGCTGGGGTCAGGGACTTGAAAACCGGCTCGGAAGGGGGAACAGCAGCAAAAAACCGGGTCAGGCGCTGGAGCCGTTCAACATCCAGGTCGGCGCGCATAACCTCTTCCAGCCGGTCGAGTGCCTTCAGGTACTCCTGAAAGTTTTCTTTGACCTGCCGGTGATCGTAATCACAGATTTCACCCGCCAGGTGAAGAATTTTTTTGTCGGCCACCAGGGCCCCTTGGGCGACTGCGTTCAACAGTTGGAGGTCGGCCTTTTCGAAAAATCCTACAGCATTCTTTGAAGGACGGTTTTCGGACTTGAGAAGACTGGCTGCCTGAAAAAGCTGAGCCAAAGCCTCTTGCATGATCATATAGCTGGCCAATTTTTCCCGGTAGAGCATCGTGCGCACCCGCTCCATGACGATAATCCAGAAACCGCCGATGCCGACTATAAGCCCGAAGAGAAAAGCGAACATGGGTTACCATCCTTTCGGGAAAAAGTTGCGGGGAGACTTCGGGTTCTTAAGAACAATAGTAACAAAGTTTATAAAGGTGGAAAGGGGCACGGGGGGAAGGGCGCAAATCCAGGGACCGGGGTCGGTTAGGGCGGGGGTGCCGGGGTATATTCTCCCTTGCGGGCATTCGCTCAGGCCGATGGCTGCCCAGGGTGTATTGAGCAATGGGTGAAACGGGGTTATCGGAGATGCTTTCCAGCTTGCAGTGATTCGGTCAGGGACAGCTCGTCCCGCCGTTTACGGGCAAAATCGACATAGGTCTCCCCGGGACAGTCGATTCGGGAGGTTTCGCTTCCCCAGTTGGCGAAAGGATGGATGGCAATACCCCCGCGGGGATGAAAAATTCCGAAGACCTCCAGGTAGCGGGGCGCGAGAAGGGTGCGTAAATCGTTGAGAATGGTATTGACCACGTCCTCGTGAAAATCGCCACGGTTGCGGAAGGAATTAAGATAAAGCTTAAGGGATTTCGACTCAACCATCTTTTTGTCGGCAACATAACGGATCAGCAGGGTTGCCCAGTCCGGCTGTCCGGTGACCGGGCAGAGGCTGGTGAACTCGAAGCATTCCAGCAGGACCCAGTAGTCACGGTCGGCATGCCGGTTGGCGAAGGACTCGAGAAGACCGGGATTGTAATCGGTGGGGTATTCGGCAGTGCTTCCCAGGGCCCGCAAGCCCTTTTCGTCGTCGGGCAGTTTGGTCGCCATGGCGGTTCCTTTCTCTTAAAATAACTCGTGGTAACTTTAGCAGAATTGAAATCTTGGCGCCACATCTGATGGTCTCCCTGGAAACGATTTGCGCCGATTGACAGGGAAGCCCGGTTCAGCCAAGATAACTGGATGAACCGCCCCGAACTGTCGATTGTCGTTCCGGTGTTGAACGAAGCCGCTGGCCTGCCGGCCTTTCTGGCCATGCTGGGCCGCCAGGAAGATGTCGCCATGGAATTGATCCTGAGCGATGGAGGGTCTGGGGACGGGACTCTCGAGCGGGCACTGGAACTGAAGGAGGAACTCCCTTATCCCGTGGCGGTTGTCGCCACTGCGCAGGGGCGAGGGCGGCAATTGAATGCCGGTGCCGCACGGGCTGCCGCCGAGACCCTGCTGTTCCTGCACGCCGATTCGATTCTCCCCGAGCCAAGGACCCTCCGGGGAGCCCTTGATCTGTTGCAAATCCGCCTGGGACAAAGGGGGGACTATCGCGCCGCCGGACATTTCCCCCTTCGGTTTGTTCGGAAAGACCATGCGGTGCCTTCCCTCGGGTTCTCTTTCTACGAGGTCAAAGCCCGCCTCGATCGCCCCGAATGCACCCACGGGGACCAGGGATTTCTGCTGCGGCGAGAATTTTTCCGGGATGTCGGCCCCTTCGATGAATCGTTGCCGATCCTTGAAGATACCCGGCTTGCTGAGAAAATAAGGGCCTCCGGTGAATGGATCCTCCTGCCCGGGGAGATTTTGACCTCGGCCCGCCGGTTTGAGACCGAGGGGCTGTATGAACGGCAACTTCTGAATGCCCTGGTCATGAATTTTGCCGCCCAGGGCTGGGAGGATTTTTTTTCCTCGGTCCAGGACATTTACCGGACCCAGGATCGGTCCGGAACGTTGTGCTTGAGCCCATTTCTCGATCTGATCCGCCGGCTGGAGGGGCGGATGTCTTTGGGTGAATGGTGGTGGCGCTGGTATCGTACCGGAGGCTACGTG
>Ga0210123_1000994_pt1 | contig 15415 bp, 15 predicted proteins | sample Muzzi_PWB_D2_FD_185535 | JGI IMG/M metagenome (GOLD analysis project Ga0210123, IMG submission 185535) | Wetland microbial communities from San Francisco Bay, California, USA, that impact long-term carbon sequestration - Muzzi_PWB_D2 (SPAdes) | ecosystem: Environmental > Aquatic > Marine >... | reverse complement strand
TTGAAAGGCTAAACATGGACCCGGTCCGGCTGGAGTACGAACGGCTCATGAGTCATGCGGCAGGCCATGCAACAGGACGGCAGACGAGCCGGCATACGGGCGGGAGTAACGACGAAACGCTCGCCTGCATGCTGGCGAGCTGGCAGGAAGGCGCGGGCGCGCTGCCGGACTACTTCGGTTTCTCGCCGGACAGGTTCAGCGCGATGCTCGCCCGGCATTTCCCGGGGCTCGATGCCGGCAGCCTGCTTCAGCCCGGGCGTATCGCGGATACGCTGCGCGCGGACGAGTTCGAGGACGTGCACAGGCTGCTGCTCGGCGCGCGTGCGCACGCATGCGAATCCGAGCTATTCATGGCCGAAGTCGTCGCGCGTTCCTGCCACGGCCAGGACCATCTGTGGCAGGACATGGGTTTGTGGTCGCGCGATCAGTTGAGCGCCTTGATGATGCGTAATTTTCCGGCGCTGGCCGCGCGTAATGTGAACAACATGAAATGGAAGAAGTTCATTTACAAACAGCTGTGCGTGACAGAAGGCATCTATACCTGCCGCGCACCGTCGTGCGAAGTGTGCATCGACTACCACAACTGCTTCGGCCCGGAAGCATAGCCTTGATGCCTTGATGTTTGCTACCGTGTTTCGCACACAGCGGCAGCGGATGTTCGGCCTGCTCAGGGCTTCAGGCACCGGCATCGGTAGTGCGGATACCGATGGCAACCCCCCTTTATCCCCCCTTGTCAGGGGGGAAGCAAACGCCTTCCCCGGCAAGGTCAGCGATACCGCGATGTATCAATGCTGGTTGTCAGGCGGGAAGCAAACTCCTCCCCTGATAAGGGGAGGCCGGGAGGGGTTAGGGAGGCCGGGAGGGGTTCGAACGTACGGATTGCGTTTGTAGCCGGACTTTGTTCCCCGGCCCGGCCTGCGGCTATTGTTGGCGGAAAACAAAAAACCCGCCCGGGATACGGGCGGGTTTCTGGATCGATGCGTTCGATCGACTACGATTACGCGGCCAGCGCGACCCGCAGTTTCTTCAGCGCGTTGCTTTCGATCTGGCGGATACGCTCCGCCGAAACACCGTATTCATCGGCCAGGACGTGCAGCGTCGCCTTGTCGTCATCCAGCCAGCGGCGCTGGATGATGTCGCGGCTGCGTTCATCCAGATGCTCTATCGACGCCGCCATGGTGTTCATGTTCTGGTCGTTCCAGTCGTCATCCTCGAGCTGTCGCGCCGGGTCGGCGCGCATGTCGGTGAGGTAGGCGGCCGGCGCGAAAGCGTGCTCATCACTCTCGCCGACCGGGATGTCGTAGGCGAGGTCATGGCTGTTCAGGCGCGATTCCATTTCCAGCACCGTTTCCGGCTTGACACCGAGCTTGTCGGCGACATCGTTGACCTCGTCCTGGCTGAACCAGCCCAGGCGTTTTTTCGAGCCGCGCAGTTTGAAAAACAGTTTGCGCTGCGCCTTGGTGGTGGCGACCTTGACGATCTTCCAGTTGCGGATCACGAATTCGTGGATTTCGGCCTTGATCCAGTGCACCGCATAGGAGATCAGGCGCACCTCGTGATCGGGTGAAAAGCGCTTTACCGCCTTCATCAGGCCGATATTGCCTTCCTGGATCAGGTCGCTGAGCGGCAGGCCGTAGCCCATGTAACCGCGCGCGATGCTGACGACGAATCGCAGGTTCGACATGATCAGTTTCTGCGCGGCTTCGAGGTCGTTATGCTGATGCAGCCGCACCGCCAGCGCGTGTTCCGTCTCCGCGTCCAGCATCGGGAAGCTGTTCACCTGCCGGGTATAGGCGTCGAGACTGCCGACACTGACGGGTGTGTGATATCCGGCCGGTACCAGCGCTGTGTTCATGATCGGGCTGTCTGTCATTCGTTAAACTCCATACTCATGGGTATATATTAGCACTCCGCATCTGTGAGTGCTAATCATAGCCGAAGTTCAACCGTATTGTACAGTCCCGGGAATCGAAAGCTATCTTGTTGAAACAACAGGAAATGCAGGGTTTTATCGGCCGGCTCAGCTGGGTTCGATTTCACTCAGGTGGCGGCCGACCGCCAGCCACGATCCGGCGAGGCCGAGCAGGCAGCTGACGCCGATCAGGAACACGATGTTGTGCTCGTTCAGACCGGCCAGATGGAATGTGCTGTGGTACAGCGTGGTCAGCCGTTGCAGCGGGGAGTCCAGCAACTCGAGCGAAACCGAGGTCAGCAGCCAGGCCAGCAGGCCGCCGCCAAGACCGTACCACAGGCCGGTGTACAGAAACGGGCGCCGGATGAACGCATTGGACGCGCCGATCAGCTTGGAAACCTCGATTTCCTCGCGGCGGTTCTGGATGTCGAGCCGGATGGTGTTGCCGATGATCAGCAGCACCGCGAGGCCGAGCAGGCCGCCGATGATCCAGACACCGCGCTCGGCGACCTCGATCAGCGAGTACAGGCGCTTGACCCAGAGCATGTCCAGCTGCGCCAGATCAACCTTGCTCTCGCCCCTGAGTTCCTTCAGCAGATGCGAGACCCTGTCCGGACGGTCCGGATCGACGCGCGGCTGGATCACCAGCACCACCGGCAGCGGGTTCTCGTCGAGAAAGCGCAACGCGTCGCCAAAGCCCGAGAGCTGCTGGAACTGTTCCAGGCCCTGCTGCTTGCCGATGATCTCGACATGTTCGATCTGCGCGTGCTGGCGCAGGCGTTTGGCGAACTCCCCGGCCTGCTCCTCGCTGACGTCGGCTTTCAGGAACAGTGATATCTGCGTGGAACCGTCCCAGCCGGCACTGAGCGCACTGGCATTTTGCAGCGCAACGTAGAGCCCGCTCGGCAGCGCCAGCGCGATCGCGATCACCGCGCTGGTCATCAGTGTCGCCAGCGGCTGGCGTACCAGGTAACCCAGGCTGGCGATGAACACGCGCAGGTGGTGGATCAGGTAGGCTGCCAGCCGCATTTTCCGCTTCGGCCCGCTGCGTTTGCTCATGCGCTTGCCGCGTAGTCGTCGCCGGCGGCGAGATCGTTGTGCACGATTTCACCCTGGCTCAGGCTGATCACCGGGTAGCCCGTTTCGCGGATCAGGTCGAGATCGTGGCTCGCGATCAGCACCGTCGCGCCGACCTGGTTGAAACGCGCGAACAGCGCCATGATCTCTCGCGACAGCGCCGGATCGAGATTGCCGGTGGGTTCATCGGCGAGCAGCAGCGCGGGTTTGTGCACGATCGCGCGCGCGATGCCGACGCGCTGCTGTTCACCGCCGGACAGCGTGACCGGCTGCGCCTTCTCCTTGCCGAGCAGTCCGACCTGGTCGAGCGCGGCGCGCACGCGTTTGCCGATCTCGCGGTGGCGGTAACCCTGGATCACCAGCGGCAGCGCGACATTGTCGAACACCGGACGGTCGTGCAGCAGGTGGTGGTTCTGGAAAATGATGCCGATATGCCGGCGGATCGACGGCACGCGGCGGTTGCGCATGTGGCTGAGGTTCACGCCGTCGAGGATGATCTGGCCGCGGCTGGGGCGTTCGATCAATGCGATCAGCTTCAGCAGCGTGCTTTTGCCGGCGCCGGAGTGACCGGTCAGGTAGCTGAGCTGACCGCGCGGCAGCCGGAAACTGATCCGGCTCAGCGCCTCGAATCCGCTCGGGTAACGTTTGCTGACATTGTCGAAGCGGATCATCGGGTGTTTAGGGCCTGGCTCAATCATCCAGTAGTGCGCGCACGAACGCATCCGCACTGAACGGCCGCAGATCCTCGATGCCTTCACCGACACCGATGAAGCGGATCGGCAATGCCAGCTTGCGCGCGATCGCGAACAGGATGCCCGCCCTGGCGGTACCGTCGAGCTTGGTCACCGCGAGCCCGGTCAGGCCCAGTACCTGGTTGAACTGCAGCGCCTGTTGCAGCGCGTTCTGGCCGAATCCGGCGTCCATGACCAGCAGGGTTTCGTGCGGCGCTTCGGCGTCGAGTTTTTTCATCACGCGCTTGATTTTCTCCAGCTCGTCCATCAGGTTGCTCTGCGTGTGCAGTCGGCCGGCGGTGTCGGCGATCACCACGTCGATGCCGCGGGCCTGCGCCGACTGCACCGCATCGAAGATCACCGAGGCCGAGTCGGCGCCGGGCGCCTGCGCGACCACCGGCACCCGGTTGCGCGCGCCCCATTCCTTAAGCTGTTCGACCGCGGCGGCGCGGAAGGTGTCGCCGGCGGCCAGCATCACCGACAGACCCTGCGCGGTGAAATAATGCGCGAGCTTGCCAATGCTGGTGGTCTTGCCGGCGCCGTTGATGCCGACGACCAGAATAACACAGGGCCGCGCGCAGGCTTCGATTCGCAGCGGCTGTTCGCACGGGCGCAGGATTTCACCCATGATCTCACCCAGCGCGAGCTGCAGCGCCTGCTCGTTGTCCAGCGCCTTGCGCGACAACCGTGCGTGCAGCTGGTCCATGATTTCAGTGGTGGCCTCGACGCCGACGTCCGCGCCCAGCAGGCTGGTTTCGAGCTCGTCGAGCAAATCGCGGTCGATGGTCTTTTTGCCGAGAAACAGATCCGCCATGCGGTCGCCGAGTCCGCGGCGGGTTTTGGCCAGACGGACGGCGAGATCTTCGCCGTGTTCTGAATCAATCGCGGTCTGTGTGGTCGAATCCTGCTCGACGGGCTGTTTGCGTTTACCGAATCCGAACATGTACGGGTACTGGTAGAGTAAATATGCCGGATATCCTATCATCGCGCTGATCCAAGTAAAGCGGGAATCACCCAACATGCGTTCTGTTCAGAAAATATATGTCCCACTGATGTCGCTGGCCGTCCTCGTGGCCAGCCTGCTGCCCTGCGTGTTTACGCAAGCTGAAGCGTCGCCGCAGCCGGGCAGCGGTGTGCGGAGCTTCCAGCTCGACAACGGCATGAAGGTGCTGGTGCTGGAGAACCACCGTGCGCCGGTCGTGGTGTCGCAGGTCTGGTACAAGGTCGGCGGCAGCTACGAGCACGACGGCATCACCGGTATCTCGCACGTGATCGAGCACATGATGTTCAAGGGTACGCCGAAGTATCCCGCCGGCAAATTCTCCGAGATCATCGCGGCCAACGGCGGCAGCGAGAATGCCTTCACCAGCATGGACTACACCGCATTTTTCCAGCGCATCGCCAGCGACCGGCTGGAACTGTGCCTGAAGCTGGAGTCGGACCGCATGCGCAACCTGCTGCTGTCCGGGGATGAATTCCTGAAGGAAATCGAGGTGATCAAGGAAGAGCGCCGCATGCGCACCGACGACAGTCCCACCGCGCTGACCTACGAACGCTTCAATGCGGTCGCCTACAACAACAGCCCGTACCGCCATCCGATCATCGGCTGGATGGAAGATCTGGATACACTGACGATCGATGATGTGCGCGACTGGTACCGCACCTGGTACGCGCCCAACAACGCCACGCTGGTCGTCGTCGGTGATGTGTCCGCCGATGATGTGCTGAAACTCGCGACGACGTATTTCGGTCCGCTGAAACCGTCCGTGATCCCGCGGCTCAAGCCGCGGCGCGAGATCGAGCAGCGCGGCGTCCAGCGCGTGCAGGTCAGGGTGCCGGCGAAAGTGCCTTACCTGATCATGGGCTACAAGACGCCGGTGCTGAAGCTCGCACAGGACAGCGACGAAGCCTATGCGCTGGAAGTGCTGTCGGGTCTGCTCGACGGCGGCAGCAGTTCGCGCCTGACTCGCGACCTGGTGCGCGGCAGGCAGATCGCGACCAGCGTCAGCGCGAGTTACGATCTTTACGCGATGCACGACAGCGTGTTCACGCTGCTCGCTGTGCCGGCCGGCGACACCGGCGTCGATGAACTTGAAGCCGCGCTGAAACAGGAACTGCGGGACATCCAGCAGAATCCGCCCTCGGCCGATGAACTCGAACGCGTCAAGGCGCAGGTGGTTGCGTCCAACGTGTACGAGCAGGATTCGAGCTTTTACCTGGGCATGCAGATCGGCATCCTGGAAACCGCCGGCCTCGGCTGGCAGCGCAAGGACGAATACGTCGACCGTGTCAACGCGGTCACCGCTGCGCAGGTGCAGCAGGTTGCGCGGCGATACTTTTCCGATGACCGCCTGACCGTCGCGGTGCTGGATCCGCTGCCGCTCGATTCCGAAACCCGGCACACAGCCGAAGCGGAGAACGACCATGCGCATTAATTGCTTTCGTATCGCCGCCGCTGCATGGCTGGGCCTGATTGCCACCGCGGTTTGCGCCGCGCCGGATATACAGCAATGGCAGACGCCGAACGGTGTCAGGGTGCTGTTCGTGCAGGACGATATCCTGCCGATGCTGGATGTACGGCTGCTGTTCGACGCGGCCAGTTCGCGCGATGACGGCCTGCCGGGACTGGCGGCGCTGACCAACGGCCTGCTGGCTGAAGGCGCGGCGGGCAAAAGCGCGCAGCAGATCGCCGAGGATTTTGAATCCGTCGGCGCGAAATTCGACAACAATTCGCTGCGCGACATGGCCTATGTCGGTGTGCGCACGCTGACCCGCAAACGTTACCTGGACCGGGCCATGGATACGCTGGCCGAGGTTCTGACCCGGCCGGATTTTCCGGCGCAGGCGTTCGAGCGCGAGCTCGCGCGCATGAAAGTGGCGCGCGAGGCCACGAAACAGTCACCGTCGGACATCGCCGAGGAAGCGTTCTACAAGGCGCTGTACCGCGATCACCCGTACGCGACCCCGGTCGGCGGCACCGATGAAAGCCTCGCGGCGATCAGGCCGGACGATGTGCGCGCGTTCTACCGCAAATACTACGTCGCCGGCAATGCGCTGCTGGTGATGGTCGGCGCAGTCGATCGCACGCAGGCACAGGCCATCGCAACGAAACTGACCGCGTCGCTGCCCGCCGGGCACAAACCGGCGCCGTTGCCGCCGGTTCCGGCGCTGACCGAAGCGAAGACCGTGCGCATCGAGTTTCCGTCGAAACAGAGCAATATCTATGTCGGCCAGCCGGGCATGACGCGCAATGATCCTGATTATTTCGCGCTGTACGTCGCGAACCATCCGCTCGGCGGCAGCGGATTCGCGTCGCGGCTGGTGCAGACCATCCGCGAAGACCGCGGGCTGGCCTACAGCGTGTACAGCAATTTTACGCCGATGCGCGAAGCCGGCCCGTTCACGATGGGTATGCAGACACGCGCGGACCAGACCGAAGAAGCGCTGTCGCTGATGATGACGGAACTGGATAAATACGTGTCCGACGGACCGACGCAGGCCGAACTCGACGCGGCCGAAAGCAATATCACCGGCAGTTTTCCGCTCGGGCTGGACAGCAACAGCAAGCTGCTCGGCTACCTCGCAATGATCGGTTTCTACGACCTGCCGCTGGACTACATCGAAACCTTCATCGACCACGTGCGCGCGATTGACCTGGCCGCGGTCAACGATGTGCTCAAACGCCGGCTCCGGCCCGGACGCATGCTCACGGTGATCGTCGGTCGCGGTGCCGGGAACGGCGCCGTCGCAGGCGCCGAGTGATCGCCGGCGTATGAGCCCGCGATGAATGCGGGCGGGCGCGGTCAGCTACGGATCATCGGCGGCACCTGGCGCGGGCGCAAGCTGAAATTTCCGCAGGCCGATGCATTGCGGCCGACGCCGGACCGGATCCGCGAAACCCTGTTCAACTGGCTGCGGGCCGATGTGCCCGGCAGTCGCTGTCTCGATCTGTTCGCCGGCAGCGGTGCGCTCGGATTCGAAGCCGCGTCGCGCGGCGCCGCGGAAACCTGGCTGGTCGAGCGGCACGCGGCCACCGCAAAGAACCTGGCCGGGAATATCCGCCTGCTGGAAACGGACCGCGTCCGCCTGCACCGGTCCGATGCGATCGAACTGCTCGGCGCAGGCGCGCGGTCTGCCGCTCCCGCCGCTCCGTTCGATCTTGTGTTCATCGATCCTCCGTACGACTCCGGACTGGTCAATGTATGCTGCGAGCTGCTCGAACGCGGGCACTGGCTGGCGGATCGTGCGAAAATATACGTCGAGCACGCGGCGCGTGACGATTCGGTCCATGTGCCCGCCGGGTGGATCAGCCTGAAAAGCAGGATCGCCGGCGAGGTTTCGTATAACCTTTTTTCGAGAAACTAGTTCGTATGGAAGTCATCGCGGTTTACCCGGGTACCTTCGACCCGGTCACAAACGGGCACAGCGATCTGGTGCAGCGTGCATCGAAGCTGTTCGACCGTGTGATCGTCGCGATCGCGGCGAATCCGTCGAAAGCGCCGCTGTTCGAACTGGAAAAGCGCGTCGAACTGGCGTCGACGGTGCTGGCGGGAATCGACAACATCGAAATCTGCGGGTTCTCGGAACTGCTGGTCCATTTCGTGCGGCGGAAGAACGCGAACGTGATCCTGCGCGGTCTGCGCGCGGTCTCCGATTTCGAGTACGAAATGCAGCTCGCGAGCATGAACCGGCGGCTGGATGATTCCATCGAGACCGTGTTCCTGACACCGTCGGAAGAGACCAGCTTCATTTCCGCGTCGCTGGTCAAGGAAATCGCCAAATACGGCGGCGACGTATCCGAGTTTGTCCACAGCCGGGTTGTGGAAGAATTACGCGCCACAGTGGCTAGAATTCGTAACTGACTGATTTTTGACTTTTATTTGTTGAACTGTTATGGCCTTATATATCACCGACGAGTGCATCAACTGCGATGTCTGCGAGCCCGAGTGCCCGAACGAGGCGATATCGCCTGGCGACGAGATCTACGAGATCGATCCCAATCTGTGCACCGAGTGCGTCGGTCACTATGAAACCTCGCAATGTATCGAGGTCTGCCCGGTCGACTGCATCCTGGTCGATCCGGAGCACGAGGAAACCCGGGATCAGCTGATGGACAAATACACGCAACTCACCAGCGACGCCTGACGGCTGATCGCGACGAGTCATGCGCCGATACAGCGAAGCGATTCAATGAACAGAGCCGTGAATAAATGCTTGCTGCTGCTGGCGGCGCTGCTGTTATCGCTGGATGCAATCGCTGCGCCGCAGGCGGGCGTCGCGAGCGCGCACCCGCTGGCGACACGGGCCGGCATTGAGATCCTGCGTTCGGGCGGCAATGCATTCGATGCGGCGGTCGCGGTCAGCGCGGTGCTGGCGGTGGTCGAACCCTACAGCTCCGGCATCGGCGGCGGCGGCTTCTGGCTGTTGCACCTGGCCGCCGATGAGCGCGATGTGATGATCGACGGCCGCGAACGCGCGCCGCTGGCGGCGACGCAGCGGATGTATCTCGACGCTCACGGCGATGTCATCGACGGCGCATCGGTCAACGGACCGCTGTCTGCGGGTATACCCGGCGAGCCTGCGGCACTCGAACACATCGCGCGTCACTATGGCAAGCTGCCGTTGTCGGTGACGCTGAAACCGGCGATCGAACTCGCCCGCAACGGCTTCATCAGCGACGCGTATTACCAGCGCATGGCGACGTTCAGGCAGGCGCAGCTGAATGAATCAGCCGATGCCGCGCGCCTGTTCCTGCGCGAATCGAAACCGCCGGCGCCCGGCACGCGCATAACCCAGCCCGAACTCGCGCAGACACTGCAGCGCATCGCCGAAACGGGTGCGGCCGGCTTTTACCACGGCGAGCTGGCGCAGCGTCTGGTGGATGCTGTGCGCAAACACGGCGGTATCTGGAGCCTGCAGGATCTGTCCGACTACCGCGTGGTCGAGCGCGAGCCTGTCACCGGCGAGTACCGCGGCATGAAAATCGTGTCCGCGTCGCCGCCGTCATCCGGCGGTGTCGCGATGCTCGAAATACTCAATATTCTGTCAGGCTACGATATGGACACACTGCCGCGGGCCACGTCCGTGCACCTGCAGGTCGAAGCCATGCGCCGCGCCTACCGTGACCGCGCCGAGTACCTGGGCGACACGGACTACGTCGAGGTGCCGGTCGAGCGGCTGATCTCGCCCGCGCATGCGCGCCGCGTCGCAAAAACGATCAGTCCGGACCGCGCAACCGACAGCGCCGCGCTCAAACCGGTGGTTGCGCATGAAGATGCGAGTCCGGACACCACGCACTTTTCGATTATCGACGCCGACGGCAATCGCGTGGCAGCGACGCTGTCGATCAACTATCCGTTCGGTTCCTGTTTTGTCGCGGCCGGTACCGGTGTGCTGCTGAATGACGAAATGGACGATTTCTCGGCCAAGCCCGGCGAACCCAATGTGTACGGCCTGATCGGCGCCACGGCCAATGCGATCGAACCGGGCAAGCGCATGCTGTCGAGCATGTCGCCGACGTTCCTGCAAAGCGGTGATCGCATCGCGGTGCTCGGCACGCCCGGCGGCAGCCGTATCATCACGATGGTGCTGCTGGCCGCGCTCGACTTCCACGACGGTGCGGGTGCGTCGCAGATGGTCGATCTCGGCCGTTTCCATCATCAGTACCTGCCGGACAAAATCTTTTACGAACCGGGGGTGTTCAGCGAGGAACTTGCCGGTGCGCTGACCGGCATGGGGCATGAAATCGAGCAGCTCGACAGCGCTTACGGCAATATGCAGGTGCTGGTGCAGCACATGAAAACCGGGAAAATTGATGCGGCATCTGATGCTCGTGGTGTAGGCGCAGCCGCAGTGATCGACTGAGTGTGCCTGTTTGCTCCGGCGTGAATGCCGGTTGCAGTGACTGCGATTATTCCAGCCCGAAGCTGTCCTGCTCGATCTGCGAGGTATAGGACTCCAGGTCCTTGGCTTTCTGGATCGCGTGCAACAGTTTTGTGCGTTCCTGTTCCGACATGCCCATGTTCAGATAACGGTCGGCCGCGGTCATGACCTGCTCCAGATGCTTGATGCGGTAATTATGGCTCAGCAGACACCTGGCGACGTTGAACGGATCGAGGTGTTTCTCCCGCATATGTATCGCCATTTTGATGGCTTCATCGAGTTCCTGGGCGGTTGGTTGCGGCATGGTTCCGGTTGATCCACAGATAAGGTTCTACTTTTGATAGTAGATCAATACCGTGTTATATGCAGCGCGATGACCGGATCCGATGGTGTTGATGTTACCGGTGCGCTGCATGCCGGCGGCGGGCGGCGACGGGCGGTACTGCTCAGTTTTCAGTGTCCGTCAGCCACCGCTCCAGTGTTATACGCAGCGTGTGCAGCCCGACCGGCTTGACGATGCGGTCGTTCATGCCTGCCAGCAGGCATTCTTTTTCGCGCTCGGGAAAGGCGTCCGCGGTGAGCGCGATTACCGGTGTCGTGGTGTCGCCTGAAGCCCTGATTTCGGTAGCGAGTTTATAGCCGTCCATGATCGGCATGTTGCAGTCGGAAAGCACCAGCGCGTAATCGTTTTCGTGGAACATTTTCAGCGCCTCCCTGCCGTTACTGGCGAGGTCGGGTTTGTAACCCAGTGTGCGCAGCTGATTGGCGATCAGCTTGAGATTGGCAGGATTGTCCTCGACGATCAGTATCTTGCGCTTGCGTGAGACCGGCTCGCTGCCGCGGGCGGTTGCGTAGAAGGCTGCCGACGGTTCGGCGACCTGATCGGGGCTGGCCTGCTCCGAACCCGCCAGCTCGATCCAGAACAGGCTGCCACGGCCCGCTTCGCTGGAAACATTCATGCTACCGCCCATCAATTCGGTCAGCTGCCGTGAGATCGACAGGCCGATGCCGGTACCTTCGATATCACGACTGTCGATATTCAGCCGGTCGAAGGGTTTGAACAGATTGTCGATCTTATCCCTGGGAATACCGATACCGGTGTCCTCGATTTCGATCCGTACGCGCTTGTTTTCGATAAAACTGCACCTGAGCGTCACACTGCCGTTAGGGCGGTTGTACTTGATTGCATTGCTCAGCAGGTTCAGGATGACCTGCTTCAGCCGGGTGTGGTCCGCTCTGGCGTAGCCGCAGAACCGGGTATCGAAATCGAGCAGGATTTTATACTCGCTGGCGAGCGGTGTTATCAACGCCTTGCACTCGGTGAACAGGTCTTCCAGTTTCACCTGTTCGATGAAGATGTTCATGCTGCCTTCCTCGATCTTGGCCAGGTCCAGTATCTGGTTGACCAGTTCGAGCAGCAGACGGCCGGCGCTGCTGATTTCACGCAGGCTCGCCTGCTGGTTTTGCGGCAGCGCACTATCGTATTCCAGCAGTTGCGCATATCCCAGAATCGCATTCAGCGGTGTGCGCAGCTCGTGGGACATGTTCGACAGGAACTGCGACTTGGCCTTGTTGGCCTGTTCGGCTTCGTCCTTGGCGGTGCGCAGAGCATCTTCACGATAATCGGCTTCGATACGCAGCCGCACATTCTGGTTGGAGTTCTTGTACACGCGGTGTGCCGTCGATAACGAGAACAGAATGAAGGCCGCGAGCAGCAGCGCGACAACATTGGTGTAGTCGCTGCCAACGAGAACCAGCCTGATTTCGAGCAATACCAGCAGCGGCAGCAGAAAATAGGCGATGGTTTTCCAGCGGTACGACAGCGTTGCCAGCGATCCGCCGGCGACACCGACGATGCAGACGACTATGATAATCAGGTATTCATTCTCGGAAGCATAACCCAGCCAGGCCAGCATGCCCCACCAGAAGCCGGATGCCGTGGAACCGGCCCTGAAACGCGCGCCCCAGATTTCCCGGTTCTGCACCTCGGCCGGTGAGTGATTGAACGACCAGGTGTCCCAGCCGCGCAGCAGGGTGATGACCGCCAGCCCGGCGATCCAGATATGCAGATTGTGCAGCGAGTCGGCATGCGAATACAGCACGATATACATGATCGCTCCGACCGCCAGCGTTGCCGACACGGAAAAGGGCATGCTGCCGTAGAGCATGCGGATTTCTTCCAGCATGATCCGCGATTCCATCAGCTGGGTATTGTCGCCGGGCTGTGATTGACGAGTATGGTCCATGTCGTTGCGGGTGATCTCCTGTTCTGTGGCAGGGCCGTTAGTCAGCCCGGTTTCAGCCGCGCTCGCGACTGCCGGATTCAATATTTGAAATGCCGTAACGGCTCTGCAATACTGAGGCCGGATAGCGCAAACTCCGGGGAGGGGATGATGGACGTATTCAAAGCGTTGCTCAACGACTTCGAAGGCTGGCTGGTTCTGGGTATTATTGTATTCATGCTGGTAATGATGGCCTATCTGATTTCTATGTTCGTGAGCAAGTCGGGTAAATAGCGTTCACCGCGGTATCGCCACGGCGATTATAACGTTACTGTTTCCGTCGCGGGCGTTACGCGCTCGCTCTGGATATTGCCGCGACAGCCGAACCGAAGCCTGATGCAGCAATCCCCGTGGTGGTATCATAACGTTGTATCGAACTTCACAGAAGTGCATTTATGGGTGAAAAGTTGTATTGCGGCATCGACAAGGACCATTATGGCGGTATGACGCCGCTCGGCGCCATCATCAAGGACGGCTGGCTGTTCGGACTGATTCCGGAATCCGAGACCGGCGAGAACTGGTCGCACGGACGCCTGCAGGTGCTGTACGACCAGACCCGGGTGGAATGGGACAAATACGGCTGCCTGGCGTCAAACCTGCCCGAGACGCTGAAGCAACGCCACGCCGCAATACACGATCGCGCGGTTGCCAACGCGCGCCAGCGGGGCTGGGATCCGGACCTCAGTCACGAAGAATGATTCCGGTACGATAATCCGCCGGCGATTCGATGGCCAGCATCGTTACCGAAACGTTTTTCCTGCCAGCCGAGGTCGCGCGGCAGGACTGGTCGGCGCCGGCTGAAATCTACAATCTCTACCGCTCGCTGCTGAGTCGAAGCACCACCGGCAATGTATTCGTACCGATCCGGAGCATGCAGTTTCTGGCTGTCATGGACAGGGACGAAATCGTGTTCGTCGACAGCCAGTCCTACGCCGTTTCCGGCACCGAGGGCGGTCGCGTGATACTGATCGCCTGGCAGTTTTCACGCGCGCACGAGCGCAACGCGCTGAACGAACCGGTGCCCTGCGAGGTGGTGTTCTATCACCGCAGGGACACGGATACCCAGTTGCGGCTGGTGCTGGATTTCAGGAATGCGCTGGTATCGCTGGACCGGCGCTACCGGGATACCGGCCTTCCGGCGGACGGCGCCCGAATACTGAATCTGCCGGGATGACCAGCCGGGATGATAAAGCCGGATAATCAGCCGGTCAGTGCCGCAAACACGTTTGGCAAGCGCTCCGGCAGGCGCTCGACATTGTCGACGATCGAATAGTTGTTTTCACCGAAGATGCGCGCGACGTACTGGTCCGCCATCGGGTCCAGCGTCAGGCAGTAGGTGTAGACGCCCTTCATCGCGAGATCTTCCACGGCTTTTTTCGTATCGTGGCGCAGGTACTGCGGGTCGCGTTCGTCGATGTCCGCCGGCTCGCCGTCCGTGATCAACAGCACCAGGCGCTTGCCGGCGTTCTGCGCGAGCAGGTGGGTGCCGGCATGGCGCAGCGCCGCGCCCATGCGGGTGGACAGCCCGCCCTGCATGCCGGCCAGGCGCGATTTGGCTTCATCGTCGTATTTCTGGCTGAAGTCCTTGAACCGGTAGTAGCGCACATCGTGGCGGCCGTCGGATGAAAAGCCGTGCACCGCGAACGCATCGCCGATGGAATCGATCGCCCACGACAGCAGGCCGGTGGCTTCGCGCGTCAATGAGAGGATACTGGGCTGCTCGTCGTAGCCATCCTCGCCTTCTGTAATCTCGCCAATCTTCTCGTTGGTCGATTCGGACAGATCCATCAGCACCACGATCGCGAGGTCGCGAATATGGCGCGTGATGCGAATATTGATACGCGGGTCCGGCATGATGCCGCGGCGTATATCGATCATCGCGCGAACTGCGGCGTTCAGGTCGAGCTCTTCGCCTTCCTCGTATCCGCGGCGGCGCACGATGCCCTGCGGCTGCATCGCATCGATCAGGTGCCTGATGCGTGATGCGACGGGTTTGTACTTGGTCAGTATCGCGTCCATCGCCCCCGGATCACCTCCGGGCTGGCGCCGTTCGATCACGGTTGCCCAGTCGGGCCGCGCCAGCTGAACGTGATAGTCCCATTCGTCATAGTGGAACGGCTCCGAAACCGGTTCCTTGCCTTCCAGCTCGTTGATGGTGCAGCCTTCCTGGTCCAGGTAGAACGGTGTCTCAAGCGTCCAGATTTCCTGTGCATCGTCGCCGGCCAGCTCGCAGTCGAGCTCGTTGACCATTTCCATCAGGCTGACTTTTCTGCGCACCTGCTGCTGTGTCGACGGCAGGTAATCCGCGCCTTCGGCCACGAACATGTTTTCGGAAAATTCCCAGATGTAACGGTTGTCATCGCGGTACGGCAGCGGCATGTTTTCCAGGATACGAACAGACGGGATTGCCGCATGCTCGGCAATGTTGTTATAGAACTCGATGCCGGCCATCCATGAGACGCGATTGTCATCCGGATTTGCATCCAGTTTCGCCCTGAAGTCGGCCGCGAGCGTATTGATGAATCCGGCTT
>Ga0210123_1000992_pt1 | contig 15435 bp, 16 predicted proteins | sample Muzzi_PWB_D2_FD_185535 | JGI IMG/M metagenome (GOLD analysis project Ga0210123, IMG submission 185535) | Wetland microbial communities from San Francisco Bay, California, USA, that impact long-term carbon sequestration - Muzzi_PWB_D2 (SPAdes) | ecosystem: Environmental > Aquatic > Marine >... | reverse complement strand
TCATGGAGATCTCGTGCCCGTCCGGCAGGGTCACCCGCCCCGGGCGGCCGAAGGGGTCGAAGAGCGCGTACTGGGTGAGCGACGGCTCGGGATCGCCGGTCGCCTCCCACTCGGAGCGCTGGTAGACCAGGCCCAGGGCGTTTCTCTTCGTCGTCCGTTCGGCCCAGAGGCCACCCGGCATCAGCCGCCGCTCGACCTCGGGCCGGCCGAAGCCGTCGAAGAGGATCTCCTGGGTGGTGAGCGCGGTGTTGCTGGTCGCGGACTCCTTGGTCTCGATCGTCACCCGGGCGGGCGTGGTTCCGCTCGCCGCCTGACCAGTCGCCGCCAGGTAAGTGTAGGCCGTGATCGCCCCCTGCTGCGGCGTTTCAGAGATCAACCGCCCCATCGTGTCGTAGCCGTAGGTGGTGAGGAAGTTGGCCGTGTCGCGGCTCGAGGCGATGAGGCCGGTTCCGGGGTCGATCGTCCGGTTGACCGAGAGGAAGCTCGCCCCCTCCCAGGCGCTCGTCGCGAGGACCCCGGCCGAGTAGGTGTGGCTCTGCTGGTAGGCGGGGCTCGGGGGGAGCGGCACCGAGCAGAGGTCGGTTCCGGTGCCGAGACCGGCGCCGTCGCCTCCGAAGTACCGCTCGCGGCGGACGAAACCGTCGCTCTGCTGACCACCGGCCGAGCTCTGGAGGCGATCGACCACCAGGTCGGTCGATCCCCGGGCGGGGATTCCTCCGGCGGCCGTGATCTGGGCAAACGTCCGGGTCCGCTGGAGAAACCCGGTCGCCGGGTCGAAGCAGGCCTCCCGCCGGATCGTCTGGCCGCCCTCGGTCACCCGCTGCTCGGAATAGGTGCCGAGCACCCAAGCGTCGTCTTTGCCCGGGATGCTCGAGATCGAGGAGCCCGGGTTGTAGTTGGTGAAGGTCGCCCGGCTGTTGGCGCCGAAGAAGTTGCCCGAGGTCACCACCGTCCGGAAGTGCCCCAGCCCGTCGAAGCCCGAGGAGTCGGTCCGCGCGTAGCGCTTGGCACCGCTGGCGTCGTCGTCCTCGTAGACCGTTCGCTCCGATACCACCCGCGGGTTGGCGCGGTCGTCGGAGCCGCCGCTCCGGTCGTAGTCGACGTAGACCGTCCGCAGGAGCGTGGTCCCCGGGATCTCCGGGTCGCCGTCGAAGACCTCCTGGGAGAGGGCGCGTCCCGAGGTGCCGTCCGGCGTGCGGCGCGTGAGCGGCAGGCCGTACTCGCCGCTGACGAAGCCGGCCGGCTCGGTCGTCTGGCCGTCGTGGTCGTCGACGTACCCACTGAAGTAGTGGCGGCTGACTCCCCCGGCCGGATAGCGCGCAACCTCGGTCCAGACCTCGGTGGGGACCGAGCTCGTGGACCCGATGCCCTGGGAGTAGGTCCAGGTACCGAGGGCGGCCGTCGAGCCCTGGTCGTAGTGGCGTCGCTCCGCCAGCCCGACGCTCTTGGTGAAGGGGGAGGTGGGCGAGTAGTCCTCGGGGTCCCTGTACCGGGGGCTTAGCCGCTGGGAGCGAAGCGGAAAGGAGTAGGTCTTCCAGGTCCACTCGTAACGGCCGCCGGTGGGTAGCTCGAGGGCCTCGAGGTGGCCGCTGATCGGCCGGTCCGGGCAAGAGCTGGGGCCGGTGATCGCCTCGGGGACGCCCAGGTGGTAGGCGTCCGGTCCCCCTCCGGCCGCCTCGGGCATGGCGTAGAACGAGTCGTCGGGGAGCTTCACCTTGCGGAGCAGCGGCACCTTGACCGCGCCCACGGTCTCGGCGCCACAGAGGACGCTCGCACTGCCGTCACAGAACACCGGATCGTTACAGGGGCGGGCGAGGTCCGGGGTCGTGTACTCGAAGTCGTAGACCATGCTCTGGCTGCCGAAACCTTCGAGCGTCACCTTGGAGACGACCATGCCGAGGTGGGGCACGGGCAGCAGCTTGGTGAACTGGATGATCTGGAGCCGACCGTGGGAGTCCCTCAGGAGAGGCCAGGTCCTACCGGGTAGCTGGGGCCGATCGGGATGGTCAGCGTCAGGTTGCCGTTGAACAGGTTGACGTTCTCGATGGCGCCGAGCTCGTAGGTGTTCTCCGGTCGGAAACCCTGGGCGTGGTTCGGATGCTCGGCGGACGCCGGCAGGACGGGAAGGAGCAGGCAGGCCAGAAGCAGGCACGCTCTCCTGACCGGAGTGGCCGATCCGATGCAGAGCCGCCTCATGGCGCCTCCAATGTCGCGGCGTAGAACCGGAGATCCCGCGGATCGATGCCGACCACCACGTCCCGGGGCAGGAGCCGCTCCGGCGGCCCGGGGGAGACGCCGATCGGCACCAGGTCCTCGAGGTCGGTCACCGGCCGGCCGTTCGGCTCGCCGTCCCGGTCCGCGGCTCCGCCGTCGGTTGCCCGCTGGTGCCAGGCCCCGACCTGGGGTCTCACCACCAGAAGGTCGACCCACGGAAACCCGTGGCGGATGCGCGACACCGCACCCGCCGCCCCGGGCAAGAACGGCTCCCGGGGGAACGGAACCTCACGGAGCGGGAACCCCTCCGGAGCCCCGATCACGAGCGCTCCGGAGCGGCGGCTGACCACCGTCCAGACCGACTTGAGCGGGACCTCCTCCTCGAGCTCGAACCGGGCCTCGCCGAAGAAGTCCGCGATCTCCTCGCCCTGGTAGAGCTCGACCCGCGACGTGAAGCCGAGGGGGATGCGGGCGACCGCGAAGAACACCACGTCCTCACCCTCGGAGAATCCCCTCGCCACCACCGCAGTCTCTTCGAACACCAACGTCGGCGCCGCGCTCGCCGCCTGGCCGAGCGGCTCAGGCCACGCCGCGGAGGCCGGTCCGGCGGCGCCCAGGCAGCCCCACAGCGCCGCCAGGCAGACCAGCCCTTTCCACAGGGTCCGCTCCATCACCTTGCACTCCTTACGCTCAGAAACTGCAAACATGCAACAAGGTGCGCTTGCCGAAGCATCGCACTCTTTGACGATCGATGCATACTATGTATCAAAGAAAAGCAATTAAAGACAACACCCGGCTGGACGGTTCATCTGGGCTGGCCAGGTCGAGGAGCAGCAGGTCCGTTCATTCCGAGGCTCCTCAGGGCCTGCCGCGGTTGTGGTCGCTTTGCCTGCTGCGAAGTTGTTAAACTTGTGGTTCAATGCACGAAGATCACCGCCCTCGAGAAGACGAGGGTGCCGCTGAAGATGCGGGGATGCTCTCCCTCCCAGAGCTTTCCAGGTTGGCAGGTGTGCCGATGCCGATCATCCTGAGACTCAGCCGGGAGAATCCGCGATTGCTCCCGTCGGCCGGCTCGGGAAGCCAGCTCTTCTTTCCCGAAGGGGTCGTCCCGACCCTTCGCAAGCTCTTCGCGGAGGAGAGGGAGGAGCGGGGGCCCGGTGGACAAGAGCACCACCAGCTTTTCACCCTGAGCAGGGCCCGGGAAGAGCGGGAGGAAGCGGACCGGCGAGCCCGGAGCTCCGGACCGAAGGCCCGGAGGTCAGCCGCTCGAACCGACCCAGAGCTCCAGGAGACCCGATCGAGCCCGCGACACCCAGAACCCTACGACCTCGAGGAGCGCCTCATCCGGCTCGATGAGGGCTTCCGAGAGCTGACCGAGGAGCTTGCCCAGGTGCTCGAGGAATGCCGCCGGCCGTATCGGTGCGAGGTACCAACGATCGAAGACTACTGACGCAGGTCACAGTGGGAGGGGAGACCCCTCATGGTCTCCGAGGTGGGAGACCAGTTCTGGGGAAGGGGAGCGGGTCAGGGGCAGTGAGCCCCGAGGAGGCCTGAGAACGCCGCTGGGCTTCAACGGCAGCCGGGAGCGAGCAGACCCAGCAGGGTCAGTCCTGGATGTCGAGGTACTTGCGGACCGCTTCCCGTACGATCGAAGACTCGGACCTTCGCTCTTCGAAGGCCCTCACCCGGAGCGCCTCGGCCTCGTCTTCGTGGAACCAGATGGTCTTCTTCACACCGGTCGTGGTGATGCCTTCGCCTCGTTGACCCCGGTCCCTTCGATCCTTCTGGCTCATGCCGGAGGAGTGTACATGTTCCGTAGTGACAGCTTTACAGACATCTGGAAGTATGGCATAGTCGCGGAGTGTTGAGGCAAGCCCCTTGAACCGAAGCGGCCCCAGCAGGTGGAGCAACACCCGCTGGGGCCTAGCCAGACACGGAGATGCAACTCCATGACTGACCGACCAGAGTCTACCCCGATGGAAGGAGCGGCCGAGCGTCCAGGCGGGCCGCCATGTCCGCTCCGTCCGCCAGCCCTCCCCGTGCAGTTCGCGTTTCGTGAGACCTACCTCTGGAGGTTCTACCGACCCGAGGTGATCGACGCCTTCCGCCTGGTAGGGGACGCCCTCTTCGATCTCCTCAACGAGGCCGGCGCCTGGGGACCGAGGAACCGCTACCCGGCCACCTACGGAGAGCTCCGCGCCGCCTGCTCCGACCTCAACCACCTGGTGGGCTACCTGGACGAGGTGGCGAGCGAGAGGGACGCCTCCGAGCTCGACTCGGTCGCCGCGGGGCTCGCAGAGAAGGCAACCGGCTGGAGCGAGCGACTCTCGCAGCTCGTCGTCGACATGCGCCAGGCCCTGAACGAGGCCGCGGCTGCCTTCGACGCCGATCCTGAGGCCGAGCGGGACCTTCCCGCCGGGAACTGACGAGATGCCGCAACCGGTCCGAGAGGTCCTGGCGGACTCACTGAGGGGAAAGAGAGTCATCGGTCCGGGAGATCCCGGAGACAAGAGCGCAGCCGCTCCAACCGCGGGCGGCTGCACCTACTCCCGGTTCTCCCTGTCTCTTGTGCGACACCCCGCCGAACCGCCGTCCTACGCGGGTGCGGACATGCTTCAACGGGCGTCGGCCCTGGCGCCGTTTCTGCACCGGCTCCTCGGCTCGGAGCCGTCGGAGTGCTTCGGGGCGCTCTTCCTCACGGTGCATGGTCGTCCCATCGGCCACATTACTTCCACAACCACCCGAGCGGCGACCCCACGCCCAGCCCGGAAGACAGGGGTTTCGCCCGGAGGTTTCGCAACGCTGCCGAGGTGGTCGGCGTCACACTCCAGGACTTCATGATCCTGGGCGAGCCGCCCGCCTTCTGGTCGGCCCGGGAGGGCTTCTTCCGTGGCGTTCGCCGCAACAAGCAGCGAGGCAGGCGGCGCAAGCCGAAGTACCGCCACCCGGACGCTCCGACCCAGACCTGGGCAGGAACGGGGCACATGCCGGTCTGGCTCCGTCGGGAAATCGAGCGCGGGGCTGACCTGTCGCAGTATCTCGTCGAGGGTGCGCAGGTGACTCCAGCGGCAGCCCGGCAGGCGCAGAGGGTGCGCGACCGGACCGAGGGAGGAGACGGGGTGGAGGGCTAAGGGGCCGCTCAAAGCCTGGGCGGCCCGTCGGTCTGCCTGGCGGACGGAACGAGGGGGGCGCGGCACCCGTCGACGTGCCCTCCTCACCAGACTTCAGGACGGACGGAGGCTCTCGATCCGCTGGCGAACTTGGACGATCAGCGCATGGGAGAGGGCATCGTCCCGGATCGCCTTCAAGAGAAGACCCTGAGCGGCGAACGCCTCCGAGTGGGCTCCGGCGAGGGTGAGCTGGATAGCGGCCTCGTTCGCCAGGGTGCGGACTTCAGGCAGATGCCCTCCTTCGGCATACGCGGCCTGCGCGAGGTCGAGGGCGGCAAGGGCCGAGTCGTAGTGCATCCCGACCTCGGCGAACCCGGTCCGAACACGCTCATAGACTCCTCGAGCCTCGGCGTGGCGCCGCTCGGCGCGGAGAAGGTCCGCCTCGCCCCACAGGCGGCGGAGCTCATCGAGGGGCTCTGGCATGTGGGGGAGCTGGTCGAACAAGGCCCGGGCCCCCTTGACGTCTCCCGCGCTGAGCAGGTATTGGATGGCGTTGTTCTGGGCAACGAGCAGGAGCTGCGGATCGGGAGATGAGCCCAACATCTCCACGGCGCGTGCGCACTCTTGCGCCGCCTGGGCAGGCTGGCCGGACGACTGGAAGACGCGCGCGCGCAGGAGTGTGAGCCGCGCAAGCTCGTGGATCTCCCCGTGTTCCTCGCGCATGCGTGCGACGTGATCGACAAGCGCCAGAGCCTCCGAGTAACGCTGCTGGTCATAGAGGAGCGCAGCCTTTAGGGAGAGCACGCGGGCGCTTGCCTGCCCGGAGCCGACGCCTCGTTGCAGGCACTTCTCCGCCAACTGGAACTCGGTCTCCGCCTCAGGGAAACGCGCAAGGATTCGATAGGCGTTGGCTACGTACGCGTGCGCCTTGGCCTCGAGATCGGCAATCCACAGGTCGACATACGAAGCCGGGTCCAGCTCCTGCGCGACGACGACGGCGAGCAGGGCGTGGTGGAGGGCGAGCTCGGGGGCGCGGTGCCAGGCTGCACGCGCAGCGAAAAGGAGTCTCTGGGCCGTTCCCCATTGCTGATAGAAGGGATTTGCCCGAATCTCTTTGACGGCGTCGGAAAAGACGAGCGCCCCAAGCTCTTCGAGGTTGCGCTCTGCACGTTCCAACTCCAGGACGACGGCCGGTTCGAAGTGCTCGGCTTCCTCGACGATGCTGTAGACGAGCTCGAGACTGCCTAGGCACTCGGAGCAGTCGAAGTGCTCGTCGATGAACCTCTCCTGACCGCGGGCCACCTGTCGACAGGTGGGGCAGCCGAGGACATGTTCCACCCAGGCAACGATGCCCTCATTCCACAGATCGCGGGCGGCGGAGCAAGAGATGAGGAGGCTCGGGGCGTCATCGGCCGCTTCGAAGATGAGCACCCAGTCGCGGGGGGAGAGATGTTGGTGGTCGTTGCGCATTGTTTGCGGGCGCACTGTAGCAGAGGATGTAGGAGAGCCGTCAAGGCAGTTCTGAAGATCCGTATAGGTCCGCTTGAGCAAGGGCAAGGTTGGCGACGGAGGCGCGAGGAACGGTACGAGTAGACCGCCCGGGGTGCAAGAGACACTGCCAGCGCCCCGGGCGGCCTGAGGATGTCGAGCTCAGGGCTGAAGAAGCTCCAAGAGCCAGGTGAACCAAAGGCCGAAAACGCCCTGCTGGGGCTGCGAGGCGGTGAGACCGATGGGGTCAATCTCTGCACCCCGTTCGGTACAGCCGACAACGTCACAGGTAGTGGTTGTCGTGAGCTCGTTTGGATTCCAGGTCACCGAAGCGGCACTGGTCTCAAAGTCGGTGCCCCCACCGCGGTCAGCTCCAGGGTCCCCGGTCTGAGCCTCGAGCGCCGCGGGTGCGATGCCGCAAACGAGAAGAAGAGCAAGGACGAGTGAGACGATCCTCATAGATTCCTCCTGGTGGGCGGGGTCGCTCGCTGGCTCCACTGCCAAGCGTCGCCCGGCGCCCTCAGCCGCACAGTGTGGCCCACGAAGAGAACCGGGAAGGCCCGGGATGAAGCCACGGGGCCCCAGGGTTCTTCCAAGAAACAAGTATGATGATGGTTCAACCTCAAGATATGGTGATCTCTGCATTTATGTCGCTGGAGACGGAGGAGACCATGAGGCGCCAACTTCCGGCGGCGGAGGCGTCGGGGCCTGGGCGGAGGGCCCGCGGGGGCAAGGGACCAAGGGGAAGACCTCAGGGTCGGGAAGGAGACCGGAACGGCATGACAGGGGACGAGGCAGGACCGCTCCGGAGGATCGGCTTCGTGATCAGGCTCCTTCGGAACCGGGCCGGCTGGACTCAGGGCCAGTTAGCGGAGGCGGCGGGACTGACGAGCTCGCAGATCTCCAAGTACGAGCGTGGCCGCGAGATGCCGACGATCCAGAGCGTCGACAAGATCCTCGTCGCCCTGGGGGTCATTACCCCGCTCGAGCTGGCGGCGGCGCTCGAGGACGCGGACCGATCCGTGGAGTGGGTCCGCGCTGCCCCCGGTGGCGGGCGTCGCACACGCCAGGGAAGCCCGGAAAGCCGAGTCCGGCGGGAGGAGGCCCTTCAAGGTCTCCGCGACAGTTTCGAGAGCTTCCTGCGGGTGGTCGAGGAGACGGTCCGCGAGGGTTCGCAGTAAGGACCGCGTGACGCATTGCTCTAGAAGGAGGGGTGCGGAGTTGGGACCAGAGGAGCGGGCGGTTTGAGGGTGTGGCGTGTGACCGGTCCTGACCGGAGGTCGGCGTCTCCGAATGCGAGGCTGTCGACATGAGGCACTGTTAAGCTCAATCTTCGATGCCCAAGAAATCGCGTCCGCCGAGGTTCGAGAACGGTGATCAGGACTCTGGGATGTTCTCCCTCCCCGAGCTCTCTCGGGTGACCGGCGTACCGATGCCGATCATCCTCCGGCTCAGCCAGGAGCATCCCCGGGAACTCCCGGCGGTCGGATCGGGCAGTCAAGTGTTCTTCCCAGCGGGAGTGATCCCTACTCTGCAGAGGCTCTACGGGGAGGAGCGTTGCGCCCAGCCCTCCGCTGGCGAACACCGCCGCGGACTCTTCACCCTGAGCCGGGCACGCAAGGAGCAGGCGGAGGCGGAGCGCCACAGGCGCGAGTCGGAGCTCCAGGGAACGGAGGCGGCGGCTGCGACGGGCAGGGAGGGAGAGCCGCCGACAGAGCGGTCACCGGAGGCGGACCTGAGCGACCTCGAGGAGCACCTGATCGGGCTGGAGCGGCGGACTCGGACGCTAACCGATGAGGTGGCCCAAGCCCTGGAGTGGAATCGCCGGCCGTACAAAGGCGAGGTGCCGGGTATGGCGGCCGGCTAGCGTCGAGCCCCCGACTGGTCCCCAATGCTGTGGCAGAGAGCCCGTGGAGCGGAGAGGCACGTGCTCCGTCGCGGCGCGTGTTGTCAGCTAGGTCGCGGCGACGATCCTGCGGCCAGCGTCAGGCCACGGGGACGGATGCCGACGAGAAGGCCTTCAGGGGCGACCTACCCCGAAGCAGAACAGCATGCCGGCCCCGACACCAAGGTGGCCGCGGGGTTCCGTCACAGATGCTCGCGGTGCGGCAACGAAATCATCAAGGGAGACCAAAAGAACCTGCGGAGGACTCAGCACGAGGTGCCGCCATCACATGCTCTTCGGGGTGTGCGGGAGACCTCTCGAGTTGCGCCGTGGTGGCGGGCAGTCGCTTCTGCTGACCGCCGCACCTGATGCCCTGGGTTGCTCCGTCATGGAGGAAGCTCCACAGCAGAGGAGGTCCCGCGATGAACCAGTTCGTTACTTCCTGGAACGTCTCTCACTTGGCCGTCTGGCTGGCGGTCCTGGGCAGCGTCTCGTTTGTTGCCCTCGGCGCCATTACCCAGCCGTTGCCAACCGATCAGACCCGACGCGAGCACGCTGCAACTGCGGAAGTGGTCACTACGCCGAAGTCCGAGCCGTTTTTCGAAGCAAACCGAGGGCAGGCGGATGTAGCAGTCAAATTCCTCTCCCGCGACCGGGGGTCGACACTCTTCGTGATGCCCCGAGAGGTGGTTGTGGTACCCAGGATAGCGACATCGTGGGCTCCTCATGTGACGACTACCTCCGAAACCGGTGCAGAGCCGGGCGGGTGGGGAGCGGAGGCTCTGCGCATTCGGTTCGAAGGGGCGAGCGCGGAGCCGAGAATCGTCGGTGGGGGGCGTCTTCCCGGGGTGGTTAACTACTTCCGAGGAAGCGACCCGGGCTCCTGGCTGAGAGAGATTCCGACGTACTCCCGAGTGAGGTACGAGGACCTCTATCCCGGGGTCGACCTGGTCCTTCATCGGCGCGGCGGAGAGTTGGAGGTCGACTTCGAGCTGGGGAGAGCTACGGAGCCGGAGACGATCACCCTGAGCTTTGGCGGAGCTTCTCGCGTTGCGCTGAGGGCCGATGGGAGCGCCTCGATCGATCATGGGCGCGTGGAGTTCAGCCTGGGAGCGCCCAAGATCTTTCAGGTGGGGGAGAAGGGGGGCAAGGAGGTCGATGGAGGCTTCAGACTCCTGCCCAGAGGCCGTCTCGGCTTCAGAGTCGGCTCCTACGATCCCGGCACCAAGTTGGTGATCGACCCGGTCCTTTCGTTCGCCAGCTATCTGGGCGGTGGCAGCGCGGATACAGCGAGCGCCATCGGGCTGGACAGCGCTGGAAACCCCGTTCTGGTGGGGACTACGAATTCGATCGACTTCCCCCGGTCCAACGACATCGGGGGCGCCGTCGGCGGATACGAGGTCTTCGTCACCAAGCTCGACCGATCTGGTCGGAATGTGGAGTTTACGACCGTCTTGGGAGGTGGAGGAGACGACCAAGGTCGGGGGGTCGATGTCTTGGCGGACGGCAGCATTGTGGTCGCAGGACTAACCACATCTCGGAACTTCCCGGCGGCGTCCCCACTGTTCGGCGCGTATCAAGGTGGGCGCTTCGATGCCTTCGTCACGAAGCTGAGCTCGACAGGTGACGCACTGGTCTTCTCGACCTATCTCGGCGGAAGCGATTTCGACGACGCCATCGACGTCACTGTCGACAGCCGAGGTGATTTCTACCTCACCGGAAGAACGACCTCCAGGAACTTCCCGACGGTCAGGCCCCTGTTCGGCGGGTACTCGGGAGGGCCGTACGACTGCTTCCTCACCAAGCTCGACGGTTCCGGAACGGCTGTTCACTTTTCCACGTATCTGGGTGGCAGCGGCGAAGAGCACTGCGACGAGGTAGCCGTAGACGACACGGGCGAGGTGTACATTGTGGGCCTCACCTCCTCGAGGAACTTCCCCCGTGCTGCAGCTCTGCAACCGACACACGGCGGGGGGTACTGGGATGCGACGGTGACAAAGGTGGCGGCCGACGGCCAGAGTCTCCTCTTCTCGACATTCCTCGGAGGGTCGGGAGGAGACGACCAAGGACGGGGGCTCGTTCTGGGCGGCGACGGAACCGTCTACGTGTCCGGTGTGACCAACTCGGGTAACTTCCCCCGTGTGGACTCGCTCTTCCCCTCCTACGGCGGAGGCCGATGGGACGGCTTCCTCTCAGCCCTGAGCTCCGACGGCCAAACACTATTGTTCTCCACGTACCTCGGGGGAAGCGGGGAGGAGCAGATCCTCGGAATGGCGTCGGACGCCGACGGACGCGTTGTCGTTGGCGGCTTCACCACCTCGTCCGACTTCCGGGGAGCCGTTGATCCTCTGCGACCTTATCGGGGTGACCGGGACGCTTTCCTCGCCTTGGTGGATACTGCGCAGGGCAGCATGGATCTCTTCGGATTCCTGGGAGGGAGCGGGAGGGATGCGGGCAACGGTGTCGCTGTGGATCGGTCCGGCGCGGCATGGATTGTGGGCTCAACCAGCTCGACGGACTTCCCCACGGAGCAGGCGGTCCAGGGCGTCTACGGGGGCGGCACCTTCGACTCCTTCGTGGCGAAGGTCTCGGCGCGTGGTTTCCTCGGCTTCCCTCTCCAAGGCTTCACGCCCTACTCGGCTCCGATCAGCGGGATCCTCGATCACTCGATCGCACACGGCTACTACTGCCAGGACGTTCACCTCCGCCAGGATGGTTGTCTGCCGCCTGTCCCCAGGAGTTGCTCGTCCAGGGCCCGAGGCAGGGCGTGCTTCCTGGGGGGGGACGGTGTCGTCCGCGCCTTCACGGGGACCGAGGGTCGGTCAGCCTTCCTGTCCGGCCGTGAATGCAACGCCCAGTGCGAACCTGGGCTTGCGGCGTGCGGCGCGGTGCGTAGCTCGTGCGGATACCCGGACGAGCATCGCGAGCCGTTCAGCAGCGACAAGCTCGGGGGCCTCAACTACGTGGGCGTCAGTTCGCTCGGCGGGCCGGTCTTCCTGCAGTACGATGGACACTCGGGCTACGACTACCCGGCGGCCAGGGGCGAGAAGATCCTCGCACCGTCGGCCGGGGAGCTACGGCGCGTCGGCAAGGGCGGAGATCCCATTAACGGTCGGCCAGCCACGTTCAACACGTTCAAGATCGTCCATCCTCCCCGGGGTGGCTTCGTGTACGAGACCTGGTACCTACACGCGGAGCGGGCCTCTGTCGCCGGAGAGGGGACCGTCGTAGAAGGGCAAACGGTTGGTGAAGTCGGCTGCACCGGCCTGGAGCGCGAGGGCCTCTGTCCAGCACATCTTCACTTCGAAGTGCGGCGGTACCCGGTGGGTGGCGACCCGGTGGGCGATGCCGAGGTTGTCGACCCTTACGCCGAGGGGCTCTGGAAATAGGGTTCGTCTCGCTTCGAGCTTCCGTACCACGGAGCGAGTTCCAGACGAGACCCGGCGGTCGGCGGCGTGTTGGCGGCCCTTTTGGGAGGGGAGCTTCAGGGTAAGAGACGATGCCAGTCGGCCCCGGGACCACGGCCTTGCCCCAGAGCATTCCCTGCGACGACCTCGACGAAGACGCCGCTCCCGCCGGCGCCCTCCGAGACCAGGAGCTGCTACGGAAGTTTGCTGCCGTCGAGCAGATGGACGAGGAGGACCGCCGCGTCATCGCCTCCCTGATCGATGCCTACATCAAGAAGCACCAGATCGAAGAAGTCCTCCACAGATGATGAAGGCCCGGCCAGGACGGCCGGGCCTTGGAGGGCAGTAATGACCGCCGCTGAAGGCTACTTCGGGGCGGGCTTGAGCTTGCGCCGACGGCGGTCGCGGCGCTTGATAGCTTCCTCGGCGGCGTCGGCCATCTGCGGGTCCGACAGGAGTTCCTGCAAGGTCTCTTCGGCCAGTCGGGTCTTCGACTTGGCGAGCGCATACACGAGCATTTGACGCGCCTCTCCGTGCGAGGAGTCCTTCGCGAGCTCGGCGATCTCCTCGACGTACTCGTCATCGAAGAGGATCTCGATCGTATTGCCCATGGCCCATTTGGGGCCATTCAGGCGGGGCTCCGGATCGCGCCGGAAGGCCTCGATCATTGCAGGGAGGATCTCGGGGTAGCCCCTGACCGTCAAGGCACGTGCGATGCCCTCACGAATCGCAGGGTCGTAACCGGTGTTCTCCAGGTGGCGTAGCAGAACCGGGATCGCCTCGGGGTACGGCTCTCGTGTGTTGACGAGATCCCAAACGGAGTCCACGAGCAATCCCGCCTCCTCTATCTCCCGCACGATGTGCTCTTCCTTCCGCCGCATCGCTTCAGCCTGATTCTGCCGCCAACGCTCACGCGCATCCCGTTTGGCGACCCATTCCGGGTCGCTCTCGAGCTGCTTCATCAGCTCGCCTGCGGTGATTGGTCCCTTGGGCCGACTCTTCTCAGTCACTGGCATACTCCCTACTCTGGAATGAACCTCAGCTCAATGTCGCCTCGCTCGATGGCTTCCATGAGGGGCTTGGAGAACTTCGTGTCCTTTCGGACGTAGAGGACGAACTTCAGGTCGTTCGCCTTGGAGATCTTGACGAAATCGCGGAGCTGGCTGGTGAAACTCAGCTTCTTGACGTTCTTCACCTCGGATAGGGTCTTGAGTGCGGCGTTGACTCCATCCGGAATTCGGAACCGTTGAGCCCCGGGGACGGCAATCCTCACCTTCTCTCCGATGTCGAACGAGGCCCGAACTGCGGCTTCACCGGCCTCACCGAGCCTCCGCGCCAGCTCAACCCCGTGGACCACGTCATCCGCATGCGCCCCGGCACGCACCGCCGCCCCTGCACCGGTAACAAGAGGAAGGAACGCTGCTCCCACATCGGCACTGAGTGCCAGAAGCTGCGAACCGCTCACCTTTTCGCCTTTGACCAGCGACCTGCCGATATCGAAGAGATCGTAGCCGATGAAACCAACGTCCAAGACAGTGTCCAGGACCTGGCCGTCAGGGTCCACATATTTCAGAGGGTTTCCCCGCACATAGGCGTAGCGGTTCCACGACTGCGGCCGCTTCGGATCCCAGCTCTGCGCGGACGGGTCGACCGACATAAACCGCCCCAGGTGTGGGGAGAAGTACCTGGCATGCATGTAGTCGAGGACCCATGTATCCCTGGGCTCTCCCGAACGCTTGCGCATCTGCGAGGAGTTCCTCCATAAAGTCGGAAACTCCCTGGAGAAGACTCTTCGTGTGAAGAAGTAAGCGGCTACGGTTCCTCTAGGAGGACTCGCTGGACCACCGTGCCGTCGGTATCGACGATCACCCACGCTTCACGATACATGATCAGCCAACCGGGTGGATTGCCCAGGAAGAAGTAAGCTCTGCAGCCCTTGCAACGATGGAGCTCTCCTAGAGTCGAGGTGCGGATGGGCTCACCCAGACGCTCCACGACGTCTGTGATCTCCATTCCTGGCTCGATCGCTAGGAAACCATCGACCGTGAAGCGCTCGGAGCGATCGAGGAACCAATCGAACGGGTTCAACAGGATCAGCGCGAGTCCAGACAAGGCAACTGCCGCGATCAGGATAACCAACAGAACTCTCGGAGGTCTCCACATCACTCGGGCTCCGGCTCTTCCTCGGTCTCGGTAGATCCTTCCTCACGCTCCCTGTCTCGTCTCTTGCGTAACTCCTCCTTCTGCTCCCGGGCTTCTTCCATGTTCTGTGGCTCGGTCCAACCGTTCTGGGTCGCTTCCTCTCGGCTTTGGTAGCCGGCTCGCTTTGCCGCGTAGCTGAGGAAGTACTCCATGTCTCGATCGATCCTCAGGTTGTAAGCTTCCGTCCCTGTGACCACCGTATCGGAAGTGCCGAGCTTGAATGCCCCAGAGGTTGCCCCGTCTATGTCCTGCCCCGATCCGACGACAATCGCATCAGTATCCTGAAGATAGTCGTCTGAGCTTTCCCCGGGGTCGAGAGGTATCACCACGGTTCTCCCTCCTGTATCGCCCGCGATCAAGATCGTCTGAGTCGAGCGGTTCACTACGGTCCCTGCGGTCCAGCCCGTCCTCTCTGTCAAACCATCAGGATCCAGATACCTCATCGGGTTGTTGCGGACGTAGGCGTACCGGTTCCACCTTTGAGGTACAGCCATCGGTTCTCGAGCCACCTCGGGGTCAGGATTCATAAACCGCCCCAGATGCGGCGAGAAATACCTGGCATGCATGTAGTCGAGGCTATCGTTACTCCGACGCGATCGGCAGCTAAAGGACTGATTTTGCTGGCGCTTATACCGATTCCGGGCGAAAAATCGCCCAGACGCGGTTTTCAGCCGCCGGGGGCGGGCGGCCGGAGGGCGTGGAGCGCTGGAGCAGGCAGCGAGCACGGAGGCGTCCTGAAGAGGTTCTTCCTTTAGCTGCCGGCGATCGTAGCACCTGGCGGCGAGCGGCCCGGCGGAGGAAGGCTGGCTCAGAAGGTCGGGGGCTGGCGGCTAAGGAGAGGAGCAGGACTGCCACGGCGTGTACATCTGGAGCACGATGGGTACCTCTGGAGCGCCGACGTGTACGTCTGGCGCATGAGCCGGCAGTTTGGTGCAGGCGCCGGAGGCGCCGAGCCAAGCTGCAAGACTCTGGGTGGGCGGTGAGGGCCAAGGGCGCAGCCTTTGGCCCGGGGGAGATCTCGGCCGCCGGGGCTGCGGCGGGACGAGCACGGGACGGCGCAGCCGGCCCGCGCGCAGCGTCCGCAGAGCCGGCGGCTGGTTCAGGTGGCAGTTCCGAGCAGAGCCGCAGG
>Ga0210123_1000990_pt1 | contig 15448 bp, 11 predicted proteins | sample Muzzi_PWB_D2_FD_185535 | JGI IMG/M metagenome (GOLD analysis project Ga0210123, IMG submission 185535) | Wetland microbial communities from San Francisco Bay, California, USA, that impact long-term carbon sequestration - Muzzi_PWB_D2 (SPAdes) | ecosystem: Environmental > Aquatic > Marine >... | reverse complement strand
TGCCGGGTTGAATGAAGGGGGGAGCATGCTCCCCCCTTTTTTTATTGTTCGGCAGTACAGGATTTTTTCATGTTGCGACACGGTATAACCGCTTACCCGGCGGATGTTCTGATCACAGGCGAAACCGGTCCGGTTGACAGGCGAGCAACGCAGCATCGAGCTTCGTTCCAGCCTGCGGACTTCAGACAGGTACCGGCTCGTCGTCGGGCAAAATCGTCCTTTCATTCAGAAACATTGACTATTCGACTTCGGTACGTAAAAGTTGGTGCATAATCGACTTAAGGCGGTGAAAAACAGGAGCACCCATGATGAACAAAGTTTATAACTCGCAGGGCTGGACCCTGATGGAACTGATGATCACAGTAGCGATCGTTGGCGTTCTGACTGCAATTGCGGTTCCCACCTATAACAGCTATACGGAAACCGCTACAGTCAGCACCGCCCAGTCGAATGCCGAACAGCTGGCGATATTTGAGGATAATTATTTCTACGAAAACGGCACTTTTCTCGCCGGCACCTACGACCCGGATGGTGACGTCGCGACATTGCCTAACGGACTCGACTGGAAACCATCCGGCGACAACGATCTGTTCAAATACGTAGTCGCGGCAGGCGCGTGCGGCAACATCAGCTCGTGTTACACCATCACCGTGACCTACAAGCCGGACCCCACGCTCAGTGCGGTTGTCGAAAAGTAATCACAGGAGCCATAATCTCACATGCCAGCGGCGGGTACAGTTCCCGCCATCCGGTCCGGACATTGCCAGGGCGGTTCACTCGCAGCCGCCCGCATCGACTAAACACTGGTTTTAGGTATTATTCCGCCTATAATACTTCTGATATGCGGTAGCGAAATACGTTACCGGTCTTCCTGCGTTACACAGGAGACTTACCATTCCGGGGAACACGATGAGTGCTGAACCAAAACTGAGCGGGCTTTCACGCAAACTCGTCAATGACGGCGTCATCGACGAAGCAAAAGCGCTTTCCGCTCTGAAGGCGGCACAGGATGAAAAGATCACCTTTACCCAGTACCTGGTCAAGAACAAGGTCGTCGACGCGAACCGGATCGCGATGGAGGCGTCCTCCGAATTCGGTCTGCCGGTATTCGATCTCGATGCCCTGGATACCGAATCCGTCCCGCGCGAGCTGGTCGATGACAAGCTGATCAAGAAACACCATGCGCTGCCGCTTTACCGGCGCGGCGCCAGACTGTATATCGGCATTTCAGATCCGACCAATCTGGCCGCAATCGACGATATCAAGTTCCAGACCGGCATGAATACCGAGGCCGTGCTGGTCGAGGCAGACAAACTCTCGAAAATACTCGATAAAATGCTCGAGCAGGAAGAAGAAGCCATGGATGGCATGCTCGACGAAGGACTGGAAGACCTCGAATTCGCAGAAACGGAAGAAGCCAGCGAAGCGGCTGATGAGGCCAGCGCCGCTGATGACACACCGGTGGTTCGCTTCGTCAACAAGGTGTTGCTGGATGCGATCAAGAAAGGCGCATCGGATATTCACTTCGAGCCCTACGAAAAGCGCTACCGGGTGCGCCTGCGAATCGACGGCGTGCTGCGCGAAGTGACTTCGCCGCCGGTCGCGATGGGACCCAAACTTTCCGCGCGCGTCAAGGTCATGTCGAGAATGGACACCGCCGAGCGTCGCATACCGCAGGACGGCCGTATCAAGATGAAAATCTCGAAAAACAAGGCCATCGATTTTCGTGTCAACACCTGCCCGACACTGTTCGGCGAGAAAATCGTGCTGCGCATTCTCGATCCGTCCAGCGCCAAACTGGGCATCGACATGCTCGGCTACGAAGCGGAACAGAAAAAACTCTATCTGGATGCGCTCGGCAAACCCTATGGCATGATCCTGGTCACGGGTCCGACCGGCAGCGGCAAGACCGTGTCGCTTTACACCGGCCTGAATATTCTCAATACCGAGGACAGGAACATATCCACCGCGGAAGACCCGGTCGAAATCAATCTCGAAGGCATCAACCAGGTTAACGTGAACCCGAAGGTCGGACTCGACTTTTCCTCGGCGTTGCGCGCTTTCCTGCGTCAGGACCCGGACGTGATCATGGTCGGCGAAATACGCGACCTGGTGACTGCGGAAATCGCGGTCAAGGCGGCACAAACCGGCCACATGGTGATGTCCACGCTGCATACCAACGACGCGCCGCAGACCCTGGCCCGCCTGGTCAACATGGGCGTGCCGCCGTTCAATATCGCATCGGCGGTGTCATTGATCATCGCCCAGCGTCTCGCCAGGCGTTTGTGCGAGCACTGCAAGACGGTGGAAGAAATCCCCAGAGCCGCGCTGGAGGAAGAAGGTTTTACCGAAGAACAGATCAACGCCGGCGTTACGATGTACAAGGCCGTAGGCTGTGAGCAGTGTTCCGGTGGCTACAAGGGTCGTGTCGGCATCTACCAGGTACTGCCTTTATCCGAAGACATCGGCCGTATCATCATGACCAACGGCAATGCGCTCGATGTCGCCGATCAGGCCAGGAAGGAAGGCATTCCCGACCTGCGTGAATCGGCGATAAAAAAAGTAATCAGCGGCGTTACCAGTCTCGAAGAAATCAACCGTGTAACCAAAGACTAACCAACAGGGAACAGCAATGGCAGAAGCACTCACCTACACCTGGGAAGGAAAGAACAAAGCGGGAAAAACAATCAGGGGAGAAACCACGGCGAACAGCACTGAAGCCGTCAAGGCCGAACTCGCCAAACAGGGCGTTATTCCAAAACCCGGCAAGATCAGGGTAAAGAAGAAATCCCTGTTCTCAAAAGGAAAAAAAATCAAGCCGGCCGACATCGCTGTATTCAGCCGCCAGCTCGCCACGATGATAAAGGCAGGCGTGCCGATGGTGCAGGCCTTCGACATCGTCGGTCAGGGTCATTCCAATCCGAGCATGGCTTCGTTGATCTTCAAGATAAAGGCTGACATAGAAGCGGGCAATACACTCGCAAGCGCGCTGAAATCACACCCTCTGTACTTCGACGACCTGTTCGTCAGTCTGGTGGACGCCGGCGAGCAGTCCGGCGCTCTCGAAACCCTGCTCGACAAAATCGCCACCTACAAGGAAAAAACCGAAGCCCTGAAATCCAAGATCAAGAAGGCGCTGACCTATCCTATTTCGGTGCTCGTCGTCGCCTGCATCGTGACCGCGATACTGCTGATCTTCGTGGTGCCGACCTTCGCGGAGATGTTCAAAAGTTTCGGCGCCGATCTGCCGGCCATGACGACCATGGTGGTCCACCTGTCGGAATTCGTGATCCAATGGGGCTGGATGATACTGCTTGTTATCGTTGCGATAATCACGGGGCTGATCCAGTTCCATAAACGCTCGCGGAAATTCCGTGAAAACATGGACAAGCTGGTGCTGAAGCTGCCCGCCTTCGGCCCGTTGATGTTCAACTCGGCCATCGCGCGGTTCGCGAGGACACTCGCAACGATGTTCGCCGCGGGCGTGCCGCTGGTCGAAGCCATGGTGTCGGTCGCGGGCGCCGCCGGCAACAGCGTCTATACCAAGGACATCATGCGCGTGCGCGACGATATCGCCGCGGGCACCACTCTGCAGGCCAGCCTGTCTTACAACAAGGCCCTGTTCCCGAACATGCTGGTGCAGATGGTCGGCATCGGTGAGGAATCGGGCGCGCTCGACGAGATGCTGTCAAAGGTGGCCGAGTATTACGAAACCGCTGTCGATGACGCCGTCGACAACCTGACAGCATTGATGGAACCGCTGATCATGTCGTTCCTCGCCGTCGTGATCGGCGGCCTGGTCATCGCGATGTATCTGCCGATATTCAAGATGGGCGAGGTGGTTTCAGGCCACTGATCCGTTGGACATACTGCAGGTATTCAGAACCGAGCCGTGGCTGTTTTATGCGGCAGTGGTGCTATTTTCACTCTGCATCGGCAGTTTTCTCAACGTCGTAATCTATCGCCTGCCGCTCATACTCGACCGTGAATGGAAAAGCCAGTGCCACGAGTATCTCAAGCTCGAACAGCACGAACCGGATGAAGCAACCGTCCGGCTGGGGCTGGCGACACCCGCCTCCAGTTGCCCGCACTGCGGACATACGATACGCGCCTGGGAAAACATACCGATAATCAGCTACCTGCTGCTGCGAGGCCGATGCGCCGGATGCAGGGCGCCGATCTCGATCCAGTATCCCCTGATCGAGTCCGCTACCGCGCTGCTGTCGCTGGTCGTCGCTTTCCACTTTGGTGTATCGGTACAGACGCTGGCCGCACTGCTGTTCAGCTGGACGTTGATCTCGCTGACGATGATCGATATCCACGAACAGCTGCTGCCGGACAATCTGACGCTGCCGTTGCTCTGGCTGGGACTGCTGTTCGCCCTGTTCGACACATTCGCCCCGCTCCAGGATTGCGTAATCGGCGCGATCGCAGGCTATGGCGTACTCTGGCTGGTATTCCAGCTGTTCAGGCTGGTCACCGGCAAGGAAGGCATGGGTTATGGTGATTTCAAGCTGCTGGCAGCCCTTGGCGCCTGGACAGGCTGGACGATGCTGCCGCAGATCGTGCTGGTCTCGTCGGTCATCGGCGCGGTCGCCGGAATTATCATGCTGGTTTCCGGCAGGACGCGCACGCAGCAACCCATTCCTTTCGGCCCTTATCTCGCGCTGGCTGGCTGGATAGCGCTGTTATGGGGCGAAAGCATCAACCGGGCCTACATGGCAACACTGCAATAATTCCGCAAACCACACTGGCCACCACAGTTGAGGTTTTACGACATGATTCCAGACCGGTTTCCCGTCCAGCTGCGGTCTGCGGCGGCATGCTGAGGGTCGGCCTTACCGGGGGAATCGGCAGTGGCAAATCGGAGGCGGCGCGCCTGTTCGCGAAGCTTGGCGCGGCTGTAATCGATGCCGATGAAATCGCTCGCCGGCTTGTCGAACCGGGATCGGCCGCATTCGATGAAATCGTCCGTGTATTCGGCGGGGACTGCCTGGACGAGAACGGTCGCCTGAATCGGTCCGCGCTCGCGGAAATCGTATTCAATGACGCGGCCCGGCGACGGCAACTCGACGCAATCCTGCATCCGCGCGTGCGTGAGTGTATCGAGCAGGACATACAGGCCTGCGGCAGGCACCCGTATGTGATCATCGTTGTGCCGTTACTGCTGGAAGCGGCACAGACCGATCTTGTCGACCGGATTCTGGTGCTGCTCGCGCCAGAACGGATTCGGCAGCAACGCGTGATTGATCGCGATGCGCGCACACCGGATCAGATCAGGGCCATCATGCAATCGCAGGCACCCGATGCCGTCAGAGAGCAGGCAGCAGACGATATCATCCGCAACACCGGTGACCTCGATGATCTGGCATCGGCAGTTGAACGGCTGCATCGCAAATATGCAGACAGGTAGCCTGTTAAAGCGGATATCAAATACTCGTGAATTTATGGCCGACGCTCGGGTCGGTACACGCCCGCGCCGGGTTCACGCGGCTTAACGCCGCACCGGGGCATTCATTCCCCGGTATCAGGCCGACAATATTGATTGCCGGGTTTACAGGCCGGCTTGTCGGCAGCCGCGGCGAGGTGTGACCCGCCGCGAAACTGCAGAGCGGCACCGGTTCCGGAATTATCAGATAGATAGAGTCCCGGGATACTGGTATTATTCCGTGCTTCTAGCCATAAAATTCGCGGAGCGGAACCCGCGTGATGGACTCAATTTTGTATCGTGACTGATTTTCTAGTGTACGAACAGCCGCTGAATGAACGCATACGTGTGTTTCTGCGGCTGGAAACCCTGTTCCTGAAATTCGCATTTCATGTGAAGCACGGTTCCGTGTGGGACAACCCGGCCGCGATCGAGGTGATACTCGACCTGCTGTCATTTGCCAGCCGAAGCGACATCAAGATCGAAGCCATCAAGGAGCTGGAGCGCCAGCATGGCCGGCTCGAACGGCTCGCAAGAAGGCCGCAGATCGATCACTCCCAGCTCGAAGCCCTGCTCGGGCAGCAAACGTCGCTGATCGAAACACTCAAGTCCCTCAGCGGCCAGCTCGGCCAGGAAACCCAGGCAGTCGAGCTGCTCAACGCGATACGCCAGAAAAGCTCTGTCCCCGGTTGCATCTGCGACTTCGACCTGCCGGTATACAAATACTGGCTGACACAGCCGGAAGACGTCAAACGCGCACACCTGCAGCAATGGTTCGCTCCGTTCCAGATACTCGAAGAGGCGGTCGGCCTGATACTGAAGGTATTACGCCAGAGCGGGCACATCACTGAAGAAGTTGCACACAAGGGCTTTTACCAGCAGGCGATGGATACCAATCAGGCGGTGCAGCTGCTGCGGATATCCGTACCGGACGGCATGGAATTCTATCCCGAGATCAGCGCCGGCAAGCATCGCTTTTCTCTGCGCTTCCTGACCAACCGCAATCCCGATTCAAGACCTGAACAAACAAACGACGACATCAGTTTTCATCTGTGCATCTGCGCTGTATGAGCGCATTCCGCTGTAAGCATCGCGCACTCGAAATCGCGATTAATCACCGCCACCCTGCCGGGACCGGCACGTACCCCAGAATGCGCTGATCCCGGCAACACCCTGGGCCCCGTGGTTCCAGGACCGCACCAGATCTGACTCCGACACCCCGCCGAGCGCGAACACAGGCAGTGTTGCCGCGTCAACGATCGACCGGAACCCGTCCCAGCCCAGCGCAGTCGCACCGGGATGGCTCGCCGTTGGCTGAACCGGCGACAACAGCGCGAAATCCAGGTCGAGCCTGCTGGTGTGTTCAAGTTCATGCGCATCGTGACATGATGCCGAAATCATGCCGGCGAAGGGTCTTTCCAGAGTCTGCATCAGTCTGCGGCTGTTAAGATGAATGCCTTCATTCGCGCCAGGACTGATCGCATCAGCGGCGGGCAGGTTGAACACCAGTCTGGCGCCGAAGCCGCGGCACAACCGGCGTGACACGGCGACAATCTCGTGCATGGATTTAACATCGTTCGAGACAAGCCATTGTCGATCCAGGCGCAATTGCACCAGCCTGATTCCATTCTCGAGCGAACGGCCCAGTCGTTGCTCGAAGTCACCGATGTTCTCGAAGCGGCCGGTGATAAGGTGGCGTGAAGGCAGCCTGGCCGCCCTGATGATCGCCGCATTCGCTGCGGGGAACGCGCCGGCCTCGAGTTCATCGACTGCTTTCCAGACGATCGGCTGACCCTCCCTGCCGTGCGGATTTCCGCTGAACGCACTGACCATCCACACATCCAGCAAAACCGCTTTGTCCGGATAGTCGTGACGAAACCGTATCAGTGGCCGGTAATCGAGCGGCGTAATATCGAGCTCCTCCTGCAGTTCCCGGACCAGGGCCGATTCGACACGTTCCGCCGCTTCAAGCTTGCCGCCGGGAAACTCCCATTTGCCGCCCTGGTGCGTATGATCGGGCCGCTTGCTGATCAGCACGCGGCCCTGCGGGTCGGCGATGACCGCGACAGCGACGTGCGTTACATCCGAACGCCTCATCACCCCTGAAACCGCTGCTGGACGGCATGGAGCGCGCGTGCTCCAGGGTGCAGGCCAGGGCGTATCGACGCAAAACGGCCGTGCCATTCCACGAACCCAGCGCGCAGCCATGTGCCCCGGAAACCGTGCAATCCCTTCTGAGGCGGGTTAAGCCGATAGCTGAGGGCTGAAATCGCGTAACCCCGGTTATGAATCATGCCGTTAAAACCTCAACGCAGTGATCGACCGCGATTGCCGGGTTTAGCTTCTGTATTCGGAATTGATGGTCACATACTCGTGAGAAAGGTCGGTCGTCCAGATCGTGGCTGCGGATTCACCGCGACCCACCGACACCGTAATCGTGATTTCGTCACCCGCCATCACCCGCTGACCCTGTGCTTCGGTATACGAGGCTGCGCGTGCGCCGTGTCTGACGATACATGCATCACCGAGATAGATATCGACTCCGTCGATCTGCAGATCTGTGATACCGGCCCTGCCTACCGCCGCCAGAATCCGCCCCCAGTTCGGGTCGCTGGCGAACAGCGCGGTCTTGACCAGCGGCGAATGCGCGATCGTGAAAGCGATGTTTCTGGCCTCCTCGACGGATGCAGCACCGGTGACGTGAATGCTGACGAATTTGGTCGCTCCCTCGCCATCACGAATGATCGCCTGGGCCAGATGCGCGCAGACTTCACCGACAGCGGCGGCGAACATTGCGCTACCGGCGCATGCCCCGGCGAGCTGCGCATTGCCTGATTTGCCGGTGGCCGCGAGAATACAGGCGTCGTTGGTCGACGTGTCGCCATCTACGGTGATGCAGTTGAAACTGGTGTCGACCGCCCGCCCGAGGCAGGACTGCAGGAAACCGGCGTCCGTATCAGCATCCGTGAATATGAATGCCAGCATGGTCGCCATGTCCGGGTGAATCATTCCCGAACCCTTCGCAAACCCGGTGATCGTGACGGTTGTACCTTCGATCTCGATCTGTGTCGAGCAGGCCTTGGCGAGTGTATCGGTGGTCATGATGCCTCTGGCCGCGGCCAGCCAGTTATCCTCACCCAGGCAACCGGCCGCAGCTTCGATACCGGCGTGTAATTTCAGCATCGGCAGGTTCTCACCGATCACGCCGGTCGAGAATGGCAGCACTTCTTCCGGTACGCAGCCCAGCGCTTGTGCCACCCTGGCGCAGCTTGCGCTGGCGTCATCCAGCCCCTGCTGCCCGGTGCCGGCATTGGCATTACCCGAATTGATCAGCAGGGCGCGCGGCTGCGCCCGACCGAGATGCTGCCTTGCAACGATGACCGGCGCGGCACAGAACGCATTGCGGGTAAATACCGCGGCACAGGTCGTGCCCGGGTCGAGTGCAACCAGGACCAGATCATCGCGCTGTTTGTTCGGCTTGATACCGGCGGTTGTCGCGGCCAGCCTGACGCCCGCAACAGGCAGTAACTGCCGCGGCTCAGCCAGTCCGACGGCCATGTAACTCACGGAATTGCATGAATGGACTCACGTGAGTCTGCCATGACATTGCTTGAATTTCTTTCCGGAACCGCACCAGCAGGGTTCATTGCGACCCAGTTTCTTGTCGCTGCGAACATAGGGCTGTTGTGGCCTGGGCTCGTCGGCCGCGGCCGCGGCCGTTTCATCGTGCATACCGCCGGCCTGCTGGTGCTGATAGCTGACATTAACCGGCTGAGGCGGCGGCTGGTGCTCGAGCTCATCCACTTCATCGCGGGCACGGATCCGGACTTTCGTCAGCAATGCAATCACTTCCTGTTTGATGCGGTCCAGCATCTCGGTAAACATATTGAAGGATTCGCGCTTGTACTCCTGCTTCGGGTCCTTTTGCGCATATCCCCTGAGTCCGATGCTCTGACGCAGGTAATCCATTGCCGCGAGGTGTTCTTTCCACAATCTGTCCAGTACCTGCAGCATGATGTACTTTTCATACTGGCGCATGCCTTCGGCCCCGACCATGGCCTCCTTGGACCTGTAATCGGTCATCATAGCCTCGACGATACGCTCGCGCACACCGTCCTCGGTAAGCTCATCGTCCTGTTCGACCCATTTCCTGATCGGCAGCGACAGGCCGAATTCATTCCGGAAAGCTTCTTCCAGCCCGTCAAGATCCCATTGCTCGTCAAGACTGCCATGTGGAATATATTCCGTAACCATCGCATTGACGACATCGCTCCGGATCGCGTCGATGATGCCCGACAGGTCGTCCGAGGCCATCATTTCATTACGCTGCGAATACACGACCTTGCGCTGATCGTTGGCGACATCGTCGTATTCGAGCAGTTGCTTGCGCATGTCGAAGTTATGCCCCTCGACCTTGCGCTGGGCGTTCTCGATCGCACGCGTAACCCACGGATGCTCGATTGCCTCGCCCTGCTGCATACCAAGTTTCTTCATCAGCGAGCCGACCTTGTCGGATGCGAATATCCGCATCAGGTCATCCTGCAATGACAGATAGAACCGGCTCGATCCCGGATCACCCTGGCGACCCGAACGGCCTCGCAGCTGGTTGTCGACGCGTCTCGACTCGTGGCGCTCGCTGCCGATCACGTGCAGGCCGCCGGCATCGATGACGGTCTGGTGGCGCTGTTTCCACTCGGACCTGATCGCGGCTTCATCGGCACCCTCACCCGCCGCTTTCAGTTCCGCATCGAGGTTGCCGCCGAGCACGATATCGGTACCGCGACCCGCCATATTGGTTGCGATGGTCACGGCCCCCGGCCGCCCCGCCTGGGCGATGATGTGCGCCTCGTTTTCATGCTGTTTGGCGTTGAGCACGTTGTGATCGACTTTTTCCTTTTTCAGCATGCTCGAAATCTGTTCGGAAACCTCGATCGACGCGGTACCCACCAGAACCGGCTGCCTGCGCGCTATGCAGTCCCTGATATCGAGGATCACCGCATCGAATTTTTCAGACGGCGTCAGATAGACCTGGTCGGTCATGTCGTTACGAATCATCGGCTGGTTGGTCGGCACCACCACGACTTCGAGGCCGTAGATCTGCATCAGCTCGGGCGCTTCGGTATCGGCGGTGCCGGTCATGCCCGACAGCTTGTGGTACAGTCTGAAATAGTTCTGGAACGTGATCGACGCCAGCGTCTGGTTCTCGCTCTGGATCGGCACGCCTTCTTTCGCCTCAATCGCCTGGTGCAGTCCTTCGGACCAGCGCCTGCCGGACATTGTGCGGCCGGTAAACTCATCGACGATCACGATCTGGTCATTCTGCACGATATAGTGCACATCGCGCTGGAACAGCGAAAGCGCCCGCAATGCAGCATTCAGATAGTGCACCAGATTGATGTTTTTCGCGCTGTACAGGCTTTCATCCGCAGGCAGTATCTTTTCCCTGACAAGGATTTCCTCGACTTTCTGATGACCTTGCTCGGTGATATGAACCGCGCGGTGTTTTTCATCGATTGAATAATCGCCTTCTTCGGGTTCATCCTTCTCGGTTTGCCTGCCGCATTCGAGCTGCTTCACGATATCCTTGAAGCGCAGGTGCAGATCGGTATTGTCGTCGACCGAGCCGGAGATGATCAGCGGTGTGCGCGCTTCGTCGATCAGGATCGAATCGACTTCGTCAACGATGGCAAAATTCAGTTCGCGCTGGACCTTGTCCTCGAGCGTGAATGCCATGTTGTCGCGCAGGTAGTCGAAACCGAATTCGTTGTTGGTGCCATAGGTGATATCCGCCGCATAGGCCTGCTTCTTCGCGGCGTGCTCCATGCCGCTGACACTGACACCGGTAGTCATACCCAGGAAGCCGTACACCCGTCCCATCCACTCGGCATCACGCCGTGCAAGATAGTCGTTGACGGTGACGACGTGAACACCTGTGCCCGGTATCGCATTCAGATAGGCAGCCAGGGTCGCGACCAGTGTCTTGCCCTCACCGGTTCGCATTTCCGATATCTTGCCGCTGTGCAGCACCATGCCGCCGATCAGCTGGACATCGAAATGCCGCATTCCCATCACGCGCTTGCCGGCTTCGCGCACAACCGCGAATGCTTCCGGCAGCAGATCATCCAGGGTTTCACCATCGTTGTAGCGTTGACGGAATTCGAGCGTTTTTGCGGACAGTTCGTCATCGGACAGCGCCGCGACGCCGGCTTCGAGTTCGTTTATACGCGCTACCGTTTTGGAGTGCCGCTTGATGATACGTTCATTGCGGCTGCCGAATAGCTTGCGTGCAAGATTGGGGATCATTCGAAGACTAACCTGTTAATTGCTTACAGTTGGAAGGATATGATGCTCGGGGCCTGTGTTGAACCCGTGACTAAGATTCCTTCGGCGACAACGGCTGACTAACGCATCCCGGGCAGCACCCGAAACCTGTGAGACACCGGGTAACCCGGATCGTTCATGGCCCGTCGCCGGCACGACAGCCTCAACTATTCCCCGTTGGTACAGCGAAAACTGGGGCATATTATGCCCCAGTTTTCGGTCGCGGTCATGACTTATATGGATACGTAACCGCCGAAGCGGCCGGAATGGCTGATTTTAACCGCTGGACTGGACGAACCGTTTCGGATCGATCTGAACATCGTTCAGCAGAACCTCGAAATGAACATGCGGTCCTGTTGAACGGCCGCTCGATCCCATGTGCGCTATGAGCTGTCCTTTTTCGACGCTGTCACCGACCTTGACCAGCACTTCCGCGTTATGACCGTAGCGGGTGGAGTAACCATTACCGTGATTGATCTCGACCAGATTGCCGTAGCCGTAGCGCTCGCCCGCCCAGGTAACGACCCCGCTGGCGACCGCAGTAACATCGCTGCCCAGCTTTGACGCGAAATCCATGCCCTTGTGCATTTCGAGCTTGCCGGTGAACGGATCGGTGCGCTTGCCGTAGAAGGATGATATCCAGCCCGTACTGACCGGCCGGCCCGTCGGCCGTGCGTCTTTCATGATCTCCTTGCGCATGATCACATCTTCGAGCAGCGTAAGTTGCTGCTCACGGCTGTCAAGCTGTTCGTTCAGCGTCGCCAGCAGATTGTTGAAGTCGATGGAACCGCCATCCGCGGGTTCGTACGGGCCGCCGAAGGCCGGCTCGTTCGAGAAATCGAACTCATCTTCGTCCAGTCCGGCTATCTTGATCAGGCGTTGGCCCAGCGCGTTCAGGCGCGTGACATTCGCCTGCACCTGACCGATATGCGCCGCGAAGGCGTCCAGATCCGACTTGGCCGTCAGTCGCGTAGTCTCGATCAGCGCTTTTTCAGAGGCAATTTTATCTACCAATTCAGTCAGTTGTGTGACCCTGGCGTCTTTTGCACCCAACCAGTAGCCGAGGCCCGAAACCACGCAGAGGATGGTGATTATGACCGTGAGGCTGAGTATCTGTTGCCAGCCGTGTCCAATCTGACAACGTGCCGGTCTGCCCCTGAATTTGCCAACAAAAATAATATTCATCGCGTTCTGACTTAATATACGGATATTGTTTAGAGCATAGACCATATTGTCGGAATAATTGTCACTTTTGGAAACATTCGACTCACAGCTGAGCACATCGATCAGACAGCAGGCACACCGGCTCGAAATGCTGACGCGCTGTCTGGCGTGCGAACTGCCGGTCGACTGCAGCGGTCATTTTCATGTCGCCAATCTGCGTAGCGGACTTGTCGTCGTTCTCGCCGAATCGCCGGCATGGGCCACACGATTACGTCAATTGAGTCCCGAAATCCTTGCAATTCTACAGCAATGTGGTCACGGCAGGCTACTGCACGTCCGGGTAATCAGTCGTCCGGGCAACCAGCCAGTCCGGGCCAGCCGGGTTCCGGCCCGCGTGAAACACGAACGTTGCATCAGCCCGGAATCAAGCTCACTGATAACCCGGGCGGCTGCAGGTATCGAAGACGACGGTCTGCGCGCCGCGCTGCTGAAACTGGCCGCGCACGGGACTTCGCGGGGAACAACGAAGAAATAACTCAGGAAGCCTGCAGCGGCTGGGCGTAGGAAATCGGCGATGAGGCTTCATCGTCTTCGAAGGTGACCTCTTCCCAGGCGGTGCGGTCTGCACACAGCGCTTTCAACAGCTTGTTGTTCAGAGCGTGGCCGGAACGATAACCGGAGAATGCGCCGATCGAGCTGTGCCCGAGCAGATACAGGTCACCGATCGCGTCGAGTATCTTGTGCTTGACGAACTCATCATCGTAGCGCAGGCCGTCCTCGTTCAATACCCGGTATTCATCGACAACGACGGCATTATCGATGCTGCCGCCGAGCGCCAGATTCTGCTTGCGCAGCATTTCGATATCGCTCATGAAGCCGAAGGTGCGGGCACGGCTGACTTCCTTCACGAACGAAGTGGTCGAAAAGTCGATTTCGGCCGTACGCGGACGGCCATTGAAAACCGGATGATTGAAATCGATCGTGAAGCTGACCTTGAAGCCGTCGAAGGGATCGAATCTCGCCCACTTGTCCTTTTCCTCCACAACGACCGATTTCTTGATGCGCACGAAACGTTTCGCTACGTCCTGTTCGGCGATGCCGGCGGACTGGATCAGGAACACGAACGGACCCGAACTGCCATCCATGATCGGCACTTCGCCGGCGCTCAGGTCGACATATGCATTATCGATACCCAGACCCGCCATCGCGGACAGCAGGTGTTCCACGGTCGATACCTGCACACCGTCCTTTTCCAGCGTCGTGGACAGCGTCGTCGGACCGACATTTTCAGCAGTCGCTTTGATTTCGACGGGCTCGTTCAGATCGACCCGGCGAAAAACGATACCGGTATCCGGCAGCGCCGGACGCAGCGTCATGTACACTTTCTCACCGGAATGCAGCCCGACGCCGGTAGCCCGGATCACATTCTTCAGTGTTCTTTGTTTGATCAACGCTTTGTTCCGTTGCCGTGTGAGGCGCAGTCCCGAGGATGCAAAAGGGAAATAACCATCGAATTGTTGCATATTTTGCACATTAGTTCGATTTATTTCACCCGATCACGCGACCAGCCGTGCCGCTGCCGGCAAACAGGGCCTACCGGATTGCGGCCCGTCTGATTCGGGCCGGCGACATTCAGTCCGCCTGTCTGCGCAAGAATGCCGGAATATCGAGAATCTCCTCGTCGTACTGATCAACACTGACCCGTTCACGTTCGCGTATTATCGTCGGCACATCGAGCCGTGCGTAATCGGGAGTGCCATCGGACTTGCGCACCGCGCCGGTCTTCACCGCAACCGGTGGTACATGCGGCTGTCCCAGACCGGTCGCGACCACGGTCACTCGGATTTCGTCTTCGAGCATCTCGTCGATCGCGGTGCCCATGACCACGGTGGCGTCAGCCGATGCGAACGAACTGATAACCTCACCGATATCCTGGAACTCGCCCAGCTTCATATTGGCGCCGGTGACGTTGACCAGAATACCTTTCGCGCCGGACAGGTTGATGTCTTCCAGCAGCGGACTCGCGATCGCCGCCCTTGCCGCGACTTCGGCCCTGTCGGCGCCGCTGGCCCTGCCGGAACCCATCATACCCATACCCATCTGTGACATCACCGTACGCACATCGGCAAAATCGACGTTGATCACACCCGGGTTCGTGATCAGTTCGGTGATGCCCTGTACCGCACCGTAGAGCACGTCATTGGCGCCCCTGAACGCATTCATCAGGTCGAAGTCGCGGCCGTAGACGGCAATCAGCTTGTCGTTGGGGATCGTGATCAGCGAATCAACATTCTGCGTCAGCTCCTTGATGCCGTGCATCGCGATTTTCATGCGCGTCTGGCCTTCGAACGCGAACGGCTTGGTCACGACACCGACGACAAGAATGCCCATGTCGCGCGCGATCTGCGCGACCACCGGCGCCGCGCCGGTACCGGTGCCACCGCCCATACCCGCTGTGACGAACAGCATATCGGTGTTCATGATCGCTTCCTGGATCAGTTCGCGGTCTTCCAGCGCCGCCTGTTGCCCGATATC